>Ga0209002_10003892_pt1 | contig 11835 bp, 11 predicted proteins | sample Rifsed16ft2_FD_184010 | JGI IMG/M metagenome (GOLD analysis project Ga0209002, IMG submission 184010) | Soil microbial communities from Rifle, Colorado, USA - sediment 16ft 2 (version 2) | ecosystem: Environmental > Terrestrial > Deep subsurface > Rock core/Sediment | place: Rifle, Colorado...
GCCTTCCTCGCGCGCGGCACGGACGGTCTCGTCCAGCTCGGCCACCGTAGCCATGCCCGTGGAGATGATCAGCGGCTTGCCTGTGGCGGCCACCTTGCGAATCAGCGGGATATCCGTGTTCTCGAAAGATGCGATCTTGTAACAGGGTACGTCCAGACTTTCCAGGAAATCCACTGCTGTGTCATCAAAGGGGGTGCTGAAGGGGATCAGGCCCAGCTTTCTTGCGCGCTCGAAGATCGGCTTGTGCCATTCCCATGGCGTATAGGCCTCGCCATAGAGTTCATAGAGTGAGGTGTCCGCCCACAGACTGCCGGGATCACTGATATGAAACTCTCCCGCATTCAGATTCAGCGTCATGGTATCGGGGGTGTAAGTCTGGATCTTCAAGGCGTGAGCGCCCGACCGGGCCGCCGCCTCCACGATCTCCAGGGCACGATCCAGAGACTGGTTATGGTTGCCCGACATTTCGGCAATGACGAAAGGGGGGTGATCTCGGCCGATCTCGCGACCGGCTATCTGGATGGAGTCCATTTACTAGTCCTCAATGACAACGGTCGCGCCCTGAACGCGCACCATGATGCGGCCCTGCGGTATCTCCGGGAACACCACGGACCTTCCTTCAACTTCATCGAGTGCCCACAACACATCGGTATATCCCAGGCGATGCCGCATCAATACCGTTGAAGAGATACGCGGGTTTATCTCGAATATGCGCGGCCCCTTGTCCGTAAGTCTCAACTGGATGTTCATGCTGCCACGCAAGCCAAGGCCCTGCGCGACAGCCTCGCACATTCGCGAAGTCTCCTCGTCCCTGATCACCTTCGCCCATCCGGTGAATCCCCCGGTCAGTCGCCGCAACATCAGCAGGCTCGCGACAGCACCGTCACGCCGGCGATATACGGCACATGTCACTTCGCGATCCGCCGGCAACAACAACTCCTGGAATACCGCATCGGGATAGCGTCGGGCGAGGCATTCGGCATCTTCCGCGTCTGCGATGGTAAATACCGCGCGCGAGCCGGAACCCGTACGATTCTTCAGGATACAGGGATACGCGACCGGGCGTCCTTCGCTCACGGGCACGGTCCATGGCACGGGTACGTCCAGCGCGGCCAACGCCCGCATCGTCTCCAGCTTGTCCAGCCCGGCCCGGACGACTCCCTCACCGGCGGTGATCCATTTGACTCCGGGAAGCGACTCCGAGATTCGCCGGCTGACACCCAGTTCGGGCTCCGACATGGGAATCACGACGTCGACCGAGTGTTTGCCGATAATGGCCCTGATCGCGCTTGGGTAATCCGGTGCGCTTGCACCGGGCACCAAAGCGAACTGATCGACAAACATGTGACCGCCGTGCTGGGTATGCACGTCGACGCCGATCAGGCGCAGATCTGGCCGGTTTTCCCTGAGAATGGTGGCAACCCCCTGGGAAATGTCCCCGCCGATGCCTGTGATAAGGATGACTTTGCTCATGTGCGCATTAGCGTCTCTGCAAGATTAGGCAATCCGGGATCGCGCTTCCGGCATTCCTTCGCCAACTCAGAATGATCATATTGTTCCCGATGCAATTCCAGGCTCCGGCTGGCCGTGTCGAATGTCGCCCAATGCGCGCCGGGCTGCCTGTTGCGCGGCTGCCCGACCGAGCCGGGGTTCACGACTCGCGTTTCCCCGAACTTGTGACTCATGGGATGGTGCGTGTGCCCGAGCACGACAAGATCGAAGTCCTGCATGGCGCAGCGCTCCAGCAGTTCCGGTCTGGCATCCGGATATACATATTGATTGATATCCCATGGCGCGCCATGACACAGCAGGATTCTGCAGCGATCGATGACTAGTTCCAGGGGATGGGGCAGGCTGCAGAGCCTATCGAGCTGATCGTTGTCGAGGTGCTCAATGGCTGTGCGCAATCCGGTTCCGTAGCGCGCATCCACTTGAGTCAGAAATGCGGGATCCGACCGCGCCATATTCAACATGTCCTCATGATTTCCCCGCACCACATGCGTCTTCCACGGCCGCAGCAAAGCCATCACTTCCGCGGGCATGTAGTAATAGCCGACCAGGTCTCCGGTAAGAAGCAGCTCTTCCACGCCGGCTGCAGCTGCTGCCGCAAGCACTGCCTGCAATGCCCGCGCATTGCCGTGGATGTCACCGAGCAGTGCCAGCTTCACTGGCTGCGTCCTTGTCGAAGTCTGATTTTCTGATTGTCTGGCATTCAGCCTCCACCTTTTGTCAGTCTGGCGTCATGCGAACAATCGCGGTGATATTGCGCCCGATATTCGCTTTGAACATGGCCCGATAATAATTTACGTATTCATCCAACCCGGCCCTGGCGATCATCAGGTCGTGGTGCAGTTTGGCGCGGTGCGCCGCCCGACCATTCTTTGCATCCATCACATAATTGGAGCCCGGGTGCAGCAGATACAGATCGACCGGAAAATCCGAGAAAGTGTCGATGACATCGAAACCCCTGTTGGCCAGGAAACCGGGAAGGTTTTCCGTGTTGAAGTAATGTAAATGGTGCGGAGGGACAAACCAGAATTCCCGGTCGATCATTCCATGCTTCAGCAACAGTTGGTGCAATTCCGAAAAATCATTCGGCACCGTGATCGCAAGCAGCCCGGTGGGGGCCATGACCTTGCGTATCGATGCCAGGAACAGATCCGGATCTATGACGTGCTCCAGGATATTTGTGGCCGAACAGACCTTGTAGCGCTTGCCTTCGGTGCGTAGTTTCGCGAGGCTCTCATATACATCGCCTGCCATATGCTGCGGCATCAACTCCGGAAAGAATTTGCCGATTCCATAAGAAGAAAAATCAAGGCCGGTGACTGCATAGCCCTGTTTATCTGCTGCGCTCATCAGGAACCCCTCGCCGGCGCCAATATCGAGAAAACTGCCGCCATCAACGCCCGCCTGCCTTACTGCATGCAGCAAGGCCTCGCATTTAAGATGCTTGTACTTCATTTCCAGATCGTCGTATGACTCCTGATACGTACTCGATTGAGGCATCTGGTAGTAGAGGTCGGCATAGAACTTCTGTAGTTCTTCCGGGCTGGGCAGCGGGGCCGCTGAGATGTAGCCCTCCGGCGTATTGATCTTTTTGCTGTATTGGATTGCCATGTTTTGCTTTTCTTTCAACAGATCAAAATGTATTCCTGTATCCCGAGATTCTTCACTCGCCGCTCAACATCACCCTGATGACTCGCGAGACGCCGTCTCCGTCGCATTTTGTCAGTGCGACCGCCGCGCGCTGGACGTATTTGCGCGTTTCGATCTCGTCAACAAGCGCGTCCCGGATATCTGCGGCTGATATTGCTGCAGAATCTCCCACGAGCCTGATCGCGCCTTCGCCGTCCAACAGTCTTGAGACGGGAACCTGATTTTCCGCAACAGTGACCACCAGGCTGGGCAAGCCCAGACACATCCGTTCCCAATTCGTGACGCCACCGGCGCCGATCGCGAGATCGGCCTTGGCCATCAGGTCGGCCAGATGCGGGCGTGGTTCGTGAATTGTCGTGTGCGGTCGCCCTGCCGCCTGCTCTTCCAGGCTGTCCCGATACCTGTAATAGGCGCCCACCACGACATCCACATGCAGATGGCGCAGGCCGCTTTGCGACAGAGCGGTGAGTGACAGGCCTGTCATGTTCTGGTGATCGGCTCCGCCAAAGAACACCAACACCTTCCGCGGCACTTCATTGCGTGACGTCATGGTCTTGCGGAAGGCCGCATATTCCGGTCTCAGCAAGGCATAGCGCGGCCCGAGCAGCAGACGGCAGTTCTTTGCCACCAGGTCTTCGTAGCGTTCGGTCGACTCATAGTTCTGATCCAGCAGGACATCGCAGAGGTGCCGACGATCCGCGAGGTCGTCTATGGCCAGGATATTCCTTGCCGCCGGGCGCAACACGGACTCCCAGCGAGCATCCAGCGCATAGTGGTCGACTATCAGCCAATCCCATGTTTCATCCGACAGCGCCTGAATGGCGTCCTTCGCGTCCTGCGTCTGACTGGTGCCAAGCCAGCGCGCATGGGCAAGCTCATCCAGGGCGGCATCCGGAGCGCTCTCCAGCGGCACGAACTCATGCCCCCTTGCGGCCAGCATCCCGCGCGCCTGTTCCGGCAGATGGCGGCTGACAAAACGGATCCGCGCGCCGTGTTGCCTCAGTCCGTCGGCCAAAGTGAGACAACGCATGAAATGCCCCGTACCGATCTGCTCGGAGGCATCCACACGGAAGGCGACGTGATTGGCGTTGGCAACCATGCCTAATCCTTGCCCTTCATGATGACGGGAGCCAACATCTCGGCACGTACCCAGTCATCCGTTGTATCTATATCCTGCACGCGCCAGCGCGGGATCATCACCGGCTTCGAACAATGGTCGAAGATCCGCTTTTCGCCGGTCCATGCTGCAGGCCGCCCCCAGTAGAACTGGGCTGCGTCATGCAGTGCGACCGGCAGATCCTGGGACCGCGTGGCGAAGTGTTCCGGAAAGAACATCTCAACGCCTCCCGCGGCGGTCTGCCTGAATGAACGGAAGATCGGTGCCGCGAAATCTGTTGCGCTGAACGCGTAGTCCCAATCGCCCGAATTCAGCGCCTCCCATCCACGTTTGAGGTCGTCTGTCCTCACGAACGGCGCGGTCGCATAGATGCAGCAGACGGCCTCGACATCGAGTCCCTGCTCGAGGGCCCAGCGGGTGGCGTGTGCGATGACGGGAATAGTCCCGGCATGGTCATTGGAGAGTTCTTCAGGACGCGTAAAGGGCGCCTCTGCACCCCACCGTTCGGCCACCTCAGCGATCTCCGTGTCGTCGGTCGATACGATGATGCGCTCAAACAACCCCGAGGATCTTGCAGCTTCGATCGACCAGGCGATCATCGGCTTGCCGCAAAAGAGCCGGATGTTTTTGCGCGGGATGCGCTTGCTTCCACCGCGGGCGGGAATGACAGCGATCTTCATTTTGCAGTGGCCTGACGGATTGCCTCAATCACACGGTCTTGCTGGGCTTCAGTCAAACCAGGATAAAGCGGTATGCTGATGACTTCGGAGTAATAGCGTTCAGCCTCCAGACAATATCCTCTCTTAAAACCCATTTGTTCATAATATGGTTGCAAGTAGATAGGGATATAGTGCAGGTTTACCAAAATCCCTGACTTTCTTAGCGCCTCATAAACCTCGCGGTGAGTCTTTGGCACTTGTTCAAGTTTTAATCGAATTGGGTAAAGGTGATGGCTGGAGTAGCCATCCAAGGATCGGGAGAGAATCGTAACCGGCAAATTAGTCAAAAGCCGATCGTAGCGCGATGCCAATTCATTGCGTTTGGCAACAAACTCATTCAATCTGGACATTTGACTCAAACCGAGCGCGGCTTGGATTTCGGTCATGCGATAGTTAAAACCCAAATCAATCTGTTGGTAGTTCCAGATTTCCAGATCACTCCTTGGATGCATATCCTCTGTCGCGCTGCTAATTCCATGACTTCTCAACAGCCGCATCCGCTTGGCTATATCTGCATCGTTGGTCATTGCCATCCCCCCCTCGCCGGCGGTAATGATCTTGACCGGATGGAAGCTGAATATGGTGATGGCGCTGTATCTGCAATTTCCGACCGGTTCGCCGCGATATTTTCCCCCGATGGCGTGCGAAGCATCTTCGATGATCTTGAATCCGTATCTCTGTCCGAGTGCATGAATGGAGGCCATATCGCAGGGCTGGCCGCACAGATGCACGGGAATCACAACCTTGGGCAACTTCCCGGATTGCTCGGCTTGTGCCAGTTTCTCGGCCAAACGATCCACACTCATGTTGCAGGTACGCGGGTCGATATCCACAAAATCCACGCCCGCCCCGCAATACAGGGCGCAGTTCGCACTCGCGACAAAAGTGACCGGGGTAGTCCAGACCACATCCCCCGGCCCCACGCCCAGCGCCAGACAGGCGACGTGCAGCGCACTGGTGGCACTGTTCACCGCGACAGCATGTTGTGCGCCGCAGTAGTTGGCGACACTTAGCTCAAAAGCGGGGACGACCGGGCCCTGCGTCAGGTAGTCGGATCGCAGCACGTCGACAACCGCCCGGATGTCCGCCTCGGAAATGTCCTGCCGTCCGTACGGGATCATCGCTGTCATATCTTGCCGACTTTTTCCCGGTTCTGCGCTATCCACGCCCGCAATGTCCCGATTTCCATCCAGTCGGGATTATTGTCCGAGCAGTAGGTGAAATCCTCGCCCACTTTCTTTCCATCCTTGATGCGGTAAGGATCGTTGCTCCAGTTATGGATGGCCGGAAGGATCTTGAAGTGCTCCGGATATTCGTACGTATGCAGCGCATCTTCGGCACCGATCATTTGCTCGTGGAGTTTCTCGCCGGGACGGATCCCGACGATCGCCTGTTTCGCATCGGGCGCGCAGGCAAGTGCGATATCGGTCACCTTCATCGAAGGTATCCTTTTTACGTAGATCTCCCCGCCCACCATATCTTCAAAGGCGTGCCACACCAGCTCCACTCCCTGCTCCAGCGAGATCATGAAACGCGTCATGCGTGCATCGGTGACCGGCAACTCACCTTTGTCCGCGATTGAGAGGAAATAGGGTATCACCGAGCCGCGCGAGCCCATCACATTGCCGTATCGAACTACGCTGAACCGTGTCTTGTGCGCGCCCGAATACGAGTTGCCCGCCACAAAAAGCTTGTCCGAGGTGAGCTTCGTCGCTCCGTAAAGATTTGCCGGGCTGCTTGCTTTGTCTGTAGACAATGCAATCACCCGTTTGACGTCGTGATCGATGCAGGCGTCGATCAGATTCATCGCGCCGATCACATTGGTCTTGACGCATTCAAACGGGTTGTATTCCGCCGTAGGCACGATCTTGGTGGCTGCCGCATGCACGACATAGTCGACACCATCCAGCGCCCGGGACAGGCGGTCCTTGTCTCGCACGTCACCGATGAAGAAGCGGACCCGCGGGTCATTGGCGTAGAGCTTCGCCATCTCCCATTGCTTCATCTCATCGCGCGAGTAGATCACCAGTCGCCGCGGGTCGTATTTCGCGAGCGTCATCGGCACAAAGGTGTGACCAAACGAACCTGTGCCCCCCGTGACGAGTATGGACTTGTTGCTTAACATGACTGTGCGAACTCCCTAGGCCATTAAGTGAAACTTGCACCCTCGACGGGCGGACTGAGGCTTACGCCCGAACATTCACCACTTCGCCAGCCGTTGCCACACCGCTCCCCGCCCATCCGAATGCCCGGTCGCTTCGCCAGATCTCTCCGGCAGAGCGGCGAGTTCCGCTCTCCGCGCCGTGAGCAGGCGATAGTGCCTGGCTTGCCGAGTACACAGGGTGCGTTCAGTGAATGAACGGCATGTATTACATCAGTCGCGGACCGATGGTGTCAAGCGGGAAAACCCGCTCGTGTATCATTGCGACCTTGTCTCTGTCCTAAGCCCCCGCATGCAAAAAGCGCCCAACATCGTCCTGATCAAAACCTCTTCGCTGGGTGACGTGCTGCACAATCTTCCAGTGGTTACCGATATTCGGAGACACCTGCCTGACGCGCGCATCGACTGGGTGGTAGAGGAAAATTTTGCCGCCTTGCCTGCGCTGCACCCCGCTGTCCAGCGTGTGATCACGGTCGCCATGCGGCGCTGGCGGCGATCCTGGTGGGCTTCGCGGGTCGAGATGCAGAGCGTTTGCCGCGAATTGAAGGGGCGAAATTACGACCTTGCACTGGACACGCAAGGCCTGTTGAAAAGCGCCCTCATCACGCGCTGCACCCAGGCCGAGCGCTGCGGCTACGATTGGGGCAGTGCGCGCGAACCGCTGGCCAGTTGGTTCTATGACCTGACTTTTTCCGTCACAAAAGATTTGCACGCGGTTGAACGCAACCGCCAGCTAGCCGCTGCCGCGCTCGGCTACACCGCACAAGGCGCGCCGGACTACGGCATCCGCACCCCGGATGTCCCCCTGCTCTGGTTGCCCGACAGGCCCTATGTCGTGCTGTTGCACGCCACCAGCCGCGACGACAAGCTGTGGGACGAACAGAACTGGATCACCTTGGGCGAACACCTGCACCAGGCCGGCTTGGGCGCGGTATTGCCCTGGGGCAGCGCGCAGGAAAAAGCCCGTGCTGAACGCCTTAGCGCCGCAGTACCCGGTGCCGTATGTGCGCCCCGCCTGAACCTGAACGAGGCCGCTGCACTGCTGGGCAAGGCACGCGCCGTTGTCGGCGTGGATACCGGATTGAGCCACCTCGCTGCCGCGCTGGATGTGCCTACCGTCGGCATCTATACCGCCACCGATCCCGGACTGACCGGGCTGTATGCCGGCGCCCTTGCCGTCAATCTTGGCGGCAAGGGCGCGCCGCCCACGGTGGATGAGGTCGCCGCAAAACTCGCGGAGCTGGCCCCTCATGCCTAAGCCGCGCTTTTTCTACACCTTGGGACTGTGGCTGCTGCTGCCCTACGTCCTGTTCCATCTGCTATGGCGCGCGCGCAAGCAGCGCGAATATCTGCAGCACATAGGCGAACGTTTCGGACTTTATAAAGCAAGTACTGACAAACCGGCCATCTGGCTGCACACCGTATCCGTCGGCGAAACGCGCGCTGCCGCGACCTTGGTGCAGCAGTTGCGCGAGCGTTATCCCGACCATCGCATATTGCTCACCCATACCACGCCCACCGGGCGCGCCGCGAGCGAACAGCTTTATGGCGATGACGTGGTCCGCGTGTACCTGCCTTATGACTATCCTTTCGCCGTTCAGCGTTTCCTGGACCATTTCCAGCCACGCGTCGGCGTTCTGCTGGAAACCGAGATCTGGTTCAACCTGATCCGCACCTGCCATGAGCGGCGTGTTCCGTTGCTGTTGCTCAACGCGCGGCTCTCGGAAAGATCCGCCCGGCGTTACGCGCGTTTCCCCAGGCTGATCCGCGCGGGACTGCACGAACTGCACCTCATCGGCGCACAGACCGAGGATGACGCGATGCGCCTCGCCAGCCTGGGCAACCTCGCCGTGCCGGTGATGGGCAACCTGAAGTTCGACATCGCGCCGCCGCCCGCCATGCTGGAATCGGGAAAACGCTTGCGCGCACTGTTCGGCGAACAGCGCCCGGTCTTTCTGGTCGCCAGCACGCGCGAAGGCGAGGAAGAACTGTTGCTGGATGCCTTGCGCCATGCCAATGTGGAACACCTGCTCACCGTGATCGTGCCGCGCCACCCGCAGCGCTTCGACGAGGTCGCGGCACTCATCCAGCGGCATGGCCTGCGCATGCAGCGCCGCAGCGCGAACGAACCCGTCGCCGCCGATACGCAGGTGGTGCTCGGCGACAGCATGGGCGAGATGTTCGCCTACTACGCCGCGTGCGATATCGCGTTCATCGGCGGCAGTTTGTTGCCGCTCGGCGGACAGAACCTGATCGAGGCCTGCGCCGTCGGCAAGCCGGTGCTGATCGGGCCGCACACTTTCAACTTCGCGCAGGCGACCGAACTGGCCGTTGCCAGCGGCGCGGCGCTGCAGGTCAGCGATACCGGCGACCTCGTCCGCCAACTGAACATCCTGCTGCGGGACACAGCCAGCCTGGCAAGGATGGGACAGGCGGGACTGCAATTTGTCAGCGACAATCAGGGCGCGACGGAACGCGCCATGACGCTCATCGGGCTTGCGCTCAAGCAGGCCTTGTACAACGAAATCGTTTCCAGTCAGGTAAAATCCACACCATGACAAAGATCCTCATCACCGGCGGCGCAGGATTCATCGGCTCCGCCGTCATCCGTCAGTTCATCAACGATACCGATCACAGCGTAATCAACGTCGACAAGCTGACCTATGCGGGCAATCTGCAATCGCTGGCTTCGGTATCGGACGATCCGCGCTATTGTTTCGAGCACGTCGACATCTGCGATGCCGCCGAGGTGGCGCGCGTGTTCCGTGAACACCAGCCGGATGCAGTGATGCATCTCGCGGCCGAGTCGCATGTGGACCGTTCCATCAGCGGCCCGGCCGCCTTCATCCAGACCAACATCGTCGGCACCTATACCTTGCTGGAGGCGGCGCGCGAATACTGGAACGGCCTGGATGCCGCGCGCAAGACAGCGTTCCGCTTCCATCACATCTCCACCGACGAGGTCTACGGCAGCCTGGACGAGACCGGCTTCTTCACCGAAGACACGGCTTACGAGCCCAACTCTCCCTACTCCGCCAGCAAGGCATCGAGCGATCACCTGGTGCGCGCCTGGCATCACACCTACGGCCTGCCGGTGCTCACCACCAACTGTTCCAACAACTACGGCCCGTACCATTTCCCGGAAAAACTCATCCCGCTGGTCATCCTGAACGCAGTCAATGGCAAGCCGCTGCCCATCTACGGCAAGGGCGACAACATCCGCGACTGGCTCTACGTCGACGACCATGCCCGCGCGCTGCGCCTGGTGCTGGAACGCGGCACGCCGGGCGAAACCTATAACATCGGCGGCTGGAACGAAAAGACCAACCTGGAAGTGGTGCAATCGATCTGCGCCATTCTGGACGACCTGCACCCGCAGGGCGCGCCGCACAACAGACACATCACCTACGTGACAGACCGGCCCGGACACGATAAACGCTACGCCATAGACGCCAGCAAGATCGCGCGCGATCTCGGCTGGAAACCGCAGGAGAACTTCGAGAGCGGTCTGCGCAAGACCGTAGCATGGTATCTCGCCAACGACGCCTGGGTGCAAGGCGTGACCAGCGGCGAGTATCAACATTGGCTGCAGAAGAACTACACAAACAGGAGCGCTGCATGAAGGGCATCATTCTCGCCGGGGGATCCGGCACGCGTCTCTATCCGGTGACGCAGACCATTTCCAAGCAACTGTTGCCGGTGTACGACAAGCCGATGATCTACCATCCGCTCACTACCCTGATGTTGGCGGGCATACGCGACGTGCTGGTGATCTCCACTCCACAGGACACGCCGCGTTTCGGGCAACTGCTGGGCGACGGATCGCAATGGGGGTTGAACATCTCGTACGCGGTGCAGCCCTCGCCGGACGGGCTGGCGCAATCCTTCATCATCGGTGAGTCCTTCATCGGCAACGATGCCTGCTCGCTGGTGTTGGGCGACAACATCTTCTACGGGCACGCCTTCGATACCTTGCTGACTCCCGCCGCCAGCAAGACCAGCGGCGGCACGGTATTCGCCTACCACGTGAACGATCCGGAGCGTTACGGTGTGGTCGACTTCGACGAATCCGGCCGCGCGCTCAGCATCGAGGAGAAGCCGCTCAAGCCCAAATCCAACTATGCCGTCACCGGCCTGTATTTCTACGATAACGATGTGGTGCAAATCGCCAAGTCCATCAAACCCTCCGCGCGCGGCGAACTGGAGATCACCACCGTCAACCAGATCTACCTCGATCGCGGCAAGCTCGACGTGCAGGTGATGGGGCGCGGCTATGCCTGGCTGGACACGGGAACGCACGAATCGCTGCTGGAGGCCTCCATGTTCATCCAGACGCTGGAGAAACGCCAAGGGTTGAAAATCGCATGCCCCGAAGAGATCGCCTTTCGCAGGGGCTACATCACGCCCGGGCAACTGGAGCAGCTGATCGTGCCATACGCTAAAAACGGTTACGGCCAGTATCTGCAGCGACTGCTGCAGGAAGAGATGCGCTGATGCGCGCTACCGCATCCGCCATTCCCGATCTGCTCATCCTCGAACCCAAAGTGTTCGGCGATGACCGCGGCTTCTTCTTCGAGAGCTTCAATCAACGCCTCTTCACCGAGCTGACTGGCGTGTCCGATCCCTTCGTGCAGGACAATCATTCCAGATCTGCCCGTCACGTACTGCGCGGCCTGCAT
>Ga0209002_10003893_pt1 | contig 11834 bp, 11 predicted proteins | sample Rifsed16ft2_FD_184010 | JGI IMG/M metagenome (GOLD analysis project Ga0209002, IMG submission 184010) | Soil microbial communities from Rifle, Colorado, USA - sediment 16ft 2 (version 2) | ecosystem: Environmental > Terrestrial > Deep subsurface > Rock core/Sediment | place: Rifle, Colorado...
CCTTCATAATCTTAAGGTGGTCGCCGAAGTGTCGGAGAGGTATGCCGGAACGATTGCGGTGGGAAATACAGCGCTGATCATTCCCGATGCCTATCCGAACGATACCCTCAGAGCGCAAGTGAGCTATGTAGGCGCCGCGGTCAACGCCTCCAACCGATCGCTTCCCGTGGAGATGTCCATCCGCAATCCGGGCCTTCGTCTGAAGCCGGAAATGATCGCAAAAGTGAAGATCCTGCGTTCATCCAAAATGAACGCCGTTCTTATCAGTGAGAACATGATACAATTAGTGGACAGAGGACGGACCATCGTGTTTGTTGAGAACGGCGGTGTTGCTCACGAGCGTCAGGTGAAACTTGGCGCCCATCAGGGAAACTTGGTGGAGATTGTAGATGGACTCAAGCAGGGCGATCGTTTGATTGTCACGAGCATTCAAAACCTGGTCAACGGTCAGACAGTTTCCGTTGTGCAGTAATGGCCACCGAACAAGGAATGAAACCATGAGGCTGTGGAATTTGGCAATAGACAACAAAGTAGCCGTGTACCTGATGCTGGTGATGATTATCATTCTCGGCTGGGGTGCATACTCCGGGATGCCGCGCGAAGCAGCCCCGGATATCTCGATCCCGCTTGTTATCGTAACGGTTCCCTACGTTGGCGTTTCTCCCACGGACATCGAGGGATTGGTCATCCAGCAGCTTGAAAAAGATCTCAAGGCGCTGGCCGACGTCAAGCAAATCACCTCGGTATCGAAAGAGGGTCTCGGAACGATCCGTGTGGAGTTCAACACGGGTATCGACATTGACGATGCCCTTCGTCGTGTTCGCGATAAGGTCAATTCGGCGCGGCCGAACCTGCCTAATGATATTCTGGAACCCGTCGTTTCGGAAATCAATTTCAGCGAGTTTCCCATCATGATCATTAACGTGGGGGGCAGCGTGGGACTGGCCCGGCTGAAGCAGATCGCAGAAGATATGCAGGATCAGATCGAAGCCATTCCGGGCGTCCTGCGCGCTGACGTGAGCGGAGGAATACAACCGGAAGTGCAAGTCAACTGCGATGTCTACCGACTGAAAGCATACCAGATCGGATTTGATGATGTAGTGAACGCCATCCGCGGAGAAAATCTCTCTGTTCCGGGCGGCTCCATCAATGACGGCGAAAAAGCGTTCACCGTCAGGGTTCCCGGCGAATACAAAGAGGTCAAGTTGTTGGAAGACATCGTCATCAAGATCCAGAACGGCAAGCCGATCTATATCCGTGACATTGCCGTTGTAGACTACTCGTTTGAAGACAGGGTCACCTATGCCCGTTTGAACAAGAATGAGGTTGTCTCGCTCTCTGTGCGAAAACGCGCCGGAGAGAATCTTCTGGACATCGCTGACAGGGCTAAAAAGATTGTCGAAGACTGGCGCACAAAGCTTCCTGATGGTATCCGGCTCGATATCTCCAACGACCAATCCCGATTTATCAGAAACTCGGTACACGAGTTGGAGAACAGCATCATGACGGGGATGTTTCTTGTTGTGCTTTCGCTCTTCATGTTTTTCGGATTCAAAAACTCGCTCCTGATTTCGACCGCGATTCCCATTTCGATGCTCATCGGATTTCTCGTTTTCTCCGCCATGGGTATTACGCTGAATTTCGTGGTTCTGTTTGGACTTGTGCTCGTCCTCGGCATTATCGTTGATGATGCCATCGTCGTAATCGAAAATATTTATCGCCATCAACATGATTATGATAAGACGCCAATCCAGGCGGCACGCGACGGAACGGCGGAAGTCGCACTCCCCGTCTTCACATCGACCCTGAGCACGCTCTCGCCCTTCATTCCGCTCTTGTTCTGGCCCGGGGTCGTCGGCGACTTCATGTCGTATCTGCCTATTACGCTCATCGTCACCCTCGGAGCATCTTTGTTCGTGGCGAATGTGATAAGTCCTGTTCAGGGCTCGCAGTGGATTAACTACAGAAAAGAGATCGCGAAGGCGAAGGAGGCCCTCCAACATCCAACGTGGTGGAAGAAGTATAACCCGGTGACGTGGATCTATCACAAAACAGATGAAGTGGTCTTTCCATGGATGCAGGAAAAATATGCAAACCAGCTTTTGTGGGCGTTGCAGCGAAGAGGACTGGTGCTTTGGGGAATGTTTGGCATATTGCTGGTGACCATCGTGATATTTGCAGCTGTGAACAAGGGGATGGAGTTTTTTCCCAACACCGAACCCTCATTGATCAACGTCCGAATCGAAACTCCTCCCGGTACGGCTTTGGACGCGACAGACGCCGTGGCAAAGACGGTCGAGCAGCGGATTGAATCGGTTGCCGACAGAAGAGATATCGAGTTCATCGCGACAAGCACTGGCACATCAGACGATCCGTTCGATTTTGGGGGACAGGGAACTTCCAACAAAGCAGGCGTAGGCGTAAACTTCTATCAGAAAATCCAAAGGCAGCAGAATACATTCATAACGCTGGACCAGATTCGGGTCGCCACGAGCGGAATTCCCGGGGGAACAGTCCTCGTCAACAAGCAGCAAATGGGACCTCCCGTCGGAGCTGCCGTTAGCATCGAAATCGCAGGGGATGATTACGCGCAGCTCGCCAGCATCAGCAGGCAGCTTCGCGAAAAGATCAAAAACATCGACGGACTTGTCGACCTCAAAGACGACTACAACACCGGAAAACCCGAAATCGAGGTAAGGGTCGACCGCGAAAAAGCGGGTTTGCTTTGGACGAACACAGGCCAGATCGCCTCAACGGTTCGAGCCGCCATTAATGGCGCCGAAGCATCGAAATATCGTGTTGGGGAAGATGAATACAAGATCCGCGTCCGGCTTCAAGAAGACCAGCGGACGTCCGTTCAGGATATGGAAAACATCCATGTGACGTTCATGAATCGCCGCGGGACGCTCCTCTCCATCCCGCTTTCCTCGATCGCTGAGATTCGCAAAACCACAGGCGTGAGCGAGATCCGGCACAAGGATTTGAAGCGCGTCATCACGGTCACCGGGGGCACCGAAGACCGTGTCGCATCCGAAGTCCTCAATGACGTTAAGTCACGATTGGCCGGATTAGAGCTTCCATCCGGATACTCGATTCGCTTCGGAGGTCAGGACGAAGAACAAGGAAAAGCGATGGCGTTCCTTGGACAAGCCTTTGTTGTCACGCTTCTTCTCGTATTTCTCACGCTGGTTATGGAGTTCAATTCCATGAAAGTGCCGTTAGTGATCATGTTTACCGTTCCATTGGCGCTCATCGGCGTCCTGTGGGGCCTCATCATAACACAGACGCCCTTCTCGTTGATCATGACCGGTGTCGGCGTTATCGCACTTTCAGGTATCGTTGTCAAGAATGCCATCGTCCTTCTCGATTTCGCACGACGTAAGACTGAAGAAGGATTGCCCCTGGATGAGGCCCTGGTAGAGGCAGGCCGAAAGCGGCTCCGGCCTGTTCTGCTAACAGCGGTGACCACCGTCCTGGGTGTGGTCCCCCTGGCAACCGGATTCGATTTCGATTGGCGGGCGTTCGAGTTTGTTATCGGTGCAGAAAGCGCCGGGTTCTGGGGTCCGCTTGGTATTTCCATTATTTTCGGCCTGACCATCTCGAGCTTTCTTACTCTCGTCATCGTCCCGACATTCTATTCACTCCTCGAATCATGGACTGCGCGTGTAGCGCAGTTTTTCCGAAAGATTTTCAAAGCAGGACCTGATCAGCCCGTATCAAGCGAGCCTGCGACGCATTCGAAGTAGTACCCCCCCCCGATTCCCTGCAAAGGAGTCGGGGGATATTCTTTCGTCGTTTCCGCGACTTTTCCGACCTTCAACCGTTTTTACCTCGTCGGCACAGTTCATCCCACCGACTTCAAGGACAAAGAACATGAAACGCCCCAAATTCATATCACTCGCCTTAGCTGCAACGTTCATAAGCACGCTCATCGGATGTTCAGGCACCATTGAGATGGCCAGCTCCTGGAACGACAATGCTGTCAAAATCGACGGATCGAATGCCGAGTGGGGGTCTTCCCTGAAACCCCTTTCAGATCCCCCTGTCGCGATAGGTATCCGCAACGACGCTCAGTTCCTTTACGTCTGCCTCACGACGCAGGATCCGTTCTATGAGGCACAGATCATCAACGGAGGACTGACCGTGTGGTTCGACCCGGCCGGCCAACAAGAGAAGAGCCTTGGCATCCGTTTTCCGAACTACGGAGAGAATGCCCCTCACTGGAATCCGCGCGAGCCGTTGACAGCCTCTTTTCCGTTCCTCGAGCCTTCGTTTCGCGAACTTGCGATCATCGGTCCCGACGGAGAGCCCGAGCTTTTTTCCGTCGTGGAGGCGAAAGGGATCAAGGTAAAAATTGGCGCGACGGAGAGCGGCCTGGTTTACGAAATGCAGGTTCCTCTCAAACCTTCGGATACAATGCGCCATGCGGTGGGTGCTACAGAGACGCAAACGGTGGGGATAGGATTCGAAACAGCGGAATTGGGCGGAGACCGGTTACAAGGGCCCTCGGGACGCGCTACCGCCGGAACTCGGGGGGGCGGGAGGCGTGGTGGGAGGGGTGGAGCGGGCGCGGGGCCGTCATTGGACGGTGCGGGCCGCCCCGAAGTCCTCGATCTCTGGACCAAAGTGTTGCTTTCTTCGCCACGACAGTAGTCACATGATTCACTCATTCCTTACAATCATTCAAAAAGGATTCACCATGAAACAGCGATGGATGTTCATCCCGATTCTTCTCGGACTCCTGGTCCTCACACAGGCAGCGTTTGCACAAGGCATGCGTCGGTCCCCGGAAGAGCGGGCGAAGCAGCTGAAGGAACAGCTTTTACTCAATGACGACCAGACAAAGAAGGTCACAGAGATCTATACAGAATCGCAGAAGACGGTGATGGAGAAGATGCAGGAAGGGATGGGAGACCGGGAAGCGATGCGCGGGTTCATGACGAAACAGACGGGAAAGGTCGACTCGCTGATCACAAAGCTTTTGACGAAAGAACAGGCGGCAAAGTACGAGGAAGTCAAGAAGCAGCGCCAGCAGATGCGGCGGGGACCAAGAAACTAATCTCAGTCAGAAATCACGTGACAAGGAGAGGCACTTGACGGTGCCTCTTTTTTTCAGTCGATCATCCCTGCGCCTTCTCAATAGCTTCCTTCAGAATGACAAGAAGCTGCTCCTTTTCGAAGCCCCCCTTTACAAGATATGCCGCTGCGCCGAATTTCATAGCCTTGGACCTCGCCTCATCGGTTGCATGTCCCGACATAAAGATAAAGGGGACATGATAGAGGCGCTCGTCATTCTTTGCAGCACGAAGGAATTCACTCCCGTCCATCGCCGGCATCTGATCGTCGGTAATCACCGCGTCAAATGACGATGAGCGAAGCATCTGCAGCGCTTCTGCTCCGTCTTTCGCCAGCTCAACCTGGTATCCGTTGCGCTGCAGGAGAATCCTGTACAAGTCCCGTGTAATTTGCGAGTCATCGGCGAAAAGGACCCTGAATTTCCCCTCTTGTTTTGTTGATACCGGCGGTGGTGCGGGCCTCGTTGTTTCGGTGACAGGAAGCTCCGCGATCTTTTCATGCGAAAGAAGCTCCGTCAGGATTGCTTGAAATCCTTCAAGCTTCGTTCGAATCGTCTGAGTCTCGCTGGACGAACTGAGAAGAATATGAATGGAACCCTCTTCCCGTCCTGCAACACTCAGGATTGAGCCGCAATCCTTCATGGCCTCCCGGATCCGCGGCAGTTCATCCTGCATCCGGTCGTGAGGCGGCACATGGAGGATATAAAGCCGCTTCCCTTCTTCAAGTTCTTTTCCGAGGATTGATTGCATTGTCTCACCCAGCGAATTCCTCAGTTCCCGCGACATAAGCTCCACGTTTTGCAGAAGCTCCTCAACACTCCGGGTTGTCGGCAGATGCGAGCGGATTGTGCGGATAACGGTCTCGCCGTCGCGAATCGGCTGCCCTGTCACGAAATCGTCGATTTGTCGCTGCATCATCGTGAGAGCGAAGCGAAGGGTGCTGTGCAGGACCGGCGTAAAAAGACCCGGCTCGGAGATGATGCGTTTAAGACATGCCTCCACCGTCCTGGCAACTTCAGAAACGGGCCGTGCCCCGACGAGGGGTGAGGATCCTTTCAAAGCATGAAAATGGCGGTTGGCCTGCGTGAGGTGATCCGTCGCTGAAGGATCCGAAGCGTATGATTGAATCAACTCTTCTGCTTTTTGAAGATGCGTCAGGGCCTCAGAGCGAAATTGTTTTCTGATGTCGTCCATGCGAATGGTTACCGGCTTCCCGGGGAGTTCGGATGAAGATAGTTCTGATAAAGTTGAAGGTACGAAGTCAACGATGCGAAAGAAGCCGGGTTACTGCAGGATTGGGAAGAAAGAAGAAAGAGCGCCGTGGCAAGTGATTTCACAAGCTCTTTCGGTGCGGGTTCCGTTTGAAAAGGCTCACGCGTTCGACTCATCGGATGTCGATACGAAGACCCTCTTTGGCGCCAAAGCATTTCGTTTTCCCCCCGAAGTGACGCACCAATTTGCGGGCATGGACGACCATCCTGTCAATGAACGAATCTGAATGCTGCGGATCGTGGTGGAACATTGCGAGTCGCTTGACATTCGCCTCCACTGCAAAACGCACGGTGGTCTCCACGGACGAGTGGCCCCATCCTTTCTTTTCTTCGTACTCTTCGTTGGTATACTGAGCTTCGCCAATAAACAGATCCGTGCCTCTGATGAAATCGACAAAGCGTTCGTCGAGGAGCGTTGGGAGATCCGCATCGCCCAATTTCTGATGGCCGGAAGCATGGATGGATCCAAGGTATGGCTCGTTGTCCGTTGCATATACGACGCTCTTCTTCCCTTCGGTGATGCGATAGGCCAGAGTAAGAGCAGGATGATTCAGGTAGAAATGGTCAATTTTGAGATCACCAAGGACGATCGGTTCGCGCACCTCATGGACCTCGATGTTGGGGCTCATATCCCCGAGGTCCACGGGAAAATAGTCGGAATCCATTTGAGCACGGAAGATCTTGTCGAACGATTTGTCCCGGCCCGGAGGTCCATAGACATGAACCCTGTTGTCTTCGCTGTACGCCGGACGGAAGAAGGGGAATCCCTGGATATGGTCCCAATGGGTGTGGCTGATGAAGAGATGCAGTGTAAGCGGTTTGGTATCAAATTCCTTGAGTATCTTCAATCCCAATTCACGAATTCCGGTCCCCGCGTCGAAAATCAGGATGTGGTCCTTCGACCGAATCTCTACGCACGAGGTATTCCCGCCGTATTTGGTTGTCGCTTTGCCCGGTGTTGCCACCGAACCGCGGGTTCCCCAGAAGGTTACACGCATCATTGAGATATTCCGGATCTCTGCTGCAGGTGATGGCGAACGATGTCAAGGAGCTCGTCAAAATCCGTCGGTTTGATGCAGTAGTCGTCGGCTCCCAGTTTCTTCGCGGCATCGATATCGGGTTTGTATGATTTTGCCGAGGTCATGACCACGACGGTCTTGTCAAGCGCGTGATTCTCCCGAATTTTTTGAATCACTTCAAACCCATGCATGGCAGGCATGATGATGTCGAGGATGATGACATGCGGTTTCTCCTCTTCGGCCAGCCTGAGCCCGTCCTTTCCGTTGTCGGCAGATAAGACATTGAAGCCCTCTTGCTGGAAACGAAGAACCATCAGTTTCCGCAATGAATCTTCGTCATCAACAATCAATGCCTTGAGGGGATTTTGCATGTTTTTTTTGTCTGAAGATTGTTTCGCTCCAGCACAGAGCCATCCCGCAAAATGTGATGCAACTTATAAAGAACTTTACCGAAAGGCAACCACACGAGTCACGAAGGTTATTTGCACGATTTTCACTCGGGAAAAGGAATCCTTGCGATGAAACTCCGTACGAAGGGGGGCTGATGAGCGGCGAGGCTCGAGAAGAAATCTCAAGCGTCGAAACGCAGAAACAAAAAAAGCTGACTTCATCGGTCAGCTTCTCAATCTACAATCTGCAATCTCTCAATCTGCAATCTCTCAATCTAAGATGTTAAGTCGGGGTCAGCTTTTGAATCTCCCAATCTCCAATGCAATCTCAAATCCACAACCCGAAGCCTGTCTCTTTCAATTTACAATCTGCAATTTACAATCTACAATGTTTCGTCGGGGTGACCCGCCACAAAACTCGGCGGGCAGGCTGGATTCGAACCAGCGACTTCTTGTCCCAATTCCACTGAACTTAGCAGGCCGATATATTTGAGACTAAGTTCACGTGGAATTGAGGATCCCGTCGCTTCTTGACGGGACTCCCTCATCGGATCGTCGGGGTGACTGGATTCGAACCAGCGACTTCTTGCTCCCAAAGCAAGCGCTCTAGCCAGGCTGAGCTACACCCCGGGTAATCGATAATACTTCCCGTTATAGCGAAGTCCCGCCATTTTCTGGCGGGGCTGAGTCCCGCACTTCAGTGCGGGATCCTCGATTCGGCAACCACTCGCTCCGCTCGTGGGCCGAATCGGGACTACACCCCGTTAACAATGAAAATTGAAAAATTCAAAATGGAAAATTGGTAAATCTTGTCCGACGACCTGTCCGCAGTGCTTTGTGGCGGAAGCTCGTTTTGTAGGCGTAGTCGGGGAAACTCCCTTTCCGCCACAAAGTTACGGAAGAAGGGCCTGAAAAACAAGGTGCTGTCGGAGCAGACTGCCGTGATCGATGCAATTTGTAACTTTCTTTATTTCTTCTATATTCTCGTGTCCTTCCTCTAAAACGCCGATCCAATATCTTTCACTATTACCGGAGGAACTATGCGTAAGCAAATCCTTGCTACCTTGTTGCTCGTACTGAGCTATGGAGTTCTCTATGCCCAGGATCATCCCTACAAAGTTGTTTTCGACCTGACGAGCAAAGACAGCCTGAGCCAGCTGGCGGCAGTACGCTGGGCAAAAGGAGTGGCGTCATCAAATCCCAACGCCGAGGCGGAGGTTGTCATGTACGGAAAGGGGTTCGAACTCGTCATGCCGGAACGATCGAATGTCCTGGAAGAGGTAAGGGAGGTCATGAAGCTTCCGCGTGTAACCTTCACGGCTTGCGAGGCAGCTTTGAGAAACAACAAAGTCGACAAGAAACAGCTTCTCGAAGGAACACACACAGTGCCCGACGGCATTTACGAAATTGTCGCAAAGCAGCGGCAAGGATGGGCCTACATCAAAGTGGCTCGCTGAGGAGGTATCGCGCAGTAACCGTTCGAACCTCAATGACTCCATGAGAGGCAGAGCATTCATATGGCCCTTCATCGCCTTGCTCATATTGGGAAGCGGTGGTGATCTCCCCGTCCAGGATCCCGCTCCCGACGGCCTGAGCTGGAACATCCTCGTTCCGGATTCTTCATCCATGGCACGAGCCTGGGAATTTCCCCGCAGCCCTCTGACGGATACCATGGAGCTTGACGCACAAATGGCCGCAAGAGTCCGACGCGGATTCCTCCTCTTCACGAGAACCTCCGAACTCTCTGCTCACCTGACCGGCGGGACAATGACGTGCAACAATTGTCATCCCAACGGAGGCCAGCGCGAGAGGGCGATGCCTCTTGTAGGAGTGGATCGTGTCTTTCCGGAATACAATAAACGCGCAGGCCGCGACTTCACCCTCGAAGAGCGGATCGTCGGGTGTTTCATGAGAAGCCTCAATGCCACGGGAACCGCGGGCCAAAATGTCGCTGTTCATCACGAGAATGAACTGAACGGTGCGACTCTGTCCCCGGAAAGCGAGGAGGTCGGTGACCTTGTGGCGTACATCAAATGGCTCTCATGGAACCGTGACATTGATGCCACACTTCCCTGGCGCGGGCACAATCAGCTGCCGGCATCTTCCCTCCTGAAACTGGACCAGCTGAATCCGAAGCTCGGTCGGGCGCTTTTCCTCGAGAAGTGTTCGAACTGCCACGGGGAAGACGGTCAGGGAATCTACATCGGCGATAAACGGCCGGGACCGCTGTGGGGGAGAAATTCGTGGAACGACGGAGCGGGAGCGGCGCGCACCTATACGCTTGCAGGGATGATCCGTTACTGGATGCCGTACATGAATCCGGGAAGCCTTACAGATGAGGAAGCCCAGCACATCGCTGCGTTCATCACGTCGCAGCAAAGGCCAGGCTTCCCTTTCAAAGAGAAGGATTATTTGAAGGAAAAGATTCCGCCGGACGCCGTCTATTATAAGCAGCTCTACAGCAAGAACCCCTTCACTTCACAATAACTGCCTACAGCGGCTTAACCTGCCCAACAATACGTGCAGCCTCGCTCCTGAGCACGATTGACGGCGATTACGCCCGAAGGAATAATCTGAACCCCCGGGAATACTCCCGATACCCACTCCTTCTTGCACTCTTCAGCCGACATCTTCATTTTTTCGGCTGCCATCTGGCTGTAGACCGTCAGCGCCATATCGCACACGCCGACGAGGACGCCGCTGTCAAGGAGCTCATTGAGCCCCATTCCGGGCAACGGGAGCGTGTTCGGCTGGGGTTTCCAGAAAGCGTTTCGAACGGAGGGCGTCGTCGTCCCCCAATCGTGGACATGGAACATCTCGCCGAATTTGTATTTCGCCCACAAACGATCCTCCATTGCCAGAGGAATGGAATCGTGTCGAAGGACGAGAACGGCTGTGCATTCGGATTCGGGCACACCCAGTTGTTTGTTTGACATGAGAAAGACGCGCGACCAGGCAAGTGGCATCCCGTTGTCGGGCATCATTGAATCGAACACCTGCTTGTGCTTCCCCTTGATCCTGCCAAGCCACTCTTCGAACGACTTTTCGTCGGGCAACGGTGAAACGGGCTCTGCCGCCAGCGTCAGGGGATCTGCTAGAGATGCAAGGCCCATCGTTGCAGCACCTGCAGCCAGCCTGCCGAGAAATTGACGCCGACCGGGAAAATCATTTTGATTATGCATGGTACAACCCTCCTTGTGGTGAGTGATAGGACTGAAAGAGCCAACGACGTCCGAGACAGCACCGTACTGGCGCTGTGTCGTACAAATCGGTATCAATCGTTCTCGAGAATCGGCGTTTGTGAGGAAGGCACCTGGTCTCTCTCCCCGAGACTCGGCACCGGCGCTAACAGTAAAGGATTTCCCCCAGAGATGCAAGGGGGGGGGGCGGAGCCCTTGATACTATCCCATTATCACGGTAACGCTTATCCGGCTACCCTTCGGCTGAACCGGGATCGATCCGATTACCCTATTGCCATTCACAACGATTTCTCTTACCCCTTTCTCAACACCATGGGGGTTTTTTACCTTGATCTCAAACGTAGCCCCGCGCCATTGGCGCACCACTTCGAACTCGCGCCAGTCTTGAGGGACGCACGGGTCAATGGTCAGTCCGTTGTAACCGGGCCTAATACCGAGGATCCATTTTGTCGCAGCTGTATATGACCATCCCCCGCTTCCTGTGAGCCACGGATGCCTCGCCCGGCCAAATGCTGTGTGATCTTTTCCTATGATGAATTGACAGTATGAATATGGCTCAGTCTGTCGGATTTCGATCATGTCGTTTTGATTGTACGGCAGGAGCGCGTTGTACAGCCGCATTGCGAGGGTTCCCCGCCCGAGCTTGCACTCGGCAATGATCGCCCATGGATTGGGATGACTGAAAATGGATCCGTTTTCTTTTATCCCTTTGTATACTCTCGTCAGGTACCCTATGTCATCATTCGGCTCAGAGTACGACGGCCAAACAAGATGAAGCCCATAGGGCGACGCGAGGTATTTATGAACGGCATTCATCGCCTTGATTGCTCTGTCGCCGGAGGAGGTTCCCGAAAACACTGTTCAAGATCCTCCTCGGAAA
>Ga0209002_10003897_pt1 | contig 11824 bp, 12 predicted proteins | sample Rifsed16ft2_FD_184010 | JGI IMG/M metagenome (GOLD analysis project Ga0209002, IMG submission 184010) | Soil microbial communities from Rifle, Colorado, USA - sediment 16ft 2 (version 2) | ecosystem: Environmental > Terrestrial > Deep subsurface > Rock core/Sediment | place: Rifle, Colorado...
GGGAAGGCGTTTTGATTTTGTTTGGCGGACGGGCATATGCGCATTGTACCAAAAACGCCTGTGCTTGGATTATAATCTTGCCAAATTCGTTAAGCGACTGGGAGACATCCATGCGGCTCACCATCAGCATCGAATACTGCGCCGTTTGACACTACACCGACCGGGCTGCCAGTCTGGCAACCGACCTGCTTAAATACTTCGAGCCAGAAATTGAATCACTGAGCTTGATCCCATCTTCGGGTGGTCGATTCGAAATCACAGTCAATGATAAATTGATTTTTTCCAAGGTTGAACTTCAACGACACGCTACTCCTGGCGAAATTACCACACGGATCACCAAAATCCTCGAGGAAGGCAATTCATTATGACCAAAAAGGGACGTGTTTTTTCCGGCGCCCGCCCTACCGGCAGGCAGCATCTTGGCAATTACCTGGGTGCCATAAAGAATTATGTGGCCATGCAAGCGGACTACGATTGCGTTTATTGCATCGTGGACGTCCATGCCCTGACCACACTTGAGACCACCGAAGACCTGCGCCAGAACACCTACGATATGGCACTGGATTGGCTGGCTGCAGGTATTCGTCCGGAGGAATCGATCATTTTCATTCAGTCCCACGTGCCCCAGGTGATGGAGCTGCATACCTACCTTTCCATGGTCACGCCACTGGGGAAATTGACCGATCTGCCGACCTTCAAAGATAAAGTGCGCGAGAATCCCAACAACGTAAACTACGGGCTGGTAGGTTACCCGGTATTGATGGCGGCCGATATTCTTTTATATGGCACAGATTTCGTCCCGGTAGGAATTGACCAGGCGCCGCATATCGAATTTACTCGTGAGGTTGTACGGTCCTTCAACTACCGCTACGGTAAACAGGTGCTCAAAGAGCCGCAGATGAAAGCCACCTCTGTCCCCAAAGTGCTCGGCATTGACGGCGTGCAGAAGATGAGTAAGAGCCTCAACAACCACATTGAATTGGCGGCTACCCCCGAGGAGACCACTCAGCGTGTCATGCAGATGGTCACGGACCCGGCGCGTATCCGCCGCAGCGACCCGGGCAATCCGGATATTTGCAATGTGTTTTCCATGCATAAAATTTTTTCGTCGCAGGATGAAATCGACATGGTTAACGTCGAATGCCGCCGGGCAGGCATAGGCTGCGTGGACTGCAAAAAGCTGCTGGCTAAAAACCTGAATGCGCATCTGGAGCCCTTCCGTGCCCGCCGCGCCGAACTGGCCAGAAACCCAGATTACATCTGGGGCGTGCTGGAAGACGGTGCTAAACGCGCCAGGCTGTTAGCCGAAGAAACCATGGTCAACGTGCGCAGCGCCATCGGTCTGGCCTGATGCGGGCAGTCGTTCAGCGCGTCCGACGCGGCAGTGTGCAGGTAGACGACCTGACCATCGCATCTATCGAGCGCGGCTATGTGATTTTGTTGGGTGTTGGCCCGGCCGATACCGACGCCATTGCTGCCGCACTGGCAAAGAAGATTGCCCTGCTGCGGGTTTTTGAGGACGACCAGGGCAAAATGAACCTTTCCATTCAGGATGTCGGCGGACAGGCGTTGGTGGTTTCGCAATTCACCCTGTATGCCGATACCAGCCGCGGCAACCGCCCTTCATTCATCAATGCGGCGCCGCCGGAGATTGCCAGTCCGCTGGTTGACCGATTCGCGGCACACCTTGCCAGTCATGGAATTCCGGTTCAGCAGGGTGAATTTGGCGCCCACATGCTGGTCGAAATTGAAAACGACGGACCGGTGACGATCTGGTTCGAATTTTAGACCGCTGTGCCTCAAACCGCGGTCAGGATGGTCAAATTCATTTGACTATTCGCAGCCGATTATGGTAATATCAAACGTGATTATCCGTTAGCAAGAAACGGATTTCTTTAAATCATTGCGTCGTGTTACAAGAGAGGAGAAAGCCCATTAGTACCACTAATTACCGGATAAATGAGGCGATCCGCGTGCCTGAAGTGCGCGCAATTGGACCAAAAGGGGAAAACCTGGGGGTGATCCCGATTGAAACGGCTCTACGGATCGCGCGAGAAGCCGATATGGATCTCGTCGAGGTTGCTGGCACTGCGGTGCCGCCTGTGGTTCGCGTGATGGATTTTGGCAAGTTCTTGTATGAACGCACCAAGAAAGATCGCGAAGCCCGTAAGTCTCAGACCAAGATCGAAATCAAAGAGATTCGGCTGCGCCCAAAGACCAACGAACATCATCGCGGTTTTAAAACACGCGATGCCCGCCGCTGGTTATTAGATGGTATGAAGGTCCGGGTGACCGTTCGTTTCCGCGGTCGCGAAATTGACTACCCCGAACTGGCTTTGGAAGACTTGCGCGAGATCGCTCAGGAGCTGGCGGACATTGCCGCGGTTGAACAAGCCCCGATTATTGAAGGCAAGACCATGACCATGGTTTTGAATGGTATCAAAACGGGCAAGAAAAAACCCCCCGAAGAGCCACAGGCTGAAACCGCTGGGTAGACACTCCTAAATCAGTTTTTGGCCGGGAAAAGCAACTTCCTACCGATTCGTGAAACTTCTGGTATAATTTGCGGTCGCGCAAGCAGACCGCATTTAATTTAACGAGAGGAGTAACACTGTGCCTCGCAAGCTCAAAGACCAAAAGTACAAGATGAAGACCCACAAGGCGACCTCGAAACGGTTCCGCATGACCGGGTCTGGCATCCTGGTACGTACCAAGGGCGGCAAAAGCCATTTGCGCCGCCGCACTTCGAAGCGTACCAAAGCATTATTGAGCGAGATGATCCCCGTTGAGGGTAAAAACATCATCAAGCGTGTCATTCGGTTGGCGCCCTACCTCAAAAAGTAGGGATCAGGCAAGGTTTTTGTGCGGCTGTTGGGTGCTCGCAACAGGTGATTTCACCGGCGCCCAGGGGTTCGCAAAGGAGTCAAAATGCGTGTAAAAGGCGGCCCTCAAGGCCATCTCCGTCATAAGAAGATATTAAAATTAGCAAAAGGTCAGCGAGGCTCAAAGCACCTGCTCTTCCGCCGGGCAAATGAAGCCATGCTGAAGGCTCTGTGGTACTCGTTCCGTGATCGCCGCACCCGCAAGCGCGACCTGCGCAAGCTGTGGATCACCCGCATCAATGCCGCGGCGCGCATCAACGGCATCAGCTATTCACGGCTGGTGTTCGCTCTGCGCAAAGCCAATATCGACCTGAATCGCAAGATGCTGGCTGATATTGCAGTACGCGACCCACAAGCCTTCACTGCCATCGTCACCCAGGCCAAATCAGCCTGATTGCCCCATAAAAGCGGCTCTGCAAAGCGAATTCACACGGGATGACCTGCGTCGTCCCGTGTATATTTTTAAAAGAACCAGCTATACTAGACCTCACCATGATCACCTCATCCCAGAATTCAAAAATCAAACAAATCCGCGCTTTATTGACCAACCGGCAAGACCGTCAGCAGGAAAAGGTTTTTGTCATCGAGGGTGTTCGCTTGGTGGAGGAAGCAGCCAGATCGGGAGTCAAGCCGGAACTGGCGTTGTTCAGCAGCGAATTATCAGCGCGCGGGCGGGAATTGGTCGAAAATTTCGCGTCCGCGGGGTGCGCCGTCGAGGAAGTGGAAGTACGCATCCTCCACAGTCTTTCAGACACGGATACCCCGCAAGGCATTCTGGCTGTGGTGCCGCAACTGGAAGGTCAATTGCCAAAGGATTGGGATTTGTTGGTGGTGCTGGATCAAATTCGCGACCCGGGCAATCTGGGGACGATTCTTCGCAGCGCGGTGGCAGCCGGGGCACAGGGGGTGGTGCTGACCCCCGGCAGCGTGGATATGTACTCGCCCAAGGTCGTGCGGGCTGGCATGGGAGCGCATTTTCGCCTGCCGCTGCTGACCCTGGATTGGCCGGAAATTTCAGCAGCCTGCAAGCAAAACAGGCCTGCACCTGCTGCCTTATTAATTGCTGACTCGGATGGCGGCAGCCCTTGCTGGCAAACAGACCTCCGGCAGCCGGTCGCATTGGTGATTGGCTCGGAGGCTGAAGGACCGCAACCAGCGGCTTTTGCCGCTGCGGACGGACTGCTGCACATCCCCATGCCAGGCAAGGCCGAATCGCTGAATGCCGCGGTGGCTGCGTCTATTCTTTTGTATGAAGTCGTCCGTCAGAGGAACTCGTGAACATTCGCTCCATCACCACATTTTACGATCCGGAATTGACCGGACTCACCCAGCCATTGGACAACCTGGCCTTATTCGCGCATTCCGCTAAAACTGCGCTGGTTCGTAAGGGCTATCCGGTGCAGTCTCTGCGCCTGGCGACCTCCCCGTTCCCGGGCTGGGCAAAAAGCCTGGTTTCTGATGATCTGGCGGCGTTGGCACTTAAATTTCAAGATCACGCCTGTCAGCACGGTTTCAATTACCTCTCACTCGGACCAACCGACCCAACCCATCCGGATGGATACATAGCCATCCCGGCCATTTTAGCCGCGGCTGATTCGGTATTCGCCACCGGACTGATGACCTTGCCGGGCGGCAGGGTTTCGCTGCCCGCCGTACGTGCCTGCGCTCAGGTTATTGCGCAGGCCGCCCAAATCTCCCCGGACGGATTTACCAATTTACGTTTTGCGGCGTTGGGCAACGTGCCACCAGGTTCGCCATTTTTGCCTTCGGCGTATCACACTGCTGGGGACCCACCAGCAGTGGCACTGGCAGTCGAATCAGCAGATCTGGCGCTGGCGGTGTTCAGCCAGTCAAATTCATTGGAATCCGCGCGCCGGGAATTGCTGCTTCAATTAGAGGAGCACGCAATACAACTTCAGTCCGCGCTTGCGGACCCTTGCGAGCGCTTCGGTGTGCAATTCCTGGGGTTGGATTATTCATTAGCTCCCTACCCCTCTGACACCTGCTCCAGCGGAGCAGCCTTGGAAACCCTTGGATTGACCCGTTTGGGTCTCTCCGGAACATTGGCTGCCGCGGCTTTTTTAGCGGACACGCTGGATCGGGGAAATTGGCCGCGTTCTGGTTTTAATGGCCTGATGTTGCCGGTACTGGAAGACTCGACTCTGGCGGCGCGGGCTGCCGAAGGCAGTCTGACCGTGCGCGACCTGATGATGGTGTCCGCGGTGTGCGGCACCGGGTTGGACACCATTCCCCTCCCAGGCGATGCCACGGCGGATCAGCTGGCAGCCATTTTGTTGGATGTCGCGGTGTTATCGCAGCGACTGGACAAGCCGCTAACTGCCCGGCTGATGCCAATTCCGGGGAAGAACGCCGGAGATGAGACGAATTTCGAATTCGAGTTTTTCGCCAACAGCCGGGTCATGGCATTGTATGCCGAACCGCTCACCCGCCTCTTTGCTGGTGACGAGGTGATTGATTTTCAACCTCGACGTTCCAATCGCAAGGTAGGTTGAGGGGCAGACAATGGATTTTGTCGCGTAATAAATCCTCCTGGCCCTGTCACAGACCGCCATGTGGGCGAAACCCAACAATCCAATATTTTTATATAGTTTTACAAATTAATAGACTAAAGGGATTACTCCAATATAACTGGGCGTTCCTTGTCTCAATTTCCGCTCTGCATTCTGTGATGAACCCAATATCAGGATGTCCATTAAACCGCTAGAGCAAGAAGGTAGTTGTGAGTGCTCTGTGTAGCTTCCTGTATATTGGAAAGAGTATTTACTACTCCCAACATTCGCATTCAATGGAAACAGTCGTGAAAATCAGAACAAAGGGGTGTCGAAAATGCTATACTATAGAGAATATTTCCGAAATTCTTTTTAAGTTGAACCAATATTGGGATTTTTGTAACCAGGAATTCAGGAAATAGATAAATAAAACGAACTAATCTATCAAGAATAAAGTCTGGAAAAATACACACACATTTGGATTAATTCTAAACCCCAAAGAGGAACCAGGGTCTTTCTCTCTTCACAGTAGCCGGTCATAGGAAGGGAGTACCGATGTCTCAATTATTTTGGTCTGGAAAACTTACCTTGCCGATGAGATTGTTAGTGGAGGCAAATAATGTACTCGCATTATTTACCGGAAGCTTTAGAGATTATCTTGGCATGAGGGACAGAATAAAAAAAGGCTATGAAGGAAAATACTCAGACCATGTTGAGCATTACGACGAACTCGGCCTTCTTTTCCAAGAAAAATCAGCTCGCTATCAACTAGATGGTTTTCAACTTCAAGGAATGCGCGTCCTGGATGTTGGATGTGGAACGGGTGCTTTAGCCAAAGTCGCGATGGATAAAGGGTCTACCAATGTAGTGTGTGGCGATATTTCCGGGTTTATGTTGCAGGAGGCTCGGAAAAAAGAGGTGCGTGAGGGTATTGAATATACGTTTTGCCAACTGGATGCTGAATTCTTACCCTACAAAGATGACTCTTTTGATGCTGTAATTTCTGGCATGACGTTTGGCCTTCTGCCAAAGCAAAACCAGGCAGTTGCTGAAATGGTCAGGGTTGTAAAGCCCGGGGGATTGGTTTGCATCGGTGCGCATGGTCCTGAACATTACTGGGAAGCCATTGATGCCACTCTACGGGCAATGAAAAAATGGTATGTGTTAGGGTATCGTTTTGAATGGTGGCCGAGGAATGAAAAGTATATCCGAAAGTTGCTAAACGTTGCTGGGTTGTCACGCATCCAAAGTAAACGAGTCATTTGGCGGAATGACTTTAAAACTGGGGCAGCCGCATATGATTTCTTTTCAGCCATATCTTCCTCGTGGTGGTATGCCAAGTTTCCCCCATCGGAGAGAATAAAAGATTCGATTAGAACCAGAACATATTTCGACCGAAAAGACATAAGGGTTGTGACCGATGATGTGGTTGTTGCATATGGGTACTATGAACCTGACCTATGAAAGTGGGCTCATAGGTAAGTAGGTTGATGATATTTTGCTTCCTACTCAAATGGAAGTAAGTTACCCGCCGTAGGTTGAAGCTAAATCAGTTTGTAACAGCAGGTTGAACACGACCAGGTTCAACAAAATTAACCACACAATTTTGGGTATCGGGATTGAAATTCGTAATAATAGACACACAAAATTTCACTATCCTTCACGCTCTGTGTGCCCTGTGGACAGCCCAACCGACTAAAAACGTAACCGCTTATTGGCCAGCGGTGATCCCGATTTGTTTAAAATCCACCAGGATTAAGTTCTTATCACATTCAACATAGGTGTCCAGCACGACAACATCAGAGAGCGGCAAATCTGATTGGTCCATCAGTTGGATCTTCAGCTGCCCGCTGGTTGCGTCCGGTGCTTCAGCCAGGGAAAATTCATACCCAGAGGGCCCATACTGTAATGCGGTCCCGGTTAGACTCAATAAATTGACCGTGTGGCCATCCAGCCAACCCGTGATTGCTACCCGAATACCCTTGACCGGTCGGTTCTTGATGTCAAATACGCGCCCGGCAACACCCATCCAGGCACAAGCCCGGGTAGGCTCGTATAAACTGGCGGAAATTCCCTGCGGGTTCGCCTGTAATCCAAAGGCATATTTTGCCGGTTCCATTTCCTCGGCGGTAGGCTGCGGATTTTCCCCGGCAGATGGAGTCGCTTCCAGGATGATCACTGCCGTGGTCGGTAATATGGCGCTATTTTCGGTTGCTGCTGGCGTATCCGACAGGATAAATACCGTTGGTTCCACCGTTGGGGTTAAGGTCGGCGGCATGGTGGTGGGAGTATCGAGCAGGGCTGCCTGCCCCACTTTGGCTGGCTTGGCAGGCGGCGGTAAGGGGTTGATTCCAGCGGCGGGGTCGTTGAAAATCACCAGTAATACCACCACCACAGCGAGGGTCGCCAAAAGTGACGTGATGGTCAATGCATTCCAGGTGTTCTCGCGGACCGGCAGCTTTTTGGCCAATAACTCTTTGCGGATAATTTCAGGAACCATACAATTAATCCCCCCTCCTGTTATGGCAGCAGAATTTCGACCGTGGCAGCTGCGCGCCGTTCCACCAGCCAATTTTCAATTACTTTGTGTTGCAATGTCAGTCTGGCATCCACAGATAATGTCCGTTCGCTTTCGCGTTCCATCACATAAATGATGTGGTATCCGAAATCGGTTTCGATCGCTGCACTGAACGCGCCGGGTAGAAGTGCAAAAGCTGCTTCTTCGACCAGCGGTTGGGTCAGGTATCCACGCGGGAACCAACCCAAAATGCCGCTGGTGATTGGATCGTATTCTGCTGCCAGGGTTGCAAATTCCGCGCCAGCGTTCAAGCGCCGCAAGATGTCCGCGACTGTATCAGGACTGCGAACCAAAATCTGCTGAGCGTTCACCTGCTCAGCTGTTTCCGGAACTGTGTCCATAAGTGAATCCCGCTGCCAGGCGCTCGCGGCAGCCCGCCGCATGGCCGAATGAAAACTGGCAATTGTGTATCCGTTGGTGGAGATCCAGGTATCCAAAGCGGCCTGACCGCCCAGGTTGGCTGCCAGTGAGTCGATACGCTGCTGCAACCCCTCATCGTCGATTTCAAAGCCGCTTTCGAAGGCTGCCTGCGACAGCAATGTCTGATCGACAAGTTCGTCGAGTACCATCTGGCGCTGCTCTTCCGGCGTGCGTGTCTTCGCCAATTCGATATCCGCTGCTTGCAGTTGCAGCAATTGAGCCTCAAATTCGCTCAAAGGCACGCTTTCGCCATTGACAATGAGGGCTCCAGGTTCCGGTGTTGGCGTGACAGTGGCAGTAGCAGCCGGTGTATCCGTCAGCGCCGGGCTTTCCAGCGAAGGGGTGGGATCGGCAGGGCGCGGATTCTCAGAGCGGCAGCCGCTCAAGCCCGCGAGTATGACAACCATAAATAGCCCGAGGGCTATTATTTTTTTAGCTTTGGGGAAATACATGCGCCTGATTATAATGCAAAACCGGCTGTGGAGAATTCCACAGCCGGTTTACAGTTACTCAACGATTTAGTATTCTGGCATTGGAGGAGGAGCGGGTTTGTCCTTCTCCGGTACGTCAGTGATCAGAGCCTCAGTGGTCAGGATCATGGCAGCGATCGAAGCAGCATTCTCTAGCGCACCGCGGGTGACCTTGGCGGGGTCAATGACGCCGCCCTTGACCATGTTCATGTACTCATCGCGCAGTACATCGTAACCGATCTGAGTGTCGCTGGCTTTCTTCTGTGCCTGGCGGACGTTCTCGATCACAACCGAGCCTTCTTTGCCGGCGTTCTCGACGATTTTGCGCATGGGAACTTCCAAAGCCTTGCGCACAATGTTGATGCCGATCTGCTCGTCATCATTATCGAGTTTGATGCCGTCGAGAGATGACATGGCGTTGATCAATGCCACACCACCGCCCGGGACGATACCTTCTTCAACTGCAGCGCGGGTCGCCGAGAGGGCGTCTTCCACGCGGTGTTTCTTTTCTTTCAACTCAGTCTCGGTAGCAGCGCCAACACGGATGATGGCAACGCCGCCGGACAATTTGGCCAGACGTTCCTGCAGTTTTTCGCGATCGTAATCGCTGGTGGTCTTGTCGATCTCGACGCGAATCTGCTCGATGCGCCCGTGGATCTCAGCTTCAACGCCTTTGCCGCCAATTATGGTGGTGTTGTCTTTGTCGGCAACGACCTTCTCAGCTTTACCGAGGTCGGTCAGGGTGGTGGTTTCCAGCTTGCGGCCGGTTTCCTCAGAGATTACCGAGGCGCCAGTGAGGGTGGCGATGTCCTGCAGCATTGCTTTGCGGCGGTCGCCGAAGCCAGGGGCTTTGACAGCCAAAACGTTCAGCATGCCGCGCAGTTTATTGAGCACCAGGGTTGCCAGTGCTTCGCCGTCAATGTCTTCAGCGATGATGACCAGTTCGCGTTTGCCGACCTGGACCAGTTTTTCGAGTACGGGAACGATGTCCTGGGCAGCCGAGATCTTCTTGTCGTAGATCAAAACATACGGTTCGCTGATGCTGGCTTCCATGTGTTCGGGGTCGGTGATGAAGTAAGCCGAAATGTACCCGCGGTCAAACTGCATGCCTTCCACATACTCGGTCTCGAACTCGAGACCTTTAGATTCTTCCACAGTGATGACGCCGTCTTTACCGACTTTGTCCATGACCTCGGCAATCAGCGAACCGATCGCGCCGTCCTGGGCAGAGATGGTGGCGACACTGCCAATTTCTTCTTTGGTGGTGATTGTGATCGCCTGGGCGCGGATGCCATCGGCGACAGCCTTGGCGGCAGCTTCGATACCGCGTTTGAGCAGCATCGGGTTGGCGCCGGCGGCCAGGGTCTTCAAGCCTTCGGTAACGATGGCGTGTGCCAGAACCGTCGAGGTGGTGGTGCCGTCGCCAGCGATGTCGTTGGTTTTGGTGGCGGCTTCCTTGAGCAGCTGGGCGCCCATATTTTCAAAGGGGTCTTCCAGTTCAATTTCCTTAGCCACAGTCACGCCGTCATGGGTGATGGTGGGTGAGCCAAATTTGCGATCTAAAGCTACGTTACGGCCTTTCGGTCCTAAAGTAGTCGCCACTGCGGTAGCAACAACATCAATACCGGCCTTCAAGCGGCGGCGCGCGTCTTCCGAAAATACCAATTGCTTGGCTGCCATTCTGATTCTCCTTGATTTGATTATTTAGAAAATAACTAGTTTTCCACGATTGCGAGCAAGTCGCTCTCGCGCAGGATCAACAGTTTTTTGCCGTCGATTTTGATTTCAGTGCCGCCGTATTTGGCATACAACACTGTATCCCCTACTTTGACGTCCATCGTGATGCGCTCGCCGTCTTCGTTACGGTCCCCGGGACCAACAGACAGAACAACACCCTTTTGGGGTTTTTCTTTGGCAGTTTCCGGAAGCACGATGCCACCAGCGGTGACTTCTTCCTGCTCCAGCGGTTCAACTACAACACGACTGCCTAAGGGCTTAAGATTGAAAGACATTGAAACCTCCGAACTAGAATTTAGATTATTGACCGTATTTTTAGCACTCTATAAGATAGAGTGCTAATATATCAAATCATAATCGGCTTCATTATTGAAGTCAAGGGGGTAGTATGTCTTCTTATGAAATTCTGATATTGTTACGGACTGGAGAACCCGTAAGAGTCGCAAATACTTTCGGAAGGCTCGATAATCGCCAAAATCTCGTTGTCACTGGCATACTGCTCGCGGACTTCAGCCAAGACCTGAACAGAGCGTTCGCAGTAATCCAAGCCGGGGCGATGCATGCCCGCCAAAACCGATCCGTAGGTGTAGTAGTAAATGACAGAACCGCTGGTCAACGGCAGCCCGGTAATTTCATAAGGTTGGTCTGATTCTTCGTTGCACCGCCGTACTTCGCAGCTTTCAGCCGCGCTGCAGCCGTAAACAGCGCACTTCAAAGCCGGGATGGCGCTTTCGTAGTTACGCCCGCGAAAATAGACAATGCCCAACTGACCATAAATATCCGGGTTGCCTGGTAAATAATCCAGCGCCGTTCGCACGTTCAATGCGGCGGCGTAGGAGTCACCCATCTGGGTATAGGTGCGAGCGATCGCCAGGTAGGGAACCGGGTCGAAAACACCGATGCGCTTGTTGATATTGGCTGCCATTTCATAGTACATCAAGGCATTGTCATACATCTGTTTTTCTCGCACATCATTGGTCGAGCGCAAGCCCAGTGTGCGATAGTTCGTGCCAATGCGAATGTGCAGCCAGGTGAAGTTGGGCGTGATATCTACCGCCCTCAGATATTCCTCTATGGCAGCCTCATATTCAGCACTAGATTCGAGGACATAGGCATTCACCCGATGAACATCCATCGAGGTGTCATCACGCTCCAATGCCTGGCGAATATTTTGAAAAGCCTGTTCGTACTTGAGTTGATCGATCAGGATTTCGGCGTAATATGCCA
>Ga0209002_10003900_pt1 | contig 11819 bp, 13 predicted proteins | sample Rifsed16ft2_FD_184010 | JGI IMG/M metagenome (GOLD analysis project Ga0209002, IMG submission 184010) | Soil microbial communities from Rifle, Colorado, USA - sediment 16ft 2 (version 2) | ecosystem: Environmental > Terrestrial > Deep subsurface > Rock core/Sediment | place: Rifle, Colorado...
CGTCGAATCCGGGAAGCCGATGTCGTGGCGGTAGGACGCGCGATCATCGCTGTCTTTCCCGCGATCCGCAATCCGGATTTCCGAATCGCGTTCGCGTGTTCTGCGCGACACACAAGCGTCACCCGATTTCGGCGGGACAACATCCCTCCGAAGAAACTTCCCATCGCACCCGCACCAAACACGATTACGTCCACGAATGGAGATGGAACGGAATCGCTTGAGACTTGCGCCTCTTTACTACGCATTGTCGCGTGTAAGTGCGCGCGAGTTGCATCCTCGAATTATTATATTTCCCGAAAAATGCGCTCTCGATATCTTTATAATTCCTTTAACAATATCCCAGGTACAGGAGGAGCAACCTTCGGTGTGGGCCATGGCAAAGAAGAAGGGCAAGAAGAAGAAGCGCTAGACACCTTTTTTTCTTGGCTGAGACACACGCTGTAGCGTGCTCAACCACTCTTTGCGCTTTTTCTTCTATTTCCTTTGTCTCGGTCCGCGAGCAAGTGCGCCTGCCGAAGCGGTTCCGGTATTCTGGTCTTGCACATGAGTTTCGTCAGTCGAACGGCTGAATTCAAAGAGATTAGATGGCCCACAGAGACGTAGATCAGTCGGTGGGACAAAGAACTTCGGATCCCAACGCCGCGCAGCTCCCCATCGAGATGGACCGGTGTGATGCCGCCAACCTCTCGCGGCATCGGTCCGACGTCACCGACGTACGGGCGTTTCGCGACGCCGATGGTCGACCGGTTCAGTGCGACGCCGACGTAACTTGCGATCCCGAATCTTGCGGGATGGAGGATGCCGTGGCCGTCGATCATCAGGATGTCTGGCTTCGGATCCAAAAGTGCGAAGCAGCGCTTGATTCCTGGGAATTCCCGGTATGCGAGGTACCCTGGGATGTACGGAAATCGCACGCGCACCTGCGTCTGCGCGGTCTGGACGATCTTGCCGTCCGCCAAGGAGAGCACAACTGCCGCAGCGGTTCCGATCTCTCGGTCATATGCGAGGTCGAAACCCGCAATCGTTTCCTCCGAAGAGAATCCGTCCTTCGTGACGACGCGAGCCGCGAGGCGCCTCTGTTCTTCTCGTAGGCTCGCCAAGGGTCGCGACCCATGGAAGTCCGTTACGCGACGGTCCATGAGCTGGACGACACGACCGCGAACGAGGCGCACTCCTTCTGCATGCAACAGCGTCGCGAAAACCGGGTTGGGGACGTGTCCGCTTGTCCGCACGACGCGGTGAGCGCCTACAATCGCAGCGTCACGCAGTATCCGGAACACCGCCGGACCCGTGGCTTCGTCGCCTAGCGCCTTGGAGATGTCGGACACTGTCGCAACGCGTCCCCAGGGAATCTGATCGGCGAGCCGCTTGAGCTCGCGGATGAAATCCATCCGGTCGGTCATTGCTCGGAGTCCCAAAGCGTTCTCCCGTAACCTTTTTCCCGGTCGGCCCCCTCGGCGCCCGTAGTGTCGCTCCTCCTCCGCGATGGCTATCTCGTCACGCAAAACGCCCGCCGAGAGGTCATTCGGGGGGACGTGCTCCTTGAAGGTGGCCGGATCGCAGGAGTCGGTGAGGTCCGGGGGTCCGCCGACGAGGTGCTTGACTGCTCGAACTGTGCGATCATTCCGGGACTCATCAATGCACACACGCACGTCGCAAACACGCTCTTGCGAGGTGCTGCGGACGATGTTCCCTTGGAGGCGATGCTCGAACGGGCATTCGCGGCCGACGCGAAGCTCACGAGGCGGGACGTCCAGATGGCCGCCCTCCTCGGCTGCATCGAGATGCTGAAATCCGGTGCGACCTCGTTTCACGATCTCTTCTACTGGGAGGACGAAGTCGCCCGTGCGGTCCGGGAGTCAGGTATCCGAGGCTTTCTCTCCTGGGTCGTCCTCGACGAGCGCTTCACAACGCAACGTGGAAACCCGCTCGCGAACGCGGAGCAGTTCGTCCGGAAGGCCAAGGGCGATGAGCTCGTAACCCCCTCCATCGGCCTGCAGGGTGTGTACGTGTGCTCCGAGGAGACGTACATGGCTGCAAAGGAGCTCGCGGACAGGCTCGACGTGCGGATGCACACCCACCTCTCGGAAACGCGCGTAGAAGTGTACAATCACCGGCGGAAGACGGGCCTGCGGCCCGTCGAGTGGCTCGACAAGATCGGTTTCCTCTCCGACCGCCTCGTCGCGGCGCATTGCGTGTGGGTGACCCTGAACGAAGTCCGAGTCCTCGCCCGCCGAGGCGTACGCGTCGCCCACTGCCCGATCTCGAACATGAAACTCGCTTCGGGCGGCGTCGCGCCGCTCCCGGAAATGTTCGAGGCCGGCACGGCAGTGGCCCTCGGGACTGACAGCCCGGTCAGCAACAACGGCATGGACATGTTCCAGGAGATGAAGGTGTGCGCGCTTTTGCACAAGTCCGCCCGATGGGATGCGTCCGTCCTCCCCGCGCAGACCGCGTTCGACCTCGCGACGATCGGGGGCGCAAAGGCCCTCGGGATGGAGGACCGGCTCGGCTCGATTGAGGTCGGGAAGTCCGCGGACCTCGCGGTTGTCGACCTCCGGCGCCCGCATGCGACGCCTTTTAATCGCGAAAGCGTGATTCGCCATCTCGTTTACGCGTGCAGAGGGGGAGATGTCCGGACCACGATCGTGGGCGGCAAGGTCGTCGTCGAGGGCGGATCCATGAGGACCGTGGATGAGGCCGAAGTCATCGCCCGGGTCCAGGAGATCGCGGGCGAGCTCTTTGGGGTGAGCGGGTGATCTGCGGCGTTGACGAAGCCGGAAGGGGGCCTGTGATCGGCCCGATGGTGGTCGCGGGTGTCGCAATCGAATCCGACGCTCTCCTGAGGAAGTTGAACGTGCGCGACTCGAAGAAGCTCACCGCCGAGCGGCGCGAGGCCCTCGCCCCGGAGATTCGCAAGGTCGCGAGCCACGAGGTCCACGTAATCCCAGCGGAGAACATCGACGAGATGCGGGCGGAGATGACCCTGAACGAATTCGAGGCCCAGCTCTTCGCCACGATTATTGAGCAACTGCACCCCGAAATCGCCTACGTGGACTCCGCCGACGTCGACGAGTTCGAGTTCCGCAGGGCGATCGCACGGCGGCTACCGTTCGACGTGGAGATTGTATCGAAGCACGGCGCCGACGACCTGTTCCCGGTCGTTTCTGCGGCTTCGATTCTCGCGAAGGTGAGGCGGGACGACGAAATGCGGAGGATCGAGGCTGAACTTGGTGGCAAGATCGGAAGCGGCTACTCGCACGATCAGGAAACCATCGCGTTCCTCGAGAAGTGGATCCACGAGAAAGGTTCGTTGCCTCCGCACACGCGCGCATCGTGGGATACATCAAAGCGCCTGCTCTCGGCGGCGGGAACCCGGAAGCTCGATGAGTTCGGAGGCGCGAAGCCATGAGGGGCGAGATTGAGGGGCAGATCGCGCGATTCAACGCCCGTGTCCAGGAAGACGCAAAACTGCGGGGCGAACTCCAGGGACTCGAGAAGACCGTCCTTCTCGACCTCAAGGACGGCACGAAATATCACTTCGTTCTGAAGGACTCTCGCATCGACGGGCTTCGGGATGGCCCGACCGGGAACGCTGACATCACGATCATCGCAGATGCGGCGACGATTCGCGGCCTCATCTCTCGGGAAATCGGTCCGATGAAGGCGTATGCGACGGGACGTCTTCGGATCAAAGGGGACCTCGAGGACCTCCTCCGGTTCCGGAAGTTCTTCTAAGCCTCCCTCCCCGTAAGTTCGTCGCGGGTCGGCAGACCGCAAACACCCCGCACGTCCCCTCTTGGATTGGCCGGAACCTGGGCCCCTGGCCCGGGACACCCTCGAAGGCCGCCTAAATCGTGAGCCCGCCGTGGCGCAACAAACGCCGCATCTCCCCCATTCGTGTACGTTCGAACCGTATGGATCTCGTGGAACCGGTCGATGAGCTTTCGCCCCTTGAAGACGAAAAAACGGAAATCAATCGGCAGACGGCGGGGCCCCCCGTCGTAGCGGGACTCCGCGAGCCGAAACAGCTCGATACTCTTCCCGGTGCGATGGAGCCATGACCGGTCTGGCGGTGGTCGCACTCCCGAGCTTTGCCAGAATTCGAGAGCGAACACACCGTCTGGGGCGAGGTGGCCGCCGACACACCGAAGGCATTCGAGCACGTCCCGCGTCTTCAGTAGGTAGCCAAACCCGCCAAACAGGCAAAGCACGGCGTCGAACGTTCTGTCAAACTCGAACGAGCCCATGTTCCCGTGCACGAGTCGAATCCTAAACCCGGCCTCTCCCGCCTTTTGGCGGGCGACTGCGAGCTGCCCACGGGAGGTGTCGATGCCCACGACGTCGTAGCCGCGGCGGGCGAACCGTATTGCGTGATTCCCCGTCCCGCAACCAAGGTCAAGGATTGTTCGCGGTCGTTTTCGGAGGAATCGATGAAACACCCGCCTCGAGGTACCGGACATCGGCGTCGTAGCCGACGAGATTTTCGTAGACTAAGTCGTAGTACCTCGCGAATCGGCCGTACACCTCGGCTCGCTCGGCCATGACGGTTCCGTAGTGCGGTCCTCTCGATAGGTTTATCTCAGTTGCTCGGATGGGTCGAACCGCCCCGAGGAAGATAGCGGGGTGGGGTAGCTAGGAGACCCGGGGTCCACAGGCCCTGTGGCCTAAAATCCCGTCGGGCTCATAGCCCAGGATTCCCAGGTCTTGGGTGCGAAACCCGGAGATCGATGGTTCAAAAGGGGCCGGAGATACGGCTCGGCCCCGGGACATCCATCCCCCGCTATCGGGGCATTTTTCCTTCTCTCTTCTTTCTTTCCGCCTGATTCTCACTTCCATTTGCATTCCCGCGATTTTGAGAGGCATATCCTTAAACTAAGGGATGAATCGACTCCGGCTCAGGCGGACCCAATGGACCGCACTTCTATCGGCGTGCCAGGACTTGACGCCATGCTCGGCGGCGGTCTCATTTCCGGCCGGCCGTACGTCATCTCGGGCCCCACCGGAGGCGGGAAAACGATTCTGGCGATGCACTTCATCGCGACGGGGCTCACCCGGGGCGAACCCTGCCTGATGGTCACGCTCGACGAGCCGCCCAACGAGGTGAAATCGAACGTCTCCGCGTTCGGCTGGAACCTGGACAAGCTCAAGATCCTCGATGCGACCCCGGACATCAAAGCCCACAAGCGGACGCGGAGCGTGATCGACGTGGGCACGACGCTGGACGTGCGAGACCTGGAGGACGTCGGCGAAATACGCCAGTCGTCCCAGATTCGGGCCCTCGAAGTCTCCGTCCACAGCGTCCAGAAGATGCTGAAGCAGGAGTTCTTCGCCCGTCTCGAGCGGACGAAGGAACGGTACAAGCGAATCGTCATCGACTCCCTCACTGCGCTGAAGATGTTCAGCATGCAGGGCGAGGACTCCCGAATCATGATTCAGAGCTTCCTCCGGTTCCTCTCCGAACTCGAGGCGACCTCAGTCCTCGTATCCGAGCGACTAAACCCCAAGGTCCTCGAGACGGAGTTCTTCTTGTCCCGCGGCGAGATCCGTCTTCACAAGTGGCTCGAGGGCAACACGATTCGGCGCGCGGCCTCAATCGAAAAGTACCGTGGGTCCTCGTTCGACGACGCAATTCGACCGCTCACGATCAGTGACCGCGGAATCACCGTGGATTCGAACGGGACGGTAAGGCTCTCCGGCCTCCACACCCGCCAACTCGGCGAGGGGTATCTCGAGCAGAGGATCGTCGAGGAGGTTTCCACGGTGATCGATGGCGTGCTCAGGGGGATCGACGACGCGCACCGACTGCGAATCCCGGTCACGGATGTGGACCGGATGCTTGCACGAGCGATGCTTCAGCTCCACCGGCGGAACTACGAGAAGGCCCTGAAGGCCGCGCTTAACGCGCAGACGGCGATTCAGGAGCGCTTGAAATCACCGCCAGTACCGCCCCCGCCGCCAACCGTCGTGCTCCCCCCGCCGGGAGGGCGCCGATGACGAACGGCAGGATTCGCACGGGAATCTCGGGGCTCGACAAGATGCTCCATGGCGGCCTCCTCCCCCGACGGCCGTACATCGTGTCCGGCCCACCCGGCAGCGGGAAGACGCTGCTCGCGATGCAATTTCTCCTGGATGGCGTCCAGGGCGGGGAGCGGTGTCTCTTCGTCGCTCTCGAGGAGCCGCCGAACGAGATCAAGGCAAACATGCGCTCCTTCCGTTGGAGCCCGGACGACATCGAGATTCTCGACGCGAACAGTGACATTCGGCGCTTCGAGCCAACGCCTGTGCTCGAGATCAGCGCGGAAGTCGAGCCTCGGCGTCTTCGGGAGATCGACGACCGAATTCGCAAGACACCGGATTTCGAGAGCCACGAGGTCACCGTCCATTCCCTCCAGCAGTTGCTAAAGACTCTGCTTATCAAGCGGCGGTACGAGCGAGTCGTGGTCGACTCGATGACAGCGCTGCGGTACTTTTGTATGCGGGACTTCGAGGAGACGCTCACGACCCAGAGCTTCATGCGATTCCTCGCGGAGTCGCAAGTGACGTCGCTCCTGACGGTTGAGCTCCCGGAGGAAGGCAACGTGCCGCCGGAGGCATTCCTCGCACGCGGTGAAATCCGGCTCCACAAGCTGCGGGACGAAACTGGGATCAAGCGATTCATCTCGATTGAAAAGTACAAGGGCTCAAGCCACGACGAGTTCGTGTATCCCTTCGCGATTCGCGAGACGGGGATTGTCGTCGACGCGGGCGGAACCGCCGAGACGAGGGCCTCCTAGGCTGTCCGCCATTCGAGGCGTCTGCGTCGGACATCCGTATGACTATCTTTAAATAGGCTAATCCCCATGGCCGCGGCCGTCAGAATCCATCGGGATGGGATGGACATGGTCAAATCAATTGTGAGCCAGGCCCTGGCTCGGCACGAGGAGTCGCGCGCGAAGGAAGTAGCGGCCGCGAAGGCCCCGCCTCCGAAGGCAGAGGCGGACGAGGAAATCGCCAGGATTGTCGAGTCTCTGAATGTCTCAATCAAGATCGTTGGTTGCGGCGGCGGTGGTTCGAACACGGTCAATCGGTGCTCGGAGGCCGGAATCACCGGCGCGCAGCTCTGTGCGGTCAACACAGATGCGAAGCACCTCCTTGCCGTCCACGCCCCGAAGAAGATCCTCATTGGAAAGCGCCTGACAAAGGGTCTCGGCGCCGGTGCACTCCCGGAGGTGGGAGAGCAGGCGGCCCACGAGAGCGAAGATGAAATCCGTGAGTTCCTCCAAGGGTCGCACGTCACGTTCATCACCGCAGGGATGGGCGGCGGGACCGGAACGGGTGCCGCGCAATACGTCGCCCGCCTCGCAAAGGAGGAAGGGGCGCTCGTCATGGGCATCGTTACGATGCCCTTCCGCTCCGAAGGGAAGATCCGCATGGAGAACGCGGAGGCGGGCCTGGAGAAACTTCGCAAGTTCTGCGATACAACGATTGTAATCTACAACGACAAGTTGCTCGAGCTGGTGCCCCGACTCCCGATCGATGCCGCGTTCAAGGTCGCCGATGAAATCCTAATGCAGTCAATCAAGGGCATGACGGAAATCATCACGAAGCCCGGCCTTGTAAACCTCGACTACGCGGACCTCATGACGATCATGAAGGGCGGCGGTGTTGCGATGATTGGAATCGGCGAGTCTGAAGAAGAGCGGGACCGTGTCGAGTCCGCGATCAACGAAGCCCTCGAATCGCCCTTGCTTGGCGAGGTTGACCTCACCCATGCGAGGGGCGCCCTTATCCGAGTCGTTGGCGGCCCGGATCTAACCGTGAGCGAGGCAGAGAAGGCGGCGGAGATCGTGGGACAGAAAATCAACCCCATGGCCCGGATCATCTGGGGCTGCTCCGTCGAGCCCGCCCTCGACCGGACCGTGCGCGTCCTGATTGTGATCACCGGAGTGAAGTCGAAGTCGCTCCTCGGTCGGGAATCAAACCCCGTCTACACCGCTTCGCCCGAGGTCGACGAAGTACGCTGACCTCCTCCCCCCCTTTTTCTTCTTTCCCTCCGGGTGAGCGCAGCGGCTCGTGGGTACGTCCAATGGGCCAATCACCGATTCGAGCGGTTCACACCGATGGGGGGCTCCTCTCTGGCAACTTTTCCTTGTTGGCACGCCCTCTTTTGTGACCGGCGGCCCTTTTTGGCGGCAAGTCCATTAGTCAAAGGTAGATTCGCCCTCCGTGACACGCCGGCGGGCGCGGACCCGGTACGTCGCCTTTGCCGTGAAGAGGCCGGAGCTTGCGCGAGTCCTCGCCGCGGCTTTTCATTCCGCGGTTGCGGGATGGCCAAGAGGTGACCGACCTCAATTATTGTTTGTCGAAGGAGAGGGAGGATTGGTGAAGTGCACGGACCGGTCGAAAGACGATGTGATTCGTCTTCTGAACTCTCTCCCCCTGGCGGACGAGGGCGTCGCCATCCGTACGATCGGCACAAGCGGAACGATTCGCCGCGCGAAAATGCATCTTGTAAAAAGATGAGAGCGGTTGTATAAAACTTTATAACGCACACCCACTTTTGCGCCCTCGAGGCGTTCTCACATGCAACCTGGCCAAATGGCCTACGATCGCGCGATCACGGTCTTCTCCCCCGACGGCCGCCTGTTCCAGGTCGAATACGCACGCGTGGCCGTGACACGTGGAAGCACGACCGCCGGCCTGAAGTTCAAGGACGGCACTGTCCTGATGGCCGACAAGAAGATCAGCTCCCGGCTCGTCGAGACATCCAGTATCGAGAAGATCTTCCAGATCGACGAGCACGTCGGGTGCGCGACCTCGGGCCTCGTCGCGGACGCCCGGGTCCTCGTGGACTACGCGCGACTGATCGCCCAGATCAACAAAGTCACGTACAGCGAAAAGATCGGTGTTGATATCCTCGTGAAGCGAATTTGCGACTTCAAGCAGAATTACACCCAGTACGGCGGCGTGCGCCCGTTCGGCACTGCCCTGCTCGTGGCGGGGGTCGACGACCTCGGCGTCCATCTCTACGAAACGGACCCGAGTGGCGCGCTCGTAGCATACAAAGCGGGAAGCATCGGCGCCGGCCGGAATGCGGTGATGGAGCTGTTTGAGGAAAAGTACCGGGACGGGCTCTCGAAGGACGATGCCGTCGTCCTGGGCCTCGAGGCGCTCCAAAAGGCGAGCGAGGAGAAGCTGGATGCGAAGACGGTAGAAGTCGGCCTCGTCGTCGAAGGCGAGACGTGGCGGCGGCTTACGGAGCAGGAAGTCCAGCACTATCTCTCCCGATTGCCCCGCGCGTCCTAGGCGGGAGCATGGCCAAAGAGCTCCGTACGGAGCGTCGGGACGACCTTTTCAAGGAATACGTAATCGCGCGCATCGAGAGGTCGGGCGAGCGGTTCGAGGTCATCGTGAAGCCCGAAGCGGTCCAGAAACTGCGCGATGGCAAGGAGGTAAACGTCCTCGAGAACCTGGCGATCGACGAGATATTCCGGGATGCTCGAAAGGGCTCGAAAGCCTCCGAAGAGAAGATGGAAGAGTTCTTCGGCACGACGGAACCAGTCCAGGTCGCTCGGGAAATTATCAAGCGCGGCGAGATCCAACTCACGACGGAGCAGCGCCGGGAGATGCAGGAGGCGAAACGGCGGCAAGTCATCCACTACATCGCGGCGAACGCGATTAACCCGCAGACCGGTACGCCGCATCCCCCACAGCGAATCGAAAATGCGATGGAGGAGGCGAAGGTCCATGTGGATCCGTTCAAGCCCGTCCAGGAACAGGTGAAGGACGTCCTTGACGCGCTCCGTCCGCTGATTCCGATCCGATTCGAGAAGGCGCGCATCGCGGTCCGGCTCACCGCCGAGGACAGCGCGAAGTGCTACGGGGACATCAAGGCGTTCGGGACAATTCTGAGAGAGGAATGGCAGCCAAACGGCTCGTGGATCGGCGTCGTGGAGATGCCCGCGGGCATGCAGACCGAGTTCCTTGAGCGATTGAACGCGAAGACGAAGGGCAACGTCGAGGCGAAGATCCTGAAGGTGGACCAGCGTCTCTGAAGGCATGTTCCGCCCGCAAGATTCCCCTCTTCCGTTCGAAACACAAATGCTCAAATAGGCCCCGCCTTCTTGGCGCCCGACATGCGAGAGATGAGGAACCAATGGACGAGAGTGGGCCCGCCCGACGGCAGGTTGTGATCCCGGGCGAGCTCCTCGATGGACGCGGACTGAAGCCGGGTTCTGGGACGTACAGCGAGGGAGACCAGATTTTCGCCGCACATATCGGCATCCGGCAGGAACGCGAGGGTTTCGTGGACGTCGTGCCTCTCAGCGGTCGCTACATCCCCCGAGCCCGGGACGCCGTGGTTGGCCAGGTCATCGACCTCGGGCCGTCTCACTGGCTCACGGACATCAACTCACCGTATCCCGCCCCGCTTCATGCGACGGAGAGCCCATGGCGGGTTGAGTTTGGGGATACGGAGCGATTTCTCCGGGTCGGCGACGCGATTATCGCGGGCGTCCTGTCCGTCGACGAAGCGATGCACGTCCAGCTCACGATGGCGGACCAACAATACGGCCGTCTTCAGGGTGGGCAAATCATCGAGATTCCCCACGTCCGGGTTCCTCGAGTCATCGGCCAGAGAGGAACGATGATTGCAATGATCCGCGACTTCACTCGCGTTGAGATGTTCGTCGGCCAGAACGGCCGGATCTGGCTGGACGGAAGCCCCACAGACGTCGGGCACGCAGTCCACGCAATTCACCTGATTGAAGAGCGGGCACCGCTCGTTGGCCTCACGGACACCGTCCGAGAGTACCTCGTCGGAGCGTATGGGCGAGGAGCCGCTCCCCCTACCGGGAGGAACTGAAATGAAGGACAAGGAGCACAATCCGAAGCAACTCAAACTGATTGACGCGAACGGCATCCGCCTCGACGGTCGACGCTACGACGAGCTCCGGCCGATCAAGATTGAGGCGGGCGTCCTGAAGAAGGCAGACGGCTCCGCGTACATCGAATGGGGGAACAACCGAGTTCTCGCGGCCGTGTACGGCCCGCGCGAGGCCCATCCCCGACATCTCCAGGATCCGGCGAAGGCCCTCGTCCAGTGTCGCTACAACATGGCACCGTTCTCGGTGACCGAGCGGAAGCGGCCCGGCCCGGATCGCCGGTCGGTCGAGATCAGCAAAGTGATCTCCGAGGCGTTTGCGAGCGTTGTGTTCGCGGAACAGTTCCCCCGGACCTCGGTTGATATCTTCATCGAGGTTCTCCAGGCGGATGCGGGCACGCGTTGCGCGGGCCTCACGGCTGCCTCGGTCGCCTTGGCGGACGCCGGGATTCCGATGCGAGATCTCGTCGCCTCCTGCGCGAGCGGCAAGATCGGTGGTGTCGTGTGCCTCGATCTCAACAAGGACGAGGACAACTTCGGCGAAGCGGACTGCCCCATGGCAATCGTGCCACGGACCGGGGATGTTGTCCTTCTTCAAATGGACGGCCACCTCACCGAGGAGGAGTTCCACTCCGCACTCGACCTCTCGATCAAGGCCACGAAGGGGATCTACCAGCTCCAGCGGCAAGCGCTTTTGCGGCGCTACGCGACGGCTGCACAGGAGGGGGAGGAGCCTCCTCGGGCCGACATTCGTGAGCCCCCGTCGGAGGTGAACGACCTGTGACCGAGGTCATCTCAGAACTCATGAGGGCGCACATCCACCGCCTCGCCGCGTCCGGGACGCGAACCGATGGTCGGGCATTCGACGAGCCGCGGAAGCTCATTGTCGAGAAAAACTACATCAAGACGGCGGAGGGGAGCGCTCGGGTCCGGCTTGGAAATACGGACGTCCTCG
>Ga0209002_10003901_pt1 | contig 11818 bp, 13 predicted proteins | sample Rifsed16ft2_FD_184010 | JGI IMG/M metagenome (GOLD analysis project Ga0209002, IMG submission 184010) | Soil microbial communities from Rifle, Colorado, USA - sediment 16ft 2 (version 2) | ecosystem: Environmental > Terrestrial > Deep subsurface > Rock core/Sediment | place: Rifle, Colorado...
TCGCCCTCGCTCACGACCACGGGGATGAGGACCGGGCGCGCCTCCCGCACGGTCGCGGAGGAGACGCGTCCGCACGAGGTGCATCTAACCGTCCCCGTGAACACGACGACGTCTTTCCCGGTGACCCGGCCGGAGAGGACCCGGTGGGGAACCTCTCCGCATTCCTCGCACGCGAGGACGAGGGCGCTCGGGGTGGCCATCGGACGTCCATCGGGGGCCGGACCAAAAGGGCTTCGCTAGAGCTGCAGCCTCCACCCGCACGGGGAGGACAAGCGGTTCCGGCGAAGACGCAGCGGTCCCCCACAGGTGGGACACACCGCCTTGGCGGCGAACTTCTCGAGCCACGCGGCGCGCACCTCGGGCACGTCCGCGGAGCGTACGTCGTCGAGGATCTGGCGCAACTCCCGGTTCGTGGCGAGGCGCTCCAGCCTGGAGGGATCGATGGCGGCGCCGACCGGGGCGCGTTTCGTCGGGATCCGCATCGCCAGGGGCGCGGCCGCAAACCCGAACGCCAAGCCGATGACGTGGGCCTCCCACGCGATCCCGGAGAGCGGGCCGAACGGGGACACCGCGAGCACCGCCTGGATCGCGATGAAGAGGACGACGAGGGTGGCGGCGGACATCGGCGGCAGGGGGACGGGGATCCACATCTGGATGCGCTCCCGCGGATACAGGCGTCCGAAGGCCCCGAAGATCGCGCTCAGGGCTCCCGACGCTCCGAGCAGGAAGTAGAAGTCGGCCTGGAACCGGACGAGCTCGAATCCGAGGCCCGCGACGATCCCGCCGCCGACGTACAGGATCCCCCATCGGAGCGCGCCGATCCGGTCCTCAAGCATGGGACCGAACAGCACGAGGAAGACCATGTTGAACGCGAGATGGAAGAACCCCGAGTGGAGGAACAGGGACGTGATATACGTCCACGGACCGGAGTGGCCGGTCGCGAACGGACACGCGCCTCCGGGCAGGCCGCATCGCCAGAGGCCGAGATCGAAGTAGTAGGCATCCGACAACCTGCCCGCCGAATCGGACACCCCAGCCGCGTATCCCAGGATGTAGACGAAGACGATCACGACCGCGAAGGTCAGCGACAGGGGGGCCTTGCGCCAGGCCGCGTACAGGACCGCGAGCGGGATCGAGAGCGCGGCGACGATGGAGAGGGACTCCACGCGCGCGGGATGTGGCTCGAACGATTAAAGTCGTGGGACCTTTCGGGGCTGTGCGGCCGGACCCGACGATCACGATCGCGACGGACCCGGCGGTGTACCCGCCGAGCGAGGACACGTTCCTCCTCCTCCGGACGACCGAGGTCCGGGAGGGCGAGCGGTTCCTGGAGATCGGCACGGGAACCGGGCTCGTCGCGCTCCACGCCGCCAAGAGCGCGCGGGCGGTGGCCACGGACGCAAACCCGGACGCCGTCCGCCTCGCCCGCCAGAACGCGATCGCGAACCGCCTTCCCCTGGCCGTGATCCGGTGCGACCTCTTGCGAGGCCTGCGGGGGCCGTTCGACGTGATCGCGCTCAATCCTCCGTACGTGACGGATCGCATCGGCGAGGACTGGACGGCGCGCGCATGGCAGGGAGGGGAGACGGGCGACGCGGTCCTCCTTCGGTTCCTGCGAGACGCGGCGGAGCATCTCGCCCCCGGCGGGCGGATCCACACCGTGTTCCCGAGCTCGTTGGATCGCGCGCTCGAATCGGCCCGCGCGCGCTTCCGCGTCCGTGTGCTCGCGGAGCGACGGATGTTCTTCGAGAAACTCATCGCGGTGGAGTTACGATCTCCCGGTTAGGATGTCGACGATGCGTTCCGCCGCGTGACCGTCGCCGAACGACTTCTGCTTCGTCCCGCGGGGCTCGAACTCCTTGACCGCGTGCAGGATCTCCTCCTTGTCCGCACCCACGAGGACGTTCCAGCCGTCCTCGACCGTCTCCATCCACTCGGTCTCCTCGCGGAGCGTGATGCACGGCACGCCGAAGAAATACGCCTCCTTCTGCACTCCGCCGCTGTCCGTGAGGACCTTCGCCGCGTCGATCAGCAGGCTCTGGAAGTCGAGATAGTCGAGCGGCTCCGTGAGGATCACCGTCTCCGGGGGATCCGCGAGGATCGCGTGCCTCTCCAGCGCCTTCCGCGTCCGGGGATGGACGGGGAAGACGACGGTCCGGCCGCACGTCGCGAGCGCCTCCGCGATCGAACGCAGGTTCCGCGCGTCGTCCGTGTTCGACGGGCGGTGCACGGTGCACAGCAGGTAGTCCTTCTTCGCGAGCCCGAGCCGCTGCCCGACGTCCCGGCCGCGGGCTTCCTGCGCGGTCGCGAGGGCGACGTCGTACATCACGTCGCCGACGAGGTGGACGCCCGAACGGATTCCTTCCGCGGCCAACTCGTCGACGGCCGTCTGCGTAGGGCAGAACAGGTACGTGGACACGTGGTCCGCCACGACGCGGTTCACCTCCTCCGGCATCAGGCGGTTGTGGGACCGGAGTCCCGCCTCGACGTGCGCGACCGGGACGTGCAGCTTCGCCGCCGCGAGCGCCGCCGCGAGGGTCGAGTTCGTGTCGCCGTAGGCGAGGACCGCGTCCGGGGCTTCCTCCCGGATCACGCGCTCGAGCTCCACGAGCATCCGCCCCGTCTGCTCGCCGTGCGAGCCGGACCCGATGCCGAGGTTGTAGTCCGGCTCCGGGATCTTCAGGCTCCGGAAGAACGCGGCGCTCATGCCCTCGTCGTAATGCTGTCCCGTGTGGATGAGAACCTCCTGGTTCCGCTTCCGGAGGGCGGCCGCCACCGGCGCGGCCTTGATGAACTGCGGGCGCGCGCCTACGACGGACGCGACCTTCACGGAGAATCCCAATCCCTTGGGCCTCTTAAACGCGCCGACCGGGCGATTCGCCAGTGGGCGGCCCGCGTCGTCGCCTGCGCGGTCGTCGCCAACCGGTGCAACGGATGCAGCGCCGAGAGCCAGAGGATAAGGTATTAAGGAGCGCCGCGGCATCGCGCGCGACGTGAAGGCCGCCGTCGTCGGACTGGGCTACGTCGGCCTCCCGGTGGCGGCCGCGCTCGCGGAGGCCGGCGTCCGCGTCCTCGGAATCGATATCGATGCCGCCAAGGTGGCGTCGGTCAACGGGGGGCGCAGCCCCCTGTCCGGCCGGGAGCCGGGGCTTGACGCGCTCCTCGCGAAACACGGAGGCAAGCGTCTCACGGCCACGGGAGACTTCGCCGAGTGCGGGAGCGCCGACGCCGTGCTCATCGCCGTCGAAACGCCCATCGACGAGGAGACCCGAGACCCAGACTACCGGGCGCTGCGGTCCGCTCTCCGGTCCGTGGGGGCAGCCCTGAAGCGGGGGGCCCTTGTATCCATCGAGTCGACGGTCGCACCAGGGACGATGCGCCGCGTCGTCAAGCCTCTCCTCGAGCGTGCGTCCGGGATGCGGACGCCCCGCGACTTCTCGCTCGTCCACACGCCGGAGCGGCTTACGGCGGGGAAGCTGCTCCACAACCTGTACAACGTCGCTCGCGTCGTCGGGGGGGACGACGCACGAAGTCTGCGCAAGGCGGAGAATCTGTACTCCAGGATCCTGAAGGCGGACATCCATACGACGGACCTGCTCACCGCGGAGATCGTGAAGACCGCGGAGAACGCGTACTGGGACGTGCAGCTCGGCCTCGCGAACGAGTTCGCCCTGATCGCGGAGGACTACGGTGTGGATGCGTACGAGGTCCAGCGGCTCGTGAACACGTGCCCGCGGCGCGACCTCCTGTACCCGGGCGCGGGTGTGGGCGGTCATTGCATCCCGAAGGACCCTTGGCTCCTACTCTCCGGACTGGGGAGCTTCAAGCCGTCCCTGATCCCCGCGGCGCGGGAGGTCAACGACTTCATGCCGGAGCGGATGGCGACGCTGACGGAGGATGCGCTCCGCGAGGGCGGCCGTCGGCTGGCCGGGGCGCGCGTTGCGGTGCTGGGCTTCGCGTACAAGGAGAACACCGACGACGCGCGGAACTCGCCCGCGATCCGGCTGATCCGAATCCTCCGAGGACGTGGCGCGGACGTGCGGATCCACGACCCGTTCGTGAAGCGCCAGCACGGGTTCGCCGTCCAGCGGAAGCTTCCGGACGTGCTGAAGGGGGCGGACGCGGCGGTCCTCGTGACCGCCCACGACGGCTACCGGAAGGCGGACTGGAAGGCGCTGGGCCGGGGCATGCGCCGTCGGGTGTTCGTGGACGGGCGGCGCCTCTGGCCGACGCCGCCAAAGGGATGGGTGTACCGAGGAATCGGCCGGGGGCAGTTCTAGAGGATCACGAGCGTCCGCTCGCGCTGGGACCGCACCGCGGCCTCGCACACGTGGAGGGTCTCGATCGCGTCGCTCGCGGGCACCAGGGGCAAGTGGTCCCCCTTCACCGCCGCCAGGAAGTCCAAGAGCTCGCGCTTGAGCGGCTCCTCCTTCTGCACCGCCACCTGTCGCGTGTCGTAGTGGAAGCTCACGCGGTACAGGTCCGTCGGGTCGTACTTCTCGAGCGTCGCGGAGGAGATGAGGACGGATTGCTCCGTGTAGTCCGCCTCGACGAAGTTCTTCGAGCACGTGAGGGCGAACTTCCGGACCCGCATGGGCGTGAGCCAGCTCACCTCCACGAACCCGCTCACGCCGTTCGCGAAGTTCAGGAGCATCGTCGCGTGGTCCTCGAACTTCTCGTGGCGGCGTCGGCCGCCGGAGGCGTACACGGATTCGACGGGCTCCCCGACGACGAACCGGAGGACGTCGACGTCGTGGATGCCGAGGTCGAGGATCACGCCGACGTCGCGGACGTGGGTCGGGAAGTTGCTTACCCGTCGGGCGCTCGCGGTGACGAGGTCGCCGAACTCGTCGGCCCGGAGCGCGTCCTTCACGAACGCCACCACGGGGTTGTGCCTCTCGACGTGCCCCACCGCGAGCGTGCGTCCGGCTCGGTCCGCCGCCTTCTCGATCTCCCGTGCCTCCTGGACCGATGCGGCGAGCGGTTTCTCCACGAGGACGTGCACGCCCGCCTCGAGGAGCTCGAGCGCGACCTCGCGATGCCGGTTCGTCGGCACCGCCACGCTCACGGCGTCGACGCCGGCGTTCACGAGGTCCCTCACGGAGGGGAAGAACTCGCACTCAGCCCGAGCCGCCACGCGCTTCCCGACCTGGGCATCGACGTCGACCACACCGGCGAGTTCCGCGATCTCGGAGTACACGCGCGCATGGTTCTGGCCCATGCTCCCGACACCGACCACGCCGACGCGCACGACCCCGCGTAGTTCCGAGCCACTAATAGGCTTTGGCCCGCCGTCGGATTCGAACGAAAGCCTAATCCAAAGCGTCGCGTTCGCGCCGGACGATGGCGACGGACCCCGTATGCCGCACGCCCGTGAACCCGCACACCGCGATCGGCGGCATGATCTGGTATCGGGGCGCGCCCTACTACTTCTGCTCCGACGATTGCCGGGAGAAGTTCGACATCCAGCCCGGCTGGTACGCCTCGAAGGGGCCGATCATCCCTGGCGTCGAGCGCGCCTAAGGCGTCCTCAGTGCGCGGCGTGCGCATACCGGTGCGGGTCCTTGTCGAAGGTCCGCTTGCATCCCGGCGAGCAAAAGTAGAACGTCACGCCTTCGTGGACGGAGCTGCCGGCCGCGTACTTCGGGTCGATCATCATCCCGCAGATCGGATCCTTGACGGTCGCCATGATGTCGCGGAACGCTCGGCGGTAATAAACGTTGGCGGTCAACGGACGACGAGCACGGGGACGGGGGCCGCGCGGACGAGCTTGTCCGCGACGCTGCCCATGAGCATTCGGGCCATGCGCCCGCGCCCCAGGCTTCCGACGACGATGAGGTCGACGCCCTCCCGCTCGGCATCCCGGAGGATCGTCGTCGCCACGTCTCCGCGGGAGAGGACCTTCGTGGCCGTGACGCCGGCGCGGTTCGCCCGCTCCACGGCGCCATCGAGCATCTTCCCAAGTGCCGCCTCGAGCGCGTCCAGGTCGAGCACGCCGGCCGCGTACGCCTCCGCGCCGATCGAGACCACGTGCTCGATGATCAGGGTGCCGCGGGAGGCCCTTGCGAGTTCCGCGGCCAAGTCCAGCGCCCGGTCCGCTTCTGCGGAGCCATCGTACCCGACGAGGATCCGATTCGGGAACATGCCTCGCCCCCGGCATCGTGGGTAGGTCAAGAAGCCTTCGGTTCTAGACGACGGGACGCCCTCCGAGGCGCTGCCGGAGCTGCTCGACCTTCTCCGCCATGCCCTCCTTCGCGTAGAAGCTCATCGCCTCGTGGAAATCCTGGCGCGCGCGATCCACGTCCCCGAGCCTCTCCCGCAGTTCGCCCTGGAGCTCCCAGGCGGTGGCCACCCCGACCCAGTTCTCGACGCCGAACAGCCGCTCGCGGGCTTTGTCGAAGGTGACGAACGAGAGGTCCAGGCGCTGCGTCCTTCCATAGATCGCCGCCAGGTTCAGGAGCGCCCACCCCTCGCCCTGCACCCCCTCCGGCCCGTGCGTAACGTGGAACGTCTCGAGCGCCCCCAAGAGGAATCCCTCGCCGCGCGGGAGGTCGCCGGAGCTCGCGGCGAAGACCCCGGCGCCCAGCAGAGCGCGTCCCAGCACGAGCGGGTTTCCCTCGGCTTCCGCACCCTCGAGGGCGCGGTCGAACGCGGCGCGCGCGTCGTCGACCCGCCGGAGCTGCAAGAGTGCGTTCGCATGCCGGAGGCGGAGGTCGGTGAGGTCTTCGGCCACGGCACCCGTGGCGGCGTCGATGGACCGTCCATAATGGGACTCGGCGTCCTCCCACCGGAGCGCCTGCTCGAGTCGGATCCCTTCCTCGATCGCGCGCGCGAGGCGTTCCGAGCTCACGGTTCGCGCACGGTCGACACGCTATAAGGGCTTGCCCGAGGCGCGCACCGCGGCCACGATCGCCTCCCGATCGGCGTTCGTCACGAGCGGATGCACGGGAAGTTCGAACAGCTGCGGGATGACGAGTTCCGCGATCCGGCATCTCCGGTGCGTCTGCCCCGCCATCGCCTTCTGGTCATAGAGCGGCATGGGATAGCTCGGCCGCGATCCCACGCCGGCTTCGTTCAGGTCTTTCACGAGTCCGTCGCGGGAAAGCGGGAACTCTGGAGTCGCCCGAACGATGTATTGGTAGAAGGAGTGCAGGCGGTCCGGGCGTTCCGAGGGAGGGACGAGCCCCTTCACGTCGCGGAGGCCCTCCGTGAGGACCTTGGCGGTCTCCCGGCGGCGGCGGACGAACCCGTCGAGCCGGCGGAGCTGCACGAGCCCGATCGCCGCGCACACCTCCGTCATTCGCAGGTTGAAGCCGACGAGGTCGTGCATGTACTTCGCGCTCTGCCCCTGATCCCGCAGCATGCGACATTTCCGCGCGACGTCCTCATCGTCCGTCACGATCATGCCGCCTTCCGTCGTGGTCATGTTCTTCGTCGGGTAGAACGAGAAGCACGCCGAGTGGCCGAGCGCCCCTGCCCGGCGTCCCCGGTACTCCGCCCCGTGCGCCTGGCAGGCGTCTTCGAGCACAATCAGGTCGTGCTCCGCCGCCAACTCGTTGAGTGGATCCATCGTGGCAGTCTGGCCGAACAGGTGCACGGGCATGATCACCTTCGTCTTCTTCGAGATGGCCACCCTTGCCTTCTCGGGGTCCAGGTTGTACGTGTCCTCTTCGATGTCGGCAAACCGGACCCGCGCGCCGCATTGGAGGACCGTCGCGGCGGAGGCGAAGAACGTCAGCGGAGGCACGACGACCTCGTCGCCTCTCCCGATCCCATGCCCGAGAAGCGCGACCTGGAGCGCCGCCGTGCCGTTGCACACCGCGACCGCGTGTTTCCGACCGACGTACGCGGCGAACGCCTCCTCGAACGCCTTCACGCGCGGACCCTGCGCGAGCATCCCCGATTGGAGGACGTCGAGCACGGCCTTGGACTCCTCCTCCCCCAGGTTCGGCCTCGCGACCGGGATCATCCGGACACCCGGAGCACGGTCGTCTTCCTGCAGTGCGAGCACCACATCTTCTCGTCGAGCTTGCGGCCGCAGTCGCATACGTACCCATGAATCTTGGCGGGGTTCCCGAAGACGAGGGCGTGGGGCGGAACGTCCTTCGTCACGACGGCCCCCGCGCCGACCATCGCCGACTCGCCGATCGTGATCCCGCACAGGATCGTGGCGTTCGCACCGATCGAGGCGCCGTCCTCCACGACCGTCCGCACGATTTCCCAGTCCGCCATTCGGTCCTCCCCCGCCCGCTCCTTCCAGTCTGTCTTCGTCGCGCGCGGGAGGAGGTCGTTCGTGAAGCATGCGTGGGGGCCGATGAAGACGCGGTTCCCGATCGTCACGCCTTGGTAGAGGGAGACGCGATTCTGGATCTTGCAGTAGTCCCCGACCGTGACGTTCGTGTCGACGTACACTCCCTTGCCCAGCCGGCAATGCTCCCCGATCCGCGCCCCCTCCCGCACCTGTGCCTCGTGCCAGATCTGCGTGCCGTCCCCGACCTTCGCGGCCTTCGAGACATCCGCGGTCGGGTGGATCCGGACGGCCACGGTCCGCGTCAAACGGCAGGACTCATTTCAAGGTTTGGGAATCCCGCGCTGACGGAATCGGCGCCGCCTTAGGCCCCAGAGAACTGTCATGCTTGCAGAGAAGACGACAATGATTGCTGATCAAGCGCGACGCGGGAAGTACCGTGATGGTACCGCCAAGGGGCGTCGTTTTCGCCATTGAGAGGCACTTCGCATTCATCCTTGATAGGCGGCTCCGAACGTTCAAGTAGGCTCCGGTCGATGCCCATCGGGGTACCTTTGAAGATTGTCGTCGCAGCCTCAGTGGTACTAGTACTAGGATTGCTGGTCGCCGCCGCCGCCCCCGTGGGGATTCAGCCGAATGCACCCGGCGAAATCGTGGTCGGTCGATACAACCAGATGCGGACGGGCGTGGCGACCGACGTGGGGCACATCACGACGCCCTCCGTCCTATGGACGTTCCAGACGAACGGCACGATCGCGACGAGCCCGTTGGCGGCGGATGTCGATGGGGATGGGGAGCTCGAGGTGTTCCTCGGGGAATACAAGCCCGGCGGGGCCGCAGACGGCAGCCGCCTCGGGTACGTGCTCGACGCCCACGGGAAGGCGCAGTACACGATCCCCATGCGGTACAACGGGGCGGCTGCGGCGGCGGCGGACCTCGACGGCGACCCGGGCGTCGAACTCGTGTTCTCCGAGGGTTCGCACTCCAACGAGGATGGCGGCCTCGGGTACCGGGTGTTCAATGGGGAGGACGGCACGCCCGTCTGGGGTTTCGAAACCGGCAATGACCCGGGGGAGGGCTTCTTCGCCTCGCCGGCGCTCGTTGATGTCGATGGGGACGGGGAGCTCGATTTGGTCGCAGGCTCAATGGACGACACGGTGTACGCGCTCCGCGGCGTGGACGGAACGCCCCTGTGGCGGTCGGACCCGCTGGGACACTACGTGCGCCACTCGACGCCGATGGCGGACGTCGACGGAGACGGTGAGTTGGAGATCTCCGTTCACACCGAGGCAGGCGTCGCGTTCCTGTTCGACGCCCGCACGGGCGCGGAGGAATGGCAGACGGACCTCGGGTCGATTGTGGCCGCAACTCCGGCGATGGGCGACTTAAACGGAGACGGCGTTCCGGAAATCGTCTATTCCCTCGTCGTCGACGGCGGCGTGGCTGCGGTACGCGGAGACGGGACGATTCTCTGGCAGCAGACCGCACACGACTTCTCGTATCGGGGTCCGACGCTCGTCGACGTGGACGGGGACGGCCTCGTCGACGTCGTGGAAGGGGATTCCGATGACCCATCGGTTGCGGCGTACCGGGGTACGGACGGCACCCTGCTGTGGGAGGCCTCCCTCACCGCCGCATGGGCTTCCGGACCGTTGGTGACCGCGGACGTCGATGCCGACGGCGCGATGGAGATCGTGGTCGGCTCGGACCTCGGGCTCACAATCCTTTCCGCCGGAACGGGTTCGATCGAGTGGGAATTCGCACTCCCGACGATCCGCGGGGAGCCGCTCGTCCGGGACATCGATGGACGTGGCGGCGCCGAAATCCTCGTGGGGGCCGGGGATGGAGCGCTGTACGCGATCGGGGTGCCCGCGGACGCCGACGATGACGACGAGGACGACGGCTGTGATGATCGCGATGATGACGACGAGCGGGACGATGACGAGCGTGACAATGACGACGGGCGGGATGGTCGCGACGACGAGAGGGGAGACGACGACGAAGACGACGAGCGGGACGATGACCGCGAAGATGATGAGGGGTGCCATGACCGCGACGAGGAGGATGACGACCGCCGCACCGACGATCGATGCGGCGATCACGACCACGAGTCGTCCGACAGGGACGAGGATGACGATCGCGACCAAGATGATGACGACGACGAGGACGACGAGAATCCGTGAAGCGAGCGCGTCCTTCCCCAAGTGATAACGAGGTCCGAACCTACTAATAGCCTCGGGCGGGAGTGAGGCCCCGGTGGAGCCCGCACTCTTTATATACGCCATCCTGACCTTTGCGTTCGAGCGACCGATGGAATGGGTCCCTGCAATCCTCGCGTTCCTGGTCGCGCTCCTCGTGGTCCTGCTGACGATGCCGCCGCTCATCCGCAAGATGCGGGACGGCGGGATGGTCGGGCACGACGTCAACAAGAGAGGGCGACCCGTGGTCGCGGAGCTCGGAGGCATCACGTCCCTGTTCGCCTTCTCCATCTCCCTTTCGATCGTCCTGGGCGTCGAGAAACTCACGGGGAACATCTCCGAGCCCGCCTACCTCGCGGCGATCTCCGTCTTCTTCATCGCGGCGATGATCGGACTCATCGACGACATCTCGAACATCCGGCAACGGGTGAAAGCAGCTGCAGTCGTCTTCGCCGCCCTGCCCCTCCTGCTGGTCCATTTCAAGAACGGAGGAGCCGGAGTTGGCACGATCGAAATCGGGGAGAACGCGTTCATCGCCCTCCCCCTCGATGGGATCCTGGACCTCCGGGCTACCCCGCTCCTCTATTGGTTCCTCCTCGTGCCGATCGGCGTGACGGGCGTCTCGAACGCGATGAACATGTCCGCCGGCTACAATGGCCTCGAGAGCGGGCAGATCGCGGTCGTGAGCGGCTCTCTGTTCTTCGTCGCGGCCCTCAAGGGGACGCAGGAATCCGTGCTCATCTTCGCCGCGCTGGTCGGGGTTGCCCTCGGCCTCTTCGTGTTCAACCGGTACCCCTCGAAGGTCTTTGTGGGGGACATCGGGACGCTGGGGCTCGGAGCAGCGATCGCAGCAGGTGTGATCATCGGCGGGATCGAGATCTACGGTCTCATCGCCATCGCACCGGCGTTCTATGAAGCGGGGGCGACGTTCTACTATGGAGCGATCAAGAAGAACGGAAACCGCAGGGAGGCGTGCCACAACCCGCGCATCGCGGAAGACGGGACGCTGTCCCCTCCGGAGGGCGCCACCCGGTACACGCTGGCATATCTCCTGTTGGGCCGTTGGCCGATGAAGGAACCCCGGGTCGTCGCGACCATTTTGGTCCTGTACGTCATCTCGGGGCTCGTGGCAATCGGCCTCAGCCTGGGGTAGGAGATGGCGGCCGCCGCGGACGGCATCGTCATGGTGGCCTACACGTACTACCCGTGGGACCCGCGAGTTCGGCGGGAGGCGGAGACGCTCGCGCGCCGCGGCCACTCGGTCACAGTCGTCTGCTGCCGGGATGAGGGGCAGGGCGAAACCGAGACCGTCGGGGGGGTCCGCGTACGACGCGTTCCACTGGGAATTCGACGAGGGAGCCCTCTGCGCTAT
>Ga0209002_10003910_pt1 | contig 11807 bp, 4 predicted proteins | sample Rifsed16ft2_FD_184010 | JGI IMG/M metagenome (GOLD analysis project Ga0209002, IMG submission 184010) | Soil microbial communities from Rifle, Colorado, USA - sediment 16ft 2 (version 2) | ecosystem: Environmental > Terrestrial > Deep subsurface > Rock core/Sediment | place: Rifle, Colorado...
CGGCGGTTCGTGTTCAGATCGCTGGAGCCGACACTCGGATTTGAACCGAGGACCTGCTGTTTACGAAACAGCTGCTCTACCGCTGAGCTATGTCGGCGCAGCACGAGTATAGGTGTTGCTTGAGAACATCGGCTGTTCGCAAGCTCTCGCCGGGGCCGGTCCCAACCGCGGCGGGCATTGTGTTCAGACCACTCGCGAGCTTGATCACTAACCGGTCGCCACCGGTCGAGAGTGCGCTCGACATCGGCCGCGACCGTCTCCCGCGCCGCGTCGCGCCAGATGCCCGACCGACGAGACCCAGTGCGTCCGGCAGTCGCGCCCTACGGAGCCAGCGTGCCGATGGGTAGGACCCAGACGCCGTCGTCTCGTCGATACGCCGCGCCCCAGCCAGTGATGACCCCGAGAGCGGTGGGCTGTCCGTGAACGTCGGTATCGACGCGCCCGGCGACCGCAAGGAGGCTCTTCGCCGCGCCATCGATGAGGGACTGCCCCAGTTTCATCTCAAAGGCCGCCCAGCGACCATCGCGATGTTGGACGATGGCGTCGGCCTCCAGCCCCGTGTTGTCCTGGTAGTAGAAGACCTGAGCCTCGTCCAGCATCTGCGCGTAGATCCGGAGATCGCGGATGGCGAGCGACTCGAACAAGAATCCCATCGTCGCCGGATCGAGGATCATGCGACCCGGAACGACGCCCAGCGCCGTGGTCGCGAGCGATGGATCGACGAAGTGGCGCTTCATCGCCGTGCGGAGGACACTGCGTGAGCGGATTGCCGGGCTCCAGGCCGGCAGATCCTCGACAACGAAGACGCGCGTGAGTGCCTTGATGTAATCGACCACCGTGTGGCGATCGACTACATCGTCCGCGCCGGCAACGTCCTGACCGATGGCCGTGGCGCTTGCGGCCGTGCTCACGTTGCGGGCGATGGAGCGAATGACACGATCTACGCTGAGCGGGTCGCGCCGGATGCCATCCATCCGTCGCAGATCGACCTGAGTGACGTCGTCGAGGTAGCCACGGAGCGCTGTCAGGGCCTGCCCAGGGGTTCCATCGATCAGCGCCGGCCAACCTCCAATGGCGATCCGATCGGCCAGCGCAGTGATATCGATCCCGGGATCGGGCGCGGGCTCGGGCGTTCCCCCGAGCAGCTGGTTCAGCGATACGAGTCGGCTCGAGTGTCCGCTCTCCGCGAGCGACATCGGCCGCATGCGGACGCGCGCAAAGCGCGTACTGGCCGGCTGCCGGGTGCTGTCGTCGGTCGGAACAGCCGAACCGGTCAAGATGAACTGCCCCTTCTCCGCGCTCTCGTCAACCGCGACCTTGACGTGGTTCCAGACCGCCGGAACGAGCTGCCATTCGTCGATCAGGCGGGGTCGTGCTCCGGGGAGGAGTACCTGTGGGGCGACGAGTCCCGCATTGCGGAGACCATCCTCGATGTCGAGGCGAACCGCGCTGGCCGCTCTCGTCAGTGCCGTGGACGTCTTTCCACAGCCTCGCGGGCCTTCGATGAGGACTGCCCCGACGGCCTCGAGCTTGTGTGCGAGTTCGGCATCGACCACTCGGGGCCGGTAGTTGGGAATCGCGGCCAAGGAGTCTCCCGATCAGGTGTGAGGCGCCGGATTGGAACGATCACAGACGCCGTATTGGAGCGATTTTAGACGCCGGTATGGAACAGGTCAAGGCACTGATCTGACGGGTGGGATCGGTGGTCGGCATTGGCCTGGGTGGGGCTGGCCGCCCTCGGGCGGGGCATCGCCGGAGGACTCGAGGCGCCGAAGTGATTGCCCGGTCAGCGGCGGGTGATCGGAAGGTGAGCCCGACATGCCATCGTCCGCTCATGAGCGCAAGACGCATCCGGCGGACACGGCGACGGGAGGATCGCGGATCGGTCCATCGGCTCGGCAACGGAATGCGGGCCATGATGATTCCCGGACCGCCCCTCGGGCCGGAGATTGTGACCGCGAGCCCGGAGGCAGTGCTGGCCGCTCTCGAACAGTTCGATCCGGACCTCTCCTGGCAGGCGGCGCGACCCACCGTCATTCCCATGCTGCCGCGCCAACGACCGTATCCGCTCCCTGTGGGTGACCGCGTCACGGTCGCGCTCCCTCCTGGGATCGATGTCGGGTTCGGCCTCGACCTGGGGCCGGCGGTGGCGTTCGTCGTCGAGCGGCAGCTCGCCGGATGGGGAGTTGATCGTGCCGCGCTCGTTGCCGCTGCGCTGGACAACGTTCGCCGCCTCGCTCAGGGTTTTCGCCCGAGCCTGGTGGTCCGCTCGGAGATCGGCGACGTGCCGACTCGAATCATCCAGACCGGCGAGGGGATCGCATCCGCGCTGCTGCTCGCCCCGGACACCCTGCCCAGATTGATCGGCAACGGCCCGCACGTCCTCCTGGCGCCGATGCGCGACGTTCTCATCGCGCTGCCATCGGACGTCGACCCGGCGTTTGCGGCGTGGCTGGCCGCCGAGCTCGCGAGCATGGACCCGAATTGCCTGCGCCAAGGGCTCTTCCGGCACACGGGCGGCAGAGTGATCCGGGAAACGGTTGATCGAGATGCGTTGCTCGGGCGGCGGTCGGTGGCCAATGCGATGCATTGATGCGTCGATCCTTGATGCTATGATGCTCTCATGCGCACCACGATCACCCTTGACTCCGACGTCGACCTGGCCGTCCGGCGGCTCATGCGCGAGCGCGGCCTCTCGTTCAAGGCCGCCGTGAACGAGGCGATCCGGCACGGGATCAGGCCCCGGACAACCGGTTCGGCGTACCGGACACGGCCTGTTGCGATGGGCGTGCCAGCAGTACCGCTCGACAAGGCACTCCGTTTGGCCGCCCAGCTCGAGGACGACGAGCTGATCCACAAGCTGGCGCTGCGGAAGTAGCTCCGCAATGCGGCTGTGCGACGCGAACGTCCTGCTCTACGCCGTGAACTCGGACGCGCCGAACCACACGGCGGCCCGCTCGTGGCTGGACGGCGCGCTGAGTGGCGGCGAGACGGTCGCGTTCCCGTGGGCGGTCCTGCTCGCGTTCCTGCGCCTGGCGACGCACCCTGCGGTGTTCCCGCTCCCGCTCGGGGCGGATGCCGCGATTGCCCGGGTCCGCGAGTGGCTCCGGCAGCCGGCGGCCACGGTGGCCGAGCCGGGTTCCCGCCACCTGGAGATCCTTGCCGCCCTGGTGGAAGAGTCGGGCGTGGCCGGCAACCTGGTGAGCGATGCCCACCTCGCTGCGCTGGCGATCGAACTCGATGCCGAGCTCGTATCGTTCGACCGCGACTTCGCCCGCTTCGCCGGGCTGCGATGGTCGGTGCCGGGATGATCGGGGCTGCACTGTTCCCTGGGCCGCGATCGATTGATCAGCGACCGACAGCGACCCCCGCGCCTCCCTCGGGCGCCACGAGGCGGTACATCAGCCGAGGACTACCCGCACTCGATGCGTAGCGCCGTCATCGGCGAGTGGGATCCCGAGAACGCCGCCGGCCAGAGCCTGACCGTCGAGCTCCACTGATGCCACGCCCCGACTGACCCCGTGCGGATTCTCGACGACGATCTCGTACGTGGCGGAGTGATAGCGGAAGTCGATCTCGTAGCCCGGCCAGGCGCGGGGAATGCACGGGTCAATCTGAAGCGTCGTTCCGCGCATCCGGAACCCCAGGATCCACTCGATCCCGGCCTGGTACATCCAGCCCGCCGACGCGGTGTACCAGGTCCAGCCGCCGCGGCCGACGTGCGGCGGTTCCGTGTAGACGTCGGCCGCCATGACGTACGGCTCCACCTTGTAGCGATGGACGCCGGCCCGGGTGCTGGCGTGGTTGATGGGGTTCAGGATGGAGAACAGCTCACCCGCCTTGTCGCCGTCGCCCAGCGCCGCGAAGGCGAGGACCGACCAGATGGCGCCGTGGGTGTACTGGCCGCCGTTCTCACGGATGCCCGGTAGATAGCCCTTGACGTAGCCTGGATCGACGTCGGAATGGTCGAACGGCGGTGTGAAGAGCAGGACGAGACCGTCACCGCGTCGGACGAGGTACTCCTCCACCGCGGCCATTGCCCGCTCCGCGTGGAGAGGATTGGCGGCTCCCGACAGGACGCTCCACGATTGGGCGATCGAGTCGATCCGGCACTCGGCATTCATGGCCGAGCCGAGCGGCGTGCCGTCGTCGAAGAAGGCTCGACGGTACCAGTCGCCGTCCCAGCCATGGCGCTCGAGCGCCCGCCGGAGCGCTTTCATGTGGGCTCGCCAGCGCTCCGCGCGAGGAAGCTCGCCGCGGGCCTCCGCGATCGGCGCGAAAGCGGCCAGGACCGTGTGCAGGAACCAGCCCAGCCAGACGCTCTCGCCTCGGCCTTCATGACCCACCCGGTTCATCCCGTCGTTCCAGTCGCCCGACCCGATGAGCGGGAGCCCGTGGGCCCCGACCGCGAGGCTCCGGTCGAGAGCCGCGACACAGTGGTCGAACAGCGAAGCCGACGCATGTGAGTGTTCTGGCTGGAAATAGGCGTCCGTCTGGTCCGGCCGGAGCGTCGGTCCCTCGAGGTATGGCACGGTCTCGTCGAGGACCGCCGTGTCGCCCGTGATTGCTAGATAGCGATCGACCGCGTACGGCAGCCAGAGGCGATCGTCCGAGATCCGGGTTCGGACGCCACGGCCCGACGGCGGATGCCACCAGTGCTGGACGTCTCCCTCGGCGAACTGATGTGCCGCGGCCCTCAAGAGATGCTCACGGGCGAGCTCGCGCCTCGAGGTCACCAGCGCGATCACGTCCTGGAGCTGGTCGCGGAACCCGTAGGCGCCGCCGGCCTGATAGAACCCCGTCCTTGCCCACAGCCGGCACGCGAGCGTCTGGTAGATGAGCCAGCGGTTGAGCATGATGTCCATCGACCGGTCGGGCGTCCGCACCTGGACCGTGCCCTGGGTATCGTCCCAGTAGCTCGCCACGGCGCGCAGCGTCGCCTCGTGGTCGGCTGATCGCCCGCGCCGGATGAGGTCGGCCGCCGCCGGCACCCCGTCCGCCTCGCCGAGCAGCACGAAGACCTGGGTCCGCGCTCCGGCGGCGAGCTCGAAGCTGGTCTGCAGGGCGGCGCAGGGATCCAGGCCGGCACCGGCGGCTCCCAGCAGCCGATGTCCGCGGTCCAGGCCGGCGGGCCGGTCCGGCGCACCGTTGCGGCCGAGAAATTCGGTCCGATCGGCCGTCCAGGCTGTCTGCCGCCCGCCGAGATCGAGGAAGGCGACCCGGCCGCCGAATTCGGTATTCCACGGATTGCGCACGAGGAGCGCCCGAGTCTCCGGCTCCAGTGCCGTGACGATCCGGGGAGCGCCGGCCCCGCGCGAGGTGCCGAGCGCCCACTCGGCGTAGGCGGTCACGGACAGGCGCCTGGAGCGCCCGGACCGGTTCTCGATGGTCAGCATCGAGACCTTCAAGGAGTCGTCGAGCGGGACGAACTGGACGAGCTCGAGCTCGATGCCGTCATGCACGTGCTCGAACCGGCTGTATCCGGCACCGTGACGGGCGACGTACGTGGATTCCTCGCAGCGGATCGGCAGGGTCGTCGGACCCCACAGCTCGCCGCTGTCGTCGTCCCGGACGTAGATCGCCTCGCTCACCGGGTCGCTGACGGGGTCGTTGGACCACGGCGTGAGCTGGTTCTCGCGGCTGTTCCCGGACCAGGTGTAGCCCGATCCGGACTCGGAGACCTGGAATCCGAACGACGCGTTGGCGATGACGTTCAACCACGGCGCCGGCGTGGATTGCCCCGGGCCGAGGATGGCGACGTACTCACGCCCGCCATCGGCAAAGCCACCGAGCCCATTGAAGAACTCCAGCTCCGGACGCGGTGTGGCCGCGTCGCTGATGGCTCCCCTGGAACCGGCCGGCGCTGCGGGCGGTGCGACCCGCTCGGGACGCTCGAGGCGGATGACCTGATCGGCAAGACTGCCGCGACGGCTCAGCAGGACGGCCCGGGCGGCCGCCTGGAGGAGCGTTCGGTCCTCGGTGGAGAGCCGGTCGCCGCGCAGGATGTGCACCCCGCCGTGGCCCGGATGGCCATCGTGGGCCAGGCTTGACTGGCTCGTCCGCACAATCGTCTCGAGCGAATCGTGGAGGTCCTGGGCGTAGGTGGCGCCATGCTCGTTGAGGATCACGAGGTCAACGTCGAGGAGCTTCAGCCGCCAGTACTCGTGGGCGCGGAGCAGCTGCCGAACGATGTCGAGGTCCTCGGCTTCGTCGATCCGCACCATGACGATGGGCAGGTCGCCCGAGATGCCGTGGGCCCACAGGCCAGGTGCTCCCCGCTCGTTGCGGGCCAGCAGGCCCGCCGACGGCCGTAGCGACGGGTCCGAGTAGAGGATCCGGTTGGCCAGGCGCTGGAAGAGGTGGGCCTCGTCGGCGTCGATCCCCAGGTGATGGAGCTGGACCTGCGCGTGCGTCCAGGCCAAAGTCGCCGCCCGTTCGAAGGTGGCCGACTCACGGTACTTGTCGGCCAGGTCCAGGACCTGCTCGCGCGACTCCGCGACGACCGTGGAGAAGATCGCGTGGGCGGTCGCGCCGGGGGCGAGCCTGACCCGGCAGCGGAGGCTGAAGATCGGATCCAGCACCGGGCCGACCGTGTCCGAAAGTGGCCGTCCATCGATGACCGAGACTGGCGAGCGGACCGACCGACCCCGGCCGAGGAAGCGAGCGCGATCCGTTTCGTACTGGATGACCCCGCCGGTCTCCTCCTCGACCGCCGCAACATGGGCGGCCCAGATCGGCTGCTCGTCCCTGGACCTTGGACGGCGGGTCGCCAGGAGGGCACCGATCTCGGGGGCGAACTCGGTCTGCACGAACAGGTTCTGGAAGGCCGGGTGCGCCACATCGGCCGCCTGCGGCGCGAGCGCGATCTCCGCGTATGACGTCAGCTCGATCTCGCGACTGTGCGAGCCGAGGTTGGTCAACGACACGCGGCGAATCTCCGCGTCGTGTTCGGTCGACACGACGATCGTCATGCTGGTCACGATCGAGCCGTCGCGCCGGGAGAACTCGGCGTGCTCCTCCGAGTAGGTGACTTCGTAGCTGTCCGCCTCCGTGCCACTGGGCTGGTGCCCAGCCGACCACACCGCGCCGGTGTGCATGTCGCGCAGGAAGAGGTAGCTGCCCCACGAATCGCGGGTCACGTCCTCGCGCCAGCGGGTGACGGCCAGGTCACGCCAGCGGCTGTAGCCGGATCCCGCGGCGGTCACCATGACCGCATACCGCCCGTTCGACAGCAGGTGGGTTCGCGGGATGGCGTCGTGGGGCGAGGTGAATCGACGGAGGACCGGCGGCACGAGATCGCGCACGTCGGCGGCGCTCTTCACCTCTTCGGCCCGTGGCCGGGCGACGAGCACGTCGCGCGGCACCCGCTCCTGGAGCAGCAGCTCCGTTGCCATGACGATCGGGTCGGCATGGAAGCGCTCGACCATGGCGCCGTCGTTGAGGACGTTGCCGAGGGCCACCAGCGCCATCCCCTGGTGATGGGCCATGTAGCTCTTCACGATGGCGACCGATGCCCCTTCGGGGAGCCGGCGCGCCGTGTAGTCGAGCGCCTCCCGAAAGCCGTACCGCCCGCCCGCTCCAGCGTTGCTCAACCGGGCAAAGTTCCGGACCGCGGCCTCGGGCTTGATCATCGCGCCGAGGGCAGTCGCGTACGGGGCCACGACGACATCCTCGCTCAGGCCCCGCTTCAGACCGAGGCCGGGCACGCCGAAGCTCGAGTACTGGTACGTCTGCTCGAGGTCACGCGCGTTGAATGCCGATTCGGAGATGCCCCAGGGCACGCCGAGCTCGGCCGCGTAGCTCATCTGGCGGGCAACGACCAGCCGGTACGTGTGGTCGAGCAGGCTGCGGGCGGGCGCGCGCATCACGAGGGCCGGCATCAGGTACTCGAACATGGACCCGGACCACGAGATCAGGGCGGAGCCGCGACCGACGGGCGTCAGCGCGCGGCCGAGCCGGAACCAGTGGTCGGGTGCGACATCCCCCTTGGCGATCGCGAGAAAGCTGGCCAGGCGGGCCTCGGAGGCGAGGAGGTCGTAGTAGCTCGGATCCGTCGTGCCGTCCCGGATCTGAAGCCCGATCGAGAAGAGCTTGCGGGTCGGGTCGAACAGGACGGTGAAGTCCATCTCCCGGAAGAGCTGCTGGGCCTGGTCGGCGATCGCCTGGAGTCGTCGAACGAGCAGCGCCGCGGCCGGTGATCCGTCGCCAGGTACGCGGACGGCCGGATCGGACAGCTCGGCGATCGTCGGGAGGGACGTCGCCCCCGGAGGAGACGGGAGCAGCGAGAGGTCTCTGGCATGGCTGCTCACGGCCAGCCGGGCAGCCTCGGCCCAGGTCACCAGCTCACCCTCCTCACCCTCGCCACGCTCTGCGGTGAGGGCCGCGGCGACGTCCGCCAGGGTCCGGCTGTACGCGGACAGCTCGTCCAGGCGGGCCGCCCAGGCCTCGGGCGTCGCCGGGACGACGGTACTGCCCTCTGTCGGCAGCTCGAGGGCTTCGTCGAGGTGCCGCCGCGTGAGCGTCTGGCTTCGCCGGTCATCGCCGATCGCGCCGGCAGCCTCGCGCGTCAATGCGATCGCGTCACCGATCCCGGCCAGCGCGGCCGCGACCGGCAGCGGCTGGTCGATCATCTGGCGGCAGGCGTTGGACAGCGCGATCAGGTGACCGGCGAGATTGCCACTGTCCACCGACGACACGTACCCCGGCTCGAGCCGGTGCAGGTCGCGGGTGTCGTACCAGTTGTACAAGTGCCCGTGGAATCGTTCGAGGCGACTGATGGTCGCGAGCGTCGCCTCGAGGCGCTCCACCATCTCGAGCGTCCCGATCCAACCGAAGTCGCGAGCCGTCACGGTCGCCAGCAGGCACATCCCGATGTTCGTCGGCGAGGTCCGGTGGGCAACAACCGGTGCGGGGTCGTCCTGGAAGTTGTCGGGCGGCAGCCAGTGGTCATCCGGACCGACGAAGGACTCGAAGAACCGCCAGGTCCGGCGGGCGGTCCGACGGAGCTCCCCGACGTCGGTGGCCGAGAGCTGCTCCGCGGCCGATTCTGGGGGTGGCAGGCTGACCCATCGGGCGACGACGGGCGAGAGGAGCCACAGCGCGACGAACGGGGCGGCGATCCAGCCCGCCTCCGGCTTCACGGCAAGGACGAGGACCGCGGTCGTTGCCGCTATCGCGACGCCGCCCGCCATCTGGCGGTAGAACCCCGCGAGGGCATGGTCGTGACTTGCCTTCGCCTGGGCGGCGGTCGTCCACTCGAGGAGCCTCCGCCGGGTGACATACAGCCGCACCAGGGTTCGCAGGATCGCGTCGCCCATCAGCCACGCGTGGTGTGCGAGGAACGTGATGCCGAGGCCGACGTGGGCGGCGGCGAGGGAGATGTCAGCCCCCACGGCTCGCAGATGGCTGCGCTTGGAGATGCCCCGTCGTCGCGGGAGCAGCCCCCCCAGGACGGGGAGCGCCGCGGGAACGATGACCGCGGCCAGGACGAACGCGGTCCAGGGGCCGGCCGAGACCGACGGGAGCGTCCAGGCCGCGACGAGCGTGGCCAGCGTGAGCGGGGCGGACATGGTCCGGCGCAGGTTGTCGACCATCTTCCAGCGGGCGATGCCGGGGATGGAGATCCGGTCTTGCCGGCCCGTGGCGTCGCGGGCCCGGCCAAGGATCCAGGGCAGGAGCTGCCAGTCGCCCCGCGCCCAGCGGTGCTGGCGGGCCGCCGAGACGAGGTAGTTCGACGGGAATTCATCGAACAGCTCGACATCGGTCACCAGCCCGGCCCGGGCGAAGACGCCCTCGAACAGGTCATGGCTCAGGAGCGCGTTCTCCGGTACCCGGTCCGCCATCGCCGCGCTGAAGGTTTCGAGGTCGTAGATCCCCTTGCCGGTGAAGCTCCCTTCGCCGAACAGGTCCTGGTACACGTCGGAGACGGCGGATGCATACGGGTCGATCCCGGCCGCTCCAGAGAAGATCTGCTGGAAGATGGACGCCTCGTGCTCGGCCGGGAGCGTCGAGGTGATCCGTGGCTGGAGCACGCCGTAGCCGTGGATGACCCGGCCGGCCCCCGAATCGAACGTCGGCCAGTTGAGCGGGTGGGCGATCGTCCCCACCAGGCGCCCCACCGCGCCCCGTGGCAGCCGCGTATCGGCGTCCAGCGTGACCACGTAGCGGACGCCCGTCGGCGGGGTCGACGCGGCCCGCCTGGTGGTCAGGATGCCGGTCGTCGCCGAGCCCCGCAGCAGGGCATTCAGCTCGTTGAGCTTGCCGCGCTTGCGCTCCCAGCCCATCCAGCAGCCCTCGGCCTCGTTCCAGGTTCGATTCCGGTGGAAGAGCAGGAACCGGGCACCTCCCCCGGGAGCCTCGCCGTGGAGCTCGTTGAGCCGGTCGATGGCCGCCGCCGCCGCCGACAGGAGCTCGTCGTCGCCGGGGACGTGCTCCGTCGGGGCGTCGAGCCAGTCCGACAGCAGGGCGAACCGAAGATCGCCCTCGCGGTTCCCCAGGTAGTGGACCTCCAGGCCGCCGACCTGGGCCTCGACATTCTCTTCGCTCGTGAGGAGCGTCGGCACGACGACAAGCGTCCGCAGCCGGGACGGCACGCCGTCGTCAAGATCGAGCCGGGGCAGCGGTCGCGGGCCCAGCACGTTGGTGACCGCCCGGTTGGTGAGGGCGATCGCGAGGTCGGAGGCCGGTGCCAGCGCGAGGATCGCGATGACGAGGATGCCGGCACCCGCGGCGCCGCCGTTCCAGGACAGGAGGAGCGGGACGGCGAGGAAGAGGGCCGTGGCCAGCGCAAGCGTCCCGAGGTAGCGACTGGTGGCGGCCCGGACATAGGCGCGCCGCAGCCGAACTGCCAACGGCACCCGAACGTGGAGGGCACGCTCGAAGGCGAACCGGCCATCCGAGATCAGGTGGTAGCCGGGATCCCGGCGTCGAGCTGCAAGGGACGGTTCGCCGTCGTCGGCCGGCGGCTCGGCCTCTGCCATCGCCGCGGCCTCCCGGGCGACCTCGATCTCCGTCCGGCCCGAACCTCGTGCCAGCTCCTCGACCGCGTGTCGGTAGCGATCCCGGGTCGTGAAGTCCATGGCCCCGAACGGACTTCGTCCCCGAAGGAGCTTGTCGACCAGGCTGACGCTTTCGACGAACTGGGCCCAGTCGAACGACGAGATGAGGCGCATGCTCGTGATCACGTTTCGGACCGTGACGTTCATGGTCGCCTGCCGCTGGTGCTCGAGACGGACCACCTCCTCGGCCGTGGTCCCCTGGGCCGCGAGGAGCTCCTCCAGCCACTGGAGGGCGGGGGTGACCGCGGGGTCCTGATCGCGCAGGCGCTGGAAGAGCTGGACGCGGGCCGCCGTCGGAAGCGCCGTACGCGAGAGCCGACGCAGGGACGCTCCTGCGACCTCCCGACCATCCCTGCCGAGGCCGAGAAGGCCGTCGGCGAGTTCGTCCGCCATCTGCCGCGCCGCGCGGCTGCGGACGATCCGTTCGGCGAGGCGGCGCAGGTTCTCGACCAGGAGGATCCGAAGGCTGATCGCGATCGCCCACAGCTCGCCGATCGTCAGCGGCTGCACCCCCTGGTAGGCCCCCACCATGCGCCGCAGGCTCTCCGGTTCGAAGCGGCTGTCCGTGTGGGCGATGTACGCCCAGGCGAGACCCAGGACGCGCGGGTAGCCCGCGAGGTGGCCCTCGGCCAGCTTCGGGAGCTCGCGGTAGTAGTTCGGCGGCAGGTCATCGCGGATCTCGCGGAGCTGCTCGTCGACGATGTGGAAGTTGTCGACGAGCCATTCGGCGGCCGGCGGGATCGAACGTTC
>Ga0209002_10003911_pt1 | contig 11803 bp, 7 predicted proteins | sample Rifsed16ft2_FD_184010 | JGI IMG/M metagenome (GOLD analysis project Ga0209002, IMG submission 184010) | Soil microbial communities from Rifle, Colorado, USA - sediment 16ft 2 (version 2) | ecosystem: Environmental > Terrestrial > Deep subsurface > Rock core/Sediment | place: Rifle, Colorado...
CTGGGACGAGAGCGGTTCGACGCTCGAAGCCGAGACGATCCGCCGGCCGGACGAGATGACCGACGCGCGGGCGGCGGCCGTCATCCTCCAGAGCTACCTGGATGCCCAGAAAACGACGTAGTCCAGCGCCCTTGATCTTCATCGCCCTCCTCGCCGGCTGCCTGTGCGTTGGGGCTGGGTTCGCCGGCATGAGGGCCGGCCTGGAGTCGCTCGGCCCGGCTTCCTCGCAGCTCTCGCCGGTCGAGCAGGCGCTGCTCGGCGCCTACCTGCTCCTCAATCGCCGGCCGCTCGTCGCCCATGCCTCGCCGCCGCTGCGCTCCGCCTCGCTCGATATCGAGCCGGGGATGGACGCCGGCGCCGTGGCCGCCGAGCTGGATCGGCTCGGCGTTCTGGACCGGCCCGATTTGCTCAGCCGCTATTTGCAGTACCGCGGCCTGGACACGGCGATCGAAGCCGGCCGCTACCAGGTGACGAGCGGCATGTCCATCATCGAGCTGGCGGACCTCCTGCAAGAGGCGCGTGACAGCCGCTACAAGGTGACGATTCCCGAAGGCTGGCGGCGGGAACAGGTCGCCGAAGTCTTGGCCCGACTCGACCTGGGATTCACCGGGGCGGACTTTCTCGAGGCGACCCACCCCGCCCCGCCGGCGTGGTCCGCCGCGCCCGGCTCGGCCGAGACCCTGGAAGGGTTCCTCTTCCCCGACACCTATCAACTCGATCCAGGGATGTCGGCGGACGAGGTCGCCGAATTGATGGTCTCCAACCTCGAAGACCGTCTCACGGACGAGGTCCTGGCCGGCTTCGCCGCGCAGGGGTTGAGCCCTTTCGAGGCCGTCGTGCTGGCCTCGATCGTCGAGCGAGAGGCGGTCCTGGCAGCCGAACGTCCGCTCATCGCCTCGGTGTTCTTGAATCGCCTGGCCCTGGGCATTCCTCTCCAGGCCGACCCGACCGTTCAGTATCCTCTCGGGCGGCAGCCCGATGGATGGTGGAAGGCTCCGCTTTCTTCGGAGGACCTGCAGGTCGACTCGCCATACAACACCTATCTTCACGGCGGACTGCCTCCGGGGCCGATCGCCAGCCCCGGATCGGCCGCCCTCGAAAGCGTTGCTACTCCCGCACGCACGGGCTACCTTTTCTTTCGTGCTGCCTGTGATGGTTCGGGGCGTCATCTCTTCGCCGCGACCTTCGAGGAGCACATCGCCAACGCCTGCCCGTAGGATCCCGCAGAGAGACCGGTGCGCCTCATACCCAACTCGAGGGCGATGGATACCCAAAGAACCCCTCCCTGAGCGGAGGCCGCCTTGCTCCCGCGGCTGCGGCGGGCTGGGCTGCGGCCGCAGCCTGCCCTGAGCCCAGGCCGAGGGGTCGAAGGGCGGGCTGTTTGCGCGCTTCGACTGCGGCCAGTCGCCTTGCGAGCTCGGCGACATGCCTCCGGTCCGCGCGGAGATTCGCTCCCGCCCCGTGGGGCCGTATAATCCCAGCGCTCGGTCTTCGAAGGGTCCCAGGTCCGCCGCGGTGAGCGGAACCTCCTGAACCCTTAGCCGGGTCGAGCCCTGGACTCGGATCCTCGCATCATGGTGACGGAGAGAATGGAGCAAACTCGGCTGCGTCGACCGGGCGCCCAGCTTCCGGCGCGTCCTGCCCATTTGCCGCGCCGGCCATGAGACGCTTTCTGACGCGTCTGGTCCAGGTTCGGGCCGGAGAGGAGCGCCTGGCGCTGCTCGGCTCGGCCTTCTTCCTCCTTGTGCAATCGGCGCAGGTGTTCTCTTTCAACGCCGGCGATACCATGCTCTTCGACCGCTTCGGGGTCGAAACCCTGCCGCGCCTGTTCATCCTCTTGGGCGCCGCCACCCTCGTCACAACGACGGCCTACGCCGCCGTCTTAGGGCGCCCGAACCGAGCCCGCCTCTCGTTGTGGCTCCTCGCCGGGCTGGGTTTCGCGGCGATCGTCGGCTGGGCTGCCACGTTCTCGTCGAACGCGGCGGTCTATCCCTGGCTCTGGCTCGGCGTCTCTCTGGTCAACGCCATCATCGGAACGCTGATCTGGGTGCTGGCCGGTGAAGTGTGCGACGCCCGCCAGGCCAAGCGGTTGTTCGCCCTCTTCGCCAGCGCCGGGATTCTGGGGAGCGTGCTGGCCGGGTTTCTCACTGGGCCCCTGGCGCGCGCCCTGGGAACTCAGACGCTGCTTCTGGTCGATGCCGGGCTGATCCTCGGCGCCGTCGCCGTAGGCAGCCGGCTCTCCCGCGGCTATGCCCGTCCAGCCTCTCGGCCGTCCCGCATCGCCTCGCCCCTGGCCGAACTGGGCAAGGCCCATCGCATCGTCGTCTCCAATCCGACGATGCGGCTGACGGCGATCGCGGCGGTCATCTTCTCGATCCTGTTCTTCTCCGTGTCCTATCCCTTCAATGTCGAGGTCGCCGGTGCCTTCGCGGATGAGGCGCAGCTGGCGGGGTTTCTGGGAGTCTTCGGCGGCATCGTCACCGGCGTCACGTTCATCGTCTCCCTCTTCTTCGCCAGCCGCGTCTACGCCCGGATCGGCGTCATCGGAGCGCTGCTGCTTCTGCCGATGGCCTACCTGGCCGGTTTCGCGTTGTGGTCGGTCCGCCTCGACCTGACGACGGCGGTCCTCTTCCGTTTCGTGCAACTGGTGCTGCTGGGCGGCATCGCCGGCACGGCCTTCAGCGCTCTGTTCAATGTCGTCCCTGCCGACCATCGAGCGCAGGTGCGAGCGTATCAGTCCGGCCCGCCGGCCCAGCTCGGTGTCGTCCTCTCCGGGGTGCTGCTCCTGCTCGGACAGCAGGGTCTGAGCCTGCCCCAGACCCTTGCCATCGGCCTCGTCTCCTCGGCGATTTGCGCCGCCTTGATTTGGGGAATGCGCCGAACGTACGGCGCGTCGTTGGTGGCGGCGCTGCGGCAGGGCGTGACCGAGGTCTTCACCTCCGGCGACTCGCCGTTCCAGTCCGTCCGGCGTGACTCGCAGGCGGTGCGCGTCGCCGTGCGCGGCCTGGCCGACCCGCGCCCCTCCATCCGGCGACTCTCCCTGACTCTCCTGGGAGAACTCGAGGCGGAACAGGCGGTCGATGCGATCGCTTCCCTCCGTGGAGATCCTGCCGCCGAAGTCCGAGCCGCGGCGGTGGAGGCCCTGGACCGCATTCCCTCGAAGGCGTCGGCGGCGCCTGCGCAGGCCTTCCTGTCCGACGAAGACGATGGCGTCCGGGCGGCAGCGGTCGGCGCCTCGCGCCTTTCCATCGCCGCGCTGGAAGCCTTGGCGGTGGATCCGTCGCCGCGGGTGCAGGCCCGCCGCGCCGTGGCCCTGGCGCGGGCCGGGGAAGTGAGTCGAGCGCGCACGGTCCTCGAGGGTCTGCTGGCCGGGGCCTCCGTCGCTTCGCGGCTGGCGGGACTGCAGGCCTGCTCGGAGGTCGAAGGCGCGGCGGCCTTGCCGGCCCTGATCGCCGCCCTGCACGATGGGCCTCGTCCGCTGCGACTCGAGGCTGCCAGGGCCCTGCGCCAGTCTCCTTCCAAGGAAGGACGCACCGCACTATTGGAATCGTTGGACGATTCCGATGCGCTCGTTCGGCGCGCCGCCGGCGAATCGCTGCGGGCCATCGGCGAACTCGAAAACCTGCTTCCTGTCCTCGACGGCGGGTCCTCCAGGGCTCAGGAAGAAGTCGTGGCCGCCCTCGCCGGACAGCCGGGGCGCGCGCGCCAGGCCGTGCTCGAGTGGGCGGCCCATCGAATCGCCGAGGCCGAGCAGCTGCGCGCGTGGATGTCCTCGCTTTCGGCCGGCGAAGAGACGGCGGCGCTCATCGGCCTTCGGACGACTCTGGCCCTGGCCGAAAAACGAGTCGAGCAGCGCGTCCTGCACGGGCTGGGCAGCGCCGGGTCAGCCGAGGCCATGCGCACCGTCGCCCGCGGCCTGCAGTCCAAGGATAAGGACCTTCGCTCGCAGGCTGTCGAGGCGCTCGAATCGGTCGCAGATCGGCAAATCAGCCGGAGCTTGGCCCGCTTGCTGGAGGCCGATGTCTCTCCCGCCACGCCGCCGGCGGCCGCGGCGGCTCTGGCCGATCTGATCCGGCACCCGCGCCCGTGGTTCCGGGCTCTGGCGTTTCGGGCTCGAGCGGAGCAGAATCGGGAGGCGAGGGCGGAGTCGGCCCGCCTGGCGGCCGACGATCCCAGCCCGATCGTGCGCCAGGCGGTGCGGTGGCCGCAGCCCTCGACCTCGGGAGACGACATGATGCAGACCGGCCAGACGCTCGGCACCGTCGAGCGGGTCCTTTTCTTGCGCGAGGTGCCCATCTTCCGCCTGCTCGAACCGGAAGACCTGGAGCAGATCGCCGATCTCGCCGGCGAGCGCCTTCATCTTGCCGGCGACTACGTGTGCCGCGAGGGCGAGCTCGGCGACGAGCTCTTCGTGCTGGTCGAGGGCGAGGTCGAGGTCAGCAAACAGGTCGAGGGAGTCTCACGGGTGCTGCGGACCCTCCGCAGCGGTGAACATCTGGGCGAACTGGCCATTCTGCGGGAACAGCCGCGTTCGGCGAGCGTGCGGGCGCGGCTCGACACGCGCACGCTCGTCCTGAACGGGGACGCGCTGCGATCGATCCTGGAGGACCGTCCGCAAGTCAGCCTGGCGATGCTCGCCAGCCTGGCGGAACGGATGAGCAGCCTGACGTGAACAAGCGCAGTCGGCGCGACACAGAGTCTTGGGCGATCGGCGGCGGCGCCTCGTGCGCGCGCCGGGACTTGAGGGTTCGAGATGGAATGCCCGAACTGTTCCTTTGAGAATGTGGCCGACTCGCGCTTCTGCGAGAACTGCGGCCAGCCGTTGGAGCGCGCGTGTCCCAACTGCGGGCAGGCGGTGCCGGGCAGCGCCCGGTTCTGCCGCCACTGCGGCCACGACCTGTCTCAGTCGGCGCCGGCCGCGCCCAGCACCGTCCCGCGCAGCGCCGGCCTGGAGGCGATTCGCCGGGCGGCGCCCTCGGCCATGGCCAAGAAGATCCTGGCCGACCGGGAGCGGAGTGAGGGCGAACGCAAACGCGTGACGGCGCTCTTCGCCGACATCGTCGGCTCGACGGGCCTGGCCGAAGCCCTCGACCCGGAGGACTGGCGCGAGATCGTCGGCGGCGCCCACCAGCGGGTCAGCGAGAAGGTCTACGCCTACGAGGGCACCATCGCCCAGCTGTTGGGCGATGGCGTGCTGGCCTTCTTCGGCGCCCCGCTGACGCACGAGGACGATCCCGAGCGAGCCATCCGCGCCGCGCTGGCCATTCAGGAGGCGATCCAGGCCTACGGTCGCGATCTGGTGGCGGCCGGCCGCGTGCCTCATTTCCAGATGCGCATCGGCCTCAACTCGGGCCTGGTCGTCGTGGGGGATATCGGCAACGACCTGCACATGGAGTACCTGGCGGTGGGCGATACCGTCAACCTGGCGGCGCGGGTGCAGAGCGCCGCCGACCCCGAGGCGATCCTGGTCACCGACAACACCCAGCGCCTGGCGTCGTCTCTGTTCGACTTCGAGGACCGCGGGCAGGTGACCGTCAAAGGCAAGAGCGGCGAGATCCAACTCTTTCGCGTGATCGGGGAGCGGCGGGGCGCCGCGCCGGCGCGCGGCGTCGCCGGCCTCGACTCTCCCATGGTCGGCCGCCGACGCGAGGCCACCACGCTGCTCCATCTGGTGGACGAAGTGCGTCAGGGGCGCGGCACGACGGTCGCCATCGTCGGCGAGGCCGGTCTGGGGAAGTCGCGCCTCATCGCCGAATGGCGGCGCCAGGCCCAGGGCTCGGCCGGCGCCGCGCCGCTGCGCTGGGTCGAAGGGCGCTGTCTGTCCTACGGCTCGACGATGGCCCACCACCTCTCCACCGGGATCTTGCGCGGCCTGATCGGGATCACTCCCGAATCGACCCCGGCCGACGCCGCCACGTCCCTGCGAGCGACGCTCGACCGGGTGCTCGGCGGTGAGGCGGAGAACGTCTACCCGTTCCTGGGGCATTTGTTGGGCCTGGAACTCGGCGAAGAAGCCGCCGCCCGCGTCAAGTACCTCGATGGACCGGCGTTGCAGAGCCGCTACATTTCTTCCTATTCCCTGTTGATCCGCGGCCTGTGCGCCGAAAGCCCGGTCGTGATCGTCTGCGAGGATGTGCACTGGGCCGATCCGTCGTCGGTCGAGTTGGGGCGGCAGATCCTTCCCGTCGTCGGCGAGCTCCCGCTGATCGTCGCCCTGGTGATGCGGCCCGAAAAAGATTCGCCGGGGTGGCGGCTGCTGGAGTCGGCGCGGGAGACCGCCGGCGGAGCCCTGGAGATCCACCTGGCGCCGCTGACCGAAGGCGACACGCAGGAGCTCGTTCGCAATCTGCTCGACATCGAGTCCCTGCCCGACGATCTGCGCCAGGTGATCCGCGCCAAGGCCGAAGGCAATCCCTTCTTCGTGGAAGAAGTGCTGCGCATGCTGATCGACCAGGGGAGCCTGCAGCGGGAGGGCCAGGGCTGGCGCCTGACCGGCGACGTCGCCAACCTCGAAATCCCCGACACGCTCCAGGGCGTCCTGGCCGCCCGCATCGATCGCCTGCCGGAGGAAGCCAAACGCACGCTGCAAATCGCCTCGGTCATCGGACGGACATTCCAGGTTAGAGTCTTGGAGGAAGTGATCCAGCGGCAGAGGAGCGGCGGGAGGACCGGCGCCGGGTGACCCCCTCGACTGCGGCGGCCCTGCGTGTGCTGGAAGCATCCAGTCTGATCCGCCCGGGAGAGACGGCGGACGACGGGGAATACCGCTTCAAGCACACGCTGGTTCAGGAGACGGCTTACGCCGGTCTGCTGCGCGAGCGTCGCAGCGAGCTGCACCGGCAGGTGGCCGAGTCCATTTTGCGCGTTGATCCCGAAGCTGCCATGTATCAGCCGGCGGTGCTGGCCTTCCACTACTACCATGGCGGCGACCACGAGCGTGCCTTCCGCTTCGCATTGCGTGCCGGCCATCTGGCGCGCCGCAACTATGCCCATCAAGAGGCCGTCGCCAACTACGACCTGGCGCTGGAAGTCGCCCCGCGGCTGGCTTCCACCAACCTGGCGGCGCAGATACGCCAGGCCTTCGTCGGCAAGGGGACGGCGCTCGAGATCAGCGGTCACCATGCGGAAGCTCAGGCGGCTTACCGCGCCATGGAGTCGTTCGCTCGCCGGACCGACAACCCGGCGCTCGAGGCCGACGCCCTCAACCGTCTGGCCACCGCCGCCACAGTCAGCAGCGATCCGGAAGTGGATGTCGCCGCGATGCTCTCACGCGCCGAGAGCCTGGCCCGGCGGGCCGGGGACCCGCTGACCCTTGCCCGGACTCTGTGGAACCAGGGCCTGCGCAGTCGTTTCGTCGATCCGGCCCGCGCCGATGGGTTCTTCCGCCAGGCGTTGGAGATCACCCGGCGTCCCGCCTGTCTCGAGCAGCCCAACGGAGACGAGTTCCGCGAGGTGGAGGCCTTCGTCCTGATCGACCTGACGGTTTCCGGTATGACCAGTGGGCGGCGGCTGCAAGCGCTGCAGACCGGCGCCGACGCCTTGCGGGCCTTCCGCCATCTGGGGAATCGGGCCATGATGGCCGACGCCATGGCCGGACTCGGCCTGATGAGGTTCGACGGCGGCGAGTTCGACGCGGCCCTTTCCCTGAGCGACGAGGGTGGCTCCATTTCCACCGCCATCGCCAACCCCTGGGGCATCAGCTACAACGGCTGGGTCCGCTTGGCGATCCTGGCCGACCGGGGCGAATGGACCGAGGCCCTCGAACTAGGCCGGCGCCTGCTGGACGTCTCGACCCAGGTCCCCTTCATCGGAATCCGCGGGAGCCTGAACGGGATCGTCAGCAGCATCTGGATCGGGTTGGGCGACAACCTTCAGGCCCTTGCCTACGCGCAAACGATGCGGAGCATCGTCGAGGAGGCCGGGGCCCTCGACCTGTGGAACCTATGGAGCCGTGGGGTGCTGGGGCGGGCGCTGGTGGCGAGTGGCGATGTCGCCTCGGCTGCAGAATTGCTGGAGCCTCATCGCCGACTCCCCCCCGGCGTCCTGCCTGCTTCTCAGGACTATTACTACGCCGGCCCCGCCATCGCCGCCCTCGACGTGGCCCAGGGCGAGTTCGACCGCGGCCTGCGTTTCGCGAATGAGCTGATCGACCGCCTGCACGCCGAACGGGTCGATCGCTACACGGCCGAGATGCGCTACTGGCGCGCCCGCATGCATGCCGCCCGGGCGTCCCTCGACGAAGCGGAGGCCGATCTGCGTTGGGCGATCGAGGCGCTGACACCGGCCCGGGCCCGAGCCGTGCTGTGGCCGATCCACGCCCTTCGGGCGGACGTGCTGCATCGAACGGGTGACGAAGAGGCGGCGCGACGGGAACGGGCCACCGCCGCTTCTCTCGTCGAAGAGATCGCCGCCGGGCTGGGTCCGACCCTGCGCCGGACGTTCATCACCCGGCCCGCCGTGAACGCCCTGCTGGAGCAGGCCCACACCGAATGAAACTCGATCCGCCCCACGACCTCGACCGCCAGGCCCCGCACTTCGAGCGCGCCGGCGCCCTGAACATCACCCCCCTCGCCGCGGAGCGGGCGATTGCGCCGATTCGCCGCGCTCGGCCTGTCCGAGTGCTTTCTCGCACAGTCCCACGTCCGGGCCACGTTCGAGCATTCGTCGGGCCCCGCTGCGCAATGATGGCGGCCGGGCAAACCTCGGCGTCCGCATCGGCCGCTGCGCGGTCGCCGCGACAGACAGCCCAAGTCAGGAGGCTCACATGACGACGCAGAAACCGATCGAACAGCAGACCGTCAAGGCCTTGTCGTGGCAGTTGCTGTACGGCAACTACGCCCGCCGGCTGGGGCCGGATGGCTGGCGCAGGATGGCGGAAGAGATCGAGGTGCCGGACTTCCGTCATATGAATCAAGACGAGGACTGTCCCATGCAGCCCTTCAATCAAGCCGTGCTCTACATCGACCGGGAGGTGGGCAGCGGCGACGGCTCGAAGGTGAGGGAGATCACCCGCGCCTCGGTGGCGCGCTGGGCCAGCATATTCAAGAACCTGGTCAACCAACTGCCCGGACGCCCGCAGAAGATGATGGAGATCTTCTGCCGGGAAGTGCACCCGTATTTCCTCAACGATGGGACGGCCAGCTCGATCGTCGACTCGAAACCGGACGAATTCACCCTCAGGCTGGACAACGGCCTGCTGGAATCGTTCAAGATCGGGCTGATCGAAGGCTTCGTCGAGATCGTCGGCGGCGTGCCGTCCGTGACGGCGCGACCCGATGGCACGTACCATGTGACGTGGACCCTGCCCGAGCGTGCTCAGCAGCCGTCGCGAATGGCCCTGTTCATCAACGCGACGCGCCTGCCGTTTCTGACCGCCACGGCGATCCCGGTCCTCCTGGGGACCGCCATCGCCTGGAAAGACGGCTTTCTGAACGCGCCCCTCTTTCTCCTCACCTGGATCGGTACGGCGTGCTTCCACATCGGCCATAACGTCATCAACGACTACTTCGATTTCACAACCGGCGCCGACGACGCCAACCTGACTCCGACGCCTTTCAGCGGCGGGTCGCGCGTGATCCAGCGGGGTCTGATGGCGCCCGGGGCGGTGCGCAATCTGGCGCTCGCCTTCTACGCCGTCGGCACCGCCATCGGCCTGCTGTTGGCCGCCACGCGCGGCGTCGAAATTCTGTGGCTGGGCCTCGCCGGCTTTCTGGCCGGATTCCTGTACACGGCGCCCGGCCTCCGTCTGTCGTACCGCGGGATCGGCGAGGTCATGGTCGGGCTCGGCTTCGGCCCGGTGATCGTGATCGGCGCGTACTTCGTGCAGGCCGGGCGCTGGAGCTTCGAGGCGCTGTACGCCTCGCTGCCGGTGGCGCTGTTGATCACCGCCGTGCTCTATATCAACGAGTTCCCCGACAAGCCGTGGGATGCCAAGGCCGGCAAACGGACGCTGATCGTGCAGCTGTCGACGCCGGCCGCCATCAACGGTTACCTGGCGCTGGTCCTGGCGACGTATGCGCTGATCGTCGCCGGCGTGGCGGCGGGGTTCATGCCGGCGGCGACGCTGCTCGGACTCCTGACCTTCCCCATGGCGATGCGCGCCTTCCATACCCTGCGCCGGCACCATGCCTATCCTTACCGGCTCATCCCGGCCAATGCCGACACGGTCTTCCTGCACTTCTTCACCGGCCTGTTGTTGTTTGCCGGATACATCCTGGGCGGCATCGTGAGCGCCTGAGGGCGCACGGCGTTCGCGCGGGCCACGGGATCGAGCCGGGCCTCCGCGTCTGGCGGCCGGGGCGGACGTCCCTCCGCGTCCTGCTCCCGCTCCACATGGAAAGAGGTCCGGCGTGAACGACGCGCAGATCGAGAAGATTCTGAAGGAGGCCAAGACGATCGCCGTCGTCGGCCTTTCGCCCGATCCGGCGAAAGCCAGCCACGGCGTGGGCCGCTACCTCGCTTCGCAGGAGTACGAGGTCATCCCGGTCAACCCCAACGCCGATGAAGTCCTCGGCCTCAAGAGCTACCCCGACCTGGGTTCGATCGGGCGGCCGGTCGACGTCGTCGATATCTTCCGTCCGTCGGAGGCGGTTCCGCCGATCGTGGCGCAAGCCATCGCCGCCGGAGCCAAGGCCATCTGGATGCAGGAGGGGATCTTCCACGCCGAGGCCGAGCGCCAGGCCAAGGCCGCCGGACTGCAAGTCGTCATGAACCGCTGCATGATGAAGGAGCACTACCGGCTGATCGGGGCTAAGCTCGACGTAGATTGATCGCGAAGCACCCCATCCGGGTGCGGAGCATCCCGTAGGGAGGCTGAGGCGGCGCAGCCGCCGGCTTCCTTGCGGAACGCTTCGCGGTCAGCTGGCTCCGGGGCCACGTTGGCTAATGGCCTCTTGGGGGGCGAGATGCGTTTCGGGCACACGTAGGGGCGAAGCACACCTGCCCTGGCGGGCGGTGCCAGGGTGCTTCGCCCCTACGCCTCTAATGAAGAGCTTCCCCTCCCCCGTAATTCAGGACTGACTTCGACGGGCGCAAAGCGATTCCATTCGGGATACGCCTATTCGGGGTGCGAGCCGCGACGAAGCGCAATGAGAGGAATTGCCCGCTGGGTGCTCCTCTCATACCGCCGGTACCCCGGCGAGAGCGCGACCAGGCGGTCCCATAGCCGCTCCCGCTCGGCGCCCTCCAGGATCCGCGCCTGTACGTTGGTCGTCTTCGCCCCGACTTGGATGCGCACGCGTGGGTCGCTTCTAAGATTGAGAAACCAGCCGGGGTGGACGTCGAATCCTGCGTTGGAGGCGGTGATGATATACGCACCTCCCTCCTCGAAGGCCCCCAGCGGCACCGTCCGTTCTTTTCGGGTCCGCCGGCCGGTCGTCGTCAGGAGCAAGACCTGGAGACCCTGGATGCGGCCTCCAACCCTCCCCGAGGTCGAACGGTATAGGAAGATGTGGATCCAATTGAAGATTCGGAAGAACCGCTTCGCCATGTCGCCTCTGTACCCTTGGCCGCGGGCGCCTGGACTACGAACCTCGACGGTTCTCCCGCTGTCGAGTGGCCAAGTCAAAGGACAGGCGCAGTGCGGCCAACGCCTGCTCGGTACCTTCGGGCGACTCTATAGGGATGCTCACCCAGCCGCTGTCCGGTAGGACGTGATGCGGCCGGGCTCGACCGCTGGCCACGAGGGGATCGCGCAGCCGCCGGGGCAGCGGAACATCCGCCAGCCAGTCGCCGTGGATATGGCCGATTTCGCGGCGTCCCAGGCGATACTCCGTGCCCCCGAATCGATGCGTGTGCCCGGTGA
>Ga0209002_10003913_pt1 | contig 11802 bp, 8 predicted proteins | sample Rifsed16ft2_FD_184010 | JGI IMG/M metagenome (GOLD analysis project Ga0209002, IMG submission 184010) | Soil microbial communities from Rifle, Colorado, USA - sediment 16ft 2 (version 2) | ecosystem: Environmental > Terrestrial > Deep subsurface > Rock core/Sediment | place: Rifle, Colorado...
GTCATCGAGACGGTCTTCCCGCTCCCCGGCGGATTCTCCCCCGTCTTCCTTCTCATCGTCCTCGTCGGACATGTCTTCGGCCCCCGCCTCGGCTTCCTGATGGGCGCCCTGACGATGCTGGTCTCCGGACCTCTGACGGCCGGCGGCCTCGGGCCCTGGACGCCGTATCAGATGTTCGCCGCCGGCTGGGTGGGAGCAGGCGCCGCCTGGCTCCCGCGCGGCCGCGCCCGCCTGCCGGCCCTCGCCCTCTATGGCGCGGCGTGGGGGTGGCTCTACGGCGCGCTCACCAATCTCTACTTCTGGCCCTTCACTGTTCTCGCGCCCGATCTCTCCTGGGCTCCCGGCCTCGCCCCCCTCGAGACCCTTCGCCGCTACGCGCGTTTCTACATGATCACCTCCCTGGCCTGGGATTCGGTCGCCGCAGCCGGCAACTTCTTCCTCCTCATCGCCCTCTCTCAACCCCTGCTCAGAGCACTCGAACGATTCCAGCGTCGCGCCCGTGTCACCTGGGAGACGGCCCAAGCCTAAGGGTATAATGCCGCGATCCCGGGCAAGGCCCGGGGGTGAGGTGTCGGTGCAAAAGCGGTCGCGGGTTCTGGGATTCCTCGCCGGGTGCGCGGGCATGGCCGGGGTGTGCGCGATCCTGGCCGTGCTGGCCTATCAGGTCCCGTGGGTGCGTGGCCAGGTCGAGTACCGTTGGGTGAGCCTGCGCGCCCAGGTGGTGTACGCGCTCAATCCGCCGGAGGAGGTTGTGTTCACCCCGGACCCGACGGTCGTAGCGGCCGTTCGGGCAAGCCTGACCGCGCCCACGCCAACGCGCACCCCGGGGCCCACCCAGATCCCCTCCATCACCGCCGAGCCCACGTTGATCCCCACACCCATCCCCACCCGCGTCGTCCTGGAGGGTGTGCGCCATGAATACCAGGGCTGGAACAACTGCGGGCCGGCCACGCTCTCGATGGGCCTATCCTTCTGGGGCTGGGATGGCACACAAGGGCGGGTCGCCATGGTCGTCAAGCCCAACGACCGCGACAAGAACGTCATGCCCTACGAAATGATCGCCTTCGTGGAGGAGGAAACCGGGCTGCGCGCCTTGACGCGCGTCGGAGGCAGCCTCGACCTTCTGCGGAGCCTGATCGCCGGCGGCTTTCCGGTGATCGTCGAGAAGGGCTTCGAGGGCATCCGCTTCGAAGGCTGGATGGGGCACTATCTGCTCCTCAACGGCTATGACGAATCGCTTGGCGAGTTTATCGCTCAGGATTCCTACAACGGGCCCAATCAGCGCATCGCCGACGATCAGCTCGAGGCCTACTGGCGCCACTTCAACTTCACGTTCCTCGTCATCTACCCGGCCGAGCGCGAGAATGAGCTGCTGGGGATCCTGGGCCCGATGGCCGATCCGGTCGTCGCCGGGCAGGTGGCGGCGCAGCGGTCGTCGGACGACATCTTCGCTCTCACCGGCCGTGATCAGTATTTCGCCTGGTTCAACCGCGGCAGCAGCCTGGTGCTCCTCCAGGATTATGCCGGGGCGGCAGCGGCGTATGACATGGCCTTCTCGCTCTACCCCAACATCGCGGCCGACGAGCGCCCCTGGCGTATGCTCTGGTACCAGACTGGTCCCTACTTCGCTTATTACTTCAGCGGCCGCTACAACGACGTCATTAATCTGGCCACGACGACCCTTGGGGCGATGGACGAGCCCATCCTCGAGGAGAGCTTCTATTGGCGCGGTATGGCGCGCGAAGCCCTCGGCGACGTAGCCGGGGCGATCGACGACTATCGCGCCAGCGTCGACCACCACCCGGATTTCGGCCCTGGAATGGATGCCCTCGCGCGGCTCGGCGCGACGCCCTAGCCAATCCGTCTTCACCGGGCTTCTTCTTGGAACAGGCCTCGCCCCCCCGCACAAGCCCCCGCCTGAGCCGTGTGGCTCGGGCATCGCTGCTGATTGCTTTCTTCTTCGGCATCGACAAGGCGCTGGGCGTGCTCCGTCAGGTGATCATCGGCCGCCAGTTTGGCGTGAGCGCCGAGCTGGATGCATTCAACGCCGCCAACAACCTTCCCGATCTCCTCTTCGCCTTGATCTCAGGCGGGGCGCTCGCCCTCGCCTTCATCCCGGTGCTCTCGGAGACGATGGAGCATGAGGGGCGCGGGGCTGCCTGGGCTCTCTTCAGCCGCGTGGCCAATCTGGCCTTCCTGATCACCGCCACCGCAGCGGTTGTCCTGGCCCTCTTCGCCGGCCCGCTCACTCGCGCCGAGCTCGGCGTCGCCCCGGGTTTCACACCCGCTCTTCAAGCCCTCGTCGCCGATCTGATGCGCATCAACCTGATCGCCACGCTGGTGTTCTCCATCAGCGGCCTCGTGATGGCCGGCCTGCAGGCCAATCAACACTTCTTGCTCCCCGCGCTCGCCCCAGCGGTCTACGATCTCGGCCAGATGTTCGGCGCCCTGGTTCTGGCCCCGGCCGAGGGATTGCGGTTGGGGCCGCTCACGCTTCCGGCCGCAGGCCTGGGCGTGCACGGGCTCGTGCTTGGCGCCCTGCTGGGCGCGGCGCTCCACCTGGCGGTGCAGATCCCTGGCCTGATTCGCTTCGGCTTCCGTTGGGCGCCCCGCCTCGATTGGGACCATCCGGGAGTGCGGAAAGTGCTCCGGCTGATGGGGCCGCGCATCCTGACGATCGGAGCCTTCCAGCTGATCTTCGTCGTCCAGGACAACCTGGCCTCCCGCCTCGCCGTCGGCTCCGTGACCGCCCTGACCTATGGCTGGTTGGTCATGCAGGTGCCCGAGTCGTTGATCGGCACGGCGATCGCCACGGCTCTCCTCCCGACCATCTCCGAGCACTTCGCCCGCGGCGATGACAAAGCCTTCGAGGCCAGCCTGACGCGCGCCACGCGTGTCTTGTTGGCGCTTACGATCCCCACCGCTGTCCTGCTGGGCACGGCCCTGCAGCCGTTGGTGACCGCGGCGTTCAACTTCGATCCGCGCGGCACGGCGCTCGTGGTCTCCGCTTCGCGCGCCTACCTCGTCGGGCTCATCGGGCACTCGCTCCTCGAGATCGCCGCCCGCGGCTTCTATGCCCGCCAGAATGCTCGCCTTCCTATGGCCGCCGCGGCGCTGGGCGCGGCCCTCTTTGCGGTCCTCAGCCTCGCCCTCTACCGGCCTCTTCAAGCCGATGGAATCGCCCTCTCGAACAGCCTGGCCTTCACCGCGGAAGCGGTCCTCCTCCTCGTATTGCTGGGACGGGCGTTCCCGGGGATCCTTCGCCAGGGTCGCCCGGTTCTTCGCGCCACGCTCGGCGCCGTTCTTGGCGGAGCAGCCGCCTACGCCGTGCTGGCCGTCTCTCCGGCGGGAAGCGTGGTGACGGGGATCATGGCCCTCGCCGTGGGAGCCGCGCTCAGCCTGCCCTTCATCTGGCCCGAGCTACGCGAACTCCGGGCGCTCTGAGGAGAAACCTGACAGGTCTTGAAGACCTGTCAGGTTTTCACGGTGGCCCTCGCATTGTCCGGCAACCAGGTTCGCCTGCTTCGCCTCAGGGCGCAGCAGCTGGCCCCGCCGCGGGGCAGGCCGGCAGCTGGCGTCGCCCGGGTCGTCAGGGGCCTGGTCGGCGTCCAGGCGCAAGATTCCGCCGCGGCTGCGTTGGCGATTCGCGCCCGGCGCGCCGGCCTGGTCGTGGCCGACGTCGAGCGCGCCCTCGCCGAAGAGCGCTCGATCGTGCGCACCTGGGGCATGCGCGGAACCTTGCATCTCGTCGCCGCCGAGGACGCGGGCTGGCTCCTGGGATTACTGGGCCCCGTGTTTTCTCGAGCCACCCGAGGCCGGCAAGCGCTCGAGGCGGAGGTGGAGGACATTAGGTATTTCCTGAGCGCCGAGGCGAGCCTCACAGTGATCAGCCGCGTTAAGGCTCCCGGAGCCCGGGTTTCGACGCCACCGCCCTCCAGTGAGGCGGAACGCCACATAACCGTAGGGGCGCAGCATGCTGCGCCCCTACGACTCCATGCGCTCCCGACCTGTTGTAGGTTTGTCTACAACTCTTCCTTCTCGTACGGCGTGCCGTCAGCGGCCGGCATTTGCCCGCGACCCACGACGCCCGCCAGCACCAGCATCGTGATGACGTACGGGGTCATGAGCAAGAACTCCGAGGGGATCTGGACCTGCAGGACCGCCAGGTTGGCTGCCAATGAATCGGAGAAACCGAACAACAGGCCGGCAATCATAGCCCCCACGGGGGTCCAATTGCCGAAGATCATCGCCGCCAGGGCGATGAAACCTCGGCCCGCGGTCATCATTTGATCGAAGCGGCCCACCGAACCGAGAGTGAAATACGCGCCCGCGAAACCGGCCATCATTCCGCCCAGGATCACGGCCATATAGCGTGTCTTGAAGACATCGATGCCCAGGGTATCTGCCGCCTTGGGATGTTCGCCCACGGAGCGCAATCTCAATCCCCAGCGCGTCTTGAAGAGCAGGAACGTGATCAAGATCACGAAGAAGATCATCGCATAGACGAAGATGTTGTGCCTGAACAAGACCGGCCCCAGGACCGGGATCTGCCCAAGCAAGGGAATCTCATAGGGGCTGAAGATCCCCGGGTCATTGATCTGCGGATACGTCTGCATGAACTTGGCCGAGACGAAAGATGTGATGCCCACGGCGAAGATGTTGATCACCGTTCCGGAAATGATCTGATCCGTGCGGTACTTGATCGCCAACACGGCATGCACCAGCCCCAGCAGCCCTCCGGCGATCACGGCGCCCAGCAATCCCACCCAAAGGGTGCTCAAGCTGCCAACGATCGTGCCAATCATCGCTGCCGTGAGCATCATGCCTTCGATGGCAATGTTCACCACACCGGCGCGCTCGCACAAGATCCCCGACAATGCTCCCAGGGTGAGCGGCACCGATCGGACGAACATGATGCGAAGCATCCCGGCCAAGTTCAGCATCCCCCCGGAAGCCGCCCAGGCAAGAAAAGCGAACACGAACATGCCACCGATCAACGAGACTGCCAAACCCGTTCGTTTGCCGAAGCCTCGCGCAAGCTGGTAGCTGCCAAGCACGGCGCAGGCAAACGCCAGGATTTGAAGCGCGTCCAGCGTGGTGAACACCCAGTCCTCGATGACCACGGTCGATCCGCCGGGGTAGAGGCGCATCGTCGTGGTCATCTCAGGATCGATTCCTCGGATGAACACCAGCCAGATCAGCGCCGCAACGCCCAGAAAGACCACTCCCATCACGCGCCTTCTGGTTTGGGATACGTAGATCCGACCCGCTTCAAGGGTTGAGACATGGGCGCTCATTGGGTCAGCTCCCTCCCCAGCCTCTCACATGCACTTCGGCCTCGGCCTTCTTGGGCGCCTTGAGGCGGAAGATGGTGCGGACGATCGCCGGCGCGGCGATAAAGGCCAGGATGAGTGCCTGCATCACAGAGATAATGTCGATCGGGATCCCGGCTGCCGCCTGCATCCGAGTGGCGCCGTTGCGAAGGGTGCCGAAGAGCAACGCGGCAAGCACCACTCCCAGAGGATGGTTCCTTCCAAGCAGCGCCAGGGCGATACTGTCGAAGCCATACCCCGGAGAAAACGATTGGGAGAGATGGTGGTTCACGCCGAGCAGCTCATTAGCGCCCGCCATCCCCGCCAGGGCTCCCGACAGCGACATCGCCACGATCGTGCTTCTAACGATGTTCATGCCCGCATAGCGAGCGGCATGCGGGTTGGCGCCCACCGTGCGCAGATCAAAGCCCCATTTGGTCTTGAACAGGAACCAGTACACCAAGGCTGCCACGGCCAGGGCGATAAAGAAACCGAAGTGGAAGCGGATCGGCTCATCGAAGAACTGCGGCAGCATGGCGCTTTCCTCGATGATTGGGCTCAGAGGATTGGTGGAGCCCTCGCGCCTCATCGGCTCGCGCAACAGCCAATCGGTCAGCCGGAAGGCCACGTAGTTCATCATGATCGTGTTGATCACCTCGTGGCCGCCGGTCTTGGCTTTCAATAGCCCGGGGATAAACCCCCATAGCGCCCCTCCCAGCGCCCCTGCCACGAACGCGAACGGGATGTGGATGAAGGCAGGCAATCCGGTGAACGAGTAGCCGACCCAGACGGAGAAGATCCCGCCCATGAAGATCTGCCCTTCCACACCGATGTTGAACAGGCCGCTCCTGAAGCCCAGCGACACGGCCAGTCCGCCAAAAATATAGGGAATCGACCTCACCAGGCTCTCAAAGATCGGGTTGAACGCCCTCCTGATTTCCAAACCATCTCCGCCCTGGATTGCAGCGATGATCCTCGATGGACTGCCGAGCGCTCCTGTCACCAGGGTCACATACGATTCCCATGCGGCCTTGAAACCATTCGAGATGGCCAGAAACGGGGATTGCGACCAGACGCTGTAGACCGATTCACTGGACAGGCCTACAAGAATGCCGCCAAGCAGCAGGCCGCTGAGGATCGCCAGAATGGGGACGATCAGCGAACTCCGACTGACCTCCTCGAAGAAGACGCTGATTGCAGATTTCTTGGCGTTCTTCGCTTTCTTTTCCGCGTCTGTCATGGGACGGAACCTCTTGAGGACATTCCGATCGGGAGCGGACGCCCGTTATGCTTTCTGACCCTCGGAGAGAACGCCGGCCATCAGCAGCCCGATTCTCTCTTTGGAGGCCTCTTCGATGGCTACGACGTCCACGATCTGCCCCCGGTACATGACCGCGATCCGATCGGAGAGCTGCATGATCTCATCGAGTTCTGTCGAGACCAACAACACGGCGACGCCTTGATCGCGCTTCTCAACCAATCGACTGTGGATGTATTCGATGGAACCCACGTCCAGCCCGCGTGTCGGCTGTGCCGCGATCAGCAATTTGATCGGGCGCGACAACTCGCGCGCAACGATCACTTTCTGTTGGTTTCCGCCGGACAGATTGCCCACATCCACCAGCGACGAGGGGGTGCGAATGTCGAACGCGTCGATCAGGCCCTCCGAATAGCGCAGGATCGCATCTGGTTGGAGGACTACCCTTTCGGTGAAGGGCTGAATATAGTAGGTGTTGAGCACCAGGTTATCGGCCACTGGATACGAGAGCACCAGCCCGTCACGCTGGCGATCTTCGGGAATGTGCGCCGTCCCCAGCTCGGTGATCTGGCGCGGCGTGCCGCGCGTTACGTCAGCCCCCAGCAGCTCGATGCGGCCCTCCACCGGATGACGCAGGCCGGTCAGCGCTTCCACCAGCTCGGTCTGTCCATTGCCCTGCACGCCGGCGATCCCCAGGATTTCTCCTCCCCGTAGATCGAAAGAGAGCCCATTCACCGCCAAGGTGTTTCGGTCGGAGAGCACTTTGAGATTCTCAACCCGCAGAGTCAGCGCGCTCGGCTTGGCCTTCGATTTCTTGACTTCCAATACCACTTCACGCCCGACCATCATCGAGGCCAGCTTTCTGTTGTCCGCTTTCTGAGGCGTGGTCGTACCGATAGCCCGGCCTTGGCGGATGACTGTGATGCGATCGCAAACGTCCAGCACCTCTCGCAGCTTGTGGGTGATGAAGATGATCGATTTCCCGCTCTCGGCCAACGAGCGCATGATGCGGAACAACTGATCGGCTTCCTGGGGAGTGAGCACCGACGTGGGCTCGTCGAAGATCAAGATATTGGCCTCACGGTACAACAGCTTGATGATTTCCACCCGCTGTTGAACACCAACGGGCAAGGTACTCACGTGCGCGCCGGGATCGACCTCCAAACCATAGGTGCTAGAGATCTCCCGAATTCGCTTCGCCGTCGATTCGCGATCCAAGATTCCGGCGAATCCTGTGGGCTCGTCCCCCAGCATGACGTTCTCGGTGACCGTGAACACCGGAATGAGCATGAAGTGCTGGTGGACCATGCCAATCCCGGCCCGAATCGCGTCGCCGGAGGAGGTAATCCGCACGCTCTGCCCACGGATGCGGATCTTGCCCTCATCTGGGTGGTATAGCCCATAGAGGATGTTCATCAGCGTGGTCTTCCCGGCACCGTTTTCGCCTAGCAAGCCGTGGATCTCCCCCTCTTCCAGCGAAAAGCTGATGTTGTCGTTGGCCAACACACCCGGGAACCGTTTGGTGATCCCCTCAAGTTCGAGGATTGGCGCCATGTGAGCCTCATCCCTGGATTGCGCCGAGGAATGCCTGCCATCCGGACCGCAAGGAAGACCGGAGCGCTGGTATTACAGCATACATTGTCGCTGCAGGCAATTCGGCGTGGCGGGCAAGGCAGAAGTCGACCCGGTCGGGATGCATACCCCGAGCGCAGAAACAAGAGCCAGGACCAACTCCTGGCTCTTGTCTGCCTGCACTTTTCCGGGGCCCTTAGTGTGCCGAGACACCCCTAGCGGGGATACGCTGCGCTCACTTCGCCGGAGATGATCTGGGCAGCCAGCGCTTCGATCTCAGCCATGAGGTCGGCCGGAACCTGATCGATCCATGCGGAACCCACGGTCATGCCCACACGGCCGTTTTCGAGGTTGCCGGTGAAGTTGCCACCCTCAAATGTGCCGTCTACGCCGGCCTGGATCGCGTCGAAGACCACCAGATCCATGCGCTTCATGGCGCTGGCGAGCACGAACTGGGCTTGATCGGGATAGAAGGCGCTCCAATCGGTGTCCACGCCGATCATCAGGCCTGTGCCACGCTCCTCGAGCACAGCTAGCGTGCCGGCCCCCACAGGGCCAGCGACCGGCATGATGATATCGGCGCCCAGGTCAAGCAGCGTCTCCGTCATCGTGCGGCCCTTGTCGGTGTCGGTGAAGTCGCCGGTGAAGAGGCCGTCCTGGGCGACAGGATCCCAGCCGGCGAGCGTCACGTCGGTGCCATGGGCCTCATTGTAGGCCTGGATGCCCATGTAGAAGCCATCGCTGAAGGCTGTGACCGGCGGGATGTTGATGCCGGCGTACACGCCGACAATCCCGGTCTCGGTCATGCCTGCAGCCAGATAGCCGGCCAGCATGGTGCCTTCGTTGATGTTGTAGAAGGAGCCGAGGTAGTTCGGCAAGGCTTCCGACCAGTGGTCGATGCCCACGAAGCTGATGTCCGGATTCGCAGTTGCAGCCACGGTTGTGGCATCGTTGAGCAGGAAGCCCACGCCGAAGATCATGTCGCAGCCTTCCTCGACGAAGGCGTTGAGGTTCGGCGCATAGTCGGCCTCACCCCTGGACTCGAGGAAACGAATATCCGCCCCCAACTCGTCCGTGGCGCGCTCCATTCCGACCCAAGCGAATTGGTTGAAAGACTTGTCATCCGTCCCGCCGGTATCCGAGACTTGGCAGGCGATGTAGGCTGCGGGAGTTTCGGTGGCGGCCGGGCCGCAGGCGGCGAGCGCCAGCGACGCGAAGAGAAGCAGCGTCAGGGCGGCGTACAACTTCTTGTGCATTTCCTTCTCCTCCGAACTGGAAGACTGGATAGGGACAATCGGATTCGGTCTCAGGCAAGAATGGGGACGGGCATCACCCCTTTCCTTTTCGGCCAGGCTGCCGTTAAGGTCGTCGGGCACGGGGCCCGACCGACGCAAGGGAAATCATAGCACGAGTTCGCGCGAGGTGCAATCGGCGCCTGCGCTCAGCGTTCCTGCCCGGTCTGCGGATCGATGCCGGTGTCAAGCGCCCCCGTCCGGAGCGCCTCTTCCGCCTCCAGCAGCAGCCGCTGTCGCCCCGGGCTCACGGCATCGCCATTGAGGCCCGCAAACCCGAGGCTTCCACTCGCCACATCATAAGCCCAGTCGCGCCCGGCCTCCCCGGCGAGGCTCGCATCCAGCGCCTCAGCCACGACAGCCTCGGGCGCGAATCCCACGCCCCCGGCGATCTGCTCCGGCCTCACCCCCGCCGGAGCGTGTTCCGCCCAAACGACCCACAGCCCGCCCTGGGCCAGCGCCGCGAGAACCGCATCCGCCTCCGGCCCCGGTACGGCCCAGACTACATCGACCCCATTACCCCTGAAAAGATCGACCGTCGCCTCACTCGCCGCCGCGGTCACCAGCCGGCATCCCGGGCACGCGTAGCGCAGCCCATGCATGAACGACGCTTGGTAGATCGTCTGCGCCTCCGCCTCGCCTCCCGTGCCGTCGATGCGCCCCACCCATCCGCTCTCGCTCGCCAGCCCCGCCAGCGCGCCGGCCAAGAATCCCGCCTGGTCGCGGCGGATGATTCCCCCGATCGTATTCACGCTCCCGCCCGCCGCAATCCCCATGGGGTCCACAATCACCACCAACTCTGACCTAGTCAGGATCGACTCCATGGACCCCGGCTCCGGGGCAACTGCCACCACACCCCTCAACCCGGGCTCATCGCCAGGGCCCGCGCGCGCCGCGAACACCCAACCTCGCTCCCGCGCCCAGCCGTCTACGACAACTCCCAAGGGGCTGTCGGCCGTCGCGCCAATAAGCAGGAGAGTGGGGAGGGGTGTTGATGTCGGGGGACTCTCAGGAGAGGGCGAGGCGGTAGGTGAAGGCGTCACCGCTGTCGCCGGTCCGCCAATGCAGCCCCCCAGAAGAGCGGCCACGACGAGGATCGAAGCCAGGGCGCCCGAAAAGCCGGTGATCAGTGGTCGGTGATCGGTCATCTAGGGATTGGTGATCGGTGATTAGTGATCGGTGATCGGTGATTAGCGGTCGGTGATCAGGGATCGGTGATCAGTGATCGGTGATCGGTAGGTCCGATGACTACGCAACCGATTACCGAGTGCCCGATCACCGCTCTCCCTCTTCCCCCATCGCTCCCAGCTCCCCGTAGCTGATCACCTCACGCGCCTGGGACCCTTGCTGGGCATGCCCGACGATGCCTTTTTCCTCCAGATCGTCCATCAACCGCGCCGCGCGCGTGTAGCCGATGCGCATTCGCCGCTGCAGGAGCGAGATCGATGCACGGCGCATCTCCCGCACAACCCTCACGGCCTCGTCGAAAAGCTCATCGCCGCCCTCAGCCTCCTCGGCCTCCATCTCTTCCCACAACGGAGCTTGCTTCAACGGAGCACCCTCCGGGAGGGTGGCGGCATGGGCCTCGAGCGCCGACGGCGCGGAGGCGCCAAGCGCCTGCTGCTTCCATTGCCGGATGAGCCGGCCGAGCTCGGCCTCCGAGACGTATGCCCCCTGCATGCGCACGGGCGCCGGCGCGTCGGGCGATTGGAAGAGCATGTCGCCGCGCCCCAGGAGCCGCTCGGCTCCGGGCTGATCGAGAATGACCCGGCTGTCGACCGACGAGGCGACGGCAAAGGCAATCCGCGCCGGGAAATTGGCCTTGATCAACCCCGTGACGACGTCCACCGACGGCCGCTGCGTCGCAATCACCAGGTGAATGCCGGTGGCCCGCGCTAGTTGTGCCAGCCGCGTGATCGCTCGCTCCGTCTCGTCGGGGGCGAGCATCATCAGGTCGGCCAGCTCATCGATCACCACCAGGAGATAGGGCAGAGGCTTCTGCCCCAGCGCCTGCAATCGCAGATTGTAGTCGCCGATATTGCGGGCGCCGTCCTTGGCGAAACGATGGTAGCGCTCATCCATCTCACGCGAGACCCACTGCAGCGCAGGCACGACGCGTTCCAGCTCGACGACGACGGGAGCCAGCAGGTGGGGAATCCCGTTGTAGTACGTCAGCTCCACCCGCTTGGGATCGACCATGACGATTTTCAGATTGTCGGGCGTGTTCTGAAGAAGCAAGCCGGCCAAGATGGCGTTGACGCAAACCGATTTCCCGGAACCGGTGGTGCCGGCGATGAGCAAGTGGGGCATGGCGGCCAGATCGGCGGCGACGGCGTGCCCGGAGACATCTTGCCCGAGGCCAATCCGA
>Ga0209002_10003917_pt1 | contig 11798 bp, 13 predicted proteins | sample Rifsed16ft2_FD_184010 | JGI IMG/M metagenome (GOLD analysis project Ga0209002, IMG submission 184010) | Soil microbial communities from Rifle, Colorado, USA - sediment 16ft 2 (version 2) | ecosystem: Environmental > Terrestrial > Deep subsurface > Rock core/Sediment | place: Rifle, Colorado...
GCGTTCGTGATAGAAGAGCTGAAACAAATATCAAAATTGGAAGTTAGGAGAGCAGAGAACTTGTTTGAAGCCATGCAGAACAAGGATGCTGCTGTAGAGCTGAGCGGAGCTCTGAATGTAATCGCTGTAAGTTTGATGAAGATTGCAAATGATTTGAAACTACTTTACTCTGGCCCGCGAACAGGTCTTGATGAGATAGAACTCCCTCCAATTCAGCCAGGCTCGAGCATAATGCCCGCAAAGGTCAACCCCGTAATCCCAGAAGCTGTAAGCATGGTAGCATCGAAAGTCATGGGGAACAATCTTACCATTACAATTGCGGGGCAGGCGGGAAACCTTGAACTCAATACGATGATGCCCGTTATAGCCTATACATTGCTGGAGTCTATCGAAATAATTTCAGCAGCTGCGAGAACGTTCGCCAAAAAATGCATAGATGGAATTAAGGTCAACAAGACTAAAGTGCAAAAGTATGCAGAGGATACAATTGCTCTAATTACCGTCGTTGCACCAATCATGGGATATGACAGAGCAGCTGAAATAGCAAAGAAGGCAATGAAGAGTGGCAAGAGCATAAAGGATGTTATTATTGAAGAGGGTATTCTTTCTAAGGAAAAAGTGAATTCAATTCTCGACCCGAAAAAGCTGGTCAAGGGAGGCAGACTCCCAAACTAATTGTCCAGAATGCATATTGCAATTGGGGTCGTGGTGATAATAGCAGCGACTGCATTCATGGGAGGACCAGTCCAAACTCTTCAAAGAGTTGGAGAACACTTGTATGAAGACGCAATCCAATGGCCCGAGCATCTTTTCCTTGCAGGGATCATCGTTGCTGCATATGGCATCTGGAGAGTTTCGCGCAGTCGCTAGGCTTTCTTTGTTGGGACAAATTTATTTCCACAATTGAACTCTGTTAGGCAAGTATGGCAAAGGTTATGAAGCTGAAAGGCTCGCTCTCCCCACTATCTGCTTATCCTCAAAGATAGCTCGACAGCTCTGCTTGGCGTGATTCAGAGCCAGCAATATCAGCTAGCTGCCGTTCATCATATCCGAATGGTTGCAGGATACTAGCAACGCCTCTTACCAATAGTTCAACGTACCGCTCCTTATCATACTTAATTGACGTATTGAGCAGCTGCACTGGTCGAACCTTTTCCCGAGGGTTTCTTGATTTGAACTTGGTAATAACGTAGGAAACTGACTGACCAGCCATCAGCTCAAGTCCCTCCTCTGCCAATAGCTTTACCGCAGCTGCTTGGGAAATATTGCTAGTGTATTCGTTAAAGTTCTTCGACAGGCTGTTTACGATAATCAGATCATTCAATGGAATCTTACCATCCCTTATCAATTCCACATACGATTTGAGAATCCGAATTGCCTCAGGAAGGAGATTTCTTACGCCTTCAGCATCTTCAGCAAAAGTGAAAGTCTCCAGTATATCCCGCTGGCAATCGGCCACAAGCTTTATTGTATCCCTCCTTCTAAGTTCTATCCCTCGGAGTTTCATTCTGTCATCTTCAAAAACGCCGAAGTATCTGTTGAGCACTGGAACATCTTCATGCATTCTGCTCGGTAGAAATGCAATCCATTTGTAAATTCCCTCGAAACTGATCGGCAGACCGATCTCGTCCTCGATTTCTCTACGCAAATCTTCAAAGTCTTCTTTCTCAGCTCTTGGTTTCTTCACCCAGAGAGAATCTACGATACCATGAACAACCTCGAATCCCCTTCTCTCTGCAATTGTTGCAGTTTCCAAGAGAATCTTTCTTGCAAAGGCACACACAGCGATATGACAGTCAATAAGTCCAAACTTTGCATTGCGATAGGATAAGTATCCGAAGGAACAGACCCCAATCCCCTTCAGAGCGTCTACCCGAGAACCGTACCTTCTTTTCAGCTCAGGGTCATCGGTCTTATTCCTTTTTTCCTTATAGCTCACTCGTTTCTTCAGCATCAACTGAAGGCTCTTCGGGATTATTCCCTTCCTTTTTTCACAGATGTTGTAGTTAACGTCTGGAACTCTGATTTTAGAATCCTTGCAGCACTTGCATAGCACAGTTTCTGCGCTGATATTGTACTTTACCATGATGTATGGGTAGAGAGAAGTAAAATCGATCTCTCCAACATATTCATGCACACCAATTTTTGGCTCGTAGATGAATCCACCCCTGTCTCCTGCAAGAAGCACTCTTCCAGTTTTTGGAACTTCTGCACGAGTAGGTTTCCAAGGAATCAACAGATTGTCCTCATGAGCTATTGCAAACTGCATGCTGCTCAGACATTTCCCTATAGAGGCCCTGCTGCCTTTCTGCAGCGGCATTCTGCATAGTCTTGCAACCTCGAATAGTCCATCAAGACCAGCTTCTTCAAACGCAAAGAAATTATCAGAATCCAGATTGATTCTTCCGTAGAGTTGATGAGACGTTGGCGTATGCATGATCCTCCCATATACGAAATACGATGTACCGCGCTTCTGAAGTATTCTTAGTGGAATAGGATCCCTGCTCAAGATTAGCTTGGAAAGTATCCCGTTAACAGACGCTCGTTCGGCAAGATAATGCGTTGTAAAAGCATCCCCCTTTTCGATGAATAATAGGTCTGGGTCTAGCTTCTTGACTGCCTCAACTAGCGATAGCAGCTTGCTCCTCTCATCACCTTCTTCTATTTCGACAGTTTCGTCTGCAAAGATTGTAATCTTCCTTATCGGGTCAGAGAATTTTGGAATAGCTCGCGATGCATTTACTTCTACACGCAGGATTGCTTTTTTTAGAGGAGGAAGTTCATATTCTTCTGCCTCGATAAAGTCAAGGAGCTTCCAGCTAATTGTTTCTCCTACTTTCTCTGCCTTTACAAGTGCCAATGCAAAAATGTTTTTCTCAATAAAGTATGCCTGTGCAGGCAGGATGTCTGCGTTGTATATTCGGAAATCCCCATATCCTGAACAGCCCTCTACAATCTTTGCGAGCCTCTCTGCTTCCTCTGCTCTCTTCAGAACAAGTTTCAGAACCTCCCGTTCGTCATAATCAAAGACGTGCTCCCGCTTCCTTACGAATTCAGTTGAAGCTATGTATGGTTGGATTCTGCTATGCCGTGCCAACCATTCAAGAGCTGTCTTAGAGTCTGCCGAAACATAGATTGAGTTTTGCCATTTGTCAACGAATCGAATAGATTTTCCATTTCGTGTCTTTATCCAAACTACCATCTCCCCTGCATTGCCGGGATAGACATCTAGTATCCAGCCTTCGACTTCCAGACATTAATCTCCTCCCTGAGCAATTTTAGTCCAGATTCCAGAAATCTAATCCGCTTTTCTTGGATAAGCAGAATCGTAAGAAAAAACGGTTCAACCAGATACTTCTTCTTCGAGCTTTCTATCGCTGAAGCATACCTCCAACACTGCTCGATCAAATCTTTGACGATTGCTCTCTCTTCTGCTCTGAGCGCATCGATGAATGGTTTCCAGCTCTCAATTTCATCCTTCAGAAGTCTCGGCGTTGGTTCAGTCTCTAGCATTTATCTCCAACCTTACCTTTTCAATTTCTCCTGAGACGTTCTCCAGTCTTGTTTCATGTTGCACTGCTATTCCCATGAACATACCCTGAAATCGCACAGGTCTGACTGCGTTCGAAGATGCGGAGCAGTAGTTTCTTGCTGCATTCAAAAGATTCTCCAAAATCCCTCTTGAACCCTTTCTCAGCGACTTCCTGTAATCCTTCCAGCTCGCTACTTCTTGTTCGAGAGCAATTCTAAACGAAGGGATTGTTCTACCCATGTATCATCGTCCTCAGGGGTGAGAGCAACTGCTGATTGTAGGGCTGCTGGTTCAACTCCTGTACAATTTCGACCTGCGGCTTTGATGGATGCTTCACAAGTTTAGCTCTAATCTGATTTTCCTCTTCGTTAAATTCCACTAAAGTATCGCAATAGTCTCTGAATAGAAATTGGAAATATTCATTCTTGGTTGATGATGTCATGAGTATAGGCACATGCTTGCTCTGACTTGTTTTTCGAATCGCATAGCCAAGCTTTCTTAAGATTCTCCTTGCTTCTCCCTCGCCCAAGTCCTGATTAAACAGGTTGAAGATGTCATTTATGACAAAGAGCTGCGGATTGTACGCTTCGAAGACTTGCTCTACATCTTTGCTTACCAACTGCAGAAGCTCATAGGGAGTGAAGGCACGGGAAATGATGATCTTGTTCAACGCTTTATCAAAGTCTAACCCATAATCACGCACTATAGACGTAAACAAATAGACATCGAAACTGTTTCCTCCGTCTATGAATAGAGCTCTGCCGTCAAGCCCTCCAAGCTGTTCTGGAAACTGAGCTCTGACACAATACTTCTCTGCGATTAGAAGAGGCAACCTTGAACCTTTGATTAAAGTGATACTGTCTGATCTGAGGCCTCCGATCAGACGATCTATGAAACTTATCCCAGACGATAACCCGAATAGCGCCCTGGCTGAAATGAACCTTACAGGATATTCTATGTCAACATTCTTCCTTAGGTTTATTTTCTGATGCACCCAAAACTGCGTATCAACAGGCACTTCAACTGTTCTGCAGGACAAATTTGCTGTGAGTGTTTGCGTGCATGAAGGACAACTTCCATGCAGAAGAATATCAATTTGCTTTTGCGAAAAACAGTCTCTGCTAACTGCGATGGTTTGGAAACACGCTTTACAATGATAGCTGAAAAAATAGCTTGTAAACTGAGACGTACCCAGAATGTCTCCAACATCCTGTTCGGTGAATAGCTCATGCTGGCTTATTGTTGCCAAACCTACTTTTACCTCCTAATTAGGGAGCTTTGGACTTCTTTTCCTTCTCTTCTGCGTCCACTACCCCCTTCTCTGAAACTGTGAAGATAGCTTCTGAATATGGATGGTATGGACTATCGATCATTATGGCCTTTCTATTGCTACCACTCTTCCGTAAGTAAACTCTGTAGGTGCATGCATGGCCTACAATGTGCCCTCCTGCAGGCTTCGTAGGATCTCCGAAGAACGTGTCTGGTTGGCTCATGACTTGGTTCGTAGCGATGATTGCTACATTGTAAATATCAGCAGTCCGTATTAGTCTATGCAGAAGAGAATTGAGCCTTTGCTGCCTTTCAGCCAAAGTTCCTCTACCAGTAAATTCTGCTCGATGCAGGCTCATGATGCTATCAACAACGATTAGTTTGATATTATTCTGCTCAATGTATTTGCCCAAAGACTGAATGATTAATTCGAGATGTGATGAATTGTAGACCTTTGAAACCATCGTGTTCTGAAGTACCTGCTTTTTATCATAGCCTCTTGCATCTGCGATTTGCTGCAAACGTTCAGGCCTGAAAGTGCCTTCGGTATCAAGATAGATGGCTCCTCCGCCCAAGCCTCCCTCCTCAGGAGGAAGATGACAAATAGCACAGAGTGTGTGAGCAATCTGCGTCTTACCACTACCGAATTCTCCATACAATTCTGTAATAGCCTGTGTCTCTATTCCTCCTGCGAATAATGCATCAAGAGCTTCAGAGCCTGTAGTGCAACGAAGAACTGATTTACGCCACTCTAATGCCTCTTCTGCTCGAACAAATTCTCTCTCTATGATGTCATTTTCTTGGAGCGTCTTCCTTGCCTTTGAAATTAGTTCGTAGGCTTTTTCTCTACTGCCAACTTCGTTCATAATTTCGTCTGACATAGCTACTGCAAGTTGCAGAACAGACTCTATACCGACTTCCTTCAGCTTACTTACAGTTGCTGGCCCTATTCCTTCCAAATCACCTAATTGCAGCTCGACTGACTTCTGAGCCATCTTCAATCACCCTCGAACGACTTTCCGCACTTGGGGAAGTGCTTGGCAAAAGGCTACATGGACACAGTCTCTCGCATCATCATAAACACAACGAAGTTCTTTGTCGTGTAGACGAACATCAATTATGTCACCTGTTTTGTGATCTCTTAGGATAGCACTATTTCCTTCGAACCCGATGACCTCAATGTATGGGGCATACCGACTTAACTTTTCATCAACTTCCATGTAGCTAGCCAATACATGTGTTGCAAGAGCTGTAATGCTCTTCTTTTCTTGCTCGGCCTTGGCAGCGATTTTCTTATACACGCTTTCAGAAACGGTTATTGTTTTAAACCCCTTATCTGGCATATCTTCCGTAAAGATAAAGTAGATATTTAACAGTTTCTACCGTAGCCATCTATGTTCGTCTACTGTTGTATTATTGCATGCAATGAGATAAGCCTAATACGCCTCCGCTTGGTCATAGCAGTGCTTGGCAGAACTCCGAATTGGAACTTCCGGATGGGTCTATGATTTCTGGGTAGGAGGATTCTACCCAACATTCACCAAATCTGACGACTATCTTAAGATGTACTCGAAAATTTTCAATATTGTTGAGATTGATAGTTCGTTCTACAGGATACCTGACAGGAAGACGATAAAACAATGGGCAGACGAAACCCCTGCCGATTTTCTATTCACTGCAAAGTTCCGTAAGACAATAACAGCAGATAAGAGATTGACTGCCGTAAAGGAAGATGTCGAATATCTCCTAAGTTGCTTCGAACCTATGCGTAAGAAATTAGCTGCATTCGTCATCCAGCTCCCTCCCTCCTTTACATTTCAGGAAGGTATCGAGAAATTGGGAAAGATGATCTCATACCTTGATCCTCAGTACAGGTATGCTGTAGAATTCAGGGATGTCACATGGTTTAGGAAAGAGACCTATGACTTGCTCAGGGCGAGCAACGTTGCATTGGCCTGGAGCGAAATTCCCTATACAAAGAACACCGGAGTTGTTACGAGCGATTTCATTTATCTACGATTCATAGGCGAGAGGAATCTGCCTCAAGATGAGCTCGGGAGGGTTCTGAGGGAAAGAGTGCAGCAAAGACAGAATTGGGCTGAAAGATTGAAGGAGGAGCTCACAAAGGTAAAGAAAGCCTTCGTCTTTTTCAACAACCAATTCGAGGGATTTGGGCCAGGTTCTGTGAACTCATTTAGGAGGCTGATGGGAATGGAACAGATTGATTTTCAGAGAGTCAATCTGGGGGGACAGCAGACGCTTTTCGATTTCGGCCAGGAGAAATAGTCTGTCAGAAGACCTTCGCTCATCAAGAATATTATATGTGTCAAATCATTCCGTTAAGAATACCAAGATAATTTATTAGGGTATTTTCACGAATTTATAGCCGTAGAATATCTGTCCTGCTTCTCCGTTAACGCTCACCCTTCTGAAGACTGCCTTTACTTTGTCCCCAACGGTCAACTGGTCTGCTGACGCATCAGCAATCTGTGCAACCATCTTAACTCCATTTTGCAGCTCTATTAGCCCAATAATCATGGGCTCTTGATCTTCAAAGCCAGTAATTATATCCCTTGATACCGTGTAAGCCATGATCTTACCCATTTTGGGCATTTCCTGCTCAGCCAATTTTTCGGAATTACACTTGCGGCATTTGTACACAGGAGGGAAGAATTCAGTGTTACATTCTTTGCATTTCGAACCAAGCATTCTGTAATATCTATTCCGCTCTCTCCAGTACGCTATTGACATCAACTGATCCTCCTTAAAATATGAACCGCTGCTGAGGAGTCTATTCCTCCCATGTTGTGCAGCAATCCTATCTTCGCGTTTTTGACCTGATTCGCTCCCGCAGTACCAATCAGCTGCCTGTATGCTTCTACCATTTGATAAACTCCTGTAGCACCTACAGGGTTTCCTCTTCCCTTCAATCCTCCAAACGTCGATATCGGGATCTTTCCATTAAGGTCGAATTTCCCTTCTTTTGCGTCCCTTGTCCCTTCACCTCTCTTTGAGAAACCAAGGGCTTCCACGCTCAACGCTGCAACGCTCGAATAGCTGTCGTTTATCTCGGCAAAATCAATGTCCTTTATGGAGAGACCTGCAAATGCGAGTGCCTTGGCTAATGCCCTGCGTGTAGCCATAAAGTCGAACATATCATCCTTCTGGAAGAAGTTCAGCGAATCTGTGGAAGCTGCAGAAGCGGAAATTTCTGCCTTGGCGTTCTCTGCCTGGCCGTTTTCGCTGCACAAAACAACTGCAGCAGCTCCATCGCCGACAGGGGCACAGTCCAGCAGCCTCAGAGGGTCGGAAACTGGCATCGATCTAGAAACGTCTGTTATTGTAATCGCCTTTCTAAATTGTGCATGTTCTGCAGGAACAGCGTTTTTGTGTGCGATGACTGGAAAGACAGATAATTCATCTCTGCTAATTTCAAACTCCTGAATGTACAGACGGGTCAAAAGGGCACACATTGCAGTTTGAGAGATGCCGAAGAACTGAGTGAAACTTGCACTTTCTCCCAAACTTGTCGCATGCACAGCATCGTTGGGCTCCATGTCCCTCATCTTCTCAACGCCTATAACCAGAACAGAATTAGCTTGGCCAGACCTTATGATAGAATCAGCGACATTGCATGCCATGGCTCCAGAGGCTCCAGAACTTTCGACTTTAAGCGCGGGAGTTCCTTGCAACATCAAACTGTCTGCTATTATGGCACCGAGGTTTTCCTGCCACGATGAAAAGCTGGAGAACATGTTTCCTACTACTATCTGATCAGGCACTGTGATTCCAGCATCTTTGAGTGCTGCAGAGCCAGCCTCCACTGCAAGGTCAAGGATTGATTTGTTCCAGTGGTCGCCAACCCTCGTTAGACTGGCACCAGCTATGAGCACTTTCTTCAACACAAGCACCTAATCTTTTGAATTGCTTATGGAATCAGGTCTGGAGTCACTTAAAGACTTGTATTTATTGCCCGTCTCCCTTCAGAATGTTGTTGATTACTGTTTGAAGTTTCTGGAGCTCTGGTGGAATGTTTGCGGGGTCAGGCCAAGTCAGTTTTGTCTGCTTTACCTCGTTACCGACCTTCAGCACGACTTTGATCGTATATGTGAAGGTTTCAAAATTCATTGCCTCATTTGCTGGCAACGCGGGATAATTATTCTGCGGTATGGAAAACACATTAGCATCTAGCAACACATTGCGAATGTCTTGCATTCTCTCTTTTGTCACGACAGTCTGGGCAATGAGTTTGACCTTTGTTTCATAAATCACAAGTTTTCCAGAGTTATCATAGATTAGATCTCTCTGCGTTGTCGGCCTTCCTTTGTCGTCTTGGCCGTTCTTTATGATTTCAACAAAGAAAGTGGGCTCTCCATCAAGGGGCTTTATAGACTGAATTTCTACTGAAGTTCTTGACGCATCAAAAACATTAGGGTTGTATCTGACCGTGCCAGCAATTTGGACTTTCAAGCCCACGTACCTGTCTAGATCCTCTTGAGAAGTTATAGAAAGCGATGCTCCCTTATCCTCCAATAGATAAGGAGATGAAAGCAGACCGTCCTTGCCTATAATACCTTCAACCTGAACGCTCTTCCCCGCCCAGTTGCTTGGAGCATTCTTAATGTCATTGGCAGCAATCTTCTCAGGCTGAGCTTGCTGCTGGGGCTGGCTGGAAGGAGGTTGATTTGATACAGTTTGAGTTGTGCTTGGAGACGATAGAACTATTCCTCCTGCAACGGCGGCCGCTACTACAACAACCGCAGCGATTACAACTATGCTCTTCAAATCTTCCTACCTTGCCTTATAACGATGAACAGGTATTTAACTCATACAAATTTTGGTTCTGTCATTTATGCAAGACTCCCCTGAACTTTGCATATGTCCCATAGTCTATCTTTCTTGCAGATGCGATCATTTCCCTTAATGGTGTGCCTCTCTTGCGCTTTTCAACAATACCATCCCCAACTACAAGGCAGAAAGCGTCGCTACCTGCACCTGAACCGAAAGAAGCAAAGAGTATCATGTCCTTTGGCTGTGCAATATCTAAAGTTGCTATGAGTCCCAGTGAGGAGGATGCAGAATATGTGTTCCCTATGATTGGATTTAGCAATCCTGGCTGAATCTGCTCCTGCGTAAAGCCGAGCCTCTGAGCAACCTCTACTGGGAACCTTGGATTAGGCTGATGGAAAACGGCATACTTGAAGTCTTTGGGCTTTGCGCCGATTTCTTCGAGCAGCATTCTCACTGATGATTGGGTGTGATGGAAGTATGCAGGCTCTCCCGTAAACCTTGACAAGTGCCTTGGGAACTTCTCTCCCTGCCTCCGCCAAAAGTCTCCTGTATCTGTAACGTACGAAACTGAATGCTCTATGCTCGCTATACTGTCATTTGAATTCTTTGCAAGGACGAATGCTGCTGCACCGCTCGCTGCAGTATATTCTAAATCATCCCCGGGCCTTCCCTGCGCAGTATCTACAGCTATTGCAGTGCCGCTGCTTATCATGCCCGAACCTACAAGGCCAGTTATGACCTGAATCGCTTCTGTGCCTGCTTTACACGCAAATTCAAAATCTGCTGCAAGAACTTTATGGAAGCCGAGAGCCTGAGCTACAACTGTGCTCGATGGTTTTACAGCGTAAGGCTTTGATTCTGTTCCAACAAAAACAGCTCCTAACTCTTGCATGCCTGCCATGTTCAAAGCCGCCCTTGCAGCTTCCACGGCCATTGTGACAGTGTCTTCATCAATGTTGGCTACACTCTTCTCAAGGTTTGGGCCTGAGCCTCCTCCTCTCCAGACCTTTGCAATTTCGCTAGTGGGAAGTCGCAGTGCTGGGATGTAAGCTCCGTAGCCAGCTATACCCACTCTATTGGCCGAACGCATAGTAGCGTTGAACCCATACTTGGCTTATTAAAGAGCTAGTTCTGCCCTGTTCAGATTAGCTTTATTGTTTAAACGGCTTTTACCTGCTTCACTACTGGAGGCCTAGCCTTCTTGAAGACCCTATAACCGCATATGCATTTTATTTCAGGCAGAGCTGCAAGCTGCTCTCCCGTTGATTTGGTCCCACACCTCACGCACTCGTAAACTACTCCTCCAAAAGTAGTCTCTGTACCTGATACCATATTGCTGATCTTAAAAATTCCCTTAATAATTAAGTTTCTGGCCCGACAGGTAATGCTATGTGCTTCAGTCCGAAGAGCCAGAGCCTGAGCGTTGCGAAGAAGAACTTCACTATTTCGACAAATGAGAGTTTGGTCTGCCCCTTTTCCCTGTTTTCGAAGATAAATGGTATCTCCTTCACCCTCAGTTTCAACTTGGCAAAAAGGTAAATCGTTTCAGCATTGTAGCCGTAGCCTCTTGATCGTATCTCATATTCCAGTATCGCCTTGACAACTTCAGATTTCATGGCTCTGTAGCCAGACGTATTGTCATGCAGGCCAGTCCCTAGTAGCATTCTGATCATTGCGTTGGCTACTTTGCTTACCAGCCTCCTTGTGAAAGACCACGATTTTGTTCCTCCTCCCTCAACGTACCTTGAACCTATCGCAACGTCGAAACCCTCTTCGATAGTCTTTGCAAGCTTTGTTACAAGCTCTGGAGGATGAGAAAGGTCTGCATCCATCTGGATTATGCAGTCTGGAGATAGGGTTTGCAGCGAATACTTGTAACCTTCAACATAGGCGCTTCCGAGTCCCATTTTACCTGGTCTTACTATCAGGAATGCCTTTTTCCCAAAATCTTTCAGTGTTCTAACCGCATCTGCTGTACCGTCTGGACTGTTATCGTCGACAATAACGATATTTCCATCCATGCCCTCCTGCTTAAAGGCTCTTAGCAGTCCGTTGACAAGCCTATCCACATTGTCCCTTTCGTTATATGTAGGGATTGCGACTGCTACCTTGAACGTCTTGTTGCACCCGCTTGCTATACTGCTTTGATAGCTTCCTTGAAGCTCTTAGCAATTAATTCGATGTCGCTTTGGGAAACTTTTGGATG
>Ga0209002_10003918_pt1 | contig 11798 bp, 10 predicted proteins | sample Rifsed16ft2_FD_184010 | JGI IMG/M metagenome (GOLD analysis project Ga0209002, IMG submission 184010) | Soil microbial communities from Rifle, Colorado, USA - sediment 16ft 2 (version 2) | ecosystem: Environmental > Terrestrial > Deep subsurface > Rock core/Sediment | place: Rifle, Colorado...
CTCATTTTTGAAGACGCGTTTATTCTCGGCGGTGAAATGCCGGCGCCATTCGCCGGGCTGCCCGCGGCGGAAGGTGCCCGAGGCGCCAGGGGCCACGGCGGCGCTGAGGGTGGCAATGGCTTCAGCCCGCGGCGGCTGCGGTTGAAAGCCGCGGGCGGCGAGGTGGTCCAAGATGCGGCCCAGGGCGTCCGGCCGGTTCAAAACCAGATCTTCGTAGCGCAGACATAGGACTTCGGGTTGATCCAACCAGGCAATGTAGGCTTCGTATTTAGCGTGTATGGAGGAGAGCTGCGCGGTAGGCGCCTGCAGCCCCTGGATGGCGACATTAAGGCGTTCCTCCATACTGGACAGGCTGGTGTAGTAAGCGTGCATACCGTGGTCTGGTTGCATTTCAGTGGCATAGAAGACCTGCGAGACGACCATGTCGCGCGGGTCCCGATAGATGAAGAAAGCCGCAGTGCCAGAGCGAGTCAATTGCGCGAGGTACGGCTGGCGGGCATGCAGGTAGCAATAGGTGATATCACCGGGCTTAAGGCGGTCAAGGTTAACCACTATGCTGGCTTCAGACAGATTGCGATTGCTGGCCGAGCGGTTGAGCGGCGGCATGCCGGGATCCACAAAGGGGCCAAGGCGGGTGAGCCCAAGCAAGATCTGGATGAGCAAGTGCGAGCCGGATTTGGGAATGGCGTTACCGATGACTACCGGCATGCGCTCCAACGTCGCGGCGCCCCAACGGCGGGCGGCTTGTGCCCGGCGCAGCCGCCAGCGCACCAGCTTGAAGGGTTGCTTGACTTCAGCGATTAGGGACATGGTTAAGCGAGATGGGGATCGGTTGGCTGCGGAGTATGGCTAAGAAAGACCAGGTCATTCTCCAGCAATTTTTCTACAAGCGCCCATATCTCTTGGAAAGTTAGACCGAGTTCCTTGGCAAAATCGGCGGGACGGCGGGTGCCATCACAGCGGTCCATGATCTCGAAGCGGCGTTTATGGGCGGCGGCATCGGCTTTATAGTCCACCCACAGACCGTATCCCGAAGCGAAGACCTCACCTTTAAAGCGATTGACGATGTAGCGATTGTGGTCGAAGGCGGACAGGAGTTCAAGCACCAGCTTTACAGAAGATTCCAGGCGATCGGCGGAGACGATGGCAGGCGTATCCAGGCTGGAATGGTATTCGGGATAAGGATAAAAACGCGATTCGGGCAAGTAGGGATTGACCACGCGGGAAAGCGAGAGCATGGGCACGCGCACCCCGGGGGCATTGAATTGGCGTTCGTCGTTATCGATGATGGTGCGGTAAGCACCCACATAAGCATCCGGTTCGGCGCCGCGCAGGGCAGCGACCAAGCAGGTGTCAGCCGCGCTGTCAACCTGAAAGGAAGTCTGCAGAGCGTGGGGAGCGTCATTGCCCAGCATCTCCAAGAACAAACCACCGAGCATCTTTGGGATCAGGTAGTCATGCTGGCTGAGGTAAGCGATGGAACCCAGCGTCTCGGGTAAAAAGAGGAAGCGATAGGTGTAATGCGGCTTGGGTCCGGACAGCAGGCGCCGGGCTGCTTCCAAGCCAACCACGACACCCGACAGGTCATCGTTGACCATGGCCGGGTGGTCAAGGTGGGTGGCAACCATAAAGCATTCGTCGCGCTCACCGGGGACGACGACTTCTCCGACCTTAAGGGTGCCTGGGGTAAATTCCGTATGGATGACGACGCGGTAGCGTTTGTCTTTGAGCGCATCGCGCAAGGTCTGTGAGGCGCATAGACCCCAATCGCGTTGGTAAACCTTGAACACGTAGGGGATGGCATCGGGGCGATGGGGATGCACATGCAAATGCTGCAACAATTCTTCGCGGCTCACTTCCCCTTCGAAAGGCAGCGAATAGGAGACGACATGCAGGGGGTGATTAGCCACGTCAATCAAACGCGTTCCGTCCAAAGCTTCCAGATAAGCTTCATGGCAAGTCCAGGCTTCGGGGATAGTCCAGGTCCACACTTTGGCGCCTGAGGGGGCCTCGTGGATGGTCATGGGGAGCTCGGCGGCCAGGCGAGCCAGGGCGCGGTCGTAACCCTCCGAGACAAGGTCGCGCTTGAGGAACCAGAGCTCCTCGATCAACTCCAGCATAGTGGCCATCTCAGCGCCCCGCCTGCTGAGGCCGGTTGGCCACCAGCGCCCAGGGATCAGCGGCCAGGATGGCATCCGTGGCGAGCACAAAGGCTGAAAGGGTGCAACAGGCGACATCGCCAAAGTTCAGATGCGTGGCGTGCCAATGGCCGCCGGCTTCCAGGGCGCGTTGAATAGGGGTTAGCCGGAGCTGTGGGTCCAGATCCAAGTCACGCGCAAACATGCGGTAGGTCTTCGAATCCCACGAATCGCCCACCTTGATACGCCCGGTGAAATCTTTCCAATAGCGGTAGGGCACCTGGGCGCGCTGCTCGCTGTAGTGGGCGATGGAGGCAGCTTGAATATCAGCGCCCAGCAAGAGCAGTCTAAATCCCAATTGCAGCATGTGGTCGAAAGCCGAACCGTCATCGAAAGCAGAGGGGGTATCACGCTGGGCCAAGTCCACAGCGTGTTTACCCACTATGGCCAGTGACTGCATGGGATGCAGAGTGCGCTGCGCTTTGGGAAGCTGGCGAACGAATTCCGAGAAGGCGCCCATGCTCTGGGAGGGTGTGGTCTGCGGGTCATAGTCCGCGCCGCGGCTGAAGGCAAAGGGGAAAGTTGGCACGACCAGCGTGCCTTCGGGACCAATCAGCTCGAGGATGGCATCGCAGACCATTTGCAGACCGCCTGCTGGGCTCCCGAGCAATTGCAAGGCTGAGTGCACCAGCAGCCCATCGCCGGGTTGCACGCCAACGCTGCGAAGCGCGTGATCCAAATCGGAACGGGTCAGGTCAGGCAGCGGCATGGCTAAACCTTCAACATCTTGCGCACCAAGGTGAGGTCCTGAAAGAAACCTTGTTTGACCCAGAAGTCCAACCCGGCCGCATTGCCGGCCTGGATTTGCACTTCCACTGAATGTAGGCCAAGCTCCTCGAACTTACGCAGGGCAGTTTCCACCAAAGCCGTTCCAGCGCCGGAGCCGCGCAGACTATCATCAACATAGAGATCGCTAATTTCTCCCACTTGAACGGCTCCCAGGAACGGCGGGCTTTGTTTTACGCGTGCCAATAAAAACGCATCGGCCTGACCCGGAGGACCGACAACCCATAAAAAACTAAAGCGGCCCAAGGTGCGTTGGAAAGAAGCCAGCCATCTTTCAGAAGCATCGGCATGCAAAGTGAAAGCCAATCCCAAGGTGCGGTGGAACTCCTGCAGCTTGTTCCAAGCCGCGGCGACTGCAACAAAATCCCCGGTTGCAGCCTGGCGTACCTGGAGCTCAGCCATGCCGGGCCTCGCGGAGCGGAGCAGGCCAGGCAGCCGGGTCCAGACCGAACTGACACAGAAAGGCATAGGCCAGTCGCTCCAAGCCGAAGGCCACACAACCGGTGTGGGCCGGCTTGCCGTCAGGCAAAGAGATGTTCAGGTGGCGGCCAAAGAAATCCTGGTGATAGTTATAGGAGCCGACCGCCAAGGTGTCATCCTTGAAAGGCAGGCGGGCGCGAATTTCATATTTAAGCTGGAAGGCGTTTTGGAAAGCAGCCTGCTTGCGAAATTCCCCGACAAAAAAGGGGTCATTGGCGCTCTCCACTTTATAAGCCAACCCGATGCGCTCCAGGAAGGTGGCCACGTGTTGGCGGGCGCGCTCGCGGTTTTGCAGCACGAAATCCGCGGAGCCCACAAAGATGATCTCGCGCATGGTGAAATCCCACATGCGCTCCAACGTGTTCAGGTTGCTGGATTCGTAACGGAAACAATGGCCGACGGCGGTAGCAGCTAACTTGCCGCCCGGCAGCGGCTTATCGGCCAGGGCGAAGTAGAGGTGGTAGCAAACCGCCGGGGAAAGCAGCGCCTGGATCTTGGAAAAGGAGGCCTGGGGGGCATTCAGTCCCTCGGTCTCATAGCTGGCGTGCTCGGCAAAGTCATTGATCACATGCAAGTCTTCGCGCAGGTGAGTGGCGAACGTTAAGGAATGAGGGAAGGCGCGAAAGTAGTTCACCCGCCCCAGTTTCTCGGCCGAAATCAGCGTCGGAAAACGCTGTGGCTGTGCCTCAAATTCGGCTGCCAGCTGCAAAAAATAGGTCTCGAATACCCCGATCAGGCGCGTGAGGAAGGGACCCAATGAATAGATACCGGCATGCTCGCGGCTGACCTCGCCGTTAGCCAGCAGTTCAGGCATGGGATCGGCGCTGAAGGGGACAGGACGCTGCAGGTGGTCTTCCAGCACTTCAACCTTGGGCGGTACCGCCCCCTTGGTCATTTCGATCACTACACTTTGCAGCCTGGCTTCCAAGTCTGCAAGCGCCGGTTGGTTGACCGGGGAACGTAACTGCAAAAGGATACTGGCACCGTCCTGGGAAATGGCCGCGCCTGAAATATTCTCGTCCACATAAGCAAGCTTGGCTTGCACCTGCGACCGTAAATGGGCGGGGATAGTAGCTGGCACGGAAAAGTTGTGTTCAGACATGCGAGCGGTTCTTTATGTGAGCATGGATAGACGGAAAACTAGTCAACTGGCTGATGGTTTCGGCTGAGATCTCGATGCCGAAGCGCGATTCCAAAGCCACCATCAAATCCATGTGAGCCATGGAATCCCATTGCGGCAGTTCGCCTAACTGGGCTTCCGGCCCGATCTGGTCGGGGGCAACGCGGAAAATTTCGGCCATCAGGCTGCGCAGATCCTCCAACAGAGCGCTCTCGTTCATGATTGAGGGCATTTGAGTCTTATACCAGAAAAGGGTCGCCGTTTACAACGCCGGCCTGGATGGCCTGGATGGCAGGGGAATGTTGAGGATGCAGGCTTTCGATCGGGAAAGATTTAAGCTCCACATAACCCATCCGCGAGTGGGCTAGCAAATAATCGCCAAAAGGCAGCGCGGTGCGGAAGAGTTGGAAATACAAAACCCGGCGCGCTTCCGTAACGAATTCAGCAGGTTGGTCCACTTTTTCCGCGCCCAGGAATTCTCGCGCTACTCGTGTGTACTCCGCAGCAGAGCCTGGATAAAACACGGTCTGGTACGGGGTGTAACGCGCCGCGCCGGCGCAAAGCACGGGCTTGTTCAGGATCGAAGCTTCCAGGCCGATGGAGGAGTTATAGACCGTCACAAAGTGGGCGCGTTGGATGAGCGCATAGGAGCTAAGGTAAGAACCCGATTCCACAAAGACCGCGTTGGCTAATTTGTCCACCCCTCTGGCTTGCACCCAGCCTTGAACGCTCTCCCGGCTTTGTTTGCGGGTACCGGGGCGTATTTCATCTGGATGGGCGCGGATAACGAACAGGATGTCGGGGTGAGCTCTAATTAATTCGAGCACCTGATCCAACCAGGCGAACATATGGGGGAACAGGGTATTGGCATGTATCTGGCTGGTGTCGAAGATTACATTGGTAAAGACCGGCACGACCTTTCTGAATTTGGAAATTTTCTCCAGCAAGTCAGTACCCAGGTCTTGCATATCGGGCCAGAAGCGAATACCCGCCATGGTAAATTGACCCTGAAACCGCTCCTGCAGATAAGCATCAAGTTGCTGGTTCTGCGTGGGGTTCAATTGAAAATCGGCAGGGATGTCCATCGGATAGGCAGTAGCCTGCCCCTCGGTAAAAAATGCGGAGAGCGGCAGCAAAGCTACTTCGTGGGTAACGGTACGCAGGCCGCGCTGCCTGGCCAGCCAGCGCGCCACGGCTTCAGGGTACATGATGCCGTTGAAGAGCACCACGACCTGCGGGGTAGTTTCTTCGAGCAGTTTCTCAAACTCCTTGCCGACATTGAAAGCGGAGAGAATGTGTTGCCTATAAAGGAAACGGGTGGGTTCATCGTCCAGCAGGTGGTGGCGGCGCAGAGCCCAGCGAAGCCCGGGCAGCACCAGCTCCCCCAGAGGCCAACCAGCATGTGTGAACTTGCTCAAATCCGAGAGAGCCAAGCCTTCCAAGGCACGGGCTAAACCGGGATCTTCTTGATAGCTGAACCAGCGGGCCTCGGCGCCGGCAAACACGCGCTCGGATTGTGCCACGCAGGCCGCGCAAGGCGGTGGCTGGGCCGGGTTATCGGGGTTGGTGCCCAGCACACAGCGGCTCATGCCGCGATTACATACAAAGTGAATAATACGCAGCCCGGCCAAGCGTAAGCCCCAGGATGCCAGCAAAGAAAAAGCGGCATTCTGGCTCAGGTGGCCAAGGCGAGCCGAAGCGTTGAAAAAGATTACGGGACGCGCCCCGCTATCGGGGTCGGCGCGGCGCGCAACACCGCGGGCTAGCCGGGCAATACGGCGATTAGTTTTCCAGCTTTGAAATTTCGAGACAATGCGTTTGAACAAGTCGCCTGTGCGCCCAATGGCGCGATCATGCCCTATTGAACGCGTCTGAGCTTCTGCAGCGAGGGTTTTTCGCTGTCGTACACACGTTTATTCCCATCGCCTAAAGCCTGCTCGGTAACGCGGATATATTTCACCAACCGCTGCAGGCCGCCTGGTTCCACCGAGGCTGCCTGGTCGCTTCCCCACATGGCGCGGTCCAGGGTGATGTGACGCTCCACCAGGCAAGCTCCCAGGGCCACCGCCACGGCTGAAATCACCAGGCCAACCTCGTGCCCTGAATACCCCACGGGCACCGGGAAGGCCTGGCGTAAGGTGTCAATCATGCGCAGGTTCAGTTCTTCCGGCTCGCAAGGATAGGTGCTGGTGGTGTGGGTCAGCATCAGGTTATCGACACCCAATACCTCAACCGCGGCCTTGATCTGTTCCATGGTTGACATGCCCGTGGAGAGGATAATGGGTTTGCCCGTTTTTCTAAGTTGCTCGAGCAAATTATGGTCGGTCAGACAAGCGGAGGGCACTTTGTAACAGGGGGTGTCGAATGCCTCCATGAAATTCACCGAATCTTCGTCCCATACGGAAACAAACCAATCCAGGCCTTTTTGTTTGCAATGGGCTTCGATCTGGCGATATTGCGCTTCACTAAACTCCACTTTGCGACGATAGTCCAAATAACTAATGTAACCCCAGGGTGTCTCGCGCATTTTATCTTTTTGATCGGCAGGGACAGCCAGTTCAGGGGTTCGTTTTTGAAATTTGACCGCATTGGCGCCAGCCCACTTGGCCAGGTCGATCAACTGCTTGGCAATTTCAATATCGCCGTTGTGGTTGATACCGATCTCGCCCACGATGAATGTGGGATATCCCTCGCCGACAAGCTGCTTGCCAATGCGTAGCTCGCGCTTCATTTAGTCTCCTTGGGGTTATTCGCCAGGATCAGGTCACACAGTTCGCGCACAGCACCCTGGCCGCCACGTTTGCTCAAAACGAGATCCGCCTTCCCCAATACCTCAGGGTGTGCGTCCGCCACGGCAATTCCACAAGCCACCAATGGGAAGCAAGGCAAATCGTTGGTGTCGTTGCCCAGGAAGACAGTTTCCTCTGGGGAAACGGAACGCTCGGTGAGGATCTCCTTCAAAGCTGGCCCTTTGTTTTCAATTCCTTTTTTGTATGGAATGCCAAGTTTCTTACAGCGGGCAGCCACCACCGGGTTCTCTTCCATGGAGATCACCACAGCGTCCACCCCGGCTTGCGCGAGCATCCAGATGCCCAAGCCGTCGCTGCGGTTGGCGGCCACCTGTTCTTTGCCCACTTCATCCACCCAGATGCGGTTATCGGTCAGCACGCCGTCAAAATCCATGACCAGCAATTTAACCCGCTTTGGCAGCGGCCGCGGAGCCCCTCCCGGACGTACAAGGTCGAGTTCGTTACTGGCTGCCAGTCCTTCTGCGCGCCGCCAATCTTTGAGCGTATCGATATCCACAGCGTAGCGCGCGTCAATGAGCAGCGGCCAGATCACGTCGCCGCTCATGCTCTTATTTTCGAGGATAGTGGCAGTACGGATCGCGTCGATATGGCCGGTTTGCCAATAGGTCTGCGGCAATCTCTGGCGCGGCGCATTGTAGGGCTCACGAATGTTTTTGGCCTTCAGCAAGGGCTGCATGGAACCATTTTTAGCAAAGGTCCACATCTTATAAGGGTTCTGTCCGGCAGGAACTACCCCGCGAACGGAATCTGCGTTTTTATGGGTGAGCAGAGTCTCCACGGCGCGGTCGACCAGATCCCTAGGGCGCAAAGGAGAGGTCGGGCGTAATTGCACGACAATATCCGGGCGATACTTTTCGTGCTTAGCCAGCCAACGCAATGCATGCTGAAAGGCGGGAAGGTCTGGCGTGTCATCTTGCGCATACTCGGCAGGTCGCAAGAAGGGCGCTTCAGCGCCGTATTTGCGGGCAAGGTCAGCCAGAGCTTGGTCATCGGTTGAGACGATCACCCGGTTCACCTTTTTGGCTTGCAAGCCGGCCGCAATGCTGTAGGCCAGTAAAGGATGGCCCAGAAAGGGACGGGCGTTTTTGCGAGGGATGCTTTTCGAGCCGCCACGCGCCGGCACAATAGCCAGGACCTCGAGTCGTTTCGCGCTCACCAAGCTGTCCATCCTCCATCCACCACCAGGTTTGCCCCTGTCATATAGCTGGATGCATCGGAGGCCAGGAAGAGCAGAGCGCCGTTCATCTCTTCGGGTTGGGCCATGCGTCCCAACACCGTGCGAGCCGAATAAGCCTGAGTGAATTGCTCGTCGTGGGCGTTGAAAACGCCGCCAGGCGTAAGGGCATTAACGCGGATGTTCTTTTCCCCGTAATAAGTGGCCAGGTATTTGGTCAGCCCGAGGATGCCGGCCTTCGTCACGCTGTAATCGACGGGCTTGTATTGCGGGGCCTCCCCCGGCTTCTGATAGATGCGCTGGTCCGGCCCGCCAAGGCCGTAGGTGGAACAGAGGTTAATGATGACTCCGCCGCCTTGCTTCAACATGTGCTGGACGGAAGCCTGAGAGCAAAGGAAGGCCCCGGTGAGATTGACCCGCAAAGCGGCCTCCCAGGCCGGGAGGGGATAATCCTCGAAGGCGCGGCTGTGTTTGCCCTGGCCAGTTTGGTCAAATTTGGGATCGAGAGCGGCGCTATTAACCAGAATATCGAGACGGCCAAATTGCCGCACGGCTGCGGCGACTATGGCCTGCGCGGAGGCCGGATCGCCAACGTCGGCGGCTTGCGCCGCGGCCTTTTGGCCGGACGCAAGCAAATTTTTGGCAAGCTGCTGGGCTGCCGCCTGATTTATATCGGCAACCAGCACCGCAGCTCCCGCCTCGGCCAGCGTCGTGCAAAACTGGCGCCCGAGCAGACCGGCGCCGCCGGTTACCACGGCGACGCGGCCACTCAAGTCAAAGGACTTAGCCAGGTTTGCCATTTATCGGGGCAGAGCTGCCCCTTAATTATGCAGCTTTTTCGGCCCGGTGGTTGGTTGTGGGCAGCAGCAAGCCGCATTCTTCCAGGTATTGAATGATCTGCCGGGCATTCTGCTCGGGAGAGTTCCTTACTGTATCCACCATGATTTCCGGGTTTGGAGGCGCCTCGTAAGGGTCATCTACCCCCGTGAAGCCCTTGATATCCCCGCGGCGGGCTTTGGCATACAGACCTTTTACGTCGCGCTGTTCGCAAACCTCAATAGGCGTGTTTACAAAGACTTCCAGGAAGCGCTCTTCCCCGACCATCTTACGACATTCGTTGCGGGCGGCGCGGAAGGGGCTGATGGCGGCGCAGATCACAGCGCCATGTTGGCGCACCAGCTCGCCGGCCACAAAGCCGATGCGTAGGATATTGGTATCGCGGTCTTCCCGGCTGAAGCCAAGACCCTTGGAGAGATGGGTGCGCACCACATCGCCATCTAGCACGGTCACCTGGCGCCCATGCTCCATAAGCATGGAAGTCACGATCTGGGCAATGGTGGACTTGCCGGCGCCACTGAGACCGGTGAACCACAAGCAGAAGCCTTGCTTGTGGCGGGGAGGATACATTTCCATCAAGATCTCAGAGGTTTCGCGGCGGGTGAACCATTCAGGCAGATAGTTGCCTTTGGCTAAATAGTCATCGCGGACCTGGGTCCCAGAGATATTCAAGATGCGCGCCCCTTTGGGTTCCGTGCCCGCTTCCACATACCGCCCATCATCTGCCAGGTAGAGCAGTTCTTTGAAAGGCAGCATGTGCACACCGACTTCGTCCTGGTGTTTGGCAAGCAATTCCTGGGCATCATAGGGGCCATAGAAAGGCTTACCGGAAGCATCTTTACCGGGGCCGGCATGATCGCGGCCCACGATGAAATGCGTGGCGCCATAGTTGCGGCGAATCAGGGCATGCCACACCGCCTCGCGCGGTCCGGCCATACGCATGGCCAGGGGCAATAGGCTCAGCATGGTATTGCTTTTGTCGTAATAATTTTCGACCAAGGCGCGGTAGACGCGCACGCGGGTGTAATGGTCCACATCGCCGGGCTTGGTCATTCCTACCACGGGATGGATCACCAGGCTGCCATTCACTTGCTCGGCGGCGCGCTTGGTAAGCTCTTCGTGGATGCGGTGCATGGGATTGCGCGTCTGGAAAAAGACCACGTTGTTATTGCCCATGAGCTCCAACTGCTCGCGCACTTCGCCTGGTGTACGGCGCAATTCAGCGAAGTCGCTGTAGGCGGGGAGCTCGAATACCTGCAGCTTACCGGAGATGCACACATCTCCCCAACGGATCATTTCGGAGACCAGGGGATGGCGGGGATCCGTGGTACCTAACACCTTGCGGGCTTCGACCTGCGGGTCCCAGGAGAAGGTCTCCTCGATATCCATGATGGCAAATGCATTGTTGCGCACATTGCGCAGGACTACCTGCTCAGCGCCTTTGGGCAACTCTTCTTTTTTCACAGTGAGCGTAATAGGGATGGGGAAGAGCATGCCATTGGCCAGGCGCATCTCATCCATCACGTGTTCGTAGTCGGCCTTGCCCATGAAACGATCTAGGGGCGAGAAAGCCCCAACCGCCAACAATTCCAAATCATGCAGGGAGCGCTGGGAAATGCGCACGTCCGGCAGATTGCTGGTCAGTTCGATCAGCGCTTCGCGTTCAGCGCCGCTCTTGACCAGGTTGACCAGAGCGCCGCCATAGGGGGTGGTTAGTTTTGTTTTTTGTTTTTCTAGGACTGCCATCTGAACTCCAAATATTTGATTTTTAACCCGCACAAAACAGCCTGCTTATCTAAGCAGGCTGTCAAGGGGGCTGCGTCGGAAATAATACCATGAAGAATTGCAAATTGGCGCTGGTAATCCCTCTCCCTCTTCCGCCTTAAGTTTTTTCCTTGACAAAGCGGCGAATACAGGCCGGAATACTCGATTCCGTGCTTTAATACCTCATATGCACGGGCTTTTGCCGTTTTCACTCACCTTTGGGGCCGCCAAGCGCCTTGAGGCCTCCCATACACTTCCAACATAGCTGTGCGTGGATGTTGGAATGGGTAATGGGTACCTGCCTCATGTGGGCACCACCCCCACCTCGTTAAAATAATTAAAACTTCGTTGGGGACTATTCGAGAGTACCAGTGTTTATAATGCCACTGACATGTTAAGGCCTCCGAGCATCACGCCGAAAAACGCCATCCTGTTCAGCCTGGCGGGGTTGCTTCTGATCCTGGCCGCCTTTTCTATCTACGCTTTTCGCTTCATCGAGCGCACCAGTTTCGAGGTGGATGGCCAGCATTATTATGCCCTGTTCGACGACGCCATGATCTCCATGCAGTACGCCCGCAACCTGGCGGACGGCCACGGCCTGGTGTGGAATACAGGCGGAGAGCGGGTGG
>Ga0209002_10003920_pt1 | contig 11795 bp, 10 predicted proteins | sample Rifsed16ft2_FD_184010 | JGI IMG/M metagenome (GOLD analysis project Ga0209002, IMG submission 184010) | Soil microbial communities from Rifle, Colorado, USA - sediment 16ft 2 (version 2) | ecosystem: Environmental > Terrestrial > Deep subsurface > Rock core/Sediment | place: Rifle, Colorado...
GCGGAAGAAAGGGCGCTCGGCCGGGCGGTGGGGCGGGAGGAGCGTGTCGTCCAGGGCTGTCACCAGGTACGCGGCAAGGAACACGTCGCCGGCGCCGGTCTGATCCAGCTCGGGGTCCGCGACCGCGGCGTCATAGGGCACGATGTCCCAGCCTCGGGTGGACCGGACCATGAGCCATCCACCGCGCACGGCGTCCGTCATGACGAGTTCCTGCCCGCGACGAGGGAAGAGCGGCGTCAAGCCCTTGTGCGCGACGAGGTCGACCATGCTCACGCCGTCGAGATCATCGGCGCTCACCACGGTGACGTCGGCGCGTTCGAGGAGCGGGTCTGCGGTTGGCGGTCGGGAGCGGGTCGGCCCGCCCGCCCGCGCCTCGCGCAGGAGCCCCTGCCAGCCGAGGGCGACGGTCGCGTCGCGTGCGGGCAGACGCGCCCAACCGCCTCCGCTGAGCTCGTCGAGGACCGGCACGAGTGCCCACGCATCGGCCTCGCGCCACGCCTCCGGGACCTCGTGCGGATGGAGTCGCGGCCCGACGGCGAGGCACTCCTGCCGGCGCCCGTGCGGCGTCTCGACGTTGCGAAAGACCGGCGCGCTCGCGAACACGTGCGGCGAGAGCTCGACGCCCGCTCCATGCAGCAGACCGAGCTCGGACGCCTCGGCCGATTCGCCGTCGAGCCCGATCAGCGCCCGAACGGCGATGCCCAGCCGAGCCGCGGTCAGCGAGACATAGGCGACCGATCCGCCGAGCCTCCAGCCGCGCGGATCGTCGGCCACGAGGTCACGCGAGGCGTGCCCCACGACCACGAGCAGCGGACGGCTGGCCGGGCGGCTCAGGCGCCGGACCCCGGAGGGTTCACGAGGCACCCCAGCGTATACTGGCCGACCGGTTGCGGGAGATCGCCACAGCGCCGGCGACCCAGCCCGACGAACGGAGAGCGGTTTGTACTTCTACGAGCTCCACGAGGGGGACGAGGACCTCTACGGAGATGCGATCCTGGCCCACGAGGTCGAGTTCACGCCCGAGGACTTCTTCGAACTCGTCCAGCAGGTCAGGCGGCGCGTCCAGGAGACGTTCGAGGAGGATACCCTCGTCGAGGCCATCGCCGGCGAGCTCGAACGCGAGCATGGCTTCACGTACATCAGCGATGCCCGACTGACCGCGGCCGTCCACGTCTCCGAGCAGGAGGACGACAACTACCTCGGCGAGCTCGAGCCCGTCGACGACGGGGAGACGGAGTCACCGTTCCGCTCGGTGTACTTCGAGGTCGATCGCGGCCCCCTGAACTGACTCGCGGTCGCGTTCTAGACCTTGAACAACACCGTGACGACGTCGCCGTCCCGCAGCACGTACTCCTTCCCCTCGCTGCGAAGCTTCCCGGCGTGCCGGGCCGCGGCGATCGAGCCGGTGGCCTCGAGATCCTCGTACCGAACGACTTCCGCGCGGATGAAGCCACGCGCGAGGTCCGAATGGATCGTTGCGGCGGCGTCGAGCGCGGTGCTCCCCTCCGCGATCGGCCAGGCGCGGGCCTCCTCCGGGTTGCCGGTGAGAAAGCTGATGCGCCCGAGCAGTCGATAGGACAGCTCGATCACCCGATCGAGGCCGGGGCGCTCAAGCCCGAGGTCGGCGAGGAACACGGCACCCTCCTCCGACGGCAGCTCCCCGATCTCCATCTCGATCCTGGCCGATAGCGCGTCGACGATCGTCGACTCGTGCCCGTAGCGCGTCTGCACCGACGCGACGAGCTCGGAGGCGCGCGGGATGTCGCGCTCCCCGATGTTGAGCAGGACGAGGACGGGCTTCTCGGTCAGGAAGCGGTAGCCGCGGAACGCCCTGGCCTCCGCGGCGCTGAGGCGGAGGTCGCGGATCGGGCGCCCTTCGACGAGCGCCGCGTGGACCCGGGCGAGCACAACGCGCTCGCGCTCGGCTTCCTCGCGCTCGACGGCGGTACCATGCTGCGCCTCCTTCGCCAGGCGCTCGAGTCGGCGCTCCGACACCGCCAGGTCGGCCAGGACGAACTCGAGGTCAAGGCGTTCGATGTCGCGGAGGGCATCGATCGACCCGGCCGGATGTGGGACCGACGGATCCTCGAAGGCGCGCGCGACGTGGAGGAAGGCATCTGCCTCGCGCAACCGGCCGACGACCTCGGCGGGCAGGTCCTCGGTGACCGGGTGCCCCTCGGCCGAGGGCTGCGGCGCGGGCAGGTCGAGGTAGGTGACGTCGGCGTGGACGATCTTCTTCGGGTGGAGGATGGCGGCCAGCCCGTCGAGACGCGGGTCGGGGACCTTGACCGTGCCAACGTGGACGGTGAGGCCGCCGTACCCACCCGTCTGGGCATGGCCCTTGGTCAGAGCATTGAACGTGGTCGTCTTGCCGGCCTGGGCCAGACCGACGATGGCGATCTGCATGCCGGTCAGTAGCCGAGGGCCGGGTCCACCACGTTGAGGAGCGGCTCGCCCCTGCGGTAGCGCCCGAGGTTCTCGCAGAAGAGGGCGACGCTCCGATCGAGAGCGCCCCCCGTGGACCACGACGTGTGGGGGGTGACGATGAGGTTGGGCACGCTCCACAGGGGCGAGTCCGGAGGCAGCGGCTCGTCGCGGAACGTGTCAAGGATCGCGCCCCCGATGCGGCCCGCCCTGAGCGCCCGTTCGAGGGCGCGCTCGTCGACGAGCCGGCCACGCGCGATGTTGATGAGCCACGCGCCACGCCGCATCGCCGCGAGGGCCCCATCGTCGATGACCCCTTCCGTCTCGTGCGTGAGCGGAAGGGCGAGCACGACGAAATCGCTCTCCCCGAGGAGCCGCGGCAGTGCCTCCGGGCCGCCAAGCAGTTCCGGGCCGCCGGGCGGTTCCGGGCCGCCGGGCGGTTCCGGGCCGCGGAGCAGTTCCGGGCCGCCGGGCGGTTCCGGGCCGCGCTCCCAGGATGCGTCCGGCGCCTGGGAGGCTGCCTCCTCCCCGTACCACTCCGGGCCACGGGGCTGCCCCGGCCGCCGCCGCGTGGCGATCACCCGTGCCCCGAAGGCAGCGCCCAGCCGGGCGACGGTCCGCCCGATCGAACCGAGGCCCACGATCCCGAGGGTCAGGTCGCGCATCTCGACCCCCACGAGGGGCTGCCACGTCCGCTCGCGCTGGAGCTCCAGGATGCCGGGCAGCCGGCGGCTCACGGCCAGGATCATGGCGATCACGTATTCCGCGATCGGCCGGGAAAAGACGCCCCGCGCGTTCGTGATGGTCAAGCCGCGCTCGATCGTCCCGGGCGTGAGGACCCGCTCCACGCCCGCCGTCGCCGAATGCACCCAGCGCAGGCGTGGCGATCGGGACAGGACGCGCACGAAGATCTCCCCCGGCAGCGCCCCGCGCATGAGCACCTCGACGTCGCCGAGATCGCCGTCGGCGAGACCCTCGAACGAGATGCTCACGATGCGCGCGCCGGGCGCCGCCGCGCGGATGCGTTCGAGATCCGCGGGCCGGTAACGGGACGAGAGGATGGGACTGAGCGCGATCGCGGCCGGTACTCCGTCCGGGCCGGCGCCGGGGCCCGGGCTTTCCAGGCCCGGCGGTACAGTCACGAGTGACCGGCCTCCGGGCCGTACCACGGGATCCGGATAGTCCGGGGCATCAGGCCGCACCGTCCGCCGGCGCCGCCGTGCGCGCCAGCCAGCGCTCCGGGTGGTCCAGCTCCGCAGGACTCGGGAGCATGTGCGGGCCCGACCACAGGCGGTCGAGCGCCTCGCGCCCGCCGCCGGCGACGACTCCCGCCACGAAGGCATTGCCGCGCCGGTACTGCTCGAGCTTCAGGTCGAGACCGGTGAGGCGGAAGACGACACGTTCGAGCGGCGAACGACGCGCCCGGCGCTCCTCGAAGCGGGTGCGCATGCGCTCCACGTCGGGAAGCAAGCCGGCGCCGATCTCGTCCATGACCCAGTCGCTGAAGCCCTCGAGGAGGCTCATGACGACCTGCGTCTCCTGGAAGAGACGACGCTGCTCCGGGGCCATGAGCGATTCGATCCACGATTCGGCGTCCTCGCTGCCGTCCCTCCAGCGCCGGACGAGGGGGCCGATCCCGCGCGCCTGGAGGACCCGGGCATCCTCGATGAAGCCGGCCAGCTGGCGCTCGAGTCGCTCGCGGAGGTAGGGCCGGAGCCAGGGGTGGGCTTCGAACTCGTACGCGTGGGTCGTCTCGTGGAGGGCGACCCAGGCTCGCATCTCGCCGACGGGCACATCGAGGGCGCGCGCGGTCGCGCGCACGTTCTCCTCGACGAACAGCAGCTGTCCCGGCTGCGCCTCGGCCGAGAGGAGAGCCAGGTCGTACTGACCGAGAACGCGCTGGCCCATGAACGCGAGGAGGTAGCCGATCTGGCGCGTCGTGAGGAACCGGTTGGCCACGAGGAGCAGCGACCCGGTGAGGTCGCCGCGACGGGGCCGCAGCTCGTCGCCGAGGGCCGTCTCCAGGTGGCCGATCAGCTGGCGGAAAGTCCCCAGGTTGGCCTGCACCCAGGCCACCCGATCGACCACCGCGTAACGCTCGACGACCCCCGGCAGGGGGCTACCGAGCTCCCGCTCGAGGAGCGGCACGATGCGCTCCATGGCCGCGCGGTACGAAGGCAGCGCCGCCGCGATCTCGTTCCGCGGGAGGATCCCGGGCGCGTGGCGCAGGCGCGCCGTCGCCAGGCGTTCCACGGTGTCCCAGTCGACCATCGAGGAGCGGACCACGCCTTCGAGCCGCTGGCGCAGGACGTAGAGGGCCACTCCTGCGAGGGCGCCCAGGACGATCCAGGCTCGCCCGCCAGAGGCGCGCCCTCCCGAGGCGTTCGGGCTCATCGCTCAGGCCTCCGCGACGGCAAGCTGCGCCCCGAGCTCGACGTGGCTGACCGCCCCGAACTGCGGGCCGAACAGGCGCGCCGCCGTACGCGCGAAGGCGGCCGCATCGCCGGTCGTGAGCTGGTAGTGCATCACGGGCGCTCCCGGCGACGCCTCCAGGGCGTTGATGCCGAGCAGTTCCGCGAGGGAGCTGGCCGTCGCGGCCGCCGAATCCACCACCGCGGTCCCGGGGCCGGCCACCGATGAGATCACCGCCCTCAGGAGGGGGTAGTGCGTGCAGCCCAGGAGGAGCGTGTCGATGGGTTCGTCCGGCGGCCGGCTGTACGGGAGGGGCACGAGCGCTTCGGTCAGGCCGAAGAGCGGTGCGACCGAGCGTCGCACGGCTGCCTCCACGTCCCGGCCGTCGAGCCGTCCTGCCTCGACCAGGGGCACCAGCTCGGGGGCCGGCTGCTCGTACACGTGGAGCGCCGGGTTCTCGTCCTTGATGGCCGCGAAGTAGGCCCGGCTGCGGACCGTGGCGGGTGTGGCGATCACCCCGATCCGGCCGTTGCGAGTGGCAAGGGCCGCCGCCGCCGCGCCCGGCCGCACGACCCCGAGGATCGGGAGGTCGTAGCGCTCGCGCAGGTGCTCGAGGGCGGCCGCGGAGGAGGAGTTGCAGGCGACCACGATCGCCTTCACATCGCGCGCGACGAGCTCGTCGAGGCACTCGCTCGAGAAGCGTCGGATCTCCTCGATCGAGCGCACGCCATAGGGCGCCCGGGCGTTGTCGCCGAGGTAGACGGTCGACTCCTTGGGGAGACGCCGGAGGATCTCCGACAGGACCGTCAGCCCGCCGACGCCCGAGTCGAAGACCCCGATGGGCCGTGGGTCGCTCACCCAGACAGCCTATCAGCGCCCGCCCGGGGGCGCGGGTTCAGCGCCGGTACGACAGGGTCAGTTCGAGGAAGACGACGAGCACGAACGCGAACACGACGATGGGCACACTGGCCGTCCCGCTCACCTGGAGGGCGGCAAGGAGCGCACCCAGGGCGCCGGCAAGGGCGCCTCGGCGGGTCGCGCGGACCCAGTCGCCCGGTCGGGTCGTCCGGCCTCGCCGTCCGAAGGCGGCGAGCCACGCCAGCGGCGTCGCCGTCAGCCCGATCGCAACCCCGATAGACCCCGCCACGAACAGCCTCACCTCGACGGGGTCCGGGTAGACGGTGGTCAGGACGAGCGCCAGGCCGGTCCACGCCACGGCGGCCAGCCAGAGAAGGACGATCGCGGCGAGGCGGTCGCGCGGGCGCATCGTCAGTCCCGATCCGCCAGCCCGGGGAGGTGATCCTCGATCTCGACGAGATCGCGCAGGACGATATCCGGCGTGACGGACCCGTCGGGTACCGAGCTCGGGAGCGGGCTCGCCGCTGGACGGGCGACGAGATACGCGGCCCGCGCCCCGGCGCGCTTGGCACCCACGATGTCCGCCGCCCAGTCGTCGCCCACGTGGAGCAACTCCCCGGGCGACACCCCGAGCGCCGCGGTCGTGGCCGCGAAGATGGCCGGGTGGGGCTTGACCCAGCCGACCCGCTCACTGACCACGACGACGTCGAGGTAGGGGGTCCATCCGGCACGTTCCGCGATGGCGTCGATGGCCCAGGCGAGCGGCCAGTTGGAGAGGATCGCCAGCCGATACTGACCGTGGAGGCGGGCGAGCAGCGGACCCGCCCGCTCGTCGACCGGCATGCGTGCCACGAATGCCTCGCCGTAGTCGCGGACGCCGGCCTCGACCTCGTCACGGCGGGAGAGCGTGGCCGCCGCCTCGTCATCCCAGACGGCCGCCGGCGTCGCGCCGCCCGATGCCGCCGGATCGGTCGCCCCGTCGGGTGCCGGGGGCGGCTCCATGCCCCGGAGCCGGGCGAAGACGCGGACCAGACGCTCGGCCAGATCATTCTCCCGACCGAGGGGCCCGTTGACCGCGAACTGCCGGCGGGCCTCCGCGCGCCAGGCATCGACGAAGTCCTGGAGCGCGAACGGGCCGCTCCGCGCCGCGATCCGCTCGGCGCTGTCGAGCAGCACGGTACGCAGCGCCTCGTCGCTCACGGGGCACAGCGTGTTGCCGAAGTCGAACGAGATGGCGCGCGGCCCGCCCCAGGTCTCCGCATCGGATCCCGAAGGACGGGTCGATGACTCAACGCGCCCGGGAAGCCGGGCAGATCTCACGGAAGGGACAATACCCGCACGCGACCGGGTGCGGCGTCGGCTCGAAGCGTCCCTCGCGCAGGCCGGCCGCGGTCCGCCTGATGCCTTCCCGCGCCTCCTCGAGCCGCCCGGGTTCGGGCGTCACGCGGCCGACGACCCCCGACTCCAGGAAGTGGAGCTGGAGCGCGTCCGGCAGGCGCCCATCACGGGCCTCCCAGCCGAGCGCGTAGATCGCCAGCTGGAGTGATTCTTTCGCCCGGGCGCGAGCCCGGGCCGGCTCGCGCACGTCGCTGGACTTGTAGTCCGTGATGGTCACCCGGGCGGCGTCGCCGCCAGCCGGCTCCGTTGCCTCGACGTCGACGCGATCCCAGCGGCCGCGCACACGGATGTCGTCGAGCACGAAGGCGAAGTCCTCCTCGACGTGCGTCGGGACCACCGCGCCGGGGGCCAGCTGCTCGGCCCGGAACCGGCGCAGCGCGGCGCGGCCGGCCTCCAGGCGCGCCTCCTCGTGCTCGCGGGTGAGGAAGCCCTCGCCCGTCCATGCCGCCTCGAAGGCTGCGATCAGGGCCGCCTCGGACATCGTCTCGCCCTTCTGTTGGCGACGGTGGAACTCCTGGATCGCGCGGTGCAGGGCCGCGCCGTAGACGATCGAGTGGTGGGCCTGGAGCGGGACGCGCAGGCCGTGCACGTAGCGGTACTTGAGCGGGCAGGTGAGGTAGTCGTCGACCTGGTAGAAGCTCAGATCGAGGTGACCGTTGGGGGCCGCACCGGACGACCGCCCGTCGGCCGAAGGAGGCGTCCGGTGCGCTCGCGCCGTCTCGGGCGCCGGCTCGACGGCCGCGAAGCCGGCCAGGCGCTCGAGGAGACCCGATCGGTCGAGCGAGTTCGCGACCGCCGGCCGGTCGAGCGCTTCGAGGACGAACGGCGAAACGCGGCGTGCGCGCCGACCGCCGTAGTCGGCGGCGTGGGTGAGGACCAGCTCGTCGCGCGCCCGGGTCATGGCCACGTAGAAGAGGCGACGCTCCTCGGCGAGGTGGAGCGCGCTCGGCTCGCGCGGGACCACCGGACGGCGGCCGAGCTCGTCCGGGAGGGAGAGCGCATCGCGCCGGGAAGTGGACGGGAAGATCCCCTCCGCCAGCCCGGCCATGAAGACGATCCCGAACTCGAGGCCCTTGGCCTGGTGGACGGTCAGCACCTGGACGGCGTCGTCGTCCGGGTCGGTCGGAGCGGCTGCCGTATCATCGCCCGCTGCCGTCAGGGTACGCAGGTGCCTCACGAAGAACGGCAGGCGGTCGTCCGCCAGGTGAGCCGACTGGCGGCGCACGATCTCGAAGAAGCGCGCGATGGCCACGAGAGCCTCCTCGGCCCGCTCGTCCTTCGCGGCTGCCAGATCGCGCAACCAGCCGCTCCCGCTCAGGAAGGCGTACAGGACTTCGCCCGTGGAGCGCTGCTGGGCCATCTCCCCGTAGGTTCGGATGTCCCGGCGGAGATGGGCCACAGCCGCGGCGCTGGCCGGCTCGAGGCGCACGATCCCGGGCTGGTCCTCGATCTCGAGGACGGTCTCCCAGAGGGAGCGATGCCGCCGCCGGGCATAAGCCATGAGCGCCATCAGGTCGTTCCCCGCCAGCCCATAGCGGTCCGAGCTCGCCAGGGCGAACAAGTCGACGCTCGAATGCGGATCGGCGACCGCGCGCAGGAACGCCGCCAGGAGGCGGATCTCCGGACGGGCGAAGAGGCCCGCCGCCCCGCTGAAGCGCCACGGGACCGCGCGCATCGAAAGGCTGCGCAGGATGGGATCGGCCAGCGCGTTGGTCCGCACGAGCACGGCCATCTCGCGCGGCCGGCGGCCGGCGGCAAGCGCCTGGCCCACCTGGTCCGCGATCCAATCGGCCTCGTCCGAGGCGGTCGGGAAGGCGACGTGACGGACCGATGCGGGGCGCACCGACCGGCGGGTCGCGACGAGCTGCTTGTCGAACCCGGCGCGCGACTCGAGGCGGTCCGGGTCGTTATGGCGGATGAGGCGCCGCCCCGCTGCCAGGATCGGGGTGAGCGAGCGGTGGTTGCGCTTGAGGACGACGATGCGCGCCTCCGGATAGCGCTCCCGGAAACCGAGGATATTGTCGAGCGCCGCTCCCCGGAAGGCGTAGATGCTCTGGTCGTCGTCCCCCACCACGGTCAGGTTGCGGTGCTGCTCCACGAGGACGGCGACGAGCTCGGCCTGGACGGTGTTCGTGTCCTGGAACTCGTCGACGAGCACGTAGCGATAGCGACGCTGGACCTCCGATCTGACCGCCGGGTGGTCGCGCAGGAGGCGCCGGGCGAGGGAGACCTGGTCGCCGAAGTCGAGCAGGCCCTTGGCCTGCATGAGGTCCTGGTATCGACCGTACGCGCGTGCGAGCTCCGACTGGCGCTCGGCCAGGTCGGCCGGCGCCGCATCGGGGGTGCCGGTCGATCCGGCAGCCTTCGCGGCCTCGCGCAGGCGCGCCGCGTAGGCCTCGTAGTCGGCCACCGACACCCCTTCGTCCTTGCACCGGCTGACGAGATTGGCGAAGGCACCCAGGAAGCGGGTCGGGTCGGACAGTGGGCGATAGCGCTCGAGGCCGAGCTCGAAGAGATGCTCGTGCAGGAACACGACCGTCTCCGCACGCGAGAGGACGCGCGACTCCCCGCCCAAGCCCAACTCGAGGCCGAACTCGCGGACGAGCCGGTCACCGAAGGCATGGAACGTCGAGATCGCGGTGTCGACGTAGCCGTACGGGACGAGCGTGTCGACGCGCGCCTGCATCTCGGCGGCGGCACGCTCGGTGAAGGTGAGGGCAAGGATCTCCGTCGGCCGCGCTCGCCGCGTGGCGATGAGCCAGGCGACGCGCCGGGTGATGACGTGCGTCTTGCCGGTCCCGGCGCCGGCGACGACGAGGAGCGGGCCATCGCCGTGGGTGACGGCACGGCGCTGCGCGCGATCGAGACCGGCAAGCAGAGGGGGCGTCTGCGGCATGACCGAAGACTCGGCGACGGCCGTGCCAGCTAGCCCGGCATTGCCGGCGGGCAGACGGTCCTCGTCCGCGGCCGCCCAGCCCGGCAGGGTGCTATCCTTCCGCGCGCCCCAACCCTGCGATCGAGGAGGTCGTCACCCTGTGGCCAAGCGCACGCGCGGGTCGCGCCGGGACCGGCGCCGCGCCGCCCGTCGCGGATCCGTCGCGCCCCCCCCGCCGCGCCCGGCGGCCCTGACCGAGACCGCCGTCCCAGCCGCGCCGGAGGAGGCCGCCGCCGCTCGGCCGCCGCGCGCCGCCCCGCCCGCGCCACTCCCGAGCAGCGCGCCGCACTCCCCGACGTCGGTGCGTCCGGGCAGCGTCCTCGCCGCCAAGGCCGCCCAGGAGTACCGCTACGTGGCCCTCGACCTGCGCCGCATCATCGTCGTCGTTGGCACGCTCTTCGCGGCGATGATCGCCCTGTGGGTCGCCGTCGACGTGCTGAGGGTCGTCACCGTCTGAGAGCGGCAGGCCAGGCTGGCCACCTCAGCCATGCACGGGCAGCGCGGCCTGGCGCCGCGTCGCTGCCGGCGAGGCGTCCGCTTCCTCCAAGGCCTCCGCCGCGAGGGCGATCCCGATGAGCCCGGCGAGTACGAGACCGCTGGACGCCAGGCCGTAGCCGGCCAGCGCCACAACGGCCACGCCGGCGGCCAGCCGCGGCCGGAAGAGCCAGGCACCACGCAGGCCGACGATCGCGATCGCAGCCCCGACGCCGTAGAGCGGAAGGAGGAACATCGACGGCAGCCCGAGGCCCCAGATGAGGAGCAACCCTGCCGTCTGCGGCGCGGCCAGCGCCGCCAGGCCAAGGGCCAGCCCGATCGCGAACCCGGCTGCGACCCATCGCGCCCCGACCGCGGCGATCCCCGGGCCGCCGGGCCGCACGATCGCGCGGACGCCCAGCGCCGACGCGAGCACGACCCCGATGAGGAAGACCACACCCCCCACCGTTGTGAGCGCAAGGCCAAGCCCCGGGGCGCCGGCCGCGTCCGTCGCAGCGGCCGCGGCGCCGCCCAGCGCGGCGAGCGCGGGCAGCGATGCCGCCACCGCCAGCGCCACGATCGCGACCGCGTAGGGGTCACGCGCCGCAGCCCGCACGGCCGGTACAGCGAGCAGGAGCGCGGCGCCCACGGTCAATGCGCCAAGCGCGGCGCTGACGACGGGAGAGGGCGCCTGCCAGCGCGATAGCAGGCCCCCGATCGCGAGGCCCGCCGTGAGAACGAGGCCCGCCTTCCACGCCGAGCCGGCCCGTCCGCCCGACTCCGCGAACAACGCCCCGAGGGCCACCAGGGCGACGAGAACGAGGACGTTCTCGACGACGGCGCCCACCCGTGCGAAGGCGCCGACCACGTCGGCGACGACTGCACCCTTGGGCAGGAAGATCGCGATGCGCAGAGACAGGCGCGTGATCGAGAGATCGAGGACGAGCGCGAGCAGCAGCCAGCGGCTGGTGATGGCGACGAGTCCGCCCGTACTCAAAGGCCGACCCGCGGCGGAGGATCCCCCGCCGACGCGGGCCCCTCGCCCGACGGGCCCGCCTCGCGCAACGCGGCCGACAGCCGCTCGGGATCACGCTGGGGCCCCCCGGGCGGCCAACCCACCCCGATCGCCGGCTCGCGTAAGCCGATGTAGAGCATCCAGGCGATGAGCCCCAGCACGAGCAGGATCATCGCGAGGAACGGCCAGCCGTCGAGAAGCCCGACTGGCCTGGGTATGACCCCCAGAGAAAGCCAGCTCGATGTCGACTTCAGGCCGTCACGGTCGCCGTTCGAGCCG
>Ga0209002_10003924_pt1 | contig 11789 bp, 8 predicted proteins | sample Rifsed16ft2_FD_184010 | JGI IMG/M metagenome (GOLD analysis project Ga0209002, IMG submission 184010) | Soil microbial communities from Rifle, Colorado, USA - sediment 16ft 2 (version 2) | ecosystem: Environmental > Terrestrial > Deep subsurface > Rock core/Sediment | place: Rifle, Colorado...
TCGTCCGTGAACTCGAGCACGTTGTAGCAGGGTTTCGTGTGACCGCGCAGCCGGAGCGAGGCCACGGTCCCGGCGTTCGCGATCCACAGGTCCTCGAGGCGCCAGACGTAGGGCACGTGCTTGTGGCCCGAGAGCACCACGTTGACCCCGGCCGTGATCAGCTCCTCGAGCAGGTCGCCGGCGTCCATCACGGTGCTGCGCTCGCGCCCGGTGCCTGGGATCGGAAGCAGGTGGTGATGCAGGACGAATACCTTCAGGTCCGCCTCGACCTCGAACCGCTCGTGGAGCCACTCGTAGCGCTCGCGCCCGACCTGGCCCTCGTTGATGTCGGGCTCGCTCGAATCCACGCCAACTATGCGTACACCCTTGACTTCCACGTCCCAACGTCGGGGGCCGATCAGCTCCTCGAAGTGCAGGTAGCCGACGTTGCGCGCATCGTGGTTGCCGGGGACCGTGTACATCGGCGCCTGGATCCGTTCGGCGTACGCGACCCAGTTCTTGAACTCCTGCCGGTAGCCCTCGTTCGTCAGGTCGCCGCTGCAGATGACCACGTCCGGCGCCAGCTCGTTCAGCTCCACGATGACCCGGTTCATCAGGTTCGGGATGAAGTAGGGGGAGCCGACGTGCGGGTCGGAGATGTGGGCGATCGTGACCACGGTCGCTCCAGTCTAGCCCCGAGGGCGCCCGGCCCTTGCCGCCGCGCGTGGGACGATACGCCGTCGTGAACCTCCTCGACGTCCTCCTTGTGGTGCTCCTGGTCCTCGCCGGGTTCTCGGGCTACCGTCGAGGGCTCACGCTGCAGGCGTTCGGGTTCGGGGGACTCCTGCTCGGGCTCCTGGTCGGCGCGCTGATCGCTCCGGCGCTCGCCGGGCTCGTGGACGGGCCCGCACTCCAGGCCGGCATCGTGGCCGCCGTCCTGCTCTGCCTGGGCGTCGTCGGGAACGCGATCGGCTGGCTGCTGGGAACCCGGGTGCGCCGACGGGCGGCCGAGTCCCGATGGAGGTCGATCGACGCCGCGGGCGGCTCGGTGGTGACGGTCGTCGCTTCGCTCGTCGCGATCTGGTTCCTAGCCCTGAACCTCGTGACCGGCCCCTTCCCGACGGTCGCCGAGCAGATCCGTGGCTCGGCGACCGTTCGGACGCTGGAGGCGATGCTCCCGGCGCCGCCGTCGCTAGTAGGGCAGGTGCGGCGGTACTTCAACTCCCTGGGGTTCCCCGACGTCTTCACCGGGATCCCGCCCGTTCCCGCCGACCCGGTGCAACCTCCCTCCCAGATCGAGGCTCGGGCCGCGGTCGAGGCCGGCGCGTCGAGCACGGTGAGGATCATCGGTCGGGCGTGCGAGACGATCCAGGAGGGCTCTGCGTTCGTCATCGCCGAGGGCTACGTCGTGACGAACGCGCACGTCGTAGCCGGCGTGTCGGAGCCCCTGATGCAGGTACCAGGCGCCGGCAGCCAGCCCGCGATCCCCGTGCTGTTCGATCCCGAGCTCGACCTCGCACTCCTGCTCGTCGAGGAGACCCCCGGGCCGGCCCTCCCCCTGGTCACCGAGCCGATCGAGCGGGGGGCCGCGGGCGCTGTGCTCGGCTACCCGGGCGGGGGTCCACTGGACGCCCATCTGGCGGCCGTGCGCCGCACGATCGAGGCGGTCGGCCGGGACATCTACGGGCGCGGCGAGGTCGAGCGTTCGCTCCTCGAGCTGCAGACCCGGATCCGTCCTGGGAACTCGGGCGGCCCCTTCGTCCTTACCGACGGCCGGGTGGGGGGCGTCGCGTTCGCGGCCTCGAGCGGCGACGAGGACGTCGGCTACGCGATCGCCGCCTGGGAACTGGAGGAGGCGCTAGCCGGCGCGATCGGCGCCACCCTCGAGGTCGACACCGGCCCCTGCCTGTCCTGAACGACCCCGCTATCGGCCGAACGGCGGAGCGGCGAGGAAGCGACGGCCGAGGTCGAGGGTCGGCAACCTCCCCCGAGGCCTGAACGAGGGCCCCACCACGGCCGATACGGCCTAGCGTGGACGGTCCACGCAAGCTGAGAAGCATGACGGTCGCGCTGGCGGTCCTCCCGCTGGTGCTGGAGATCGGCGCGGTGACCTTCGTGAGCAGTCAGGCCGACGCGGCCGAGCCGAGCACCCGCCGCGCGCCGCACACCGCCGAGCGCGACCGGCCCCCTGTCTCGGCCGCCGCGAGGATCACGCCGGCCCGCGACCTGGGGACCGAGCAGGAGCCCTCCGGACACCTGCTCGCGCGGATCGAGCGCTCGATGCCGCTCCTTTCCCGCCCGGGCGGCAGGAGGGTCGGGACGATGCCCGCAGCCTCCCCCTACTACCGCGAGCCGACGGTCGCGTGGGTCCTCGAGGTGAGCGAGGACGGGCGGTTCGGTCGCGTGCCGATCCCCTACGCGGGTCGGGATACAACCGGATGGTTGCGGCTGCGCGGCCTGCGGACCTCGACCACGTCGGTGAGCATCCGCGCCGACCTATCGCGCCACCGCCTCTGGGTGTACCGGGGCGAGCGCGTGGTCTTATCGGCTCGCGCGGCGACCGGCGCACCGGCGTCTCCCACGCCGACCGGTCGGTACATGGTCTCGGACCGTGTCGCGTTCCCGGGCGGAGGTGTTCTCGGGACCTACGCGTTCGGGCTCTCGGGGATCCAGCCCAACCTCCCGCCGGGATGGGGCGGCGGCAACCAGCTCGCGATCCACGGCACGAACGACCCGTCGTCGATCGGGCGATCCGCGAGCGCTGGCTGCCTGAGGGTCTACGAGCGCGTCCTTGACCGACTGAAGCGCCTGCTCCGGATCGGAACGCCGGTCCTCGTCCAGGCCTAGCGAGCTCGGGCCGCGTTGATGCCGGACGACAGCGCCGCTACTCCTCCATCACCACGCGCACGTCGCCCTCGCGCTCGATCAGGGAGAAGGAAGTGATCTCACCCTCGCGCCGGAAGACGAGGCTGAGCCGGCTGTCCCCGATCGCGAGGTTCCGAACCTCCACCGTGTTGAGCCACGTCGGCATATGCGGCAGGTTCACGGTCAGCATGTTCTCGTGAGCGCGCGCGGAGATGCCGAGCATCGCCTGGAGCATCAGGAACGGCGAGCCCGCGGCCCAGGCCTGCGGCGAACACGCGATCGGGTAGCTCACCGGTCGGTTGGGCGTCCGTCGCGTGAACCCGCAGAACAGCTCGGGGAGGCGGAAGTAGTCAGCGGAGATCGCGGCGTCGAACAGCGCCGTTGCGACGCGGTTCGTCGAGCGCGCGAAGCCGTAACGCTTCAGCCCGGCCGCGATCAGCGCGTTGTCGTGCGGCCAGACCGAGCCGTTGTGGTAGCTCATCGGGTTGTAGGCGGCCGCTGCCTTGCTCATCGTGCGCACGCCCCATCCCGAGAACATGTCGGGCGCGAGCAGGCGTTTGGCGAGCGGAAGTGCCTTGTCCTCGTCGATGATGCCGCAGTACAGACCGTGGCCGGGGTTCGACATCACGGTGCGGACCTGCCTCTTGTCCGCGTCCAGCGCGGCCGCGAAGAAGTTCTCGTCCGCCATCCAGAACGCGTCGTTGAAACGGACCTTCAGGAGTTCGGCCTCCTCTTCGAGTCGCCGGGCGTCCTCAGGGCGATCCAGGGCCCGGTAGACGTCCGCCATCCGCTGTTTGGCGAGGTAGACGTAGGCCTGGACCTCGGACAAGGCGACGGGGGGCTCGGCCAGGCGTCCGTCCGCGTGGACGATCGAGTCGTGCGAGTCCTTCCACCCCTGGTTGCGCATCCCGCGCGGCGACCTGCACCGGTACTCCACGAACCCGTCGCCGTCGATGTCACCGTAGTTGTCGATCCACCCCAGGGCCGCCTCGGCGGCCGGGAGCAGACGCCGCGCGAAGTCCACGTCGCCCGTCCAGCGCAGATGTTGCGCGTAGACGATGAGGAACCACGGCGTGGAGTCCACCGAGCCGTAGTACGGCGTGTGTGGCACCACCCCGGCCCGCGCCAGCTCGCCGTCGCGGATCTCGTGCAGGATCTTGCCCGGCTGCTCGTCGCGCCAGTCGTCCACCTGGGTGCCCTGGCGTTCCGCGAGCAGCTCGAGTGCCTCCCGCGCGGGCCGGGGGTTGACGGTGAGCACCTGGTGCGACGCGATCAGTGAGTCGCGCCCGAAGATCGCCACGTACCACGGGATCCCGGCCGCCAGGACCCCGTGCTCTCCCACGTGCGTATAGAGCGCGCGCAGGTCGCGCAGGCTCCTGTCCAGGAGCTGGTTGAACAGCTCGTTGTCGGTGACGATCTGCGTCGAACCGCGCTCCCACTCCTCGTACGAGCGCCGGAGGTCGTGCACGGCGTGCTCGAAGTTCGGCGGGGACACCGGCTCCTCCTGCCCCACCCGGGGCTCCACCGTGAGTGCGAGGAGCTTCGTCTGGAACGGGCCGAGGTGCAGGCGGAACGTCGCCGTGGCCTGCGTGCCCTCGACGTCCACAGCATCGGGATCGGTGTCGAACGCGACCCGCGTCACCCGCCGCAGGTCGTCCCGTCCGTCATAGACGAACTCGACCGTCCTCTCACGCACCAGCGGAGGACGCGCCTCCTGCGGGCGCTCCCGCGCCATCCCCCGCACCTCGAAGATGTCGGCGAAGTCGGCCCCGAACACGAACGCGACGTCGACCGAGACGGCGAAGGAGTTGTAGTTCTTCACCCGCACCCGCTCGAACAGTCGACCGTCGATCGCTCGGACCCGGCGGATGTTCAGGGTCTGCTGCGGGACCGCGAGCACGTCCCCCTCGAACAGGTCGGGGTTCGTTAGGTCCACGTGCGACATGTACCCGCGCTCCGAGGTCGACGAGAGCAGGACCGGGTCGCGCCCGTTGATCGTCATCCGGAAGGACGAGAGGAACCGCGTGTCGCGCGAGTAGAGCCCGAGCCCGTAGTCGCCGCCGTGGTCGAGGTTGCCCTCGCGATCCGTGTAGAGGAAGGTGTCGCCCTCTTTCACGGCGAGCGTCTTGCTCGCGAGGTCGGTGACGAGGACGGGCGCGGCTCCCTGCTCGGGTCGTTCGGAAGCCGGGCGCGGTTGGACGTTGGCACTCATACGAAGGACGGGGGCGAGTCTAGGTTCGGCATCTGGCTCATTCAATGACATCGGTCACAGGCGGGGTCGACCGGAGCCTCAGCCCAAAACGATCTCGACGCCGGAGGCGCGCACGGCTACCCGGAGCACGCGCCAGCCCTCGCCTGGGTCGGCGACGACGTGCTCGTCGTCTTCGAAGGCTAGCAGGGTGGGACCCGATCCCGACACACACACAGGCAAACCCTCTGCCCGGACCGCCTCGAAGACCGCAAGGGCCTCCGGGACCAGGCCGAGCCGAACCTCCTCGTGCAGACGGTCCCGCATCGCCGAGAACAGCAGCCCGGGCTCGTGCAGGAGCGCTACCGCGGTGAGGGCGGCGTGGCCCGCGTTCGCGACGGCGTCGGGCCGTGGGACTATCGCCGGGAGCACCCGGCGCGCCTCGTCGGTGGACAGCCGAAGATGGTCCGGGACCAGGAGCACCGGGCGGAGCTGGGGGTCGGGGTCGAACCGCGCAACGACCCTAGCGTCGACCACCATCGTGAACCCGCCGAACACGGCCGCGGCCGCATTGTCCGGATGACCTTCGATCGCGGCGGCCACCTCTAGGACATCGGTCTGTCCCATCCCGAGGCCGAGCGCCGCGTCGGCGAGCGAGACGCCGGCGACCGCCGCCGCCGCCGAGGAGCCGAGGCCCCGCTCCAGCGGGATCCGGTTCACGCCGTGGAGCGCACCTCCGGGTGGCTCGACGCCGTGGCGGCGGGCGGTCTCGGCGATCGAACGCGTCACGAGGTCGGAGCCGTCGGTGGGCAGCTCGACCGCGCCCTCCCCTTCCCAGGTGACGCCGGGCTCGGCGTCGGTGTCGAGCGTGACCTCGTTCACGAGTTCAAGGGCCAGCCCGAAGCAGTCGAACCCGGGGCCGAGGTTCGCACAGGTGGCGGGCACGCGGGCGGTCAGACCCACGCCTACAGCCCGAGTTCGGTGGCGACGGCGTGGGGATCCGCGGAGACGCTCGGCGGGTGTGCCGCCCCGGTGATCGCCCACTCGGGGTCCTTCAGCCCGTGGCCGGTCAGGACGCAGACTACGAGTGCGCCCGCCGGCAGCCGGCCCTCGGCGGACAGGTGCAGGAGCCCGGCTACGCTGGCGGCGGACGCCGGCTCGGCGAACAAGCCCTCGTGCGCGACGCGCCGGTACGCGGCCAGGATCTCTCGGTCGGTGACGGCGAGTATGCCGCCCTCGGACTCGGTGGCCGCCGCCATCGCCAGGTCCCACGAAGCCGGGTTGCCGATACGGATCGCGCTCGCGATCGTCTGCGGGTCCTTCACCGGCTCGCCCTTGACGAGCGGCGCCGCGCCGGCCGCTTGGAACCCGAACAGGCGCGGGGGCTCTGCGATCGTCCCGTCGGACAGGTACTCCGAGTAGCCCATCCAATGGCTCGAGATGTTGCCGGCATTGCCGACCGGCACGCAGTGCAGGTCGGGCGCGCGGCCGAGGGCGTCCACGACCTCGAACGCGAGCGTCTTCTGCCCCTGGAGCCGGTACGGGTTCACCGAGTTCACGAGCGTCACGGGGTAATGCTCCGCGAGGTCCCGCGCGAGCTCGAGCGAGGCGTCGAAGTTCCCCTCGACCTCGAGGACGCGCGCGCCGTGGACGAGCGTGCCCGCCATCTTGCCGAGCGCGACCTTCCCCTTGGGGACCAGCACCGCGCAGGTGAGCCCGGCCTTGCCGGCGTAGGCGGCTGCGCTCGCGCTGGTGTTGCCCGTGGAGGCGCACACCACGGCCTTCGAGCCCTCCTCGACGGCCTTGCTTATCGCGAGCGTCATCCCGCGATCCTTGAAGGAGGCCGTGGGGTTCGCGCCCTCGTACTTCAGCCAGACATCGCAGCCGGTCTCGGCAGATAGCGGCTCCGAGCGCACGAGCGGCGTGCCGCCCTCGCACAGCGTGACGACCGGCGTCGTGTCGGTGACCGGGAGCCGGTCCCGGTACTCCTCGATGATGCCGCGCCATGGATGCGCCACGCCTACTCCTCGGCCTCGACGCGCAGGATGCTGCGGACCTCCTCGACCGCGGGGAGGTCGCGCAGCGTGGCGACGGCCTCCTGGAACGCGCCCTCGAGAGCCCGGTGCGTGATGAACACGAGTTGGGCGTCGCGGCCCGTCCCCTCCTGCCACACGCTCCTGATCGAGACGTCGCTCTGCCCGAAGACGCTCGCGATCTCGGCGAGCACGCCCGGGCGGTCCTCGACGCGGAGCAGGATGTAGTACTGGCCGGTCATCTCGGCCATCGGACGGATCGTGCGCTCGTGGAAGCAGGTGCACCCGACGCCGCGCGCGTCGGCGAGCAGGTTCCGCGCGACGCTCACGAGGTCTCCGACCACGGCCGTCGCGGTCGGGGCACCGCCGGCGCCGCGGCCGTAGAACATCAGCTCGCCCACCGCTTCGCCCTCGACGAAGACGGCATTGAAGGCATCGCGAACGCTCGCGAGAGGGTGCGCCGCAGGGATCATCGCCGGATGCACACGGGCGGCGATCCTCTCGTCGTCCCCCATCTCCGCGATCGCGAGGAGCTTCACGACGTAGCCGAGCCGCCGCGCGAACTCGATGTCCTCTGTGCTCACCCGCGTGATGCCCTCGCGGAACACGTCGGCCGCGGTCACTCGAGCGTTGAACGCGATCGATGCCAAGATGGCGCACTTGGCCGCGGCGTCGTGCCCCTCGACGTCGGCAGCGGGATCAGCCTCCGCGTAGCCCAGACGCTGTGCCTCGGCCAGCACGTCGTCGAAGGCCCGGTCCTCCTCCGACATCTTCGTGAGGATGAAGTTCGTGGTCCCGTTGACGATGCCCAGCACCCGGCGGATGCGCTCGCCCGAGAGCGACTCCTTCAGCGGCCGGATCAGTGGGATGCCGCCGCCGACCGCGGCCTCGAAGTACAGGTCCAGGCCCTTGGCGTCCGAGGCGTCGAACAGCTCGCGCCCGCGGGTGGCGAGCAGCTCCTTGTTGGCCGTCACGACCGGCTTCTCGCGGTCGAACGCGGCGAGGATCAACGAACCCGCCGGCTCGGATCCGCCGATCAGCTCACACACGATGTCGACGTCGGGATCCTCGACGACGGCCATCGGGTCGGTGACGAAAGCGTCAGCCGGCAACGGCACATCGCGGTCGCGCACCGGATCGCGCACCGCGACGCGGGTCACCTCGAGGCGACAGCCAGCGCGGCGAGCGATGTCGTCCCGGTGACCGTGCAGCAGGCGGATCACCGCGGCCCCAACCGTTCCGCAGCCGAGCATGCCCACCCGCAGCACCCGCTCGCTCAATCCCTCTCAGCTCCTTCGGCAGGGGGGGTATCGCTCGCGCTCCCGCGCTCGCCGCCCTCCAGACCCTCGAGTACCGCCGCGCCGATCCACACGGCCATCAGTATCTCGTCCTCGTAACCGTAGGACTTCTTCGCGTGGCGGACGAGCCGACCCTCCTGCTCGAAGCCGAACCGCCGGTACAGGGCGATCGCCGCCTGGTTGTGCGGGTAGACGGTGAGCTCGACGCGCTCGACAGCTTGGTCGCCGGCCCAGCGCATCGCCTCCTTCATCAGCGCCGTCCCGACCCCGCGGCCGCGCCGGTCGGCGACGACGAACATCCCGAGCGTCGCCACGTGCCGAGTTGCCGGGTGGTCGTCCCGACGGATCGAGAGGCTGCCGATCAACCGATCGCCCTCGAAGGCGAGCAGGTGGGCGCCATCGCCGTCGTAGGCGGAACGGAACCTTCGACGGTAGAACCGCTTCGGGCGGGCGACGACCTCTGTCTGGATGAACCGCCGCTCGGACGCGACCGCCCGGTACGCGCGGAGGAATGCAGCGGCGTCGCGCGCACGCGCCGGCCGGATCAGCACGCCGGAGACGCGCTCAGGCATCGGCGCGGTCCATGGACTCGGGCGCCGAGACGCCCAGCAGGCCCAGCAGGTTCGCGATGGCCTGCTTCGCACCTCGGCATAGCCAGAGCCGGGCCTGGGTGAGCTCCGCGTCGTCGGACAGGACCGGGCACTCCGTGTAGAAGCGGTGGAACCTGGCCGCGAGATCCTGCGCCGCGTGCGTGAGCCGGTGGGGCGCCCGGAACTCCGCTGCGGCCGCGACCTGAGCCGGAACGTCGGCGATCGCGCGGAGGACCTCGAGCTCGGACTCCGTCCCGAGAAGCGAGAGGTCGGCCTCGGCGATCGGCCGCATTTGCACGCCGCGCTCGGCCGCCTTGCGCAGGATCGACGCGATGCGCGCGTGCCCGTACTGCACGTAGTAGACGGGATTGTCCAGGGACTGGCGCTTCACGGCGTCGATGTCGAAGCTCATCGCCACGTCGCTGCCGAACATCAGCAGGTGGAACCGTGCCGCGTCGGTCCCGACCTCGTCGATGAGCTCGTCGAGCGTCACGAAGGTGCCGGCGCGCTTGCTCATCGGCACGGGAACGCCATCGCGCAGGAACGAGACCCACTGGTAGATCACGAACTCCACGCGCTCGCCGCCGTAGCCAAGAGCCTCGGCCGCTCCCCGCACGCGCGCGATGTCGCCGTGATGATCGGCACCCCACACGTAGACGAGGTGATCGAACCCGCGCTCGAACTTGTCGACCAGGTACGCGCAGTCTGCGCCGAAGTACGTGTGCGTCCCGTTCGAGCGCATGAGCGGGCGGTCCTTGTCGTCGCCGAAGCCCGTAGAGCGGAACCAGACGGCGCCCTCGGACTCGAAGACGGTGCCGGTAGCGCGCATCCGCTCGATCGCGGCCTCGATCTCACCGCGTTCGGCGAGCGCGCGCTCGGACAGGTACGAGTCGAACCGCACGCCGAATCGCTCCAGCGTGCGCTCGATCTGGGCCAGGACGCGCCCCGCGCCCTCCTCGCGCATACGCTCGAAGCGCTCCGCCGGGGGGAGCTCCGCAAAGCCGGGGCCCTCCTCGTCGAGGATCTCCCGCGCCAGGTCCGTGAGGTACGTGCCGTGGTAACCGTCCTCGGGCACCTCTGCGTCGCGCCCGAGGAGCTGGAGGTAGCGAGCCTCGACGGAGGCGCCGAACCGGTCCATCTGCCCCCCGGTGTCGTTGAAGTAGTACTCGCGCTCCACGATCCACCCGGCGGCCTCGAACAGGCGGGCGAGCGCGTCGCCGAGGGCTGCGTTTCGCGCGTGTCCGATGTGGAGCGGACCCGTGGGGTTGGCGCTCACGAACTCGACCTGCGCTCGCAGACCGTTGGGCGCTGCACGACCGTAGCTCTCGCCGGCTTGGACGACCTCACGGAGCGCGTCCTCGAGCCACGCCGACGTGAGCCGGAAGTTCACGAATCCGGGACCCGCGACCTCGGCGGCGGCGACGAACGGTGCGTCGGGCAGGTGCCGGACCACGGCCTCGGCAACCTCGCGCGGAGGTCGCCCAACGCGCTTGGCCAGCACGAGGGCGACGTTCGTGGCGAAGTCGCCGTGCTCCTTCTGCCTCGGCTTCGACAGGTCAACCTCGGGTGGGGCTCCCGTCAGTCCGAGCTCGTCTCCGGCGGCGAGCAGGGCCGCGTGCACGAGTTCGGAGAGTCGATCCTGGATCATCGGCGCGGGAAGCCTAGCGCGCCCGGCAGGCTCCTCCGCGGGCGACGAGCATCGTCGGGCCACGACCCCGCGAGAGCGCGTTGCTAGACTCGCCTCACAGCCCTCGTAGCTCAGCGGATAGAGCGCCGGCCTCCGGAGCCGGGTGCGCAGGTTCGAGTCCTGCCGGGGGCACAGGTACGGCCTAACCTGAGGCCGCAGGTGCGACCTTAGCGGCCTTCGGCGAGCGACGGTCGGCACCGGCGCTTGGTTGCCCACCGGCGGAAGCATCGGTCCTGCGTCTCGAGGGCGGCGTTCTACTGAAGCAGGTGACACAAGACCAGGCAGGCACGATCGCATCGACAGCCGAGTCCCTGCGACTACGATGAGGTGGAGGGGACGTGTACCGGGAGAAGGCCGACAGCCCCTACATCCCCCTACATCAAAGGAGATATGGTGCCGATCACTCACGACGAAGCGTCCGTCGTAAGTCACGGTGCGACGACCAGTTCGAGTTCGCTCTGGACCTAGATGCTGGACGGCCTCAGGAGACTATGGAGCGCAATGCTCCTTGAGATGGATACGTACATCCTTGAGTCAGCACATACCGTTCGCGTCTGCGCCCATGTCAGCCCTGATCTCCTCGTCCGAGAGCGCGCGACCTGCGAAGACCTTCACTTCGTCGATCCGCCCATCCAGGAAGAACCCTCTCTCGTCGATCGACCTCGGGGTGTCATCCGGGCCGCCCCGGTGCCCGAACTTGAGGGAGGCTCGCGAATCAGGATCGATCACTACGTCCTCCGGGGCGGTGCCGGAAGCGATCACGTTGCCGTTCATGAGAATCTCGACCATGTTCCCGCTCCGGCGGGCCGCCAAATGGATCCAGGTCCCGACGGGGATGTCGAGTCGAGCAGAAGCGATCCCACCAGGATCCAGTCCGAACCCGATCCGGTTGCTGTTGAGCTTGGTGAAAGTCCAGCCGATCTGGTGACTGTCACGGTCGAATGATCGCTGAACCCACTTCTCCACGAGGATCTGCTCGCCCTCGGTGGTGTTGAAGTTGACCCACAGCGCCACGGTGAAGTCCGCCGTACCGAAGTTGAGGTCGGGGTCGTGAGGGACCGAGACGAAGTCGCCATCGCCATCTAGAACGAAGGCCTGACCGATACGCCCGCTCCCGAACGTGGCGTCTCCGTGAAGGATCGCATCCCC
>Ga0209002_10003925_pt1 | contig 11788 bp, 11 predicted proteins | sample Rifsed16ft2_FD_184010 | JGI IMG/M metagenome (GOLD analysis project Ga0209002, IMG submission 184010) | Soil microbial communities from Rifle, Colorado, USA - sediment 16ft 2 (version 2) | ecosystem: Environmental > Terrestrial > Deep subsurface > Rock core/Sediment | place: Rifle, Colorado...
CCGCCTCCAGGGCACGGCACGTCTGTTGGCCGAGCTCGATGTGCTGGCGGGGCTCGCCGAGGTCGCGGTCCGCGAAGGGTACGTCCGGCCCGCCATGACCGACGCCTTCGGTCTGGAGCTCAAGCGCTGCCGCCACCCGGTGGTGGAGCGGGTGCTGCCGCGTGGGAAGTTCATCCCCAACGACGTCTGGTTCGACGCAGCGGCCCGCATCACCCTGCTCACCGGGCCGAATATGGCCGGCAAGTCCACCATGCTGCGCCAGGTGGGGTTGGCCGTGATCATGGCGCAGCTGGGCTCGTTCGTGCCGGCCGAGGCCGCCACGATCGGGGTGGTGGACCGCGTGTTCACGCGGGTCGGGGCCAGCGACAACCTGGGTCGGGGGCAATCCACATTCATGGTGGAGATGGCCGAGACCAGCGCGATCGTGCACGGCGCGACCGAGCGGAGCCTGGTGCTGCTCGATGAGATCGGCCGCGGCACGTCCACCTACGACGGCGTGGCGATCGCGTGGGCGGTCACCGAGCACCTGCACGACCGGATCGGCTGCAAGACCATCTTCGCCACCCATTACCACGAGTTGACCCAGCTCACGGAGCACCTGCATCACGTGCGCAACTTCCACGTCGCCGTGCGAGAGGTGGGGGACCAGGTCTTGTTCCTGCATGAGCTTCGGCCCGGCGCCACTGACCGCTCCTACGGCATTCACGTCGCACAGCTCGCTGGTCTGCCCCAGGGCATCATCGCGCGGGCAGGGGAGATCCTGGCGCTCCTGGAATCCGGTCACCACGTGGCCGGCCTGAAGCCGCCTCCGGCCCCGGACGCCGGCCAGCTGGCGCTCTTCGAGGAGCATCCGGTGCTCGCCGATCTGCGCACGCTGGATCCTGATTCCATGACGCCGCTCGAGGCGCTGACTCGTCTGGCGGAGCTCAAGCGGCGCGCCGAGGAAGCATGACGGCACCTCGGGGTGTGACGCTGCCGGGCGCGTTGGGGGCCGCGGGGCTGGCGCTCCTCGCGGCCTGCGGTGCCGAGCGGCCGGCGGCGGCGGACGCCCCCACGACCAGCACCACGCCGGCCTTCGAGCCGCCGGTAGTCACCAACCCGGAGTCACCGGTGAATTACCCGCCGGCCCTGTGGGAGCAGCAAGTCGAGGGCACCGTGGTGCTGCGACTGCACCTGGACGAGCGGGGCAACGTGGCGCCGGATTCGACCCGGGTCTCCGAAACCAGTGGCTACCCGACGCTCGATTCCGCGGCGCTCCGAGCCGTGCCCGACATGCGCTTCGCGCCCGCCCGGCGAGGCGGCCAGCCGGTCGCGACCACATTCCTCCAGCCCGTGCACTTCCGCCATCAGCAGCGCGCCGGGGCGCCCAGCCGGCCATGACGCCCCAACATCTGAAGCCCTACGACGACGTCCTGCAGACCATCGGCTGGACGCCACTGATTCGCCTCAATCGGGTAACCGCCGGCATTCGGACCCCGGTGTACGCCAAAGCCGAGTTCTTCAACCCGGGAGGCTCGGTGAAGGACCGGATCGGGCTGGCGATGATCGAAGCCGCCGAGCGCGAGGGACGGCTCAAACCGGGCGGCGTGATCGTGGAGGCCACGTCGGGGAACACGGGTGTGGGACTGGCGATCGCGGCCGCCGTGAAGGGGTACCGCTGCATCTTCACCATGCCGGACAAGATGTCCCAGGAAAAATCCCGCCTGCTGCGCGCGCTCGGCGCCGAGGTGGTCATCACCCCGACGGCCGTGCCGCCGGACCACCCCGAGAACTACCTCATGAAGGGCCGCGCGATCGCGGGATCCCTTCCCAACGCCATCTTCGCCGATCAGCACTACAACCCGGTGAACCCGGACGTGCACTACCGGACCACGGGCCCCGAGATCTGGCAGCAGACCGACGGTCGCGTCACTCACTTCATCTGCTCGCCCGGCACCGGCGGCACGGTGACCGGGGCGGGGCGCTATCTCAAGCAACAGAACCCCAAGGTCAGGGTCGTGGCCGGAGACCCGGTGGGATCCATTTATACCGAGTACGCCAAGACCCACCAGAAGGGCGAGGGCCATCCCTACAAGGTGGAGGGGATCGGCGGTGACAAGATCCCCACGTCGCTCGACTTCGACGTCGTGGACGAATGGATGTACGTCGCCGACCGGGACGCCATGTTGATGGCACGCCGCCTCGCCAAGGAGGAGGGGCTCCTGGTGGGAGGGTCTACCGGCCTGAACCTCGTCACGGCGCTCGAGGTGGCGCGCCGGTTGAACGATCCCAAGGCCCTGGTGGTCACCGTGCTCTGCGACACCGGCGAGCGGTACCTGTCCAAGGCCTTCAGCGACGAGTGGATGCGGGAGAACCAGATGCTCGACGTCGAGCGGGTCACGCTGGCCACCATCCTGAGCGGCAAGCCCCAGGAAGCGCCGGAGCTGGTCACGATCGCGCCCACAGCTACCGGACGGCAGGCGTTGAACCTGATGAGCACCTACGACGTGTCGCAGCTTCCCGTGGTGGAGGGAGCGGATTGCGTGGGCTCGGTGTCCGAAGCGGCGCTCACCACCAAGGCGCTGAGCGAAGCGTCGATCCTGGAGCATCCGGTACGGGAGGTGATGGAGTCGCCGTACCCCGTGGTGGACGACAGCCTGCCGCTGGAGAACCTCACCGCGCTGCTGGCCCGTGAAACTCCGGCGGCCCTGATTCGGCGGAACGGGGAGCTGGCGGGCATCGTGACGCGGTACGATGTGCTGCGGCACGTGGCGGGGGTGCGATGAGCGGCCGGGTCCCCCAGTTCCTGCTTTCCGCCGAGACCAGCTTCTCCGCCGCCCACCGGCTGCCGGGAGTGGACATGTGTGACCGGATCCACGGCCACGATTGGCGGGTACGCCTCACGGTCCGGGTCAACGCCTCCGAGCTGGGGCCGAACGGGATGGCCCTGGACTTCCGGGAAATCGAACGCACCGTCCGCGCGGCCGTGGAAGACTTCGAGCACCGCGATCTCAATCAGCTCGAAGCGTTCGCCCGCACGGCTCCCACTGCCGAACAGGTGGCCCGCATCGTGAGCGAGCGGGCCCACGCCCAACTGGCGCGGTCGGTGCCTGCCGCGCGGGTGGACGAGGTCGAGGTCTGGGAGACGCCCACGTTCCGCGTGGTATACCGGCCCTCGTGACCCGGGTCGCGGTGTTGACCGGCGGCTCGACGCCGGAGCGGGACGTGGCGTTCGCCGGCGCCGCCCAGGTGGTGCAGGCGCTGCGCCATCGCGACCACACGGTTACCGTCGTGGACACGGTGGACGGGCCACTTTCCGCGGAGGCGGAGCGAACGATCCTGGTGCCCTCCGTGGGACGTACACCACCCACCGCCGCCGAGCTCGACGCGCTGGCCGCCCGGGAGCTCGGGCCCGCGCTGGTGGAGCTCCGCGAACTCACCGACGCCGACTTGGTGTTCTTGGTGGTGCATGGACGGGCCGGCGAAGGCGGAACCCTCCAGGCGCTCCTTGAGGCGGCGGGGATCCCCTACACCGGCAGCGACCCGCTCGGCAGCGCCCTGGCGATGGACAAGGACGTGGCCAAGCGCCTGTTCCAATGGGCGCAGGTGCCGACCGCTCCCTGGGTCATGTGGCCGGCGGATCGCCAGGCGGTTGAGCGTCTGGGCTTTCCCCTGGTGGTGAAGCCGTCCAAGGTGGGCTCCACCGTGGGCCTCACCGTAGTGCACCGGTACGCGGACGTCGAGGCCGGCGTGGCCGAGGCCCGCCGGTTCGACGACGAAGTCCTGCTGGAACGCTTCATTCCAGGACGCGAGCTCACCTGTGGGGTCCTGGGCAGCCGGGCCCTCGCCGTGGGCGAGATCATTCCACGCCACGAGATCTTCGACTACGAGTGCAAGTACACGCCCGGGATGTCACGGGAGATTTTTCCTGCGGACCTGCCGGAGCCCGTCGCGGCGAGGGTGCAGTCGTTGGCGCTGGCCGTGCACCGCGGGCTCAAGCTCCGCGACTTCTCCCGTGTGGACTTCAGGCTGGATCCGGAGGGGACCGCCTATTGTCTAGAGGCGAACACCCTGCCCGGGCTCACGGCCACCAGCCTGTTCCCCCAATCCGGAGCGGCGGTGGGCATCGGCTTTCCCGAGTTGTGTGACGCGATCTGCCAGTTGACCTTGCAGCGAGGCGGGCAAGGGAACAAAGTCGGGGCTTCAGGGAGTAGATGAGCCAGATGGATGGCCGCTCGACCTTCGCGTTGACCCCCTGGGTCCGCCGCCTGATCGCGGCGAACGCCGTGGTGTACCTGCTCACCATCACGGTCTTCACCGGTACCTGGTTTTACCAGGCCTTCGCCTTCGCACCTTCCGCCGCCCTGACCCAGCCTTGGACGTTCGTCACGTATGCGTTTGTCCACGGCGGATTCCTCCACCTCGCCTTCAACATGCTCATGCTGTTTTTCTTTGGGCCGGCGGTGGAGGAGCGGCTGGGCGGCCGGGCGTTCATCGGGTACTACCTGTTCTGCGGGTTGGGCGGCGCGGCGCTGTCGTTTGCCATCGCGCTCCTCGCGCCCGTGGCACCCTTTGTGGGCGCCTCCGGGGCGGTCCTCGGCGTCGCGCTGGCGTTCGCGCTCTACTGGCCGGACGCGCCGATCCTGGTGTTCCCGTTGCCGGTGCCTATCAAAGCCAAGTGGCTGGTCCTGGGGTTGGCCGTCATGAACCTCACGCTCGCGGTCCTGCCGGCGCAGGACGGGGTCGCCCACCTGGCGCACCTTGGCGGCTTGCTGTTCGGATTCCTCTACCTCCGCGGAGCCACGCTGGCTGCTCGGGTCCCGCGCTCGTCTCCCCAGCGCCGGACGCGGGCGCGTGCCCGGACCGGCCAGAGCGGGGCGGAGGGCGGGCGCCGGCGCGAGGGGTCGCGACGAGCCGCCTCGCGCCCCGACGAGACCATCCAGGCCAAGATCGACCGCCTGCTCGACAAGATCTCCGCCACCGGCATCGACTCCCTCACGCCGGAAGAACGCCAGCTCCTGGCCGAGCGCAGCCGACAGCTCCGGCAGCACTGACGTCCCCATGGCGCCCCGCTTCGCCGTCCGGCAGGGCGACATCACCACCTACGACGGCAACGCCCTGGTCAACGCGGCCAACAATCATCTCGTCCTGGGGGCCGGCGTGGCCGGTGCCATCCGCCGCGCCGGCGGCCCCGCCATCCAGGCGGAGTGTGACCGCCTTGGTCCCATTCGGGTGGGCGAGGCGGCGATCACCGGGGCCGGGCGTCTCGGCGTCCGGTGGGTCATTCACGCCGCAGCCATGGGCGATCAGCCGGCCTCCGAGCGGTCCATTCACGCCAGCACCGCCGCCAGCGTGCGGCTGGCGGCGCAACACGGCGCTCGGCGCATCGCTTTCCCCATTCTGGGTTCCGGCATCGGCGGCTTCGACCTCCGCCGCGCGGCGGCTGTGATGCTCGACGCGATTCGAACGACGCCCGAGGCTGAAGCGCTCGACGAGATCGTGCTCTACGGGTTTTCGGCAGCGGATGCCGAGCTACTGCGCGAGCTGATCGAGTAGCAGTCAGCCGTCGGCGATCAGCCCTCAGCTACCGGGACAGGGGGTCACGCGGAGCGCCGACGGCTAACGGCTACTTGTCAGCGGACTCCGCTCGGTCCAAATTGGCTTCGCTCCTCCATGCTCGTGAACCTTGTCCCACCATTCATGGCCGCGCTCGCGGCGAAAGATCCCCTGGAGGCGTATCACCGTTACCTCGACGACCACCGCGTGGTCCTCGGGGCGTACTGGCACAATTACGTACTGGACCTGGACAGCCCGCACGCCGCCGACGTCATCCGGCGTGCCCTCGCCGCCGAGCGCCGCGATCTCCTGACGCTGCTGCACGACGTGGACGTCGCCGCCATCGCCGAAGAAGCGCTGGGCCGTTGTGAGATCCAGCTCGATATGGACCGGCCGACGGATCTCTACCTGATGGTTGGAGTGGGCGGCGCCAACGCCGGCGAGCTGGTGGTCGCCGGCCGCGGGGTCGCCTTCGTCTGCCTGGAGCACTTCACCGGCCGGCCCAATCCCGAGAGCTACGGGCTGGGGCTCGCGCCCGGCCTGCTCCCGCTCTGGATCGCCCACGAGCTGGCGCACACCGTGCGATACACGTCACCGGCCAGCCGCGGCGAGCTGGCGCGGGTGGTGGAGGACGCTGGCGGGTTCTACGACTACTGGGACAGCGGCAGCCGCGCCACGCTCCGCGAGTTGCTGGTGAACGAAGGGCTTGCCGTGGCGGCCGCGCGGGCGGTGGCTCCGGGGTTCGACGTGTGGCAGTATCTGGGGTACGGACGGCGGCAGTACCGCCGGTTGCGGGAGCTGGACGCGTTCCTGCGGCGGGTCACGGATGCCGAGCTGGAGCACCGCGGCCTGGGGTATCGCCTGCGCTACCTGGCGGGCGGGACCAGTCCCTCGACCCGGTTGGTGTCCGGCAAGGTCATTCCGGAGCGGGCCGGGTATTATCTGGGACTCCAGATGGTGGAAGCGATGGTGAACGAACAGGGTGTGGCCGCGGCCCTTCGCGCCTCGGCGGTCGAGTGCCGGGACGCGGAGGAACGCGCCAGCGGCGTGCAGACGGCGTGACCCGGCGGTCGTCAGGGCCCGCCCCGCCGGGTCCGGAGCGCCGCCGCAACCCGACGCTCCGCGAGGTCCTGGACGAGCTGGTCACTCACGTCCGGGACATCGCGCGCCGCGCCCGGACCATGTCGCAGGATGAGCTGGACTACGCCCAGCAACGGTTGGAGTGGTTGGCGGATGAGGTGTGGCGCCTCGCGGTCCGAGGCGAGGATGAGGAGTCCCGCTAAGCAAGCGCCGTCACTTCCCCACGCAGAACGAGCTGAACACGCGATCCAGGATGTCATCAGTCGTCACCAGCCCGATGACGTCCTCCAGCGCGCCTACCGCCGCCCTGAGATGCGTGCCGGCCACCGCGGCCTCGAGCCCGGCACGGCGCGCCGACGCGAACTCTTCCACCTCGGCCAGTGCCCGCTCCAGCGCCGCCCGGTGCCGCGCCCGCGTCACCACCGGTGTGACGTCCCCTTGCTGCGCCAGCGTGGTGAACGCCACCCTCGCCAAGGTCGCGCGAAGCTCCGCCAGCCCGGCGCCGCTCACGGCCGACACCGCCACCTCTCCGTCCGGCTCCGCTGCCGCCCGCCCCCCAGCGTCCCCTGCGGCATCCGCCTTGGTCCATGCCAGGATCAACCGCTCTCCAAGCTCGACCCGAAACCGGCGTTCCTCGCCGTCCAACTCGCGTCCCGCTTCGGCGCACAGCAGCACGATGTCCGCCGCCGCGAGATACCGGCGGGATACCTCGACCCCGAGCCGCTCCACCCGGTCGCCGCTCTCCCGCAGGCCCGCCGTGTCCACCAGCCGGAAGGGAAAGCCGTCGCACACGGCGCTCGCCTCGATCGCGTCGCGCGTGGTTCCCGGAATCTCGGTCACGATGGCCCGCTCGCTTCCCAGCAGCGCGTTGAACAACGAGGACTTGCCGACATTGGGGCGCCCGGCAATCACCACCAGCGCGCCTTCGCGCAGCCGCTCACCCTCCGCGGCGGTGCGAAGCAGCCCGAGCAGCGCCGCACGCAGGCCCTCGATCGCCCGATCGACGCGCTCGGCCGGCACGGGGCCGCTGTCTTCCTCGGGGAAATCGATGTCGTAACTGATCAGCGCTTCCAGCGCGAGCACCTGCTCGCGCAGCGCGCCAATCCGCTGCGACAGGCCCCGATCCAACTGCCCCAGCGCCGCGCGCCGCTGGGCCGGCGCCGTGGCATCCACCAGATCGGCAATGCCCTCTGCCTGGAGCAGATCCACCTTGCCGTTCAGCATCGCCCGTCGGGTGAACTCCCCGGGCAACGCCGGCCGCGCGCCCGCGGCAAGCAGCGCACCCAGCACCTCCGCCGGCACCAGCAGGCCGCCGTGGGTGCCGATCTCCACCAGGTCGTCGCCGGTATAGGAGCCCGGCGCGGGGTACACCGTGTACAGCACGTCGTCCAGCGTCTCACCGCTGAACGGGGCCACCGCTCGTGCGCGACGCGCGGTGCGCGCCGGGCCGGGCGCGAAGGGCCGCAGCACCCGCCCGGCGACCGCCAATGCGTCGCGGCCCGACAGGCGGATGAGGGCAACCGCGGAGCGCCCGGGGGGTGTGGCCAGGGCCACGATGGTATCGGTGAGCATGGGTGGGGCGGAAGATGGCACGGCAAAGCCCCGCTGTCCGGCTACGTCGTTCGTGCTACCCTTCGCAACCGCTCCCGCGCGATCAGCCACTGCTGGGGAAGGCTCGCGATGTTGCTGACGGCGTAGTAGAGGTTGAGCCCCGACGAGAAGTTCAGGAACAGGACCGTGAACATCACCGGCATGATGTAGAGCATCATCTTCATCTGCGGATTGGGCGGGATCCCGAGCTGGCCAATCTTCGACAGCGCGTACATCGAGAGACCCATCACCAGCGGGATGACGTAGAGCGGATCCGCCCGCGACAGATCGGGCAGCCAGAGGAAGGGCACGCCCCGCAACTCGATGGTGTTGGCGAACACGAAGAACAGGGCGAAGAGCACCGGCATGGGCAGGAGCATCGGCAGGCACCCACCCAGCGGGTTGACGCCGTGTTCCTTGTACAGCTTGAACAGCTCCTGCTGCATCTTCTGCGGTTCGTTCTTGTAGCGCTCCTGCAGCGCCTTCATTTCCGGCTGAATGGCCTGCATCGCGACGCTGGATCGCATCGCTTTCTGGTTGAGCGGCCACAGCAACACCCGGACGCCGATGCCGAACAACACCAGCACCCAGCCGTACGCCAGGCTCAGGGCGTCATGCATCCAGAGCAGAACCTGCATGATCAAGATCGAGAACGGTCGAATGATGGGTCGGAAGATCCAGCCGTACGGGCTGATGTCCTCCAGGTCGTGACCCAGGCGCGCCAGGCGCCGGTACTCCTGCGGCCCGGCGTACACCGCGAACTGGAACCGTCCGGCGGGAGCTGCCAGCGAGGCGGCGACATGCACCTGCGATTCGTGCCGCCCCGGGCGCTGGCCTCCCACCGCCACCGCCCCGCCGAGGCGCGGCCCGCCCTCATCGGTGGTGAGAACCGCCGTCATGAAATACTTCGACTTGATCGCGACCCACTCGAACGACCCCGCTAGTTCCCGGCGCTCCCCCGGATCCAGGGACCCGAACGCCAGGTTCTGGGTCGCACCCGCTTTGGTGACGACCCCGTAGGAGCGGATGTCGCCCACGCTGTCCGCGTCCACTACGCGGAGCCGCGGACCGAGGCCGATGAGCACCAGACCCCCGGTGCCCAGCCCCGAGACCTCTCCTTCGACCCGGAACAGGTACTGCTCCGGCAGGAAGGTGTAGCGCAGGCGTACCTCGACGGACCCACGCCGGGCCACCCAATCGAGCGCCGCGCCGGGGCCCACGCTCAGCTCGCGTGCCGACGGCTCGAAGCGCCAATCCGCCAGCGAGACCGTATCCGTTCCCACCACCAGCCGGTAGGCCAGGAACTCGGATGCGTCCGGTATCAGCTGAGCCAGCCCGGTGTCACCGGGGGCGAAGGTCTTGTACTCCGTCAGCGACGCGCCGATCAGCCGCGCACCACGGGTGGAGAAGGCGTACTGGTACAATGGTGCCGTGACGGTGACCGGTACCTCCGGGGCTGACTCCGGCGCCGCCGCAACCGTCGGGGCGCGGACGGGAAGCAGCGGAGGCTCCGTGGCCGGCGCGGCGAGCGGCGTGGTGTCCCGGAGCGCGGAATCCGCCGGCGGTTGCACCGGCGGCACCGGTCGCTTCGGAGGGAAGAGGATGGTGGGGACGATCGCGACCACCAGCATCAGGCCGATCGCCAGGAGCGTCTTGCGGTCCATCAGAAGGCGCTCACGGAACCGGGTCGTAGCCGCCGGGCCGGAACGGATGGCAGCGCAGGATCCGTCGCATGCCGAGCCAGCTGCCGCGGAGGGCACCATAGCGCCGCACGGCCTCGAGCGTGTACATCGAGCAGGATGGCGTGTACCGGCAGGCGGAGGGGAATGGCGCGGCCAGCCATTGATAGGCGCGGATCAGCCCCGCGACCCCGCGACGTGGCCACAGCGCTAGTTCCTGAGCGAGTGCACCCATCGCTCGAGATCCTCGGCCAGCTGCCGGGGTTGGGCCGAGTAGGCGTCGATCCTGGCCCGGATCACGAGGTCGAGCGGCGCGAGCGCGGCCAGCAGTCGCCGGGCTCCTTCCCGAAGCCGCCGGCGCAGGCGGTTGCGGGCCGGGGCATTCGCGCCGTAACGTGGCACGATCACGCCGAGGCGCGGATGGCCCACTGCGTTGGAAGCCCAATAGATCTCGATTCGTGGTGTGCGCGTGCGGTGGCCTTGCTGGAGCACCGCCTTGAGGTCGTACGCCCGGGACAGTCGCCGGCTCCGGGGCAGGCCCTCGCCCGTCAGCGTCCCCCGTGCTTCGACGGCACCCGAACGGTGAGGCGCTTGCGGCCTTTCTTGCGGCGCCGGCTCAGCACTTCGCGCCCCCAGCGCGTTTTCATGCGCGCGCGGAAGCCGTGTTTTGCGGTACGCCGCTTGTTACGCGGCTGGTATGTTGGTCGCATCGTTCGTTCTCACGTGGGCGGGAAAGCTATCGGCGCCAGGGCGCGCGGGTCAAGGTTGACTTTTCCACAGGCCAAGACTACGTTCGTGCGCCCTGTTGGACTCCCACCGTACTTTCGTACGTAGCACATGGAGTTGTCCGCAAAAGACGCATGGACCCGCCTTCTGGACGAGGCGCGCCGTGAGCTGCCCGACGCGACTGTCCGGACGTGGTTGGAGCCTGCGGAAGCCATCGCGCTTTCCGACGGGCGGTTGATTCTCGGTACGCCGGACCAATTCGCGGCCGAGTGGAACGGCTCCAAGCACGCGCCGCTCCTCTCCAGGCTGGCGGCGGAGCGGCTCGGCACGCCGGTGGACATCGTGTTTCAGGTTCAGGAAGAGCGCGCCAAGCGGCCGCAGATGGATTTCTTCGTGGCGCCGCCTCCCGGCGAGCCTGAAGTCGCCGCCCGCCGGCGCGCCACGCCCCTGAACGACCGCTACACCTTCCGCACCTTCGTCATCGGCAAGTCCAACGAGCTCGCGGCCGCCGCGGCCCACGCGGTGGCCGAGGCGCCCGCCAAGACCTACAACCCGCTCTTCATTTACGGGGCCACCGGCCTGGGCAAGACGCACCTGATGCAGGCGATCGCGCATGCCGTGCTGGAGCGCTACCCCAGATTCCAGGTCTCGTACATGGGGGCGGAGCAGTTCATCAACGAGGTGATCGAGAGCATTCACAGCCGCACCATGCCGGACTTCCGCCGCCAGTACCGCAGCGACGTGGACATGTTCCTCGTGGACGACGTCCATTTCCTCGAGGGCAAGGAGATGACGCAGGAGGAGTTCTTCCACACGTTCAACGCGCTGCACGAGGCGGGGAAGCAAATCGTTCTCACCTCGGACCGGCCGCCCAAGGAAATCCCGGGGCTCGAAGATCGGCTGGTGAGCCGGTTCGAGTGGGGCATGGTGGCGGACATCGGCCAGCCGGACCTGGAGCATCGCATCGCGATCCTCCGCAAGAAGGCGGAGCAGGATCACCTCGAGCTCACCATCCCGGACGACGTGCTTCGCTTCATCGCCGAGCACGTGCGCAGCTCGGTGCGCGAGCTCGAAGGCTGCATCATCAAGCTGCTGCTCTATGCGTCGCTCAAGCATCGGGAGATCTCCATCGAGCTGGCGCGCGACGCGCTGTCGGACAAGATCCGGCAGGCGGATGC
>Ga0209002_10003926_pt1 | contig 11786 bp, 15 predicted proteins | sample Rifsed16ft2_FD_184010 | JGI IMG/M metagenome (GOLD analysis project Ga0209002, IMG submission 184010) | Soil microbial communities from Rifle, Colorado, USA - sediment 16ft 2 (version 2) | ecosystem: Environmental > Terrestrial > Deep subsurface > Rock core/Sediment | place: Rifle, Colorado...
TGATGGCGGCAAGGTTGGCCACATCGAGGACGTATCTGTCAGAAAAAAATACAAGGACAAGGGCATTGGCCAAAAGATTGTAAAAGTACTCCTTGAATACGCAAAAAAGAAAGACTGTTACAAAACAATTCTAGACTGTACTGACGATTTGATACCATTTTATGAAAAGATTGGTTTCAAGCGCCACTCTAATTCCATGAGATTTGATAACTAGTAGTATATTTTTTTTGGTTTTGGTTTTAATCTAAACAAAAGTGCGCCCACTATCATTACTGGTATGGAGACTGCCATGAAAAGAGGCGGTGTAACTGTTACTTCGGTTACAAGATATTGAAAAGGTATCTTTGCAAGCATGAGATTTGCAAGATACATTCCAGCTAAAAGAATTGCTCCGCCAGCAATAATCATCGAACCAATAAGCCTTGAACCAAACCTGCGTGACAGCAAGTATGACGTTCCAGCTAGAATCACAGCAGGCGCGACTCCAATTGAGATGTATTGTAGTATTTTTCCGCCAGGTTGAATTTCTTGCGTAGGATTTGAAAGAAAATTAAAAACAGTTATTATTTCAGCAACAAACATTACAAACAGTCCAAGACTAGCTGCTGCAACCCATTTCTCAATTGCCATGAAATATGATTTTCTAGATCAATAAATAAACCAAGTGCTGTGTAGACAATATCTGCTTATGAAAAATTTTAAATTCAGTCTTTTGATGTAAGTAATTCCGCCGCGATTAAACCAACAAAAAGCAAAGCTAGTTTGCCCTCAGTAGATTTAGGAAGTAACTTCAACATTGACAGAATTATACTTTCTTCTGGATGGTAAGTAATTTTAATTGGTGTTTCGTTCCCAAGAGCAGTAAGCAATCTGTGGTTATCTCGCATACTCTCTTTGGCAATTTGTAATGCTTCTTGGTTCATATCTTCTTTATCCTCTTTGATACATATAAGATTATTTTAGCCATTGTAACTGTGTTTAATTCAGATCTCTCGCCTTGAATTTCAAATAGTTTTCTAAGATATTCCTCATCAGTTTCATCATCTATAACAAGTTTGAAACCGTTCATTCTCAAAAGTGTATCAGCGCACACTACTGCGGTTCTTTTGTTACCGCCACCGAATGGTTGCGCCCATGATATTCCCCCAAGAAGATATGAGGCTTTCATTATCAGGTGTTCTTGTGAATTGACCATCTGTAAAACCTTATCCAACTCTTCTTGATTAACACTAATAGATTCAGGTGCAGTTGGATTTTTTTCAAGTACCTCATGTATTACACCTTTGTTGATTTCTATGATCAAGTCATTTGTTAGAGTATCCACATTTCCTTCACATCAAACCATGGTATAACTATTTTTAAATCAAAAAAAATTAAAAGTTAAGAAACTAGAAATTTCTGACAACATCGATGTCTAACATAGAAGCGACACGTACAAAGGAAAACATTAGCTGCACTACATATTGGGCAGATTAAATTTATAATTTAAACAATACCAACCAGTCCAGCAAGTTCTTTTCTGCAAGAAGAGCCAAGTTCTTCTGCAGCTTTTTCTGGAGTGATTTTGTTTAGAAAAACACCATATCCTCTTTCTAGCCCAGACCAGTGTTCAGACTGGGGATAAACTTCGATATGCCAGTGAATCTGTCTGTTATTTTTCTTTTCTGGTGAAAGATGAAACACCATGTTGTAAGATGGATTCTTCATCGTGTTTGCCAGTCCTCCAAGTGTTGCACGCAGAATCAAAGAAAGATCGTTTATCTCTTTTTGTGTGATCTTTGAAAAACTCGTTGTGTGTTTTTTTGGATATATCCAAAATTCGTATGGGTGTGATGGAGCCCAAGGGCAAAAGGCAAGAAAACCTTCAGTTTGAAGTATCTGTCTTGGTCCACTGGTTTCTGTGGCAACCGCCTGACACATTGAACAGACGCCTTTTTCGTTTAGAATTCTGTGAGCAGCCTCTGCCTCTTGTTCTATGGTTGGAGGAATTGTAGAAAATGTTACAATGTTTAGATGCGGATGTGCGGTAATGCCGCCTGCCTCTTTGCCATGATTTACGTATATGGATACGTACGTTACTCCCCTTTGGGTATAGAGCCAACGCAACCTGTCCTGAATTACGACAAGGACATTTGACCATTGTTCTGTACTAATTGATGAAAGAGGATCTTTGTGACTTTCAGATGCTACTACGATATAGTGATATCCATATGCTGGTTCACTGTAAAGCGGTCTGTCACTGTAAGAGTTTTCCGAAGTTGTGGTTACCACAGGAGTTTTGCTTTCAAAGACTCGTACAGACCAGTCTCGAACAAAATAGTCCTCGCTGTCTTGCAGTCTTTGCAACATTCCATCCTTTGCTACAAGAGAAAGCAAAGATGGGTTTGTCATTTCTTCATTCCCAGGACAGAAGGGACACTTTTTTGAATCTGCTACAGCGTGATTTTCGGGAGAAACGATAACAAATCTCTCAATTGTGTAATCTTTTCGTAGATCTCCCATTAGTTAACATCGAGGAGGTAGTAATTTAAAACCTTTGCAGAGATCGATTTGTAAAATTAAAGTTTATGTGTGACACACCAAACTCGGAAAGTGAGCTGATAAAAATTACTGACAATTCGGATGTTCACATGATCTATGTTCTTTTAGATGGAGTAGGCGATCTTCCGCATCCTGATCTAAAAGGATCAACCCCACTTAGCTTTGCAAAGACTCCAAACCTTGATAAAATTGCAAGAAATGGTACAATAGGCGAGGTAATTTCTGTTGGAAAAGGAATTGCGCCACAGTCTGATATTGCAGTTTTCAACATGCTAGGGTACAAGTTTGTGCACAATGATTATGTCGGTAGGGGTGTGATAGAAGCAATAGGAATAGGAATAGATTTTCGAGATGGAGATATTGCATTGAGAGGCAACTTTTCCACCATAAACGATGAAGGAATCATAACTGACAGACGGGCAGGAAGAAAGATAGAAAAAGAAGACACGTTAGGCGTTTCACTTGAGATAGAACGTCTGATAAGATTTTCAAATCCAAAGGCTTCGGTAGTTGTTGCTCCAACAATAGGTCACAGGGTAGTTGTCAGGATAAGATGTGATGGAGAGCATCTGTCTTCTGAAATTAGCAACACCGATCCATCATATGGAAGAGTAGATGGGATGGGTATTGCAAAAGCAGTTGGAGATTATCTTAAGATCGAGCGCTGCCTTCCGCTAAACGAGTCTCCAAGTGCAAAGCTTGCTGCTAGTCTTGTCAACGAGTTCACAGAACAAGCTATTGCAATAATGAACAAAAGTGAGATTAACAAAGCAAGAAAAGAAAAAGGCAAGAAACTTTTAAACAGCATCTTATTGCGTGATGCGGGAAACAGATTTCCAAAACTCACACCCATTAACGAAATGCATGCGATGAATTTTTCCTGCGTTGTCGACATGCCAGTAGAGATTGGAATTTCAAATGTTTTGAAGATGAAGACGTTTAATGCAGGCGGGTTAACAGACTATGAAGAAAAAGCCAGAGTAGCTGCCAAGGCGATGGAGACTCAAAATGCAATATATGTTCACATCAAAGGTCCTGATGAGTTTGGTCATGAAGGAGATGCGATTGGAAAGATGAAAAACATCGAGGAGATAGACAAGCGATTTTTTGGAACGTTATTGGATAACATAGATACGTCCAAAGTCTCTATTATAATTTCAGCAGATCACTCTACGCCTTGCATAAACAAGAGTCACAGTGCAGACCCTGTACCAGTGTTGGTTTCAGGAGATTCAATTAAAAAAGATGGAACTACAAGGTTTACTGAACAAGAGGCAAAGAAAGGCAAAATTGGATTACTTGCTGGTGCAGATGTGATAAAAACTGCAATCGGGCTAATTAAATCGTAAAAGTCTCAAGAACTCCAGTTCTTACCATAGATGAAACTTTGTTACGCAAAGCGTCCACGTCTATTTTGTGATATTTACCTTTAGCATTACCAATTTTTTCTAGTGCGCGATTAAAAATTGAAAGACATATTTCATTTTCATTTTTCTGATAATGAACCAAGGCTGCAGCAACAAGTATTATTCCTTGAATCAAGTCTTTTTCTTCCCCTTCAGATTTTTTCCATGCCCCTTCTAAAATTTCATGAGATTCCCAGTATCTTTCGTAATTGAAATAGTATCTTCCTTTTTCTATTGCTTCTTCTTTTCCTATTGGTTCATCAGTTACATGTTTTGTATGATCAAGTGGTCCGATAGGTTCTAGTTTTTTTATCAATTGTTCCAACATATCTTTTGGTACAGAAACATCAAATTCTAAATATCTGCTTGAAACTCTCATGTCTCTTATTGTAATTTTCATCCTAGATGTAATTTCTCGTGCACGTAAAAGTAGATCATGTGAGTTGGATGGAACATATTTTGAATTCTTTAGATGAATCATGAAACGATCCATAACCAAACAAAGATTCATTTTCTTAAATTTGTTAGCTATTTCCATTAAGATTTATATGAACTATCAAGAGGACGGGATTACATGTCTATGATAGAAACCACAAGAGATGTACAAAATAAGCTTCTCTTAAGACGAGAGATTACGTGTACGTTTAAGGGGCTTGGTGGCAAGCTGAAAAAGCTTGAAGCAGTAGACATGATAGCAAAGCAATTCAAACTTGAAGGCAAAGTAATCGTTCCAATAATGTTAAAAAATGACACTGGCAGACCAATGATTTCTGGCACGTTCTATGTCTATGATGATGAAAAACTTGCAAGAGCCCATGTCAAACCAGCAATTTTCAAAAGATTAGAGAAGGCAAAAGGCGGTGGCGAAAAAGCAGAAGGAGAAGCAAAAAAAGATGTCCCCGCTGAAACAAAAGAAGCTCCTGTAGAAAAAGAAGCTAAACCAGAAAAGAAAGAAGACAAAGCTGAGAAGAAAGAAGCTCCAGTAGAAAAGAAAGAAGCTAAAGAAGAGAAGAAAGAAAAAAAGGAAGAAAGTAAGTAATGGCAGGAGGAAAGAAGGCACCTGGAGGAAAGAAAGGTTCCAGTCCTAGTGTTTACAAATATTACAAAGTAAAAGGGGACAAGGCAGAAAGATCAAGAAAAGAGTGTTCTAGATGTGGCAAAGGAGTTTTCATGGCAGTGCACAAGAACAGACACACATGTGGTAAGTGCGGATTAACTGAATTCATTCAATAATTAATACAGTTTTTTCTTTCTAAGCTTTGATGCTTTTTGTTCAAGCTCATCAAGTTTTGATGTCAGTTTAGGATCTATCTTCGTATTAGCAATTACATTAGCTGGTATCTTTACAACATTTGTATCCAAGGTTATGTTTATTGCAGGTAATTTTTTTTCGATCCAAAATTTCACAACCTTGTCTTCAAGTTTGTAATCTTTGAAACCCTCTGGAAATTTCTTTGTAATATGTAAAAGCAGGGTTTTATCATCAAAGACTGCTCTTGGATCAAAAAGTCGTTGTGTGTCAGAATAAATTCCCTCAAAGAGGTTTCCTGAAATCTCATCTGAGACAAGATCCATCTTGGAGACCTTTCTAATTAGTTCTAGATAATGTAGAAATTCGTGCGCAAGTATTGCATGTATGGTTCCTTTTAGGCCATATGCAACAAGGGGTGCAGTGATTTGAATCACAACCTCAAGGTGTTCTCCAGAGATGACAGGTATTGTTCTTGCAAACAATATTCCATAATCAAATGAACTTGCGTTGGTAATTACTACAGATGGTTCTACATAGGCTAATGGAAAGTTCATGTGTGATGCTTTTTCTATTCTGTTAATTCCTGAAATTACTAAAGGAAATCTCTCTACAATAAGAGAATGTATCTTGTCCGATAAAAGACCGTTCTTGTGAGCTTCATGAACTTTTTGTAAAGGATCCAATGAGTAAAACTCGAGTCAGACTATAAAAAACGTTAGTAATGGTGTGTACAAAGTTATTTTGTCAATGCTATCTCATAAAAATCAAAAACTGTGCATTTGCAAGGATTTTCCAATATGCTGCTCAAGCTTGGTGTTACATCAACTCCATCTGCAAATCGTTTTAGTGGAACCCCACCATCAGCTTTCATTAAAAGTGAAAACGAATTACTAGAATTTTTCTTGTATCGTATATCTGATATGTGTCTTTGATTTTTCTTCCCAGAGTTTTCATATATTGCAATTGGTTGTTTTTCCAGTTTGTACAGATTTCTTAGTTGTGAAGATTTGATCTCGTTTTCGGTTTGTACTTGCATTGCAACTTTGGAGCGGAATCTAATGGTATTTGATGGAATCTTTTCAATAATTTTCATATCTCGAAGTACTACTCCGTCAAGTGCTATTTTTTTGGCTAGTCCAAGCCTTCTTTTGTGAGGATTTACAAGCTTTGCAAAAAATGGCCTGCCTTTTCCTAAAACTAGGCTTGTCTCATCTTCGCTACCAATCCAGGTTATCTTTGCCTGCTGAGCTCCAAATTTTTCATACAAAAATCTAGCAATTTTTCCTTCTACACTATCAAACTCTGATATTCCATGAAATTCGCACATGTAACATCCTTTTCCTCTACATTGGCTACATGGTTTTTGTTTTTGTGGTATTCCCCTGATGTTTTTTGTATATCTTCCAGAAAGAAAAAGCGGTTTTGGTTTTATTTCACATTCTTCTTTTTTAAAATCAAGTGTAAATACAATGTCAGGATTCTGATAATCAACATTGGTTTTTGTTTTTCTTCCAAAACGTTTTCCAATTTCTCTGTTGACATCACCTTTTATGCTGTTGATTCCCTGAAGTTTGAATTTGGAACGGATTAGATCATCCCTATCTAAAATTGATGGCTGTAGAATAGCTCCAACTAAAAATGATGAAAATTCGTAATCATGTGACATTTCATACATTTTAGAGAGCTGCGTGTCAAGCTTTGACATCATATTTTTACAAATAAAACAGCTCTTTGGATTATTTTTTCTTAAAATAGATCTGATTTTTTTTCCAAGTTTTTGATGTGATGCCAAACCAAGCTTGGATGCAAATAATCTTCCCAGGCAGTTGTCGCAAAGATTGTGTTCTTTTAAAATTTCTTTTGCGTCAGGAATTATTGTTTTGATGTTTGTCATACTTTAATCATATATTCTATCAAACCAGTCTGTTTTATTCGTAATTATCCTAAAGAAATTTTTATGATTACCACGGGAACAGCCGTCTTTGTGATTCTTTATCTGTTACACTGATTGCTTTTGTAGGACATGTCTGGGCAGCATCAAGGATTCTTTCAACTGATGCGCCTGCAGAATTTATTACGTGAGATTTTGGATTTATTCTTACAAATTTGTCTACTGAAAACACATTAGGTGCTATAGTCTCGCAGCTACAGCATCCTATGCATTTACTTTTGTCTACATCTGCAGTAACTTGCTGCTCTTTTTCTACCTCAGGTTCTTCAACCTCATCAACTTTGATGGTTTCTTCTTTTCTTCTTTCATAATTTTCCCAAAAGACTTTTTCATAATATCTCCAAAAGTCTTGATAAGCTGATTCTGTATGTCTAGTGTATCTACCCCAGTCTTCTTCTGGCGGTTTATCAGTCGGTTTTGCGCCCCACCAGGGTTTTTTCTTGGAATTAAAAGTATGATCATTATCTGAATTTCTTTCATGATATTTCCAAGTCGAGTCATGTGTTTTAGAACGGATTGTCCTTTTGTATTCCGTTCTAAGAAATTGATATGCATCTGTGATCATCTTGAATTTTTTCCCATCCTTTTCTGATGTGTTTTTGTCAGGGTGGAGTTGCAATGCAAGTGTTCTATATGTCGATTTTACTTCTTTAAATGGCGCATCACTTTTCAGACCTAGAATTTGGTAACACTGAAAACTGTTCACTGCTTATTAGAGACAGAACTATTTTAAAAACAGTTATCCTAGGCCCATCTTTCTTAGAAGTCCTTGCATCTGTCTTCCCTTTGAAGCTTTCATCATGTCCTTTGAATTTTTGTATGCTTTCAAAAGCTCCTTTACATCGTGTTCTGACCAACCGCAACCCCTTGCTATTCGTTTTATCCTAGATGCGTTTAGCAAGTCAGGATCTGCTTTTTCTTCTTTTGTCATTGACTGAATTATGAATCGCCATTTCTTCATGCGTTCTTCTTGCTGGTCTAATTGATCCTCTTTTACCATTCCTGAAAATCCAGGCATGTTTTCCATTATACTACGTAGACCGCCTGCTCTTGTAGCCTCTTCAATTTGGTAGTAAAAGTCTTCCATGTTCATCTTTCCATGCGATATGCGTTTTAGTCGTTCTTCATCGCCCCCGCTTTCAAGCCTCTTTGCCATGTCCAAAAGGGCTTGAATGTCTCCCATGCCAAGCAGTCGTCCAACAAATCTAGTCGAAGAGAATTTTTCAAGATCATCAATTCTTTCTCCTGTTCCAATGTACATTATTTGAGCTCCAGTAGCAGCTGCAGCAGCAAGTGCACCTCCTCCTTTTGCACTGCTGTCAAGCTTTGTGATTATTATTCCTCCAACAGGTACTATTTTATGAAATGCTTCTGCCTGATTGTAACATTGCTGCCCAATTGTTCCATCAATAATTAGTAATGCAAGATCTGGTTGGGCAACCTTGCTTATCTGTGTCATTTCTTCTAAGAGATCTTTTTCTTCCTTGTGTCGTCCAGCAGTATCAATTAATATTATATCAAGAGTAGAACTCTCAAAATGTTTTAAACCGTTTTTAACAATTTGTGGAGAATCCTTGTTGTTTTCTTCGCCATAAACTTCGACATTTGCTTTTTCACACATTGTTTTAAGTTGTGTAAGTGCGCCAGGTCTGTAGGTATCAGCTCCAACTACTGCAACACGATATCCTTGTTTGGTAAGAAACTTTGATAATTTGGCAGTGATTGTAGTCTTTCCGCTTCCTTGAATTCCAAGCATAAGCACCTTGTTTAGCTTTCCTGGTTGAAACGAGAATTGTTTTTCCTCTACTCCAAGTAACCTTGCAAGCTCATCATACAGTATCTTTACGATGTGATCTTTTCGAGAAAGCCCGGGGGGAGGAGTTTCATTTAGTGATCTCTGTTCTAGATTTTTTGTTATTTCAAAGACAAGTTTGACATTTACATCTGATTGTAAAAGTGCCCTTTGTACGTCCTTGGCAAGTTCCTTTATGAGTGCCTCATCTATGCCTGACGAATTTACAATCTTTTTCAGTGCCGCCCGAAGGCCTGTTTTTAAAATGTCAAGCATTATTGCTCTAAGATTGCCTCGGTTATTTCAAATCTTCCTCTATATCCGTCCCAGCTTTTCTTTGAATTAATTATTTTAATTGGAGATGAAAAGAGGGGACAGTCAAGAACTAGAGTCTCTGCTTCTCCACCTTCAAAACTCAGATTAAACCCATGTTTTGTTGCAAGCTTGTCCAGTTTTTCTACGTCTTGCATTGTGATCTCTTTTCCAAGCCATGACTCATCAAGACCTGCAGATGAAACACTTGTAATTATAAATCGAAATTTTGCTTCGATCAGATCTTTCAAATATTCTTTTTGATTTATTTGCCAGAGTGGCGAGAAAATTTTCAAATTTAATTTTGAACCAATTTTTTCAAATCTATCTTTTTGAAATTTAGATAGTATTCCGCCATGTACAAGACCTTCAATTGTATAATCTTTTTTTGCTTGTGCAAGTAATTTTTGAATTTCTTGCATTTCTGTTTCCACATCGTTAGAATTTGTTTGGCTAAAAAAGTGTGGTATGTTCATTGATTTTGCTTGGAGTTTTGTGATATCAATATTTGGATAGTGTAAAAATGTGCTTTCGTCAGATTCTGGAAAAACAGTTACAGCACAGGTTATGTTGTTTCCATTTTGCTTTTCTTTGTAAATTGCAAACGTGCTGTCTTTTCCACCAGAAAATAATGCTGCCAAGTTCAATGTACAGACAAAGTTTTGATGCCAATTAATTTTTTTCTAGCTTGGTTATCTGTTTGAGGCATTTTTCACATAATGAAAGGCTATCTTTTACCGTGATTTCCATATTTGAAGAAAGGCATACATTGCATAACCCTTTCATGTACTGTTGTATAGTCAGTTCGTGCGTATAAATCGTGCGTATAAATCGTATCCAAAATCAATTAGAAAAGCCTAGGATGCTTCAATACTCATAATCTTCATCATAGTTCAGTTGGCTTTTCTACTCATCATCAGCATCCGAAATTTAGCTCTTGATTCTTACTATAATAGTTCTATCCATTACCTTCCAATATTCTACATCTTGGCCTTGTGCAACCTTGTCTTTTATCTCATCTTCAACCTGACTGATGTCAAACACCTCAAAGGTTTCAGAGTCCATCACCTGGGTTATGGATTCAGTTTTTGAAATGACCGAACCTACTCTTTTGTCAATGAGTGGAACCTGGATTTGTGCACTGACTGGTGATACGTGAGGATATTTTTTCTTATCAAATATACCAACGGCAACAATTCTTGCTTTTGCTGCGCCGTGTTTTCCTGGCTTGCTTGTATCAAATTCAACTATCTTACATGGCTCTGCATTAGGACTGTCAACTGGTAGCAATATGTAAGATCCAATTTTTAGTGAACCAAGTTCTGATGGTTTGCTCAATACAAAAACAGAATTTGGCAGTGTATTTAACTTTTCTATTTTAACTTATCAAGAACCGAAAGGCTGACAAGGTTTGTCATTGTTATCCCTTTTCTGCTGACATCGCGTCTTGTTTTTTCGCAGTATTTGTTATCACTCTGATGACTTTTGTCACTTGATACTTCAAGTACTACCAAGTTCTTAACGTATGGAAACGCAAACTTTGGAATTTCATTTTCAGCAAGATCTAGATGAACTAGTCCAGCCCTTCTAACCTTTTCACGTTTTGCAATGACTGATGCAACTTCCCTAATGTCGTCGTCTGATTGACCATAGTCCAAATAATATACTGAAACAAAGTTTAGTTTTCCATTAGTATCACGCTGGAATAACTCACCATCCATAGTAAAGACAAAGGTAAGCTTGTCCTGTTGGTATTTCTCAATCTCTTTCATCATTTTTACAGCATTTTTGAACTTGGCAAGTATGTAGTGGTTTGAGCGTGTAGGAAAATAGGCACCACATTCTTCAGAAAACGTGGCAGTCACAAAATACATATCGTCTACGTCTTTTGATTTTTCCCACGTTTCTTTGAGCTCAATTGATGTGTGGTTGTGTAAATAAGGAGCACAAACGTAGCCTTCCCCTAGAGCTGACATCCCAGACACGTGATCGTGATCAGACCGGTTTCTTATATAGTGTTAGACTATAGTATAATTTTTCTAATCAGATATGAAATTGACAAATTTTTTCAAACTTGAAACTAATTATCGATAGATATTAAAAGTTGTTGGTTTGTTTAGCTGAATTCCTGCACACGATGAAGGATCAGAGCCCGCTACTGATAAAAGATGCATGAAGATGTGTTCTAAAACTTGATAATAAATGGATCAAATTTAGATCTTCATTATTCCATTGCTGATAAGATACTGGATTCCTTGGACAAAATCGTTGTCAGTGATAAGACCGTCGGCCCACCAGCCTGCATTGTTTTTGATCCAATCAGGTATTACTTGAGATGTTACAGTGCCTGCTTGGGTTTGTGGAATTCTTATGATTCCTTCTTTGATTAAATATTCAATCCCATTTACAAAGTCAGAATCATCAATCTGTTTTTCGGACCACCATCTAGCATTGTTTTTAATCCAATCAGGGATGCTTTCATCTGGCAAGTCATGCAAGTCAGGCAAGTCAGACTCGGAAATCTTTGAACTT
>Ga0209002_10003927_pt1 | contig 11782 bp, 8 predicted proteins | sample Rifsed16ft2_FD_184010 | JGI IMG/M metagenome (GOLD analysis project Ga0209002, IMG submission 184010) | Soil microbial communities from Rifle, Colorado, USA - sediment 16ft 2 (version 2) | ecosystem: Environmental > Terrestrial > Deep subsurface > Rock core/Sediment | place: Rifle, Colorado...
TTTCCGACCTTTGGGGTTACAAGGCTGCCGTCAATGGGCGTACTTCACGTGCTACCTGTTCGGATAAGAAATCTTCAGCAATATCCATATCATACCGACTTTGCAAGTTCATCCAATAGCGAGGGCTTTGACCAAAATAGCGCCCTAAACATTATGTTTATTATTGTCAAGGGAAAATTAAGGAGTCAGATTGCAAATCTGAACTTGCTCAAGGGCCTGAAGGGGTCACAAAAGAAGAACGGAAATTTCCAAAATTAAGTATGGTGTCCCCGGAATTCCAGATTATATGTTATATATCATATTCTTTCAATCGTTTTAACCAGTCGTAAAAAATTTCTTTCAAAGCAGATCGATCATTTATCTGGAAATAGGGGTCAACTCCGAACCGAGCATACCCGAATTTTGTACCTTCAATAGCGTATTTACCGTGAGCGGCCTCTTTTCCACATGTGGTCCAGGCTTTATATTGATTAATGGCATTGCCCTCCCCATTTTTAATTCTTCGATGCAGCTTGAAACCTTCACGGAACCCGGAAATCCATGCCTGGAGCGGAGAAGTGTTGATTCGTGTCTCTGATGCAATAACGGGAAATTTGATTCGCTTCGTACAAACAGCTACAGAGAAATCTTCAACATTATCAGGAACCATTAAAGCGGATTCCTTATTATACAACTTCACCGCACCGTTTCCGTACTGCAGGCTGTTTATAGAATTCCTGGCTGGCCATACAAACAGATGATCGTTTTCGGCAGAATCAGGGCATTTAAAATTAAAGATAGACGGGTTCAATAGCCAATTATCGCCGTCAATGATCCAAAACCAACTCGTTTTTGAGCATCATGTTTAGCTGGGATTCCGGGGACACCATACTTAATTATTGACTCAGTATTGAAAACGGTTAAGATTCCCCTCTGGCTAGGATCGCTCGTGTGGTAGTCCCAGGAGCATGCTATGTCGGCAGAAACCTGGCCAGAAGGGACCACAAAAGAAAAGCTATCATAAAAATTTATGTTGTAAATGTATAATAAAATAGGCTATTCTGTCAACAAGGATTTAACGTCCAGATTTCAAACTAGCCATAAGGTCACTCAACCAATCCAGGGGACATATATTCAATCTCGGTCATGGTATTTTACCCGAGACATCCCATGAAAATGCTATTACTATGGTTAATGATGTTCACGAGATAAGTTCAAGGATGGATAGGTAGCATGGCATTGAACAGAAATAAAGTCAAGATCGATTCTCTTGATCTGCTCAGGGCAGCCGCAATTGTTTATATTGTCGGCATATTGCATATCAATAATTATGATAATAGTTACTTGATTTTTTTTGGCGAGGGCATTGTTACAGAGACTTTTTTAAGCATATTTGTTTTCATTTCCGGATATCTGCTTACTATCAACAATTCAATAATTTCGAATAAGAATGATGTGAAGTTTTTTGCTAAGAAGAGGTTTTTAAGGCTATATCCGCTTTATTTATTTGCGTTGTTGTTGTTTTTGATTTTTTCGTTCATGTCTGTCAAGTCTTTTGTTGTTCATGCCTTGCTTCTTAATATTTTAATAGGCAAATCCATACCAACATTATGGTTTATCTCGATGATATGCTTCTATTATCTCCTTTTCCCCGCAATTATGATGAGCTATTCCATTAAACGCACCTTCCTAATAACAGGAATTACAATTTCTGCAATGTTATTATTGCATATTACATTCGGATTAATAGATATAAGGCTGATTATATATATGCCATCTTTCGTGTTTGGAGTTATTGTGGGGAAACACAATTTTTTGGAGAAATTCCGCAATTTTAATAGTATTGTAATTTTAACGCTCTTAATATTTATTATTCTCTCTTATTTTTATCTCTACTTCCCGGATTCTCAAATGAAAGATTTTGTTCAGGTGCTGTTTATGCTTGCCGGTATTCCTTCATCAATATGGTTAGCGGATAAACTCGCTAAGAATATCAATAAACGCATATATAAAAATCTCGCCTATGCGTCTTTTTGTATGTATCTGTTTCATAGGGTTATATTTTTCGTATTGACGCATATTTATAGTCCTCAATCACAGATTGGCATGTTTGCATACCTGTTTTTTGTTGGAGTGCCATTGATATATCTTGTTTCATTCATTTTCCAAAAAAATTATGATAATCTGAGCAACAGATATCTGCAGGCCTATTTAAAATAGCTACGGCAAAGGAGATAGCATGCTTAGTTTATTGTATTAAACCTTTCCTTTGATTTTTAATTTTGCTGAAAAAATTAAAAAAAACTTGCAATCTTCTTCGTTTTTGTTTTAATACCGTTCCAAAGGTAAAAAGCAATTTCCTGTCATATTCCAAGAACTTAAGTATTTACAAATAGATTGGTTAAGTATAATTTTTTGAGCTTTTTTGACAAAGTAATGTCTTTTGTATTACATGAATTGGTATCTGATGGTCCTCTGTATTTTAACCGTTATGGAGGTTGCCACCGCGCATGTTCTAGTCGCTGGTACGGAAACGATAGAAGTGGAATCTGTCTACCATTCAGCCGAACGTATACAAGCGCTGATTGATAACGGGCAGCTCGAATGCGCGCAAAAACTGCTAGAACAAGACCTTTCCCGTCCTTACAACACAGATTCGCTGCCATTGCTGCACGCGCGCGCCTATCTCTACCAGCACAAGCGGGACTTTGTTTCCGAAGCGGCCACGTATCATGATATCTTACGGCTTGCCCCAAATGATCGAGCGGCATTGCGCGGACGAGTATTTGCGGTGTTGAACATGGGCGCGCCGCACTTATCCGTTACTTATGCAGAGCAAAATCCCGGGTTGTTCTCCAGCGCCGAACTGCGCAGCCTGCAGCAGGCGAGCGCAGGAAGGAGCATCAAATGGGGCGGAATCGAGAGCGATGCGGGCATAGGGCCAAAACGCTTTGAAACTACCGACAAGGCGCTTGCACAGAATGCCGACGTTCTTGCTTTACACGTGCGCGATGGCGCAATTGACAGTTCGTCTGGCCGATTGACAGAATTTGACCGCATAGTTGGACTGTGCAATCGAGTACGAATGGCTGAAGCGATAGCTCTTTACGAGGAACTCAAGGAGCGCCATATCCAAATACTACCCTACACGCTTGCGGCTGTTGCAGACGCGTATTTGTACCAACGCCAACCCAAGCAGGCGCGTAACCTTTATCTTGAGGCGCTGACCTTAAGTAGAAATGATCATGAATACCCCAATCGGGAGTGGCAGATGAATCTGTTCTACGCCTACATTGATGCGAATGAGTTCGATGCCGCTCGCGAGTTGATCGACCAGCTCGAAAAAGAGATACCGCCGGTTCTGCACAAGGGACTGCCTGGCGTCGAGGTAGACAACGAATTCTACGAGCAAGCGCGTGCCAATGCTGCCTGCGCGCGGCTTTACGCCGACAAATTAAACGAGAGTCAAGCGCTGTTGGAGCAAACGACGCTTGCCGCTCCGTACAGTCTCGACGCGCGCCTCGCCTATGGCGACCTCTTACAGGCCAGGGACCGCCCGCGCGCCGCTCAGAAGCAGTATGCCAGCTTGCTCGTAGATGACCCTACCAATATGCACCCCGTGGTTGGAATTGCAGAAACAGCCTTGACGTTGCATGATCTCAATACCGCCAAAATGCAGCTTGATACCTTGATCAAAAACTATCCCGAAAGCTTCATTGTACAGCAATTGCAGCAGCAGTTCCATGCCTACCAACAGCCTATCCTGACCATGTCGTCTTCCATTGGTCAAAGTTCGACCGGCGGTAGCAATAAGGGGAGTCAGGATTGGTTGGTCGACACGATGTTCCACTCTGCAACGTTCAATCACAATTGGCGCGTTTTTGAGCACACCTTCGATGCTGAGGCCGTTTTTGGTGATACCACAAAAACCCGGCATCGAATCGGCATTGGCGCTGATTATCGCTCTCCCGCCTGGCAAATAAGCGGGGAACTGAACCAGGATATGACCGGCCTGGGTAATGTTGGCTCCAGCCTCAGTACGTCCTGGTTGCCGAGTGACCAGTGGCAGATGTTTACGGGAATTGAATCCAACAGCAACGATATCCCGCTGCAAGCCGGCGCCGCCGGCATTACCAAGCAAGCGCTCAATCTAGGCATGTTCTATAACTACCAGGAATTCCGCAATCTCAGCGCTAATCTGGGCTATTCATGGTACAGCGACTCAAACCGCCGTATCGAAGCAGGTACGAATTGGATGGAACGTTGGTGGAGCGGACCCCTTTACAAGTTGGAAACGCAGTTAGGTATTTTTGCTTCGGATAATTCCCTGGCTGATGCCGTTTACTTCAATCCGCGCAGCGATGTTTCCATCGACGCGCAGGTGATCAACGAATGGACACTGTGGCGAAATTATCTGCGCAGTTTCAAAAACCGCCTCGCCCTTGGGTTAGGACAATACTGGCAACAGGATTTTGGGTCAAAGGGCATAGATATCGTGCGCTATGAGCATGAATGGAATTGGGGACCCTACCGCGCCCTGAATTATGGGATTGCCTATGAACGCCATCCTTACGATGGCGAGACCGACAAGCACATATCTGCGTCACTGAACCTCGCCTGGCACTTTTGAAAAGAGAACGTGATGCGTATTACAACCCGGCTTTCAAAATATTACTTAGTAGGAGTACTGCTTGCGGTAGTCGTGATCAGTTTATCCTGCTACTCCAAACCCACGTTCGTTCCCGTCCTCAAGACGGAGATACCAGAAGATCCTTACAAAGACGATGGTCTTAGTTTCAGGGTGTTTTGTTATCACGACGTGCGTGACAACTTGCGGGATACCTTAGAATCGTGGCCGGAACGGTCTGCGCTGGATACTTATGATCTCATTCAGCAATTCGAGTGGCTTAGAGAGAGCGGATATCATATAGTCAGCCTGGATGCTATCCTCGCAGCGCGCAATGGCGGCCAGAAACTTCCAAACAAAGCCCTGTTGCTGACCTTTGATGATGGTTATCGCAGTACGTACACTCGGGTATTCCCGCTCCTGAAGCTATTTAACTACCCTGCCATCGTCAGTCTGGTGGGCGAGTTTATGGAGGAAACGAAAGATGGCAAGGTCCTTTGCGGCAACCTCTGGGTGTCAAGGGAGCAGTTTGTTACCTGGCCGCAGGTGCGGGAAATGGTGGCTTCCGGTTTGGTCGAAGTGGCCTCGCACTCATATAGCCTGCATAAAGGTGTAACGAGTAATCCACAAGGTTCAATGCCTCCCGCCGCGGTGGCCCATATTTATAATGCGCAAGAGCAACGTTATGAAAGTGACGCCGATTACTACGCGCGCATCCAGGCCGATCTGGCGCGGAATTCCGCCTTGATTGCGCGCGAGACAGGCAAAAAGCCGCGCGTTATGACTTGGCCCTATAGCGCTTATAACATGCTTTGCATTCAAGCGGCTGAGGCCGAAGGCATGCCAATCACCATGAACTTGGAAGACGGTCCCAATACCCCGGATATTCCGCTCAATCGGGTCCGCCGCGTTATGCGGTTTTTCCCCGACAAGATCAGCGAACTCATGCAGGATCTGCGGCAGCAGTCTCAGTATGTCGGGGAGGAACAGCCGCTCACCCGTATTATCGCGGTCGATCTCGACTCTATCTATGACCCCGACCCAGTCCGGCAGGAGAAAAATGTCGGCGATCTGATCGAGCGCATTTACCGGCTGCGGATCAATACGGTTTACCTCCGGGCCGTAGCCGACGCTGACCATGACGGAAACGCCGAAGCGGCGTATTTCCCCAATCGCCATCTGCCGATGCGCGCTGATTTGTTTAACCGCGTGTCTTTTCATCTGCGCACCCGCGCCTCTGTTCCATTTGTCTATGCCTGGCTACCGGTATTGGCGTTTGATCTGCCGTTTGATCATCCCGCAGCCAAGACAACCAGTGTGACCTATATATCGACGTCTGGCGATGGAAGAACCCCTACCGTCCGGTTATCACCGGTTGCATCAATCGCGCGCAAAACCATCAAAGAAATTTATGAGGATGTGGCGAAAAATGCTCCTGCACAGATCGGCGGTCTTCTATTCGATGATGATATGGGCCAGGGCGAGTTTGACAGTGATTATCTGACGTGTCTTCTCCAGGAGTTATCAACCGTTTTCAAATTCTATCAGCCCGATGTCCTTACCGCACGCATAATCTCCCCCGATCTGGTATTTAATACGGGAACGGCAAAATCCTTTTCGGAGATTGTCAAACAGTATGATTTTGTCACCGTAGCAGCCATGCCTGTCGGCAAGGACGCAAACAATCCAGAACGCTGGCTGAAAGCGTTGGTGGAACACGTGGCGCAAACGCCCGGGGCGCTTAAAAAGACGGTATTCCTGCTGTCCAGCATGGACAGGCAGACGCGGAAGCCCATTGACAGCAAACGCCTTGCTGCCCAGCTTCGCTTGGTGCAACAAAACGGCGTACGCAATTTCGGTTATTACCCCGACCTGGCGTCACAGGACCATCCGGCGTTCTCTGCCATTAGGCCGGCAATATCGCTTAAAATGAATCCTGGTGGCCTGCCATGAGTGAAGAGTTAAGCTACCAAGCGTTGCGTTTCATCAAATTACTGTTCGGATTTACTTATTACTATCCGTTGTTCATGGCCTATTTATGGGTGCTGGGGGCGTTTTTGTTTTACCTGCGGTATGAATTTCGTAAATCAGATTTTCCCAAAATCAAAACCTGGCCCAAAGTCAGCATCATCGTTCCCTGCTATAATGAGGAAGAACACGTGCGGGAGGGGATAGAGCATTTGCTGGCGATGCGGTATCCAGACTACGAGATTATCGCCGTCAACGACGGAAGCCGCGACCGCACTGGCGCGATTCTGGATGAACTGGCGCGGGACAACGACAGACTCCGTGTAATTCATCATGCCAAGAACCAAGGAAAGGCCGTAGGTCTTAATACGGCGGCCTATCTGGCTCATAGTGATTACATTATCGGGATTGACTGCGATGCATTACTGGACCACGACGTCATCCCCTGGTTTATCAGACATTTCGAAGCTAACCCACAAGTCGGCGCTATTACGGGTAATCCGCGTATCCGCACACGATCGACACTGCTTGGCCGCTTGCAGGTGGGTGAATTCTCCTCCCTCGTGGGACTCATCAAGCGCGCGCAGAGGGTCTTTTATCGGCAATTGTTCACCGCCTCCGGGGTGATCACCGCCTTTCGCAGGAGCGCCTTGCAGGACGTCGGTTATTGGAGCCAGGACATGCTGACGGAAGACATGGATATCACCTGGAAACTTCAGTTGCGGCGCTGGGATGTGATCTTTGAACCGCACGCACTGGCGTGGATACGGATGCCGGAAACACTGAAGGGATTGTGGAAACAGCGGCTACGCTGGGCCATGGGCGGGCTGCAGATTATCGGCAAGTACAAGGGCATCTTTTTGAATTGGCGCACGTACCCGGTCTGGCCGCTGTTTTTCGAGCATATCCTCAGTGTTCTTTGGGCATGTTCAGTTACCGTAGTATTGGCCGCATATTGCTTCGATCTGCTAAAATTTGTCCACCATGTTATTTTAGCAGCTTTAACTATTTCAACCACTTCAACCACTCCAACCACTCCAACCACTTCAGTAGAGATGATGACCTCAATGTTGCCGGAGTATAGTGGCGTGATTATCGGCACCACCTGTTTGTTGCAAATGCTGCTAAGCATGCTTCTTGACCACCGCTACGACCAAAAGCTTCTACGCTACTACGTCTGGACGATTTGGTATCCATTTGGCTTTTGGTTGGTGAATATGTTCACTATCATTGTCGCCATACCCAAAACGCTGCTGCGCAAGCGCGGTTTGCGCGCCCGATGGGTAAGCCCGGATCGTGGAGTGGATTCTTGAACGACTATAAAACTTTTTTCTAACACGCTGGTAATATTTCATGGTATACTTATTTTCAAAGTTTATTGTATAGACTTTTCATTTTATTTATACGGGTTACAGGGGGGCATGGATTATTCCCCTCTTGGGAAGAGACTCTACAATTCCCCTCTTGGGAGGGGTAAGGGGTGGGTTCCTTTCCCCGTTTTCACGAGGACAAGGGTCGTGAAATCTCAGTGAACCCCGTTAGAAAGTTTGGAAGAGGCTTCAAACCCCTCCCACACTGTATTTTCTCAAAACTCCGCCCTTTCGGATGGAGACACCTTTCTAACGGGGTGAATATTTCACGAATTACTGATCCCCGTTTACATGAGGACAAGCTTACCCACCCCTAAACCCCCTCCCAAGAGGGGACTTTCCAAGTTAATGATCTGCAGCTTTACCTTGCTAATAAAGTAGAGGAGGTTTTACATGCGCACTTTCATCATTGATCAGTTTACTTACCAACAGGCGCATAAACGTTTTCTCTGGAACACCATCACGGGGCTAGGCTGGGCATTCTGGATTTATCTTTGGTTGCCGCTTCTCCGCGCTATCGCTACGCTATTAGGGTCTCACCCCGAACATGCAACCTCCGACGCATCTCGCTCAATTCAAGAACTGTTCGCAACTCTGACCACCCATGTGTCGATGACTGTCCTCATGATTGCAGCGTTTCTCGTTTGGACTTCGTTGCAATGGTGGGGAACGTGTAAGCGGCGCCATGCCGTGCGGAAACAGTCGCTTCGTCAGCGCCATCCGGTACTATTGGTCAAGCCTGACGAACAAGAAGTGAACGCTTGGCGGCAGGCGCAACGTATGGTAGTGATTCACGATGAAGACAGCGGCCTAATCCAGCATATTGATATTTTAAAAAACCCTTTTTAATTTTGCTGAAAAGATTAAAAAAACTTGCAATCTTCTTCGTTTTGTGTTATTATTTGGGCAGAAAACTAATTTCCTAATCATCCATCCCATCATCAAAGATACTGGAATCTCTGCCTTATTGCCTGGACGCTTACTTACTGGATTAAACAAAATGCCTATCCACATTTTCATGAGGACAAGTCTCAACAAAATCCTCGAAACTTTGAGTATAATCTTTACTTTGAAAGAGGGAAGGGAAGTGGGTGAAATTATTTAAGACTTGGTAAGCTGTTTTTAGTATTTTAATTGTCTGAAATGTTATGTAAAGAAAGAGGGATATATGAAGAAGAAAATGATGTTATTAGTTTTTGCACTGGTTGTTTCTAGCGCAGGTTTACAGGTCGGTTCGCCCTTTGTTTCCAGGAGTATGGCAGATGAAAGTCTAGTAGCTCCAACACGAACCCTAAAGGTTGGGCGTGCGCACTTGCGGACAGCAGAAGAAATGCAGGCGGCTGAGGCTGCCATGTTGGCGGATGACAAAGCGTCTGAAACAGTTGCGGTGCCTTTCCGGCCTACCACGAGCGAGAGTGATTACAAGGCTGCAAAGGCTGCAGCTAACGCTCAAGCTGGCAGCCCCGGAGCTGAAGCCCTTGTTGGAACATTTGCGCCGCCAACAGTAAAAGGCGGGACAAATTTTGACGGCGTTGATAGTGTTACGGCAGGAAACCTTCGTCCACCTGATACACATGGTGCGATTGGAAAAAATCACTTCGTCGAGGTAACCAATTCACACTACGATGTCTATTTAAGGGACGGCACCAATGTCAAAAGCATCTCACTGGCGAGCTTCTTTGGGTACACAAAAAAGACTATATTTGATCCACGTGTTGTATACGACATGACATTGAATCGCTGGATAGTATCAGCTGAGGCATTTCCAGAATCATCGACTTTGCAACGTCAGTTTCTTGCTATTTCCAAAACTGAGGATCCAGAAGGTCCCTTTTTCGTTTACAATTTCAACGTAATATTTGCTAGCGGTGATTTCTGGGACTATCCTCAGCTCGGTATGGATCAAAAGGCTATTATCGTTACGGCAAACCTCTTTGGGGCTAGCTCATTCAAGGGAGCTAATATGTTTGCGGTGGCAAAAGCCCGACTTTACAAAGGTAAAGCCTTTTCTATCAAACTGTTTAAAAATCTCGATGCTACGCTTGCGCCGCCAATTGTGTTAGATCAGAACCGTAAAACTTTCTTAGTTGCAGCGCCAAATGGTAGTGGCGTCATAAGGAAGTACACGTTACTAAAGTCTAGCCGTGGATCCCGCGCTAAACTGAAAGGACCAACAACTATATCGGTGGGGGCATACGCTGTGCCTCCAGACGCAACACAGCCAGGCACTACCGACAAACTTGATACGATTGACAACCGCTTTGTAAATGCCAGTACTCAAAATGCCGATTTTCTCTGGAATATTCATACGATGAACGATGCAGGCAGGCCAGGCTGCCGATGGTATAGGATTGATACTCTTGCGGATACAGCCATCGTTGGTAATATTATTCATGCATCTGCAACATCGTATGACTGGAATGCATCAATTGCTGCGAACCCTGGTCAGGATTTATTTGTAACATGGTCATCGACGCTAGAACAAACCGGTACAAATGCACAGGTGCGATTCTCAGGTAAAGAATTAGCTGATGTTAGTATTCCAGCAGGCTCATCGCTGTTCACAAGTGCCACATTCTATAATCCTTCTGCTGACACCACTGAGCGTTGGGGTGATTACTCGGCAGTGACGTTGGATCCGCAAATTAATAGAAATGCGTGGATAATCAACGAAAAGATCAATACTACTGCTGTATGGGGTAGCCGTATTGGGAGAATCGGTTACTAAAAAATTGTAATTTATTTTTCATAACATTTTGTAAAAAGCAACTAGTTTTAATGTTTATAGGAGGGGCAGTTTGTACGGCCCCTCCTATTGTTTAATATATGAAAATTATTCAATACGGTCAGGGCGTGCTGTTCATAGCTTTGATTACTGTGTTATGTGCCAGTGGTTGTGCCAATGATTCTGGCATTGCACCCCAAACCAAAGGTGTAAAAACGGAGATAGGGAAAGGAATACTCACTGGCAAGGCGACACGGGGACCAATGTCACCTATAGAAGGAAAGGACATGCCGTCTTCTGAGCCTGCCTCCGATGTAAAACTTCAAATCTGGACTTTGGAAGGACAAGAGATAAACTCGGTAGTGACTGACGGCGAGGGTAAATACAGTATTACCTTATCGCCAGGTTCTTATCGTATCGAGACGCCTCCCCTTCCCAGCGGGTTTACCAAAGATTTACCAGCCACAGTAACTATCCAGGAAAATAAGGAAACGCTTTTAAACATTCGCATTGACACGGGTATTCGTTAGTCTGCTGGGAAAATTTAATTTTTGATTTTCATATCCTAACTGTCAGCATGTTATTGGATGATGTAACACATGTCAACCATAAATTAGGCTGCCTACGGCAGCGACTTTTTATATACACGGCAAATGCCGGTGAAAAACAACCCCCTTGCCCCCTTTATTAAGGGGGATTTCCTCAAGTCCCCCTTAGCAAAGGGGGATTCAGGGGGTTGTCTGGTATGCTATGACACAAACTTTGAAATTCCTGAACATAGAATTTATTATGCCTAAAAACTTCCTTTTTTACCAATTTTCCCTGCAAGATAGATCATGAGAATCGAAATGTCGGCAGGGGAGACCCCTGAAATACGGGACGCCTGCCCTAAAGAAATGGGGCGGATATGGGAGAGTTTCTGGCGAGATTCTTTTCTGAGTTCAGGAATTTTGGAGTAATCAATTCCCTGCGGAATTTTACAATCTTCCATTTTTTTGAACTTTTCTATTTGTACCTGCTGGCGATATATGTATCCTTTATATTTTACCTCGATTTCCACTTGCTCTCTTATTTCTTTTGAGATGTGTCTTTGACGAAGCCCATCATCTATAG
>Ga0209002_10003929_pt1 | contig 11778 bp, 9 predicted proteins | sample Rifsed16ft2_FD_184010 | JGI IMG/M metagenome (GOLD analysis project Ga0209002, IMG submission 184010) | Soil microbial communities from Rifle, Colorado, USA - sediment 16ft 2 (version 2) | ecosystem: Environmental > Terrestrial > Deep subsurface > Rock core/Sediment | place: Rifle, Colorado...
CCCGCTCGCCGTATCACCGCGGCCCCCGCCGAAGCTCCACGGGCGCTCTCGCTCGTAAACGTCCTCATGCTTTCGGTGATCCTGAGCGCCTCAGGCGCTCTCTACTGGCAATCGCGTCGCGCCGTCGAAGCTCCCGCGGTCGATGCCCCGTCTTCACCGGGAGAGGCGACGCCGGAGCAGGAGGGAGCGCCGAGGGAGATCGTGGTCGAAGTCCCGCCGCCGCCCTCTTCAGGCACGCTCGTGATCCCAGGGTTCGTGCCTGGTCCCGCGCCCGCGGCCGGAGAGGCGTCGGCGACCGAGGTTCCTTCCGCCCGCGAGCTGCCCAAGCTGCCCGAGTTGAATGAAAACACCGTCAACCCCGCTCTCATCGAGCGGGCGAAGAGAGCGGCGTCGGAGTTTCCGGGCGAGCCGTCGTTTCGGGAGTACGTGGCCGCCGCCCATTTGATTCTCGCGGGCAAGGAAATCAAGGCGCGCCGGTTTCAGGAGGCGTTGAAGCTCGTGGACGAGGCCGAGCGGTGGACCTTGGAATCGAGCCAGACGTCGACCGTGCGCGCCGTCGCCTACAGCGAGCTTCAATCCTGGGAGCTGGCCGAAATGTGGGCGCGAACCGCCCTCGGCTACGGCGCCCGCGACAACGCCGCCGAAATGCATCATATCCTCGGCAAGGCCTACTATTTTCGCGAGGAGATGGAGAAGGCCATCGAGGAGTTTCAGCGCGCGCTCTCCCTGAAGGACGACCAGGCCATCCGCGACTCCCTCGATAGGGCGATGCTCGAGGCCCGGACCGCCCGTGGGTTCGACCAGAAGCGGCTTTCGCATTTCATCGTCAGCTACGAAGGCGAGACCATGGGTTCGACGGGCCGCTTGGTGCTCGACGCGCTGGAGCGCAGCCGCGCCACGCTGATCTCGCGGCTCGGCTACGAGCCCGAGGAGCCGGTCGTGGTGATCCTGTACTCTCGACGCTCGTATCGCGAGATGGGAGGTCCCCACTGGTCGGCGGGTTTGTTCGACGGCAAGATCCGGATGCCCGTCTCTGGACTTCAGCAGGTCGACGACCAGATCCGCTCGACGCTTCACCACGAGCTGGTTCATGCGTTCATCCATGCCCGTGCGGGAGGCAGCGCCCCTCGGTGGCTCCACGAAGGGATCGCGGAATACATGGAAGGCACTCGCGCGTCGGAGCAGGGAAAGCTCCTCGCGCAGGTGCTCGCTGAAGGCAACAGCTTCGAGCACTGCCTCCCCACGGCGCAGTGCGACGTGCGTATCTTCTACCCCGCCGCCACCTCGTTCGTGGACTACCTCATCCAGATGCGGAGCGTCGGCGGCATCCGCGACGTGCTCTCCGCCCTCGGGGAGGGGAACGACATCGATGCGTCCCTTAGGAAAGTCCTGGGAAAGGACGAGGGAGCGCTCATCCGTGAATGGGAGCACTTCGTCGGCCGGCGTTACAGCGGCAGATAGGCGGGCACGAGCGGTGATAGAATCAACCTGAGCAATGGGCATCATGATTCGTGTCGCCTGTCCTACTTGTCTCACGAAGTACCGGTTCGACGAGAGCCAGCTCGGGGGAAAACCTCGGGTTACCGCGAAATGCAAAAAATGCGGAGGCTCGATCGAGATCGCAGCCGCGGAGGCCGCACCGGCGACGGATCCGTTTTTGGCTGAGGAGGGAGCGCCTGCGCCGGCTCCGGCGCGCGAGCGGGACACGACCGCGCGGGTCCGCCGCCTTCGCTCCGACGAGAGTCTCGGCGAGGAGACCGTCACCGGGCACCGGGTGGCGGAGGTTCTCGACCTTCCCCAGGACAAGAAGTACTCTCTCGCGTGCCTGCAGGGGAAGGCGAGCGGCCAAATCTTCCAGATCCAAAAGGTGAAGACCGTGCTCGGCCGCGCCGACTCCGACATCGTCCTCGACGATCCGGAGAGCTCGCGCCAGCACGCGACGCTCGAGATCCTGGGCTCCCGGGTGGTGGTCACCGACCTCAACAGCACCAACGGGACGTTCGTTCAGGGCGAACGGATCCAGAACGCGGAGCTCGAGAATCACAACGAGTTCCGGATCGGCGCGCACGTGCTTATGCTCATCGTCACCGATCGCGAGTAGCGGGGAAGAAGAACGCAAAGGCGCCAAGAGGACGCAAAGGCGCAAAGTAAGAGAAGAATCGGTGTTTTTTCCTTCTTTGCGACTTCCCGGACCTTGCGCCTTTGCGTTCTAGTTTTCCCCGGTTTTCTCGCCTTCTTCCAGGAGAAGCTTGGCCAGCGCCGTCTGCGCAGCCATGAGCTCCGCGTTTTTCTTGGTGGGCCCGGTCGCGTTTGCTAGGGTACGCGCCCCGACGCGGAGCTCGACATGGAACGTCTTCCGGTGCTCCGGTCCTGTCTCCGCGGTCACGCTGTATTGGGCTGCCTCCAGGTTTCGCGCCTGGAGGTACTCCTGGAGCGCGGTCTTGGGGTCCTCGATCGCCGCCCGACCTTCCCCGACTTCGCGGATCAGGGGATGGAAGAGGGGAGCGAGGAATCGGCGAACTTCCTCGATGCCGGAATCGAGATAGATAGCGGCGATGACCGCCTCGAAGGCGTTCGCCGAGAGCGCCTTCTTCTTCCTCCCGCCGGTCTTCTCCTCGCCCTTGCCCAGGCGTAGGTACTTCGGGATGTCGAGCTGGAGCGCCAGCATCGACAGGGTCGTCGAGCTCACCAGATAGGCTTTGATCTTCGACTTCCGTCCTTCGGTGAAATCGGGAAACTTGCGGAAGATGAAGTCGGTAACCAGGAAGCCCAGGATCGAATCCCCGAGGAACTCCATGGACTCGTTGTGCGGGCTGCCGCCGGATTCATAGGCGAAGGACGTGTGGGTCAAGGCACGCTGCAGCAGATCTTTGTCGCGGAAGCGATAGCCAAGTCTCTCTTCGAGCGCGCACGGATCGACGGATGCGGACAAGGTCACCATCAGCGGGGAACGATTCCGTTCTCTCTGGCGGATGTCTCATGGTACTACAACACCTTGACCAGGACCATGGTCATGTCGTCGTGCTGGAGCGCCCCGCCGGCGAAGTTGAAGACCTCGTCGACCATCTTCTCGCGCAGTTCCTCCATGGATAGATCGGCGTTGTCCTCCATGATGCCGCGAAGCCGGTCGTCCCCGAAGAGCTCGGAGCGGGTGTTCATCGCTTCGGTGACCCCGTCGGTAAAGAACAGGAACAAGTCCCCCGACACCAGGGCAATCGACTCTTCCTCGAGAATCTTCTCGAACTGGGAGCCGCGATCGAGGGCGAGTCCCATGCCGTCGGGGGCGAGTACTTGCACTCGTGGGCGATTCCCGTTGGCGCTGAGCTGGAATATCGGGTTGTGTCCTGCCCGAGCGTAGGTCATCTTTTTGTTCTTCACGTCGATAACTGCGTAGACCATGGTGATGAAGCTGCGGCTGTCGAGGTTCGCCGCCAGGATCTTGTTGGCCTCGATGAGCAGCAGGCGGGGGGAGTCGTACATCCGGCTGAGCGAGAGCGACAGGCCTTTGAGCTCCGCCATGTAGAGCGCGGCCGAGGTGCCCTTTCCCGAAACGTCGGCGATGAGGATCGCGAGGCGTCCGTCGCTCAAGGGGATGAAGTCGTAGTAATCGCCCCCGACCTCGTTCGCCGGCAGACAGAGCGCCGCGATGGAGAGTCCGGGGACGCTGACCCGATCCTTGGGGAGGAGGCTCATCTGGATGGTTCGGGCGATGCGGAGCTCTTCTTCCAGCCGCTCCTTCTCCGCGGACTCGCGCAGAAGGTCCTGGATGCTGTTGGTCATCAGGTTGAAGGAATCGGCGAGCTCGCCCAACTGGTCCCGGGAGCGGACCTGGACTTTATAGCCGAAGTCCCCCTGGCGCACGTGCTCCGTCCCCTGGCTGAGAGCGTGCACCGAGCCCGTGATGGAGCGCGCGAGGACCAACCCCACGAAGATCGCCGAGACCTCGATGACCAGGAAAAGGACCGCGAGGAGAGCGAGAACCCAAAGGATCACCTTTCCCAGGTCGGGCCCCTCCGGGCCGAGCTGCAGCGCGTTTCGGGCGACGGCGTCGTAGAGGCTCATGGGGGCGAAGCCGAACTGCACGAACACCAGATCCGTCTCCCGCCCGCGAGATGCGTCGAGGCTTCGCGACTGTAGAAGCGTCAGCCAGGGAAGGGTGAAGGGCCGTCTCCCTTCGGCGACCGGAAGCGCCGACACCGCGGTCTGCGGATTCACGATGAGAAGCGAGCTGGGCTGCGCCTCGTCCGACGCGCTGGTCACCAGCTGATCGATATGGAATCCCATCCCCACCGCCGCCTTGTCGAGCACGGTTCGCAACGGAGAGGCCACGAGTACGGTGATCCCCTCCGGCATCGGAGTCGACGTCCCCGCGAGGTAATTGCCGCTCTCTATACGGAGCGGCCCCTGGTACGCCGATTCCATCCACGAGGGGAGGGGGGTGCCCACCTGGGGAGGACGAGCAAACCCATCGGAAGCGATGACGCGCTGGATACGCCCGCGCCGATGCTCGAGATAGAGGACGCCCGAGCCGGGAAAGAGAGTCGAAAGCGGAGCGACTCGCGCGTGGAGCACGGCGCGGACGGCGTCGTCCTTGACGTGGGCCCCGCCGCGGCGCGAGCCGAGGACGTCCGAAACCGCGAGATCCGCGGTCTTGACCATCTCGGAATCGATGCGGCGGATCTCGGTGTTCAGCACATAGGAGCTCACCTGTCCCACGATGAAGAACGCGCTCAGGAGGAAGAAGAACAGGATAAGGAGCGTCGGGACGAGCCCGATCAACAGATAGGAGATCACCAGCTTGCGCCGAATGCGCCAGAGAAGCTTCGTTCTCAGCCGGGAGATACGCCAGAACAGGAAGCCGATGGCGTAGACCCAGAGGCCTACGGTTGCGGCCGAGGTCAGCCACGTTGGCCACGACGGATAGATCGCTCCTAGAAGCCGGGTGAGAACGAGGACGCTGAGGATCTGTCCAGCGCGCGTCCTCAGGAGGAATCGCGTCAGGCCCCGCTTCGGCTCCGGCAGTCGAGACCTCGGCACATGAGGTTCGGAAGCCATGAACTACCTTGATCCAAGTGACTTGCAGCGAACTCCGGCACTATAGCACAATCGATAGAGCGCTTGACCGGGTCCGATGCACCGCCTATGCTCGTGGTAGTAAGCTCCCATGGCAGCTATGGTTTCCTCGGCCGGCGCCCTCTTGTGGCTCTCTCTCTTCGCGTCCACGGCCGAGCGGGGCGCTGAGCTCGTTCTCGATGGGGTCATCGTCGCCGAGAACCCCGCGGATTCCGTGGCCCTCGTGCGCCGCGCCGAAGCGGACCGCGCCCAAATCCTCCGCGTGGGCCAGGAGCTCCAGGGTTACGTCCTTCTCGAGGTCGCGAAAGGGTTCGTTCGATTCCAGGGAAGGGATTCCGAGCTTCGCCTGTTCCTCGCTGGAACGCCGTCTTCGACCGAACCTGAAGAAGCGGAGCCCTCGAAGGGGGGCGGGGATTCGGAGTGGATTCGTCGCGCGTTCCCGCGCGAGGTCGCGCGCGCGCGGCTCGAGAAGGAGATCCCGGTCATCCTGAGCGAGACCGATCTCACCCCGCGAGTCGAGGACGGCGAGGTGAGAGGGCTCAGTGTGGCCCGTCTTCCCGACGGCACTCTTCTCTCCGAGTCAGGTCTTCTGCCCGGAGACATCCTCGTCAGCATCAACGGGGAGCCGCTCGTCGGGGTCGACGCCCTCTGGGACCTCATCGCCCGTCTCGTCGACCAGGATGAGATTCGAATCGTCGTTCGAAGGCGCGGCGAGGTGCTGAAGCTCGCTTACGCTTTCACCCATTGACGGGCTTCATCGACCCGCTCGCTCCCGACTCGTCTCCCAAGAGAGCTCGGATCCGCCCTCGAAAGAAGAGCGAGCGGATGAAGGGAATGGGCCAGTAAGGAAGGCTGCTTCCTGTCCAACGCGGCTTCCTGGAAACGAACCGCTCGAGTCTACAATACCCGGGCGATGCAGCGGCGCAATTCCTGGATCCGGCACGTCGTCCGTGCGGTTTCGAATTTCCAGCGCGACCGATGCTTCGACCGGGCGGCAGTGATCGCCTACTTCGCCCTGCTCTCGTTTCTCCCTCTCGCCGTGGTTTTGGTGGCGGTGGGCGCCTTGCTGCTCGGCTCGGTCGAGGCCGCGGAGCGCGGCACGGAGCTCCTCCTTCGGAACGTGCTCTACGCCCTTCCGCCGCAGGTGATGACGCAGGTGAGGTCCTTGCAGCAAGGGATCTGGTCGGGACTCTTCTACCTCCCGATCGCGGTCTGGAGCGCCAGCACGGTGTTCAACAAGATCGAGGCGGGCCTAAACCACGTGTTCGAGGTCGAGCAACCGAGACACTGGGCGCTCAGGAAGCTACTCGCCTTCGGTGTGGTGGGGCTCTTGAGCGTTCTCCTGGTCGCCGCTATGGTCGTTGGAGGCATACTGGCCACGGTGGACCGATTCATCGACGTGTCCGCGCTCGCAGCGCTTCGCGATGCGCCCGTCTACCACACGGTGAACGGATTTGTGAGCCGGTACCTCGTTCCCTGGCTCATCGCCGTTCTCACCTTCTTCCTCGTCTACTGGATCGTCCCCGCCCGGAAGGTGCCGGCGGGAGCGGCGTTCACGGCGGCCTTCATCGCGGGCACGCTCTGGGAGGGACTGAAGATCGGGCTCACGTATTACGCCAGCCACATCGCGAGCTATACCCGGACCTATGGCGCTCTGGCGACGGTGGTCATCTTCCTCCTCTGGGTGAACCTCTCCGCGGTTCTCTTGCTCTGGGGCGGGGAGCTCGCGGCCGTGCTTTCGGGGCACCGAGGGTCTTCGGAGGCTCAGGGCGGCTCGGGATGACGGATGGTGAGGACGATTTCCCCCTCGCGCGCCATCCCCAGTGTCTCGCGAGCGAGGCGCTCCACCACGAGAGGGTCGCTCCTCAATGCGTGGATCTGCGCCGACAGGCGGTCGTTCTCCGCCTCGAGCGCCTCGACCTCTCGAAGAAGCTGCTGGTGCTCCTCTCGTGCCTTCCAGAGGCCGAAGATGCCGCGCTCGCCGAAGAGCGAGTTGAGCACCGTCGCCGCGACGATCAGGAAGGCGGCGAGAGCAAGCGCCTTGCGTCGAAAGGCAGTTTCGACGAGACGGCCGCCCTTGGTCGAGGGCTTCGGACCCGCGCCATCATCATCGGAGCGCGCTCTCATGTCTACCAAACCGTATAGTATAGGGGAACCGCGCTCGTGGAGCTATACGAGCTCATCAATCTTCACGGCGAGAGCATCCCAAGTCGAGCCCGCCGAACGCAAATGAAGACTCTGCGGGGGGGAACACTCCGGTTCCGGCGCCGACGGAGTCGAAACGTGGGGAATCACCGACTGGGGAATTCCTCACTCTAGACAGCCTTCCGCGGCGCCTCGATAATCCTCACCCTGAGGTCCCGGTTATCCATTTATTCGAGACGGACCTCCGGCCCAACCTTCATTCGAGGAGTCATAGCCGTGGTGGTCGTTCGAGAGCGCATGGCGAGAATCGTAGTGCTAAGCGTCGGATTGTTCGTACTCAGTCAAATGTGGGCGCAGCTGGTCATGGAGATTAGCTTCCCGCTCGCGTTCCGGGTCGGCCCTTTGACCGCGGTGCTGTTCCTGCACTAAAGAGTGCTCGTCTCGCTCGCGCAGGGTGCGGGCTGAGTTTTTCAGCACCCTGCTAATCGCCGTCAGCTTCGGACTGGAATCGCAGGCCCCGAGGACTTATCCTTTCGGCGAGAGAAAACCGCCGAACGGGAGGGATATATGAGCGATTCCAGGACTTCGATCTCGCGCCGCCAGTTCCTCGGGGGAAGCGCTGCCGCTGTTTCGGGCCTCGCCCTTGGCCCTCTTCCCGCTTCGGGCGATGATGCTCCCAGGCCATCGCCCGCCCTCGGACTCTCCGATCTGGCGCCGCCGCCGGCCCCGGATGAACGCTACTGGTGGAAGGTGCGCTCGCAGTTCAACCTGATCGACGGTCTGACGTTCATGAACAACGGCACTCTGGGGCCCGTCCCCAAGGTGGTTGCGGACGAGAACGATCGCGTGGCGCGGGAGATCGGCTCCGACCCTACCAATGGCTATCGCAACGAAGAGCTCCACGAGAAACGAAAAATTCTCGCGCGATTCGTCGGAGCGGCGCCCGAGGAAATCGCCTACACCCGCAGCACCACCGAGGGGATGAACATCTTCGCCCACGGAATCGATTGGCGCGAAGGCGATGAGATCCTGATGGGCAATCACGAGCATGACGGCGGCGTCGAGCCGTATCTGATGCTGGAGAAGAGGCGGGGAGTCAAGATCCGGCGAGTCGACATACCCTCGCCCCCGGAGAGCATCGATCAAATCGTCTCGCTCTACGAGAAAGCCATCACCCCGAAAACGCGCGCCATCATGATAAGCCACGTGACCTACGTCACCGGCCTGGTGATGCCGATGAAGGCGCTTTCAGAGATGGGACGACGGAAGGGGATTCTCACTTCGGTCGACGGAGCCCACCCACTGGGTATGATGGCCCTCGATCTGCACGATATCGGCTGCGACCACTACGCCGCGGCCGGGCAGAAATGGCTTCTCTGCGGCACCGGCACCGGACTCAGTTACTTCCGCCAGGACGTGCAAGATCGAATCTGGCCGTTGATGGGGGCGGGCGGCTCGGTGGGCGCGGATGGGGTCCGCAACTTCCACAAGGACGCACGACGGTACGAGGATTGCGGGCAGCGGGACGTTCCCTCGGCTCTCGGAATGCTCGCCGCCGTTCAGCTCCAGGAGACCATCGGCAAGAAGAATATCGAGGCCAGGGTGCGCCAGCTCTCGAGTCGCCTGAGGGAGGGTCTCGAGGAAATCGAGGGCGTCAGGCTCTGGACCTCGAAGAGCCCGGAGCTGAGCTGCGGTCTCACGCTGTTCTCGGTCCGGCAGATCCCCATGGCGAACGTCAAGGACGCGATCATGGAGCGGGACCGGATTTACATTCGCGACATGAGAACGGGGAACTTGAACGCGGTGCGCGCGTCGACGCACATCTACAACATGCCCGAGGAGGTCGACCGCCTTATCGAGAGCGTGAGGTACGTGGCGAGTCATTGGGCGGACTACATGACCGCCCCCACCGCGTGAACTACCGAGAGAGTTGAGCGTATGCCGATCTTCGAATTCCGCTGCAAGGAGTGCGACCAGGAGTTCGAGACCCTGGTTTTGGGCCGCGAGCGACCCCAGTGCCCCTCGTGCCGGAGCGCGAAGCTCGAGAAACTTCTTTCGACGTTCTCGGCAGTGACGGGAAGCTCGCGCGGACCCGGAAGGGCCGAGGGGCGGGGAGCCTGCGGCACCTGCGGCGATCCCCGCGGGCCCGGCGCCTGCTCCATGAACTAGGGGCTTGAAGCTCGCTCGGCGCCCCTGGGGCGGCTCGGCTTCGCGCTGCGCGCGAGCTGCGCGACCTCGACGTCCTCGTGATAACGCCGCTGGAGGCGAGCTCTCAGAACTTCGAGCTCGACCCTTTCGCTCTCCGCCCGCTCCTCGAGCTCCCGCTCCGCCGCCGCCACCCCGGGCCAGAGCGAGCCCCCCAGGCGGGACACCAGGTCCTCGTCGTAGCCGAAACCGAAGGCGGTAATGCTCGGCGGAGGCACCTGGTAGTTGTCCCGGAGCCCGAGCGCGCCGAAGGGAAAGTTGTGCGCCCAGTCCCCGTGGTAGCCGATGAGCTTCTTCCCCGCGCTCACGGAAACGAGCCCGTGGGGAACGCAGTTGACGTCTTCGATTCCGTAGCGCGCGCGCAGCAGATCGGTGAGGCTCAGCGCCGCCTGGATCTGGGCGGTGGTGATGGCGTCGACGCCAGCGGAGCTCCACTGGCTTTCGAAGGCGATGCCGATGAAGCTCTCGTTGAGGTTGAGGTAGTAGCGCTTTTCGTCACCCCAGATGGAAATGCCGGCGTGGATGGCGACGGTGTCGTCGGAGACGATGCGGTACACCTGGCCGAAGCGGTCGATGATGTAGTTGTAGATCCGTCGGCGGCTGAGCCAGCCAGCGAGGTCGCGGGTGGTCGAAAGGATGTCGCGGTTGAAGGCCGCCCCAAAGGGCGCCATATCGCTCTCGCTGGCGTGATAGACGATCCCGACGGGGTTCGGCCCCAGGGGCACCGGCGGCGCGCCGTCCTTGGGAAACGCGAAGAACTGACGGGGCTCGCCCTTCGTCTCGAAGGTGGTGACTACTCGAAGTCCGTTGCTCCAGAGCTCCTCATCGCCTTCCTGGGTAACGAGCCAGACTTCCTTGGGGGGGCTGCCTATCCGTTCGGCCGCGAGAGCGGGAGCTCCAAGCCTCCCCGCAGTAGGCGGAGGAGAGATCTGCTCGAACACCCAGTCGGTACCCGCGCGCGCGACACCGTAACCATACGTGCCGGCGGCAACCGCCCCCGAGGCGAGGACGAGGGCCGCCAGGACGAAGGCCGCGTGGCGAAGCCGGTAGAGGCCCCACAGGGCCGGGATGGGAAACGTTACGCTCCCGCGGCGCGGACCGAAGACCAGCTCGCCGAGGGTCTCGATGGCCACGAAGTGGAAGAGGAGAGAGCGCGCGAGGGGAGCCCTCCAGAGAGCGGCCGGCTTCGACTCGAAGGCCTCGATGGTCCTCTTGATGAACCAGAGCTTCTCGCCCGGATCGGGCACGAAAGAGGAGAACCGGTCGAGACTCCTTTGCAGCGACCGATGCTCGAGAAAGCTCGCGGGTTTGGATCTCAAACGTCGCCGATCCAAGAGAAGGGGGATAGGGGGATAGGAGGGGAGAGGGAGATGAGGACCGGGATTTGATTCATCTCCCTATCTCCTCTTATCTCCCCATCCCCTTTTCTTGCACTCTTAGTTGTCGTAGACGGCCGCGATATAGGCGCCCTTGGCCGTGGCCTGGGTCGGGTGGGGTGAAAGTCTCACCTCGGAGATCGGCACCGGGCACTTCGACTGGGAGAGCGCCTTCTCGACCCGCTCGCGGAACCCCCGCGGCTGAGCGGTTCCGCCGGCGAGAACGACGGGGACCGCGCGATCCAGCTTGTGGGACTCGCTCGAGGCCCGAGCTACGGATTCGTTGAGGGTCGCGATGAGCGTCGCGATCATGTCGTCGTAGTAGATGTGAAGCGCTTCCTCTAGCTTGTCCTTCGGCGGGCGGGCGAGATCGAGCGACTGCTCCTTGACCATCTTCACCCTCGTCGCCGACTCACCGGTGACCGAGCCCACGCTCTGGTCGATGTAGTCGCCGGCCTTCGAGGTGGAGAACGAGACCACCGGCACCGAGAGGTAGGCGAGGCAGGCATTGCACATTCCGCCTCCGGCGGAAATTCCGATCCCGGTGAAGTTCTCGCTCTCGAGCTCGGAGAAGACGATCGCCAGCCCCTCGTTGATGCTCTTCGCCTCGTAGCCCAGCTCCGAGAGGAACCCCTTTAGCAGCTGCTCGTGATAGATGAGATCGTTTGGGGAATCGGCGGGGGCGCCGGGGACCGAGAAGCAGACGAGCTCCCCCTTGCCCTTGGGCGTCTTCAACAGCCCCTGGAGCATGACCTTGATCAGCGTCAGCGCCGAGGGCTCGTTGGGGTTGATGAGCCCGCGGCTCATCGGCCTTCGGGTCTCGGAGTTGAAGAGCCCCGCGAACTTCTCGGCGTTGTTCCCGTAGACGTAGAAATGCCCGTTGCTCTGGTAGTAATGAATCTTGTTCTGGAGGAGTATGTTCTCGGTGATACGAGAGTAGGGGAGCGGAAGAAACGCGTTTACTTCGATCGAGGCCTTG
>Ga0209002_10003931_pt1 | contig 11775 bp, 6 predicted proteins | sample Rifsed16ft2_FD_184010 | JGI IMG/M metagenome (GOLD analysis project Ga0209002, IMG submission 184010) | Soil microbial communities from Rifle, Colorado, USA - sediment 16ft 2 (version 2) | ecosystem: Environmental > Terrestrial > Deep subsurface > Rock core/Sediment | place: Rifle, Colorado...
GGGGCGTCGTGATTCAGCAGAGCGTCGAGGACGCGTTCGACGAGCTGTGGAACAAGGTGTACACGGACCCCGACGTCGAGCCGTTCGTCCGGAAAGGCCTCGTCGCGTTCGAGGTGAAGCTAGGCCAGGGCGCGAAGCCCGGCCTCGGCGGCGAGACGAAGGTGTCCCGGGAGATGGCGAGGTCCCTGAAAGGGAAGTACTACTTCCCCGAGGATCCCGACGCCGTGGAACGGGATCTGTACGAGCGGCACAGCGCTCCCGGCACGTACACGGAGGAGATCCTCCGCGCCCAGTTGCGCTCCCTTCGGAACAACTTCCCCCGCGTCAGGATCTGGGTGAAGAGCGGGCCGTTCCGGGACCTCCTCGCCCTTTTCCGGGTCGCGAGCCAGGAACGGATCGACGCGGTCCTCGTCGACGGCAAGGAGGGCGGAACGGGAATGAGCCCCGTCATCGCGCTGAAGGATCTCGGCCTCCCGACCCTCGCCTGCCTCAAGCGGATCCAGGACGCGCGGGTCGAGGGGCACAAGACCCCGTACGTCCTGTCGGGGCGGCTGTTCGACGGCGGGCACGTCGTCAAGTCGCTCGCCCTCGGGGCGACGGCGGTGTCGTTCGGCCGCCCGTTCATCGTCGCGGCGGGCGTCGCGGGCGCAAAGGGAGTGCACAACTTCCTCGAAGCGACGGAGGTCGAGATCCGCATGCTCGCCTCGAGCCTCGGGAAGTACGCCCTCGCGGACCTTTCCCTCGAGGACGTCGGATCCCTGGACCGGCACCTTGCGGACGCCCTGAACATCCCGTTCGTGTATGCGTGACGGACGCGCGTCGGCCGCCTAGGCCCTTGCCGCCCGTCCCCAATCGTGGAGGATCTGGCGCGCTGCGTTGTGCCCCGGACCGCCCGTGATCCCGCCGCCCGGGTGCGCCGAGGAGCCGACGAGATACAGATTCTGGATCGGGGTGCGGTACTGCCCCCACCCGGGGACGGGGCGCAGGAAGGCTTGTTGATCGAGGCTCATCTCCCCCTGGTAGATGTGTCCCCCCGTGAGGCCGAACTTCTCCTCGATGTCGACGGGGGTGAGGACCTGCTCCGCGAGGATCGCCGTTCGCAGGCCCGGCATCAGTTCGTCCAGGCGGTCCACGACCCGGTCCGCGAACTTCCCCTTCTCGGTCTTCCAGTCCCCTCGCCTCAGATGATACGGCGCGAACTGAGCCAGGATCGACATGACGTGCTGACCGGACGGCGCGAGGCTCGGGTCAAGGAGGGACGGGATCGTCACGTCGAAGTACGGGTGCGCCGACGCCTTGCCGTATTTCGCGTCGTCGTACGCCCGCTCGAGATACTCGAGGGTAGGGCCGTATCGGATGCGCGGGGCGGCCACGCCATCGTCCCCCTTGAGCTTCGGCAGGCTGCTCAAGGCGAGGTTGATCTTCGCGACGGCTCCCTCCATGCGCATGTGCTGAATCCTCCGCTGCACCTCGAGCTCGAGGTCCGCCGGGGCGAGAAGGCCGAGGAGGGTCCGTTTCGCGTCCGCGGAGGAGGCGACGACCTGCGCGGCAATCGCTTCGCCGGACTCGAGCTGGACGCCCGTCGCCCGTCCATCCGTCGTCGTGATGCGTGCGACCGCGGCATCCGTGCGGATCGTGACGCCGGCCGCCCGCGCCGCGGCGGCGATGGCGTCCGTGAGGACGCCGGTCCCTCCCCGGACGATCGCCCACGCGCTCCCGTGGACCGCGGGCCAGAACCGATGCAGGACGCCGAACGACGTGCCCGGGGACCAGGGTCCCGCCCAGCGCCCCAGGAGGGCGTCGACGGACAAGGTCGCTTTCAGGAGCTCCGTCTCGAACCACTCCCCGAGGGACGCCCGCAGGGCCATCTGGGGGAATCGGAGGGCCTGCCCGATCGCCCACTTTCCGAGCCGGCGTGCGCGGAGTGCGAACCGAAGATAATAGAGCATCTCCCCCGTGCCCATCGCAAGGGCGTTCGGAGGCGTGCGCATCATGATCGGATCAAGGGTTGCCGCCAACCCGACGAGGAAGTCGTGAAACTTGATGTAGGCGTCCGCGTCCTTCGCGCTGAACTTCGCGATCTCCGCCGCGGCCTTCGCGGGGTCGTTCCACAGCCGCAGGATGCGGCCGTCCTCCCCGATCGACGTGACGACCGGATCCACCGGGATTAGCTGCAAGCCGTGTTGGTCGAGCTGTAGGTCCCGCACGACCTCGGGGCGCAGCATGCCCACGAGGGCGGCTCCCGTCGGGGCGCGGAACCCGGGGCGAATCTCCTCCGTCGTCGCGGGCCCGCCGAGGACGGACCGGCGCTCGAGGACCGCGACCCGTCGACCCGCGCGGCCGAGGTACGTCGCGGCGACGAGCCCGTTGTGCCCCCCGCCGATCACGACGACGTCATACCCGTCCGCCAAGGCTCACACCTTCCGAAGGCGCATGTCCTTCAGGATCTCGCGGGCCGCGTTCGCGCCGGGCGCGCCCATGATCCCGCCCCCCGGGTGGGCCCCGGAGCCACACAGGTACAGGGCCTTGATTGGCGTTCGGTACGCCGCCCATCCTGGCGCGGGCCGCAGGAAGAACAGCTGGTCCGGCGTCAGTTCGCCGTGGAAGATGTTCCCGCCCGTGAGTCCGAATTCGTTGTCGATGTCCCAGGGGGTGATGACCTGGCGGTGCAGGATGATCTTCCGGATGTCCGGAATGTATTCCTCGATCGTGTCGACGACCGTATCCCCGAACTCCTCCCGGCGCTCGGGCCACGTCCCCTTTCTCAGGTTGAACGGCGCGTACTGGACGAACATGGACATGATGTGCTTCCCCGCCGGAGCCATCGTCCGATCGAGCGTGGTCGGGAGGCACATGTCGATGTACGGCCGGCGGGAGAAGTCCCCGTACTTCGCGTCGTCGTACGCCTCCTCGATGTAGTCGAGGTCCGGTCCGATCGTGATGACTCCGGTCAGATGGGGCCCCGCCTGCGGGAGCGCCCGGAACCGGGGGAGCTCCTTCAGGGCTAGGTTCACCTTCCCCGACGATCCGATCACGTTGAAGTTCTCGATCGACGTGACAAAGTCCTGCGGGAGGTCCGACCGCTCGACGAGCTTCAGGAACGTCCGCTTCGGATCCGCGTTGGAGACGACCGTGCGCGCGTGGATCTTCTCTCCGCTCGCGAGCTCCACGCCGATCGCGCGACCGTTCCGCACGAGGACGTGCCGGACGTCCGTGCTCGACCGGATCTCGACCCCGTACGACTCCGCCGCGTGGGCAATCGAATAGCTCAGCGCGCCCGTGCCGCCGCGGACGAACCCCCACGACCGGTACGATCCGTCGATCTCCCCCATGTAGTGGTGGATCAGCACGTACGCGGTCCCGGGCGACCGCGGGCCCAGGAGGGTACCGATGATGCCGCTCGACGACATCCCCGCCTTCAGGGGCTCCGACTCGAACCACTGGTCGAGGTAGTCCGCCGAGCTCATCGTCATGAGCTGGAAGAACGTGTGGAACTCCTCTTCGTCGAGAGTCTTGAAGTGTTTGTACAGTTCCCTCAGTTTCATCAGGTTCGATGGCCACAGGGAGTGCAGGTCCGGAGGCGTCATCATGAGCATAGGGGCCACGAACTTGGCCATCCGCGTCATGAGCTGCGAGAACGATGACAGGTTCTCCGCATCCGTCCGCGAGAATCGCGAGACCGCGTCGATCGCCTCTTGCGCGTCCCCGCGGTAGTAGAGGTAGTTCCCGTCTGGCAGGGGGGTGAAGCTCGCATCCTGAGGGATCACTTGGAAGCCGTGGGCGGGGAGGTTCAGCTCCCGGATGATCTCCGGGCGCATCAGGCTGCAGACGTACGACAGTTCCGTGAAATGGAACCCGGGGTACACCTCCTCCGTGACCGCGGCGCCGCCGAGGACCCGCCGTCGCTCGAGGACGAGGACTTTCTTGCCCGCCTTTCCGAGATAGGCGGCCGCCACGAGGCCATTGTGGCCCCCGCCGATGACGATGGCATCGTATCCTGTGGCTGCCACGGATGTCCGTCCTCCCGATGCGCACTCTCTCTCGCTCCGGGGCGCGGTGCGACGTGCGATGGGTTGCGCGGGTATCGGGGAGGGGGTTAAAGCGTTTCTGTCGATGTGCAGATTTTTGCGCGGTGCCTGACGCTGTCGTGGGTGACGTGTTCCGTTTCCCGAAAAGTTTATCGCGGCTCGAGCCATCGCGCGCTTCCTGGTTCATGGAGACGGTGCGGCATTCCGCGCCGCCGTCTCGGGACGAAACACATGTCGCTCCGCGAGTCGCCGTTTCATCCGCGCACGTCCGCGCTGTGCGAGAGCTGGGAATGGAGGGGATGGGCGGGATACCTCGCAGCCAGTTCGTACCAGCTGATCGGGATCATGGAGTACTACGCGATCCGCCACTCCGCGGGACTCATCGACGTCACCCCGCTGTACAAGTACGAGGTCAAGGGCAAGGACGCGACGACGCTCCTGGACCGGGTCGTGACCCGGGACGTCTCGAAGCTCTCGAAAGGGCAGATCTACTACACCCCGTGGTGCGACGACCGCGGGAGCGTCGTGGACGACGGCACTCTGTGGAATTTCGGCGGCGGTGTGTACCGGCTCACGGCGGCGGATCCGAACCTGCGATGGCTCGAAGACACCTCGTCCGGATTCGACGTGTCGATCCGGGACGTTTCCGAGGAAGTCGCGGCCCTCGCGCTCCAGGGACCGATGGCCCGCGCAATTCTCGTGGAGGGCGGAAACGGCGCGGTCGAGAAACTGAAGTACTTCCGGTTCGTCGAGACGAAGTACGACGGGATCCCGGTCACGATTTCGCGGACGGGGTACACGGGGGATCTGGGTTTCGAACTGTGGACGGACTGGGACCACGCGGAGCGCCTGTGGGATGCCCTCATGGCGGACGGCGAGGGATACGACATCCGGCCCGCGGGAATGACCGCGCTGGACATCGCCCGGATCGAGGCGGGCCTCATCCTCGCGGAGGTCGACTTCATGCCCGCCAGACGCGCGATGATCGAGTCGCAGCGGTATTCACCGTTCGAACTCGGGCTCGATTGGGCGGTGACCCTCGAGAAGGGCTCCTTCATCGGGAGGGCGGCGCTCGTGAAGGAGGCTCGTGAGGGCCCGCGACGCCGTACCGTTGGGATCCAGGTCCACTGGCCCACGGTCGTCGAGCTGTTCCGGAAGAAGGACCTCCCCCCGGAATCTCCGCAGCACCCGACGCGAGAGAAGATCCCGATCTATTCGGGCCCGCGGAACATCGGGTATGCGACGAGCACCACGTGGTCCCCGATCCTGAAACAGTACATCGGACTCGCGACTGTGCCGGCGGCGTACGGCGCGGAGGGGACCGTCGTTGACTTCGAGGTCACCGTCGAAGGGGAACGGTATCGCGCGCCGGCGACCGTCGTGAAGCGCCCCTTCTACGATCCCCCCCACAAGAAGGCATGAAGCGGAGCGGAGAGTCGGCGACGGACGCGTCGTTGCCCGCTCTGAGCGAACGGATCGTCGCGTGTCGACTCTGTCCTCGTCTCGTGGCCTTCCGGGAGCGGGCCGCGGCGGCGAAGCGCGCGTCCTTCCGGGACTGGCAGTACTGGGGCCGGCCGCTGCCGGGTTTCGGAGACCCTCGGGCCCGGGTCGTGATCGTCGGCCTGGCTCCCGCGGCACACGGCGGGAACCGCACGGGGCGGATGTTCACGGGCGACCGAAGCGGGGACTGGCTCTTCCGGTCGATGCATCGAGCCGGATTCGCGAACCAGGCGACCTCCGTCTCGAGGGACGATGGACTCGAATTGCGGGATTGCTACATCACGGCCGCGGTCCGATGCGCCCCACCGGGGAACCGCCCTACGACCGCTGAGTTCGCGCGATGCCGTCCGTATCTGGTCCGGGAGCTCGAGCTCCTCGACCGCGCAAAGGTCGTCGTCGCCCTGGGTGGCGCCGCCCATCTCGCGTTCCTTCGCGCGTGGAAGGTGCTCGGGCGTGTCGCTCCGATCCCGGCGCCGAGGTTCCGACACGGGGCCTGCGTCCGGATCCCGCCGGTGACCCTCCTTGACTCGTACCATCCGAGCCAGCGGAACACCTCGACCGGGCGGCTCACGGAGCCGATGTTCGACGCGATCTTCCGCGAGACGCGTTCGCTCCTCGATCGCCCGACGGCGTGACGGGCGCGTAATCGATTTATTCTCGATGCGAGTTGGCGCCCCTTCCATGGCTTCGTTCGATGTCGTCGTCGTGGGCGCCGGACACAACGGCCTCGTCTCGGCGGCATATCTCGCGAAGCGGGGCCTGCGCGTCCTCGTGCTCGAACGGCGCCCGATCGTCGGCGGGGCGTGCGTGACGGAGGAGATCCATCCGGGTTTTCGGGTCAGCACCCTGTCGTACACGTGTGGCCTGTTCCGTCCGGAGATCAAGGAAGACCTCGAGCTCGCCCGCCATGGCCTCGAGGAGCATGTGAACGATCCGGCGCAGTTCGTCCCATTCCCGGACGGGCGCTTCCTCCTGTACCGACAGGACATGGAGTGGAACCAGTCGCAGGTCGCGAAGTTCTCGGAGAAGGACGCCCGGGCCTTCCCCCGCTACGAGGATTTCTGGCGGGAGTTCGGGGAGCTCGTCGAGCCGACCCTGCTCGCGCCGCCCGTCGCCCTCGCAGACCTCGCGACCCTCGTGACGACCCCGGAGGCGGAGGATTTCCTGCGGCGGGTGTTCCTGATGTCCATCGCGGATATTCTCGACGACTACTTCGAGTCGGACGAGGTGAAAGCCTCCCTCGCGACGAGCGGCGTGGCAGGAACCTTTGCGGGCCCCCGTACCCCGGGGACCGCGTTCGTCCTCGGACACCACAGCCTCGGGACGATCAACGGTGTGAGGGGGGCCTGGGGGTGGGTCCGCGGCGGGATGGGTGGGATCAGCGAGGCCCTCGCCCGCGCGGCCCGGGCCTACGGTGCGACGATCCGGACCTCCTCGCCCGTGGAGCGCATCCTCGTGGAGGGCGGACGGGCGACGGGCGTCCTCCTCGGGGACGGGGAGCGGATCGACGCGCAGGTCGTCGTCAGCAATGCGGATCCGAAACGGACGTTCCTGGGCCTCGTGGACCCTGCCCGTCTCCCGGAGGATTTCCTGCGCGCGGTCTCGCGAATCAAGATGGAGTCGTCCTCGTTCAAGCTCAACCTCGCACTCCGGGAGCTTCCGGACTTCGTCGCGGTGCCCGGGACGACGCTGCAGCTGCATCACAAGGGGATCCTCAACATCGCGCCATCCATGGACTACCTCGAGCGGGCGTACGACGACGCGAAAGCGGGGCATCCGTCCCGGGAACCGTTCCTCGAGTTCGTGATCCACTCCGCGAACGATCGGAGCGTGGCTCCTCCGGGCATGCACACCCTGACGGTCTCCGCGAAATTCGCCCCGTTCCGCCCCGTAAAGGGTTCGTGGGAGGACGAATCGGAGCCCTTCGCGGATCGCATCCTCGACGTCCTCGAAGCGTACGCCCCGAACATCCGGAGCGCGGTCATCGCGAAACACACGGTGAGTCCGGCCCAGATGGAGTCCGAGTATGGGCTGACGCAGGGGGACGTCTTCCACGGGGCGATCATGCCGTACCAGATGCTCTCCTTCCGCCCCGTCGTGGGGTGGGCAAAGTATCGGACGCCGATCCGTGGTCTCTACCTTTGCGGCGCGGGGACGCATCCGGGCGGGGGCGTCCTCGGGGCCCCAGGACACAACGCCGCCGTCGCGGTCCAAGAGGATTGGGCCTCCCTTACGGCGACGTAGCCCTACCTCTGGCGCGCCTGAGCCTCGTACGGATTCTCGAACCCCGGGTCCCCGCCCTCCACGAGGTTCTTGAGGGCCACGAGGCGGTCGGACCATCGTCCGCGATCGCGCAGCGCCCGGGTGGCGTCGGAGGGCCCCGCCGCGGAGACGTACACGGCCGTACCGCTCGCCTTCTCCTCGAGCCGGAGATCCCATCGGGCATCCCGGCCGGGCGTCGTGTCCCCGAGCGCAAGCCCTCTCCCCGGCACGAGCTCGAGGACGCGCAACGGTCCGTCCGGGTCCCCGAAGGCGTACATCGCGCCGGGCTCCGGTTCCGGGGTGACGCGCCCCGAGGGGACCCCTCCCGTGGACCAACCATCGACCTGGGCGGGCGTCACGAGGGCCTCGTACACGCGGTCCGTGCTCGCCTCGACGATCGTGGCGAGAGACCACTGTCCATCGTAGAGCAGGGTGTGGTCCGGACGGACGCTTTCCCCTCGGCCTTCCCCGATCGATTTCAGGTTCCCCAGGCACACACGCCACGCGTCGAGGACTGATCCGCAGCCCGACTCGGGGACGGGAACGCCTTGATGCCGGGCCACGAGGATCGTCGCAGCGTCCCCCGCGTCCTCGAGGTCGTATGCCACCCGTGTGGGCGTTCCGTGGATCGGCCACTCGAAGGCGAAGCGCCGGAGGACCTCCCCTTCCTCGATCCGCGTCTCCCAGCCGCGCCCCTCGGGCTGGAAGATGCACGTCTCCCCGCCGAACCGGAAGGCCCCCCCGACCTTGGGGTCAATCCGCGCCCATCCGCAGAACCATCGCGCGAGGTGTTCGATCCTCAGGAGGCGCTCGAAGACTGTCGGGCGCGGGGATCGGACGCGCATCTTGAGCTCGTAGTCCCAGACCATCCGGAGGGCGCGAAGCGGTCCGGGCCTCTTGAACCTGCGGAGCGCCGCGACTTGCCTACGCTTCCTCCATCGGAGGCTCGGGTGGGCTCGATCGCCCGAACGTGTCGAGCAAGTTCCCCCTCTCCTTGGCGCCCCACAGCTGCTCCAGGAACTGCTTGATGCCGCCGAGGCGGTCGACGTCGCCGTTCCAGTTCTTCAGCACGTCCTTGTACTTCTTCTCGATGTCCTCCACGACGCCCGTCACCCGGCGTTCGAGGCGGCTCGATTCGTGGCCCCGGTAGAGAACCACGAGAAGGACGTAGGACCCTCGGGCCACGGCCACGTTGTGGTCCGCGAGCTCGATCCCCTTCACCGCCCCGACACCCATGGACTGGAACGATTGGTTCATGAAGCTCTGGATGGCGGTGAACATGGATGCGATGAGGTCCGGGTCCTTGTCCGACTTGAGCGTGCGGGATAGGTGGACGAGCGGCACCCCGCTGTTGTAGATCAGGAAGACTTCCTCGACGATACTCCGCAGGACCCGGGTCGCGAAGAACACGCCGACCACGCCGGCGACGGCAAGGAACCAGGGAAGGAGCATGAGGAGGAGGTTGGGCCCCTCAATCTCGACCTGCAACGTCGCCACGCCGGTCGCAAGGCCGTCGCTCACCGTGAGGTTCACGAAGTGCTGGCGCACCCCCTCGGGATAGGAGAAGACGAGAATGAAACCCTGGATCGTCACGTACGCGCTCGATGTCGTGACCGTCAGCTCGGACTCCACGTTGTCGACGTCCTTCAGATAGGCCCGGACGTTGAAGAAGAAGTTGCGGTCCTTCGTGTTGATCACGGGCAGCGACTCGAAATACGGCGCATCGTTCACGGGTCGGACCGTCACTTTGATCGAATCCTCTGCGTACGCGCCCCGGTCGTCCATGGCCCGGAACGTCACGACTTCCGAGCCGAACCAGTCCGGCCTCGCGGCGAAATCGACACTGTGGTTTGTGAGATCGATCGTGACCTGGACGTCCCGTTGCCCCGAGGTAAAGAAGATCGTGGTGCTGTCCGTGTCGATGAAGTACGCGTCGAGGTCGAGGTAGTCCAGGAGGACCTCGTCCTCGAAGAACGTCACGTCCGGGATCTCCGTGCCGTTCAGCTGCGGCGGGTAGTCGTCCGTCACACTCACGGACGTGGGGAAGAAGGTCGTGTCGATCCCGTCGGACACGCGGATCGTCAGGGGCAGAGTGTAGGGGGCCGTCAAGGCGCCGAGGACCTGCGGGAAGAGCATTTGCAGGACCGTGCCTTGGACCGTGATGTTGCCTGGGATGGACGTCGTGATCGTAAGTTGGGTTATGTCGTTGTCCGGATCGCTGATGTGCGGAGCGAGATTGAACACGTAGGGGACGTCGTATCGGACGACGTACGGAGGCATCCATTCGATCACGGGCGGGTCGTTCAATGGGATGACTGTGACGAGGATCGTGTCCTCGATGATTGCGCCGGTCGGGTCTCGGGCTTGGAATGTGACGGATTCGACGCCCCACCATTCCCCAAGGGTCTGCATGTCCACCTGGTGGTTGCGAGGCTGCGGAACCCCCTCGCTGATCGTGACAGTGACGTGCGCCGCCCCCCAGGTGAAGTACAGGGCGTCGTTATCCGGGTCGTAGAAGTAGTCGTCCAGGTCGAATACGTTCACGAGGCTCTGGCCCTCGGTCAGGGTCACGTCCGGCAAGGGGACCCGCAGCTCCGGAGGTGTGTCTGTCGTCAGGCGAATCGCGATCGATTCCGAACTCGATAACGGAATCGGGGTCCCGTCGTCGGTGACCGTCAGGACGACAAAGTCCCACGCGTCCGGGTAGTTCGTCGGGTACGAGAACGTCACTCGGAATCCCGAGATGGACGTGTGGATCGCGTCGTCGGTCCGGAGGGCGAGTCCGCTGCGCGGGGTGTCGATGTCCTTGATGTACGGGTCGAAGTCAAACGTGTACGGGCTGCCGTACTTCACGTAGAGGGTCGTCGGCGGACCGGCCCAATACGGTCGGTCGTTCACCGGGGTGATGTTGACCCACATCCGCTGGGTGGCGTAGTTCCCTCCGTCGTCGAAGAGGAACAACGTGACAGCGTCGTTGCCCCACGCATCCGGCCTGGGCTGGAAGAAGAACCGGTGGTTTCCGGTGATGTTCCCGCCGCTGAAGTCGTACAGGCTCGCGTTCACGTCGACCAGGTCCCACTTGAGACGGCTCGCCGGCGTGTTGGGATCCTGGGCGAACGCCTGCAGGTCCAACGTCCACAGGGGGGCGTCCTCGTTCGCCATTTGGTCCGGGACACGCGGCGAGATCGACGGAGCCGTGTTGTCCGTGTAAACGACGGATAGGGACGCCCGGAACAGCGGATCGCCTTCTCGGCTGACGAACGAGTTGATTGCGGGCGTGGCCTCGTTGCGGACACGGACCAGGAATCCCACGTTCGGTTGCGTGCCGTCCGTCCAACTCTGCACGATGGACGTGGCATTCCACGTGAGCCACTGCCCTGAACCGCCTACCGTCGCGGATCCGCCGACCGAGGCGTCATAGTCGGAGCCGGGGGTCGCCCAGATGTTCGTCCCGTCTCGTGTGCGCCAAGTCACACCGGAGCCGGCGAGGTTCTCGAATATCCCGAGGGAGGTTTGGAGGAGCGGCGCGCCGTCCGGCGAGTTCCCATCGAGGAACCGCCCGGTCCGGTTGTGGTTGTAACCCCACGTCCGGACGTCGTGGCCGAAACTGGGGAACGTAATCGCGTACGTTGCCGAGCGAGAGGCGTAGACGACCTCCACGTTGCCATCGCCATCGAGATCGGCGACGATTGGCGTCGCGCTGACCAGGGCTCCGTCCGGCGTGGACGTCCAGATGACCGTCGCGGTCGTCCCGCCGTCCTTGATGATGTAAAGGCTGCCATCGAAGCTGCCTGCGAGAATCTCCTCGACGCCATCCAAGTCAACGTCCGCTGCGGCGGGAGCGCCCCACACATCGTTGCCCGTCGGGATCGTCCATCGCTCGGACCCGTCCGCATTGAGGGCTCGGATGTTCCCTCGTTTCGTCATCGAAAAGACCGTCTCGAAGGCCCCGTCGTCCTCGAAGTCGACGAGGATCTGGCCTCCG
>Ga0209002_10003932_pt1 | contig 11774 bp, 12 predicted proteins | sample Rifsed16ft2_FD_184010 | JGI IMG/M metagenome (GOLD analysis project Ga0209002, IMG submission 184010) | Soil microbial communities from Rifle, Colorado, USA - sediment 16ft 2 (version 2) | ecosystem: Environmental > Terrestrial > Deep subsurface > Rock core/Sediment | place: Rifle, Colorado...
ATGAGTTCACAGACGGCCAATAAATATCGGGTCCATCCCTGGCGCGTCCTCATTGTCTATGGCTTGATCATCGCCATGCTGGGCCTGATCATTTACCGCCTGTTTTCCTTGCAGGTTCTGGGTAGAGAGACATGGGAAGGACAGGCAGTTGAAAACTACACCACAGAGATCAGGGATCCCGCAGCGCGCGGCATTATTTATGACCGCAATGGGCACATACTGGCGCGCAACGCTGCCTCCTATAATGTCGTTATCACGCCTGCCGGATTACCTGATGATGAGGCGGATATTCAGCGGATCTATCGCGAAATCTCTGAGCTGACCGGTGTGCCAGCGGGCGGGCCTGTTACAGAAGAGACACTCAGTAGTGCAAAATTGTTTTCAGCCTGTGTACCCGGTCCGAGCATTGCGGATATGGTGGCACTGGGCGAGTCACTTGCCCCTTATACACCCGTGAAGATCACCTGCAATATCGATGAGGAATTTGCCCGGGTCATCCGTGAAAAATCAGTGGATTGGCCCGGAGTCTCTGTGGAGATCGAACCGATCCGGGATTACCCAACCGGATCCCTGACCGCGAACATCGTCGGTTTTCTGGGGCCTATTCCCGAGGCGCTTAAAGATTTTTATGAAGACCGGGACTATGTCTCCAACCGCGACAAGATCGGATACTCTGGCGTGGAGACTTCGCTGGACGACATTTTATTGGGCAAAAACGGACGGCGTGTGGTTCAAATTGACGTGGCAGGTCAGGTGCTTCGCAACCTTGAGCCACCCATCGAATCCGTGCCTGGCAACAACATTGTCCTGACCATAGATACGCGGTTGCAAAAAGCTGCCGAAGCGGCGTTGATCGATGAGATCAACTATTGGAATACTTTCTTTGGTACGATACGCATCTCAAGCGGCGTGGTGATCGCCATGAACCCGAAGACAGGGGAGATCCTGGCGATGGTCTCATATCCAACATTTGAAAATAATCGCATGGCGCGTTTCATCCCCGGTTACTACTACGAACAATTAAGTGAAGACCCGCGTCATCCCCTCGTAAATAACGCGATCTCTGCAGAATTACCTCCCGGCTCTGTATTTAAACTCTCCACAGCAACAGGTGCCTTCAATGAAGGGGTGATTGCGCCAGGCAAGATCGTACAAACTCCCGGCAAGCTTGTGTTGTGCGAGACATTTGTCTATTCTGCCACATGCACGGAGAACAACTCGCGCCCCTTCGTGGATTGGATCTATGATCGCGGCGGCGTGATCAATGAAACCGGATTTGGCTCACTCGATTTCCTGCATTGCCTCGCTTATTCAAGCAACGTATGTTTCTATAAACTCGGTGGTGGCTTTGGGGATGAGATCAAGGAGGGACTGGGTATCTTCCGCCTCGGAGAATATGCGAAGGCAATTGGATATGGTGCGCGTTCGGGTATCCAACTCCCCGGTGAAGAGGATGGATTGATCCCCGACCCGCAATGGAAGCGCATCAATACAGGTGAGAACTGGTCTACAGGCGACACGTACATCGCCAGTGTGGGGCAGGGATACGTTCTTGGCACGCCTCTGCAGGTCCTCATGTCCGGCGCCATCATTGCGAACCATGGCAAGTTGATGCAACCCACGGTCGTTCGCGAAGTATTGGATAGTGAGGGACGTGTCATTCCGGTATGGTTCGATCCAAACGAATTCCTGATCTATGAAGTTCGTGAAGTGGTGGATCGGCAAGGCAGAACCAGGAATATGTGGGTCAATCCTCTGGAGCCTACCAAACCTCTTCCGGCTCCTCCGGAAGGGAGTTATCAGATCTCTCCGTTCACGCCCAACATGAAATGGGATATCACTGAAACTCCCATGATCGAGGAATTCAGTTGTGAGCAGGGGTATTGCGATAGGACGGGAAACATAAAAATCGTGCAACCCTCAACCGTCGAGGCTGTGCGAACCGGAACGCGTCTTGCGGTGACCGAAGATCCGCTTGGGACGTTACACGAGGTGTTCAATGAACTTTATCCTCTCCCGATCGCCGTGGCGGGGAAGACAGGTACAGCGGAATACTGCGATGACGTGGCCAGCAAGGCCAATCAATGTCAGTTCGGCTCGTGGCCCACACATGCCTGGACCCTGGCATACGCGCCGTATGACGATCCGGAGATCATTATCCTGGCATTTGCCTACCATGGTGGGGAAGGTGGAACAGTTGCTGCTCCGATTGTGGCGCGCGTGATGCAGGCGTATTTCGAACTTAAATCCATCGACCTTGCGCAGGGGGTGGGCAACTAGAACATCCGGGGCTTCATGCTATAATTTGACAATTACCTCTCCGGCAGGGCATTATTTCCATGAATGAGAGCAACTCACTGATCCAAATCAAGGGCTTGCGCGATGGACTACTTGTCTCCTTGGACGATGCTCCCTGGGAGGACCAGCGCGCAGCGTTGATCGCTCAAGTGGATGCGCAGCCGGCTTTCTTTCAGGGTGCGCGGCTGGCTCTGGATGTGGCGAGTCAGGTACTGCATGTCAAAGAGCTGGTGGATTTGCGGGATCAGCTTTCGGAGCGCGGCATCTTTCTCTGGGCGCTGATCAGCGAGTCGCCAACGACCGAGTCGACAGCACAGTTGCTTGGGCTGGCGACCCGTATATCAAAACCCCGGCCGGAAGAATCCCGTAAGTTCTCTGTGGAAGATCTTGGTGAAGAGACTGCATTGTTCCTTAATCGAACGCTGCGCTCAGGAACCAGGATAGAATTCGCCGGTCATGTTGTTGTCTTCGGAGATGTCAATCCTGGTGCAGAGGTCGTTGCCGAAGGGAGTGTGATCATCTGGGGTCACTTGCGCGGCATGGTGCACGCGGGATCGAAAGGCGACAGGAAGGCGATCATAGGTGCCCTCGATCTTTCGCCGACCCAATTGCGCATTGCCGAGGAAGTAGCTGCAGCTTCGAAGCCGCAGGAAAATCCGAAGCCTGAGGTTGTAAGGATTAACAAAGATGGAAAATTGCAGGCAGAGATTTGGCAGCCTGGCTAAGCCGTCGAGTACAATCGAGATCAAATTGGATCTTAGGATAAATACATGCCCGCACAAGTACTCACTATAACTTCTGGAAAAGGTGGCGTCGGAAAGACCACGGCCGTAGCCAACCTGGCCGTCGCGCTTGCTTCCGACGGATCCAAGGTGGTTTGTATCGATGGCGATATTGGTCTCCGTAATCTTGATGTGATTTTGGGCCTGGAAAACCGGATCGTATATGACATCGTTGATGTGATCGAAGGACGCTGTCGCTTGCGGCAGGCAATGATACGTGATAAGCATTTGCCCGAGTTGTATCTCATCCCTGCGGCGCAGACCCGCGATAAGAATGCCGTTTCACCCAGTGACATGAACCGTCTGATCAAGGACCTGCGCCCGGATTATGACTTTGTGCTGATCGATTCACCGGCTGGCATCGAACGCGGCTTCAGGAATGCCATCGCTGCCGCGGACCGCGTTTTGGTGATCACCAACCCGGAGGTCTCGGCTGTGCGTGATGCGGATCGTGTGATCGGGATTCTCGAAGCGGAGGAGAAAGGCCCTGCCGCCCTCATCATTAATCGCCTGAATCCAACGCTGGTAAAGAATCACGATATGCTTTCCGCGGATGATGTGCTCGATCTTTTGGCGGTTGAATTAATCGGAATTGTACCTGAGGATGAAAACGTCATCATCAGTTCAAACCGTGGTGCCCCCGTGGCATATGACATGAAGAGCAGGGCAGGCCAGGCCTTCCGAAACATTGCCCGGCGTCTGAAAGGTGAGCAGGTGCCGTTCCTCGATCTGGATCATAAGGGTAGTGTTTGGGATCGAATCCAGCGTCTGGCGGGGAGGAAGTGAAATGAGTTTCCTTGACCGTTTGTTCGGAAAGAAAGCCAGTGCGGATAGCGCCAAGGAGCGCCTGCAACTGGTCCTCATCCATGACCGCACGAATCTGACTCCTGCCGAACTTGATTCCCTTAGAGATGATTTGATCGCGACCATCAGCCGTCACGTCGAGATCGACGTGCAAGCCATGCGGATTGGCGTCGAACACGATGGGCGTTCGCAGCGGCTTGTGGCAGATATTCCGATCAAGAGCGCGGCGCGGCGTCGCGCGAAAAAATCCAAGTAAGTTCAATGTATGAGAATATGTGCCCTGGGTGCAGTGCAGCAATATCCAGGTGCGAATCCGCTGGAAACTTCCACGGCGACATGTGCTCGCTTGCAGGTTCGTTTTGCTCCGCAGGTAGCGGTTAGGCAAGTTTGAGATGATGCTTCGTGATATTTCATGGCGATACTTTGATTTCTGGTTATTGGGTGCGGTAGTTCTGGCTACCGCTTTCGGCACAACCATGATCCGCTCAGCCGTGGCCGGGAATGAACAATTACTGCCTCTCATCAATCGCCAGATCTATTTCGCGCTGGCGGGAATTGCGGTTATTTTTGCGGTCGCGGCAATTGACTATCGCTACTGGATGGCGCTGTACCGTCCCATTTTTTTCGTGATGAGCATCCTGCTGTTCGCCCTTTACCTCAGCGCCCAGCAGGTGTTCGGTGCAGCGCGCTGGTTTCAGGTCGGTGTATTGTTCGTCCAGCCCACCGAGTTCGCAAAGATCGCGGCGATATTATTGCTTGCGCGTTATTTTGATCGGACACAAAATCACCCGCGCGATCTGCGCTGGATTCTCTTTGCTTTCTTATGGACGATGGGTATCGCGTTTTGGATTCTAATTCAGCCCAACTTAAGCAACGTGATCGTTCTGATGGTCATCTTCGCTTCTCTACTCTGGTTCAACGGATTGCAGCTAAAGCATTTGTTGATCTTTGGCGTCATTGGTTTTCTGGTTTTAGCCAGTATTGTTGGTTTATCCTCTGTTGGCATTCGCATCCCTTTTCTTCAGGAGTACCAGCAGCAGCGGATTGTCAATTTCATTCTGCCGGATCCGAACTCGACGTTCGGTGCAACGTACAATGTTGAACAGGCCCGTATTGCCATTGGCTCAGGCGGGCTTTTCGGCAAGGGATATGGTCATGGAACGCAGACCCAGCTGCGCTTTTTGAAGGTGCGTCACACGGACTTTATCTTCTCTGTCATCTCTGAAGAATTCGGTCTGGCGGGTGCACTGCTTGTCATCGTGATCATTATGCTGGTCATCTGGAGATGCTTTCGCACCGCGCAAAAGGCGCGCGATGTGGCCGGGATGTGCATTGCCTATGGTGTGGCGACGCTGATCTTCTTCCAGGGTGCGGTCAATATCGGCGTTAACTTGAACATCGTGCCTGTGGCCGGATTGCCGCTTCCGTTCATCAGTTATGGCGGCAGTGGTCTTACGTCGCTTATGCTTGGTGTTGGATTGGTGGAAAGTGTTGCCATGCGTCACCGGCAACTGGAATTTTGACCCTCTCCCGCCCTCGGCAGCCTCCCGATCTTCTCGAAAAATGAGGGCGGGGCGCAGAGTGGAGGTATTTTTGGAGGAATCTTTGAATCAAAAACCCGTCCGCGTTCGAATGGCGCCTTCACCAACCGGGCGCTTTCATCTCGGAAGCGCGCGTACCGCGCTTTATAACTATCTGCTCGCCCGCAAGGTGGGTGGACAGTATATCCTTCGGATTGAAGACACCGACCAAAAGCGTTATGTGCCAGGCGCGGAGGAAGAGATCATTAATAGCCTGGAATGGCTTGGAATTCCACCGGATGAAGGCCCCGCTCACGGCGGAGATTATGGTCCATATCGTCAGACAGAACGCCGCGAGATTTATCATCAGCACGCCTGGGAACTTGTAGAGAAGGATCATGCTTTCCCATGCTTCTGCACGCCAGATAGATTGGAGAAAGTTCGGCAGGAGCAATTAGCCCGCAAGGAAAACCCGCGCTACGACGGTACATGCCGTATTCTCGATCACGATGAAGCGCGTCATCGTGCAATGGCAGGTGAAAAATATGTGATCCGCTTCAAGATGCCGAGGGAAGGTTCGACAACTGCTGTTGATTTACTGCGCGGGCCGATCACCATTGAAAACACGGCTCTCGATGATTCTGTACTGCTCAAATCGGATGGACTGCCTACCTATCACATGGCTGCAATGATTGACGATCACCTGATGAAAATCAGTCACGTGATTCGCGGTTCCGAGTGGCTGTCCACTTTTGCTTTGCATGTCAACATCCTGCGCGCCTTCGGTTGGGAGGAACCTGTCTGGGTGCATCTTTCGGTCTTCCTCAAGCCAAGCGGTAAAGGCAAAATGAGCAAGCGCGATACTGCTACTGCGATGAAAGATGGATACTCCATTTTTGTGGATGATCTAAAAGGCTTGGGATACATACCCGAAGGCGTACTGAACTGGATTGCGCTGATGGGTTGGGGCGTGGCGGAAGATGACGTGATGACTCTCGACCAGATGGTGGAACGATTCAGCATTGATAGTCTCACCCCGTCGCCGGCCGCGATCAACTTCCAAAAGCTGGATCACTTCAATGGAGCACACATCCGCCTCCTCACCACCGAAGACCTGGCGCGGCGCATCAAGCCTTACTTCATCGATGCGGGACTCGAAGTGGAGGATGATACTTTGCTCAAAGTGACTCCGCTGATCCGCGAACGACTCGTCACGCTTGACGATTGTCTCGCTTTCGCAGCCTTTTTCTTCAAAGAGAGCGTTGCACCGAATCCTGAAGACCTCGTTGCAAAGGGGCTCGACGCGCGGCAGTCCACTGAGATCGCGCGTAGGAGCTATGACATCCTCGCCTCACTGCCTGACCTATCCCATGAAACTGCCGAACCGCCGATGCGCGAATATGTTGAGAAATCCGGCTTCAGTGCCAGTCAGGTCTTTGGCGTCCTGCGCGTCGCGCTGACGGGACAAAAGGTTAGCCCGCCATTGTTCGAGAGCATTGGAATCATTGGAAAAGAGAAAGTGCTGGAGAGATTACAAAAGGCAGTTGAGATTCTAGAGAAGATGTAATCCCTGAATTGGGAAGGATCAGAAGCATTCTATTCCTTCCGATACTCAATTGCATATGCGGGGATGACGATGCCTGAGATCGAAACACTCAGCTCACGGGATTGGATTCCCGCTTCGGGTGGGATCATTTCCATGGCTTCCTTCGTGACCAAAATTTCGCCTGCCGCGGCAAGGTCTTCTCCTATTTTGGAGGCGCGATTGACTGGCTCACCAAAACAATCTTCGTGACCGATGATCAATATTTTTCCGTAGTCAATTCCGCAGGAGATGTGAATATCGAGATCATCCGGCGTCAATAAATTTTCGGCGGTGAAGGCGTGTTGCATGGCGATGGCCGCATTGACAGCCGAAAGGGGATCTGGAAAGACCGCAAAGCAGTTGTCCGCTTCGTATTTGATCATGATCCCACAATAGGATTTGACAATTGGTTCAGTGGTCAGTTGCATGCGCCGCACCATCGAAAGGTAATGGACAATCCCATGTTTGCGCGTGAGCATGGAGAAGCCGGACATATCCAGAACAAAGACTGCGTACTCCGCACCATACTCACTCCAGAGAGCCTCCTCGATCTTGTGACGCGCGTCACTCCCCTCAGTTTGAGAGAAGTTGAGCAGCAGTTCCTGGAATTTCTTGGAGGGTTTGGGGGGCATGGATTTCCTATGTTGTTGCGAGGGCTGTTGGTTGAGTAGCCGCAAAGCGGCGTATCGAAACCAAGCCCGAAGCATTCTCCTCACAGATGGGGAGATTGCTTCGTCGGTTTCGACGCCTTGCGCCTCAACCCTCCTCGCAATGATGTGCTACTTTAACTTCTTTTCTATCTTCGCCCATGTATCCTTTAATGGGACGGTCAGATTGAAAACGGGTTTGTCGTCAGTCGAGTCAATATCGGTACAGAAATATCCCTGGCGTTCGAATTGGAAACGGTCACCAGGTTTGGTCTGCGCGAGAAGCGGTTCCACATATCCCATAGTCACTTGCAGCGAATCTGGATTCAGACAGGCAAGGAAGCCCTCTTCGCCCTCTTCGGGATCTTCCTTGGTGAAGAGGCGGTCGTACCTGCGGATCTCTGCTGCCTTCGCTTGCGCAGCGGATACCCAGTGAATGGTGGATTTCACTTTGCGGCCATCGGGGGAATCGCCGCCGCGCGTGGATGGGTCGTACGTTGCGTGGACTTCAATCACCTCACCTTTTTCATCCTTGACAACGTGTGTGCACTTGATGAAGTACGCGTAGCGCAGGCGGACTTCATTGCCAGGATAAAGGCGATAGTATTTCGGTGGAGGAGTCTCGCGGAAATCATCTTGCTCGATGTAGAGCACTTTTGAAAACGGAACTTTGCGCGTGCCGGCGTTCTGGTCTTCCGGGTTGTTGATTGCGTCCAGCTCCTCGACGAGATCATCAGGATAGTTATCGATGACGACCTTCAGCGGTCTGATGACAGCCATGCGGCGTGGCGAATGTTGGTTGAGGTCTTCGCGCACGCAGGCCTCAAGCAGGGACACATCGCTCACGCTGTAATTCTTGGCAACACCGACACGGCGAATGAATTCAAGAATCGCATCCGCAGTATAGCCGCGCCGCCGCATGGCGCGCAGGGTGGGCATGCGCGGGTCATCCCAGCCGCTCACGTATTCTTCTTCGACCAGTCTTCGGAGTTTGCGCTTGCTCATCACAGTGTAGGTCATGTTGAGACGGGCGAACTCAATTTGCCGCGGCTTGAATACACCGAGCTGATCAAGGAACCATTCATACAACGCGCGATGGTTTTCGTATTCAAGTGAACACAATGAATGCGTGATGCCTTCCATTGAATCGTTTTGCCCGTGCGACCAGTCGTAGAGCGGATAAATCTTCCACTTGCTTCCCGTACGATGATGCGGCGGCTCGTGCAGGATGCGATACATGACCGGGTCACGCATGTTGATATTGGGATGCGCCATGTCTATCCTGGCGCGCAAGACGCGCGATCCATCGGGGAATTCACCGTTTTTCATACGTTCCAATAAATCGAGATTCTCCTCCATGTCACGGTCTCGATACGGAGAATTTTTGCCGGGCTCCGTCAGTGTGCCGCGGTTGGCGCTCACTTCCTCCGGGCTTTGATCGTCCACATATGCCTTGCCCATCATCACCAGCCTGCCGGCCCAGTCATACAGTTCATCGAAATAATCGGAGGCGAATGTCACCTTTTTCCATTCGATGCCGAGCCAGCGGGCGTCCTCTTCAATGGCTTCCACAAATTCGGTCTCTTCCCTGGTGGGATTGGTATCATCGAAACGCAGGATCAATTCGCCGCTGTTTTCCTTGGCAATGAGATAATCGATCATGAACGCTTTGACGTGTCCAATGTGCAGATAGCCATTCGGCTCGGGTGGCAGGCGCGTGCGGACGTAGTTGAAGCGGCCGGTCCGCAAATCTTCTGCAACGGCCTCGCGGATAAAGTCTGTGGGTTTGGTTTCTTCGATACTCATGTGGATTACCTTCTCCTGGATTTTCGCTTCATTCCGGCACTTTGTCCAGGCCCAGTGCAAGCTCCAGCCGGACGCGTTTTTCAGGAACTTTTTCGCGGCTGAGGAGGTCATCCTTATAATTATAACAAAGGGCAATGTATAATTCAGTATGGAGGCTACCATGAGCGAATCAAACGAAAAACAAGCAACTTTCCTGGGTACTTATTTCGACCGTGATGCAGTTCTGCGGCTGTCGCGCTGGGCGGATATCCTTGCATGGGTCATATTGACCGTCTACGCTTTGTCGTGGCTTCTTTCGATCACGCTGTTCCTCGGACAATATTGGAGCGGCCTTTACGGGGATAAGGGAGCAACGTTCCTGACCGTGCTGAATATCTTCTCTCCGTATTTTCTACAGCCATTACCCGGCGTCTTCTACTTCTTCGGACTACAGGGAATCTCAAAAGGGATCCTGATCCTCCTGGATATGGAAGATAACACGCGGCGCGCGGCGCGCAAGTAAATCCCTTGATTGCTCCAGCGTCGCATGATACAATACCGCCCGCTGGATAGGATGCCTAGCACCCTGATGGGGGCTCGTCTAATGGCAGGACGGCTGACTCTGGATCAGCTAGTAGAGGTTCAAATCCTTTGCCCCCAGCTTAAAAATACTCCGTAAATGGGGTATTTTTTAGTCTGGTGATTCTATTTGTCTTGAGAATGGTCGCGGGCATCCTCACCCTCGTTTTGGCCGCGGGGCAACACTCACGCCTCGAATTGGATGGACGCGAGACAATTGATCCCGCCTCCTTTCAACTCATTGAACACCCCAATTACCCCATTTGGCGCGGGTTCATTGCGCCTATTGAGGTTCTCGGTAGTGACAGCGGACTAACTGTCATCGTCATCATCGTGGTGCTATTCTTCGCGGGCGGCGCGTTCGCCGTGATGGACGAGACCGGCACATTTGAGGAAGTCGTCCTTTCAAAGGCGTTCATAAAGATTATCTGAATTGCAGAAGGAACTACGCCCTTGGTGCAAACCTGATAGGGGCTCTGGCAGGTGCATTGTTGCAGTCAATCACGTTCATAACCGGAATCAAGGCCCTGCTTCTGGTTGTAGCCGGTTTCCATCTACTCTCCATGTTGACCGCGCCGGATCCATCCGGACAAAGGGCACGCATGATCAAAGGGTTTGCAAAGATAAGGTATGGATGCGTCGCTGGTTCGCCTTCCACCGCGATCTGGGTCTTCATCTGTTCACAGATATGACCATTTTTGAAAATCTGAAAATGGGAGCTTCGAACCAGCACGCCAGGCCAATCTTCGTACGCAATCTGGAACGGGTTTACATTACAATATGTTCCCGCGCCTGCAAGAACGCAGTACCCAAAAAACAGGCACGTTGAGTGGCGGTGAGCAGCAAATGCTGGCGGTTGCACGCGGCATCATGGCAGATCCCACCATTCTTTTCATCGATGAGCTGTCGCTCGGCCTCGCCCATGTTTTGGGCTTATAGTATCTCGTAGTTCAACATATGACCTTTTACACGCCAATTTCGTGACCGCATCCGGAACAATAGCATTTATAATATATTTGTAATGAATTTCACAAAAAGCGACGTAAGCTGCTTGTACGATCTGGAGGTAAAAATGTTTGTCGGTGAAAGAATGTCCCGCCCCGTGATTTCGCTCTCGCCAGATATGCCCATCAACGACGCGCTGGCGATGTTCAAAAAGGAGCATATCCGCCGCGCGCCGGTAATGAAGGATGGCAGGCTCGCTGGAATCGTCTCAGAACGAGACCTGCTCCTTGCATCCCCCTCATCTGTTACTACACTGAGTGTTTGGGAGATGAATTACCTGATCAGCAAAGTGACTGTAAAACAGGTCATGAGCAAAAAGGTTATTACTGTGAACAAGGATGTGCCGATCGAAGAAGCCGCCCGCATCATGGCAGATAACAAGATCGGCGGAGTGCCTGTTGTAGACGCAGGCAAGGTGGTCGGCATCATTACGGAGACTGATCTGTTCAAAGTCTTCCTCGAGCTGATGGGCGCACGGCAAAAAGCCACCCGTGTGACCGCGCAGATCGAAGATAAACCCGGCCAGCTCGCAAAACTGACTAAAGCCATTGCAGATAACGGCGGTAATTTCCTCGCCTTTGGCATGTTTTCAGGACCAGACGCCAATTCAAAGACGGTCACTTTCAAAGTCGAAGGGATCAAGAAGGAAGAGATCAAGAAAGTGCTTGGAATGGCTGTAATAAAGTTCTGGGATATCAGAGAAAGTTAATGCATGTCATTGCGAGTCTTCGAGAAGCAATCCCCAGCTTGACGAGGAGATTGCTTCAGG
>Ga0209002_10003935_pt1 | contig 11766 bp, 13 predicted proteins | sample Rifsed16ft2_FD_184010 | JGI IMG/M metagenome (GOLD analysis project Ga0209002, IMG submission 184010) | Soil microbial communities from Rifle, Colorado, USA - sediment 16ft 2 (version 2) | ecosystem: Environmental > Terrestrial > Deep subsurface > Rock core/Sediment | place: Rifle, Colorado...
ATACAGGATCGAGATGTATAGGCTCATCAAGTTGGAACGGCACTGGAGCGACATAATTAGTCATACGTGCTGAGTCCATGAAGAACTTAGCCCAAAATAAAATAGTTGGAACGGCACTAGCAGTGGCGGCTCGGCCGGGGTGCCCAATCCAAACCGGCCGGCCGCGTCCCGACCCCGGCCGCGTAGAGGACCGATTCTGTCACGCCGTCCAAACCCAAGTCTCTTTCCACTCGGGAGTCAGCCAAAGCCAGATTTTCAACAGCATCAACATGGTTTTAGGGCGGCGGTTGCCCGGCGTGCTTGGCGACTGTAGGACGCGAAGATTAACTGATTGGGGGAATTCGCGAAGGGCAGCGCGAGTCGGACGGTTGGAGCCTTGATACTTACAATGTTCCCCAGGGGTAAGCACAAAAAAAGAATGCCGTGTCGAAAAGTCCTGGCAGCGTTTTTTGAGCAAATGCTGTTGCCCGGGCAGCATCCAAGACCCTTTGCACCAAGTCGCTTGGGGAAGCTGAGAAATGCTCTCATTTAATAATGTGCAAGACGCTAAAGGAGTGTGCCCATCCACACTTTCTTGAGGCTCGTTTCTCGAGGCCCGCCATTGCGGGCCATCCCTTGCCATCCCTCTTGACTATTCGCCTTTTATTCGCCTATGATAGCCGGTGCGGTAATATCGGGCGTCGCTCGATATCAGTGCCGGCCCGGAGGCCGGCGCTACGAGACCGCTCGAAGTGGAGCAAGCCATGGCACTGACCAAGCGGCAAAAGCAGGTGCTCGACTATCTCGTGAGCTTCCTTGACCGGCACGGCTATTCGCCGAGCTTCGAAGAGATTGGCAAATCGCTCCGGCTGAATTCGCTGGCCACCGTCCACAAGCATATTTCGATCCTCGAGAAGAAGGGATTCATCCGCCGGGGCTACAACCAGAGCCGTTCCATTGAAGTCGTCGCCCTGCCGCAATCGGTCAAGCTGAGCGTGGCGCAACGCCTGACGACCGAGCTTCCCTTGATGGGTCGCATCGCCGCTGGCCGGCCGCTCGAAGCCGTTGCCCAACCGGAAACCATATCGCTGGGCGACTTCACCCGCTCGAAGAATGTCTTTGTCCTCCAGGTCAAAGGCGACTCGATGGTCGAGGACCACATCCTGGACGGCGACTATGTCCTGGTCGAGCAGAGCGAGACGGCCAACACCGGAGAAATTATTGTGGCACTGGTGGGCAACGAGGAAGCCACTCTCAAGCGCTTTTTCCGCGAACCCGCCGGGAAGATTCGCCTGCAACCGGCCAACGCCCAGATGGAGCCGATCGTTCTCCCCGGCCGGGACGTCAAGATCCAGGGTCGGGTGATCGGCATCCTCCGCAAATACTGATCCCGAAGCTTCGGGACGCCTGCCGCTTTCCGCCCAAACATAGGGACTTCGCCAAAATGATACAAGGCACCTTTCCGGCTCAAACGGCAACATCGAATTGACAAAATTCGATCCAAGTCTTAGACTCCGCAAGATTTCAGCAATTGATTTCTCCGGTCAGGTCAACGGTTCAATAAATTAGACGTGGGAGGGTTGCGATGACGCGACGACAATTGTGGGGCGTTGTTGTGTTTTTCTTGGCAGCGATTGGATTCCCATTTCCCGGGGCCGCACAAAGTCAACCGACCTATCTCTACGTATGGGCGGGGCACGACAGTCGCACACAGCCCGATGCGCTTCTGGTAGTGGACATCGTTCCCGGTTCACCAACTTACAGCAAGGTGGTTTACACGGTTCCGGTGGGTTCGGTGGGGAACGAACCGCACCACATCGGGCTCAGTCCGGACGGGGCGACGATTGTAGCCGGCGGGTTACTTTCGGGGCGGGTCTTCTTTTTCGACATCAAGGCGGATCCCGCACGGCCTCAACTGGTAAAAATCTTCAATTCGCAGTCTGTGGGTCTGGGCGTTGCCGACGAGGTCAAGCCCTTGCCGGGTCGCGGCGTGCTGGTCAGCATGATGGGAGATCATCACGCGGCTTCCCCGGGCGGCATGGTGTTATTCGATCAACAGTTGGAGCTGATTGCCAAGGGCGATTCCGATCCGCCTGACCGTGAGATCAACGTCCACGATTTTGACGTCAATCCGGCAGCCAATCTCCTGATCACCACAGACTTTGTGATTCCCCACACCTTGATCGAAGGTGCGCCCAGCATGCGCGATACGGTGCGGATCTGGGATCTAAACGCGATGCGTATTCGTCACACTCTGCGCGTCGGCCAGGGGCCTTGGATCACGAAGTTTCTGCCGGGAACCAAAAAGGCATTGGTCTCTTGCTTCGTGGACGGCACCCTCTGGCTTGTGGATGCTGGCCACAATCCTCCCCAAGCGCAGCAAGTCCTGGATTTCGATGGAGACAAGAACGATTCCATGCCCTCGATCATGGAGATCAGTGCCGATGGCCGGTGGATGTTTGAAGCGCTCTACGGCTTGAACAAGGTTGTGCAATACGATATCTCCGACCCAACCCGTCCTCAATTGGTGACAGAAGTAGTCACCGGGCAGGGACCACACTACATACGCCTGAGCCAAGACGGAAAGCTGCTGTTCGTTTCCAACTATTTCATAGAAGCCGGCAAGACCGTGCTGAAGGGCGATAACCATGTGAAGTTGATCCACATTGACGGTGATCGGATGCGTTTGGATGACGCCTTCGATGTGGATTTGAACGGCCCGAAGGCCTATGCTCCGAGCGCGCTGGCCTTGCAGGGTACCCTGCGCCCGCACGGGCTAGTCGTTCGCTAGAAGCTTCATGTCGGGGCCGGTCTTCAGACCGCCGCAAATCTTCTCGCCGATCAGGGCAAGCTAAAGCTTGCCCCTACATACATACATGATGTGCGTCCATGTCCCGCCACGTTAGGGTACGTGTTTTGACCGCCCCTAATCGGGACTCGCCAGCGGAATCCGATCTGAGATCAGGGCAAGCTAAAGCTTGCCCCTACTTTGCACAACAAGGACATTCTCACTTTGCAGCTACAGCTTGCCCCTACTCGTTGACAAAAGTGGGGCAGTCCGGTAGATTAGCGAGTTTGCAATGTGCGGTTCGAGGCTGCTGATTGACGTGAGAACCTTTTTCCCAAGGGGCGAGCAGGTGGAGCAGATGCGCGAGGGCAAATGGGTCCTGCTCGATGCCCGGGACCAGGTGCTGGGGCGGCTGGCCACTCGTGCCGCCCGGATTCTCATTGGCAAAGATAAGCCCGTCTATACTCCCTTTCATGTGAGCGGCGACCATGTGGTGATTGTCAACGCCGAGAAGGTTCGGGTGACCGGCCGCAAGCTCGAGCAGAAGATCTATCGCCGGCATAGCGGCTATCCCGGCGGACTCAAAGAAGTTTCCCTGAAGCATCGGAAACAGACCCGGCCGGCGGAGGTGGTGCGCGATGCCATCCTCGGCATGCTGCCGAAGAATCGTTTGCGGGCGCGGCTGGCCAAGCGGCTTCGCATCTATGCCGGCGAGGAGCATCCCCACGCCGCGCAAAAACCCGTCGCGGCCCCTGCGATGCAGTGAGAGGCCAGCGAGGTGAACGAGGTGAACGTTGGCAAGTGAAGTCCAGACCCCGGAGATTTTGACGGAGACGGCCCCTGCTCCAGCTTTGCCCACGCCTACCGGGCAGTACTACGGGACGGGCCGGCGGAAAGAATCGGTGGCGCGCGTTTTCTTGCGGCCCGGCAGCGGCAAGTTCACGGTAAACCGGCGCCGCTACGATGAATTTTTCAAGACGGTGCGCTGGCGATTGCTCGCTCGCGAGCCGCTGCTGGCTACGGCTACGGCCGATTTGTTTGACGTGAACGCCAAGGTGAGCGGCGGCGGCGCTTCCGGCCAGGCGGGTGCGGTGCGGCTGGGGATAGCTCGGGCCCTGGTTGCCTATCATGCCGAACTGAGAGGCCAGCTCCGGAAAAGGGGATTGCTCTCGCGCGATCCGCGCATGAAAGAACGCAAGAAATATGGCCAGAAGGGCGCGCGGAAGCGCTTTCAGTTCTCGAAGCGTTAGCGGTTGGAATGTGGACCCTGCCGAGAGCAGGGCGTGTCGGCTCCGCCCCGGTGGGCGGATTCTCTTCACCTTCCCCCGGCTTGTTCGGGGGAAAACCACTCGGCCAGCAAGGGGCTGGCAGCCTCGACTGGAAGAGGCCTAGCGCTCGGCGGGGGAAAGCAAGCCAGCCGGCGGTAGGCGGGGTTGAGGGCAGAAGGAGGAAGTCGTTTGGTTTCCATCAGCATGAAAGAGCTGCTGGAGGCGGGTGTCCACTTCGGCCACCAGACTCGCCGCTGGAACCCCAAGATGAAGGAGTTTATCTTCGGCGAGCGCAATGGCATCTACATCATTGACCTGCAAAAGACGCTCAAACAGTTCAAAGAAGCGGCCAAATTTGTGAGCGAGCTCGGCGCCAGCGGAAAGACCGTCCTGTTTGTCGGCACCAAGCGCCAGGCGCAGGAAGCGATCAAGGAAGAGGCGCAGCGTTGCGGCATGTTCTTTGTGAATCACCGCTGGCTGGGCGGCCTGCTCACCAATTTCGGCACCATTCAGAAATCCATCCAGCGGCTCAAGGAGCTTGACGAGATGGTTGAGGACGGTCGCATGGATTTGCGGCCAAAGAAGGAGCAGATCCGCCTGCTGCGCGAGCGGCAGCACCTGGAGCAGAATCTGGCCGGCATCAAGACGCTTCCCGGCATGCCCGACGCGCTGTTCGTGATTGATTCGAGCAAGGAACAGATTGCGGTGCGAGAAGCGCGCCGCATCGGGGTACCGGTGGTGGCGGTGGTGGACACCAACTGCGATCCCGATGAAGTGGACTACGTCATCCCCGGAAACGACGACGCCTTGCGAGCCATCCGGTTGTTCGCGGGGAAGATTGCTGATTGTATCCTCGAGGGCCGCAGCATCTTCGAACAGAGCCAACTCGAAGCCCAAAAGGCGGAACAGCCTGAAATGGCTGAAGTCGCGGCGGGCGAGGAAATAACGGAAGCGGTCGAGGGGGCTGAGTTGGCCGAGGTCCCCGGCGAGGATTTTCCACAAGAGGCACCCGAGGTTCCGGTGGACACGGTGGAGGCTTTTGAGCAAGCCGCCGACGAGGGCACTTTTGCGGTTGAAGACAACGGAATTACGCCGCGACGTCCAAAGTAGATGGCCTGGCGAATGGCCCGAGGGGCCAAGGGGCGGGGCGCGCACAGGACCCTGGTCTTGCATCGGGAGAGATGATTTCTTCCGATATTTCTTGCGATGGGGAGTAACGGCCCTGCCGCGGCGGGGCTCATGACGCAACCTCAAGTGATGGTTCCGGCAAAACTGGTCAAAGAACTCCGCGAGCGCACCGGCGCGGGCATGATGGATTGCAAGCAGGCCCTCACGGAGGCGAATGGCGACCTGGAGCAGGCTACCATCCTGCTTCGCAAAAAAGGAATCGCCATTGCCCAGGAAAAAGCCGCTCGGGTGGCCACCGAGGGCGTCGTCGGCAGCTACATTCACGCCGGCGGCAAAATGGGAGTGGTGGTTGAGGTAAACTGCGAGACTGACTTCGTGGCGCGCAACGCTGAATTTCAGCAACTGGCGCACGACATCGCCATGCACATCTGCGCCGCCAACCCGCGTTTCATCCGCCGCGAGGACGTCACCCTGGAGATCCTCGAGCGGGAAAAGCAGATCCTCCGCGAACAGGCGAACGCAAGCGCCAAACCCGCTGCCGTCATCGAGAAAATCATCGACGGTCGCATGGACAAATTCTATGCCGAGGCCTGCCTCTACGAACAGCCCTTCATCCGCGACGAGAAGATTACCGTCAAAGAGCTGATCGATTCCAAAATCGCAAAGTTCGGCGAGAAGATCGCCGTGCGGAGATTTGTGCGCTTCAAGGTCGGCGAAGACACCGAATCGTTTGTCACCACCAAGCCCGCCCCGATGCCCCGGCAGGACGGCGAGGCCGCGCCCGCTCGAGGAGCTTGACCCAGCGACATGGCAGCACCCATCTTCAAGCGAGTCCTGATCAAACTCAGCGGGGAAGCCCTTCAGGGCAAGCAAGGCTTTGGCATTGAGCTGGAAACGGCGGACAACATTGCCAACGAAGTGCGCGAGGTCCACGAGCTGGGCGTCGAGAGCGCACTGGTGATCGGCGGAGGCAACATCTTCCGCGGCTCGAGCGCGGTCGGTAAATCCATGGATCGTGTTGCCGCCGACCACATGGGCATGCTGGCCACAGTGATCAATGGGCTGGCGCTTCAGGAGGCTCTGGAAAAGAAGAATGTCAACACGCGGCTGATGACTGCCTTTGAGATGCACCGGTTGGCTGAGCCGTTCATTCGCCGCCGCGCCATTCGTCACCTGGAAAAAGGCCGTCTGGTTATTTTCGCCGGCGGAACCGGCAATCCCTACTTTTCCACGGATACGGCTGCCGCCCTGCGAGCCATGGAGATTCACGCCGAAGTCATTTTGAAAGCGACCAGGGTGGACGGCATCTTCGATGCTGACCCGGAGAAAGTGAAGCAGGCCAGCAAGATTGACTGCATCAGCCACCTGGACGTGATCTCCCGCGGCCTGAAGGTGATGGACACGACCGCCATTTCCCTTTGCATGGATAACAAACTGCCCATCATTGTCTTCAATCTCAACGTCCCGGGGAACATGAAGCGAGTCATTCTGGGTGACACTTCCGTCGGCTCGCGCGTCACCGTCTGAGCCCGCCTCGGCCTGACGGGGTGGGCGAGTGCGATGGAAGCAAGGAGGTTCTCATGACTATGGCTCCGGTTGCTTCCACCAAAGACGCTCTGACCCAGGCCAGGGCGCGTATGGAGAAGGCAGTGGAAGATTTTCGCAAGGAACTGGCGGCCATTCGCACCGGGCGCGCCTCGGTCAATTTGCTCGACCAGATCCGGGTGGAATACTACGGCACGCCCACCCCGCTCAACCAGGTTGCCACTCTGTCGGTTCCCGACGCCAGCTTGATCGTCATCCAGCCCTGGGACGTTGCGCAAATCGCCGCCGTGGACAAGGCCATCCGCACCTCCGACCTTGGCCTCAACCCGGTCAGCGACGGCAAGATTCTTCGCGTGCCCATTCCGCCTTTGACCGAGGAGCGGCGAAAAGAGTTGGCCCGGCATCTCCACAAGGTGCTTGAGAACCATCATGTGGCGGTGCGCAATATTCGCCGCGATGGGAAAGAGCAGATCGAGAAATTGCTCAAGGACAAGAAGGTGAGCGAAGATGACCACCGCAAAGCACTCGAGGAGATGCAAAAATTGACCGACCAGTTCATTACCAGGCTGGATGAACTCTCCAGAGCTAAAGATAAAGAAATCATGGAGATACACTGAAATCCTGGCTCCCGAAACCTGGGGACCGGCGGTTCGACGCTGGTTGTGCTTCTCCCTCGCCTGGCCCTGGCGGGACAGCAACGCGTTCGAAGGAAAAGGACGCAAGCGCTCCAAAGTTCCGGTCGTGACAGGATGTGCCTTCTCCACGACGGCAAAAACCTTTTGACAAAAATGTGAAATCCCTTTATTCTTCTTGGTTTGTCGGCCGGCAAAAGAGGCGCAGGGATGGCAGCCGGGCCGATGAAGGGGAAAGGGTGCCTTAGGGCGCCGTGGCCGGTATGGGGCGCAAGCCCCGCAAAGCCAAGAGAAAGCCTGCCGTCGGTGTTCGATCTCGCATCCGCTTTTGGCTAAAGGCGAGGCGAAGTTTGCCGTCGGTCTTCTTGTCGTGATGGTCACCGGGGTCGCTTCTGACCCTTTCCGAAAGCTGAACTTATCCACCGACATTATTGTCGCTGTTGGATTTCAGATTGAGGGTGAATCGTGCCGACGTTTTCGCAATTGGTGCGTTTTGGCCGGGAGCAGGTGAGGGCAAAGACAAAGTCACCGGCGCTGCAGGGTTGCCCAGAACGACGCGGGGTTTGCATCCGCGTTTATACGCAGACGCCGAAGAAGCCGAACTCGGCGCTGCGCAAGGTGGCTCGCGTCCGGCTGACGAACAGCATTGAAGTCACCAGCTACATCCCGGGTATCGGGCACAATTTGCAGGAACACTCGATCGTGCTGGTACGCGGAGGCCGGGTCAAGGATTTGCCGGGCGTGCGCTATCACATCATACGAGGAACGCTCGATGCCGCGGGCATGGAGAATCGCAAGCAAGGACGCTCGAAGTACGGCGCCAAGCGCCAGAAGGCCGCTGCCAAGTAGAGGTTGGAACCATGCCGCGAAAAGGGTACGTCGAACATCATGAGATTACGCCGGATGCGATCTTCAGCTCGGCCCTCGTCCACAAGTTCATCAATTGCATGATGTGGGACGGCAAGAAGAGCACTGCCGAGCGTGCCTTCTATGGGGCCATGGATATGGTGGCCAAGAAAACCAATGATGACCCGGCCAAGATGTTCAAGAAGGCGGTTGAAAATTGCCGGCCGCTGCTGGAAGTAAAAAGCCGGCGCGTCGGCGGCGCCAACTATCAGGTGCCGGTCGAGGTCAATACCTTCCGCCGCACCTCCCTGGCCATTCGCTGGCTGATTCTTTATGCCCGCGCCCGGCCGGGGAAGTCGATGGTTGACAAGCTGGCTGAGGAATTGATGGACGCGGCCAACAATCGCGGCGGGGCCGTTAAGAAGAAGGAGGACATCCACCGCATGGCCGAGGCCAACAAGGCCTTTGCCCACTATCGGTGGTAGCGCATCCGATCCAGAATCTCCGGTCGGCCCACCGGGGGGAGCTCGAAAGGATCGGCTGGGCACATGGCATTACCAACCACGGACGATTTTGATGGCAGGTACGGACCAACTCGAACGCACGCGCAACATCGGGATCATGGCGCACATTGACGCCGGGAAAACGACGACGACCGAGCGTGTGCTTTTCTACACCGGGCGGACGCACAAGCTGGGCGAAGTGGATGACGGCACCACCATCATGGATTGGATGGAGCAGGAGCGCGAGCGCGGCATCACCATCACCAGCGCCGCCACCACCTGCTACTGGCGCGAGCATCGCATCAACATCATTGACACGCCCGGCCACGTGGACTTTACGGCTGAGGTGGAACGTTCCTTGCGCGTGCTGGATGGCGCCATCGCGGTGTTTGATGCCGTGGCCGGCGTCGAGCCGCAGACGGAGACGGTGTGGCGCCAGGCGGATAAGTATCGCGTCCCGCGTCTCTGCTTTATCAACAAGATGGATCGCGTTGGCGCCAACTTTGAGCATACCATCGCCGCCATTCGTTCCCGCCTTGACGCCCACCCCGTCGCCATCCAGTACCCCATCGGAAAAGAGGAAAGATTCAGAGGGGTCATTGATTTGATCGAGCAAGTGGCCATCGTCTGGGATGAAGAGACCCTCGGGGCCGAGTACGAGCGCGTTCCCATCCCTGCCCCCTACCGGGAGATTGCCAGGGCCTATCACGGTCGCTTGCTTGAAGCGGTGGCAGAGATGGACGACCGCCTGCTTGAAAAATATCTTCACGACCACGAAATGAGTCCGGAGGACATCCGCCTGGGCTTGCGCAAGGGAACGATTGCGCTGAAGCTTGTTCCGGTCATCTGCGGGGCCGCTTTCAAGAACAAGGGCATTCAGCCGCTGCTGGACGCGGTGGTGGATTACCTGCCGAGCCCGCTGGACATTCCACCGGTGGAAGGGGCCGACCCGGAAACGGGGAAAGCGCTCCAACGCAGGCCAGAGGGCAAGGAACCCTTCTCGGCTCTGGTTTTCAAGATCATGACTGATCCCTTCGTCGGCCACCTTGCCTATTTCCGCGTTTATTCGGGCACGTTGCAGGCCGGTTCGCACGTGCTGAACTCGCGCCAGGACTTTCGCGAGCGCATTGGCCGGCTCCTCCAGATGCATGCCAACAAGCGAGAAGAAATTCAGGAGGTTTCGGCCGGGGATATCGCCGCCTGCGTCGGCCTGAAAAACGTGGTCACCGGCGACACCCTCTGCGATGAGGAGCATCCCATTGTGCTGGAATCGATGGATTTTCCGAAGCCGGTGATTTCGGTGGCCATCGAGCCAAGGACCAAATCGGACCAGGACAAGCTCGGCAACGCCCTCACCAAGCTCGCCCAGGAAGACCCCACCTTCCGCATCCACACCGATCCCGACACCGCCCAGACCATCATCTCCGGCATGGGCGAACTGCACCTGGAAATCATCGTGGATCGGATGATGCGGGAGTTTGGGGTTCAGGCGAACGTCGGCCGGCCTCAGGTTGCCTACCGCGAGACGATTCGCCGGCCGGCGGAGGCGGAAGGCCGGTTCATTCGTCAGACCGGCGGCCACGGCCAGTACGGCCACGTCAAGCTCCGCATCCATCCCATTGCCCTCAACAAACCCCGCGAAGAAGCCATTGCCGATATCCTCAAACAGATTGGCGCCAAGAAAAATTATTGGGTGGATAAAGACCGCGGATTTGTTTTCGTGGATGGGATTTATGGCGGGGCGATCCCGAAGAATTTTGTCCCGGCCGTCCGGGCGGGCATTGCCGAAGCGCTCGAAGGCGGCGTGCTCGCCGGCTACGAGATGGTGGACATTGCCGCCGTCCTCTACGACGGCTCCTATCATGAGGTGGACTCCTCGGAGATCGCTTTCAAGATTGCCGGCTCGATCGGTTTCAAAGAAGCTGCCCAAAAAGCGCAGCCGGTTCTGCTCGAGCCGATCATGCAGGTGGAAGTCGTCGTCCCGGAGGAATATATGGGCGACGTGATTGGCGACCTGAATGGCCGCCGCGGGCAGATTATGGGCATGGAGACGCGGGCCGGGTCGCAGGTCATCCGCAGCCACGTGCCGCTTTCTGAAATGTTCGGGTACGCCACTGAGCTGCGTTCGCGCACCCAGGGCCGCGCCAGCTTTACCATGCACTTCTGGCGATATGAGGAAGCGCCGGCCAATATCGCTGAGGAAGTGATTTCACGGGTAAGCGGCAAGGCGGTGAAGTAGGAAGCTCCCATGGAAGACTTCGACGTGATTGTCCAGGGGTACAGCACGTCCGTCGAGGACTGGGCTAAGGCCAACCGCGTTCCGCCGGACAGGCTTCCGCAGCTCACGGAAGAACAGAAGGCTTTCGCACGCAAGTTCGGAGTGAAGGAGGAGGATTTCGCCACAAGCGTGCTCGCCGGTCGGTACGGAAGCGGAAGATTGGTGGAGGATGCTGAACGCTTTGCCTTGGTGTTTCGTGAGGTGGTTGCCGAGCTTGCAAAGCAGAATGACATTCGGATTGTCCAGGTTTTCTACTCTGCTTTTGATCGGCGCTTCACATGCCACCTCCGCGAGGGGTCGAAGGAATTCAGCATTGAAATGAGTTCGGCTCGAGTGGCCGACCACTTGGATAGTGGCGATCTGAGCCTCAGGGAGGACTTGAAACGGCTTCTGGCTGAAAAGATCGAGCACGCGAGGACGCACGCAGTTGGAGCTGACGGATAGGCAGGTTATTCTCTTTCTGAACGCCACAGGCCGCCGAGTCCTTCGGAACGTTCTGAATGTCCCGGTGGCTTCCGACAAAGGGTTAATTGGATTGGCAGTCGCAAACGATGAGAACGGTGTCTGGCTGTCGCAGCCGAGCCGTGAGGAACCGTTGGCCGCGATTTTGGTGAAATGGGAATTCTTGACATCGGTGGTTGTCATCATCGAGCTTGAAAAGGCGCGGGCGAGAGTCGGCTTTTGAATGGGAACCCAATCGCACACGCTGAGGAGCAGAGGCAGCAATGGCGAAGGAAAAATTTGAGCGGACGAAGCCGCACGTAAACATCGGCACCATTGGCCACATTGACCACGGCAA
>Ga0209002_10003936_pt1 | contig 11766 bp, 8 predicted proteins | sample Rifsed16ft2_FD_184010 | JGI IMG/M metagenome (GOLD analysis project Ga0209002, IMG submission 184010) | Soil microbial communities from Rifle, Colorado, USA - sediment 16ft 2 (version 2) | ecosystem: Environmental > Terrestrial > Deep subsurface > Rock core/Sediment | place: Rifle, Colorado...
CCCGTCCACCCAACAGGTCTCCCGCCACGGAGACGTGAAAGAACGCGGTCGATGCATCGACGGCCGCCCCGTAACGGACGAGGTCGACATCGGAATTGTTCACCGGGGCCGAATCCGAATCCGCGTTGTCTTTCCCAATCCAATCCGCGAAGAGGCCGTCAATTCGGACAAAGGAGGGCGGGCTCTGGAAATAGGCTCTGACCGGTCCGCCGCGGACGACCACCGGATGTGTTGCGTCCGCTCCCGTCAGATTCACCTGAACGAGATCGCCGGCGAAAAACCCCGGGGCCGAGACAGATACGGTGACGGTCGCGTTCGGTCGGCCCTGGGTCAAGACTACGGATCCCGGCGAGAAGGAGACAGTCGCCCCGGATGTGGCAACGAACGTGAAATTGGAAACGTCCCAGCCCGTCCCGGACGGGATGCCGAGTGCCCGGAGACGAATGTCGAATAGATTCGTCGGACCGTTGCCTACGAGGGATGTGAGCGGTTGGACCTCGACAAGAATCGACGCCCCGCTAGGCGTCAAGAACGCCTTGCTCCGACTAGAGATGCCGCGGAAGTCGTCCGCATAAACACCGATCCGGAAACTGGTCGGGCTGAACCGATCGATGTCGTAGGTCGAAACCATCGCTTCAAGTCCCTGGGCCGAGGCGGCCGCTTGGGCGGGCCCCCCGGACCGACGCTGGCTCCAATTCATTTCCGAAGCCGCCGGGAAGGAGTACATCCGCGCCACGTCGACGCGATGATTCCCACCGAACACGTCGACGACAGCATCCGCGCCGATCCCGTCAAACGAGTAGCCCGTGGACGCGTTCCCATCCCCGTCGATTAGGAAATAGATGCCGTCATAGCCGATCGAGTCGCCGAAGGTCCCGCCCCGCGTCGAGACAAAGAGATAGAGCGAATCTCGGTCCAGGAGTCCCGCGTACTGTGCGATGGACACGTTCGCATCCGAGGCGAAGGTCGCCTCGTCGAACTTGGGTACGGAGGCCCAGTCGCCGAACGCGCCGTCGATTGAAATCGGTGCCGTGGGCCCGGGAATCGGGACGACAAGGAGGCCGACGATGATGACCGCGACGACAATGGCGGATGCGATCGAGGCGTACCGGACGCGCTTCGTAGGATAGGGAAGTCGGAGACCTTTCATGTGCGGACGCACGAACTGCGTGCCGTTCACGATCCCGTTGATCCGTCCTTGACCGCCTGCGAGGCCGTTCACGCGCCCCCGCTCCGTCACGAGGCCATTCACTCGTCCGATGGTCTGTACGAGCCCATTCACCCTGCCCAAGCCGTTCACCAGCCCGTTCGTCCGGCCGACGCCGTTCACGAGTCCGTTCACACGACCCTTCCCGATGACGAGTCCGTTCACCTTGCCGGCGCCGCGCATGCCACGTCTCGGTCGGAGTCCGCTCGTGAGACCGCGGATGCCGCGTATCCATCCGGAGAGGAAACCGATCGACTCCTGCAAGGGCGAGGGCGCTCCCGCCCCCGTTTCCTCGGGAGCCGTCACCGGAGGACGGACCACCTGGGTGTCCGGGGCCATGGACTCCTCGAGCTCCTCGATGAGCCAGTCGAGGACCGCGGCCCTTGTGAGCTCGAGCTCTTGCTCCGTGAGGGATTCCTCGAGTTCGCCGACGAGCAGATCGTCCACCACCGTGTCGAGTTCCGGCGTCGACGAGGGTTTCCAGCTCGGAATGGGGGGCGTGAAAGGAGCGGGGAGGCGCGTGCCGCAGGAAGGGCACAGGGCCTCCTCAGCGGGGACGATCGCATTGCAGTGGGGACATCGCCGCTCTTCCCCGGAGATGAGCTGGTCGAGCTGTGCGACTTCCTGCTCCCAGGCCACGTCGTCGAGGAGGGCCTTCGCAGTCGAGCGCAGTTTCGCGGCGACCTCAGGCTTCCGGAGATGCCTCGCTTGCACCCGCAGCTGGGCGACCCGGATCTTCTTCGCCTCGGGAGCCTTCGACACGGCCCGATCGAGGGATGCGCTCGATTCATCGACCCGGCCTAACGATTCCAACAGGAGCCCGCGAGCATACCAAAGGTCGGGATCGTCCGGCTTCTCCCTCAGACGTCCATCGTAGAACCCGAGGAGCGCGGCGTCTCCTTCCTCTGCGAACGATTGCCGGACGTCCTCCTCCATCTCCTCCTCGTCGAACTTCGCACCGCATTCGACGCAACCAGCGGGGAACGCGGCCGTCACGCAATCGCAGAGAGGGCATGCGTATTCGTCCTGGGCGATCGATTCCTTCGTCCGTTTTGGCGGGGAGTAGTTGAGGAGGTGGAACCATGCAACCATCTTGTGCGCGGCGACGGGCCCGACGTCCGGAATCTGGGCCAGCTGCTCTTCCTTCGCCCGCGCGATCTTCCAGAACGCGTCGTAGCCACGATCGACGAGCGCCTGCGCACGGGAGGGGTCGAGGCCCAGGATTTTTAGCAGGTCAATGAGGGCGCGTGTGTCAACGTCTCCGCGGATCCGGCGGCGAGGTCGACCGACCGGGGCGGGGCGCGCCTCGGGCGGCGGATTTGTCGGCTCGGCTGCGGCAGGCCCGTCGGGAACCCCGGGGGCCGGGAACCGCGTGTGGCATTGGTCGCAAATCAATTGCCACGGATTGAACGTCCCGCACTCCGGACAGACGGCGGCCCAGTCCAGGGCCTTCGCGTCCCGCAGAATCGTCGCGGCGCCGCAGCTTTCGCAGAGCACCAGCGGGAACAGCCTGCCATTGCACGCGCTGCAGGGAGAGACGTCGTCGACGCGGACGGTCATGGATCCGACCCCTGGCGCCACGAAGAATGCCGTGGGGGGGTAGAGCGTGCCTTCTCCATCGCACGGAATCCCGCGACCATGACGCGTCGGTCGCGCCTAGGCTTTATAGCCGCTCATGGACTTTCGCCCGCCGTTATCACGAGGGATTCGTGGAATGGAACGAGCCGTCATCCTTTGCGACGGTTATTTTGGCCGAAGCACCGGGAAAACAGCGAACGGACTGGTGCGATACTCGAAGAGGTACCAAATTGTCGGCGTGATTGACCGGACGAAGGCAGGGCGCGACGCGGGCGAGGTCCTCGACGGCAAGGCGAACGGCATCCCGATCGTCGCGGACTTGACGAAGGCGCGGGCCCGTTGCGCGCCAGAAACCCTCATCATCGGCGTCGCGACGTTCGGAGGGTACATCCCGCGGGAATACCGGCCCGTCATCCGGGAGGCGATCGAGAATGGCCTGAACGTCGTCGCGGGCTTGCACGAATTCCTGAGCGAAGACCCGGAGTTCGCGAAACTCGCGGACGCCCACGGCGTGCGTCTCGTTGACGCCCGCAAGCCCCGGCCGATCCGTGAATCGAAACAGTTCAGCGATCTCACCCGCAAACTCCCGTGCCTCCGCATCCCCGTCCTCGGGACGGACGGGGCGATCGGGAAGCGAACGACCGCGCTCCTGCTCACGGACGCGCTGAACGTGGCGGGGATCTCGGCGACGTTCGTGGCCACGGGGCAGACCGGTCTGATCCAGGGATCCGCGTACGGGGTGCCGCTCGACGGAATCAAGGGGGACTTCATGGTCGGCGAGCTGGAATCCGAAATCGTCCGAGCATACGAGGAGACGAAGCCCAAGGTGATCGTCGTCGAGGGTCAGGGGAGCATCTCCCACCCCGCCTACGTCTGCGGAACGCGCGCGATCATCATGGCCTCGATGCCGTCCGGGATCTTGGCAATGCATGCACCGGCGCGGAAGACCCGTTCGTTCCGGCGGGACGTCGTGGCATGGCCGATGCCGCACCTCAAGGATGAGATCGAGTGGCTCCAGTTCTACACCCGCATCGCGGGCGAGGGCCAGGTCCTTGGCATCGGGATTAATCATGAGAACATGACGCGAGACGAGGTCGAGAGGACCGTCCGAGAATATGAAGCGACGTACGAACTACCGACTGCGGACCCGTTGTGGCACGGCTGCGCGAAATTCGTCGATCGGATCCAGCGGATGACATGAAAATCCCTCGTTCCCACCCTCGCCACGATTCGCTCGTGACCCGCGAGAGCCTCGTCCGAGCCTGGAGGGAGGGGATCGTTGTCCCGGAGGGGCTCATCGCCCACGGCCGCGGCGAGGCCTGGGACTATCTCTTCGGCGAGGAGACGAGCGCCCCTGCATTCGTAGCCGAACGAGCGGCAGCGGCGTTCTTTCTCGCGGCAGAGCGACCTGTGATCTCCGTCAACGGGAATGTGGCCGCTCTCGCCGCACGAGAGGTCGTCCGGCTCGCGAGGGCAATCCCGGCACGGATCGAGGTGAACCTCTTTCATCGATCGAACGCCCGGATGCTGCGCATCACTCGCGCGCTTGAGCGAGCGGGCGCGCGCGAAGTCCTCGGCCTTCGGCCGGACGCCCGGATTCCGGGCCTCGAGTCGAGACGGGCTCTTTCCCACCGAGACGGCGTTTTCGGCGCCGACGTCGTACTGGTCCCTCTGGAGGATGGCGATCGAGCGGAGGCTCTCGCTCGGATGAAAAAGGTCGTCATCAGCATCGACCTGAACCCGCTTTCGCGGACCTCGCAACGAGCCACGATTCCGGTAGTCGACGAACTGCGCCGAGCCCTCCTGAACATCGAAAAGTTCGTGAAGGAGCTGAAGGTGGACGTCAGAGAAGCCGCGCGAATCCGGAAGGCGTATCGAAGGGATGGCAACCTGGCCGCCGTCTACTCGTTCCTCGAATGGCGCCTGGCACAACTTCGCCCTGCCAAAGTCGCGAAGGTGAGGGCTTCGCAACGGCGACCCACGAAGCGCCGGCAGTAGTTGTCCCTCCGGATCCGGTCAATGCCAATGGCCGGCCTTCCACTTGATCGAGCAGCCCATCGGTGGCACGAAGGTCACCGGTGGATCCTTGCGCGCCGTGAGCGCGTCGAGAACCTCCCGCATCACTTGCTTCTTGACTCCTTTTGGATCCTTCGAATCGTCAATTTTGCCGCGATACCGCAACTTTCGGCCGGCGTCGAAGACGAAAAAATCGGGAGTGCAGACGGCGCCGTACGCTTCCGCTGACTCCTGACTCTCGTCCCGAAGGTAGGGGAAGTTGTAGCCTTTCTGCGTTGCGCGCGCGACCATGTGGGGGAAGTCGTCCTCCGGATAGCTCGCCTCATCGTTCGCATTAATCGCGACGAACTGGACGCCCTTTTCTGCGAAGTCCTTCTGGACCGCGATCGTACGCTCCTCCCATGCCTGCACGTAGGGGCAGTGATTGCACCAGAAGGCGATGACGAGGATCGGCTTGTCCTTGAACGTTGCAACGGAATACGTCTTGCCATCGACGCCCGGGAGGGAGAAGTCAGGCGCTGGGGATCCGAGCGGAAGTCCTTGGTACTGAGTCAACTCCATGAGCTCACCACCGTCGGCTAGGCACCGGTCCGATAAAGGGTTTCGGCGCGCGCCCCGCTCCGCGATGCCCGTGTCCGGACGAATCTGCGCATTCGATGAATCCGTGACGCAAAGTTTATCTCAGACCCGCCGGATGGACCAATCCCGTGATTTGACGTGAAATATGTCATTGTCACGGGTGGCGTTTTGTCCGGTCTCGGGAAGGGGATCAGCACCTCTTCGATCGGCGTTCTGTTGAAATCGAAAGGGCTGAAGGTCTGCCCGATCAAGATCGATCCCTATCTGAACGTGGACGCGGGGACGATGAACCCGTACCAACACGGGGAGGTGTTCGTCCTCGACGATGGTGCAGAGGTCGACCTGGACCTCGGCAATTACGAACGGTTCCTCGACGTGAACCTGACCGGTGACCACAACATCACGACGGGCAAGGTCTACCGTTCCGTGATCGAGAAGGAACGCCGCGGGGACTATCTCGGCAAGACGGTCCAGATCATCCCGCACGTCACGGACGAGATCAAGGCCCATCTCCGCGCGGTCGGAGAAAAGGAACGGGCGGACGTGGTCCTGGTCGAGGTCGGCGGGACGGTCGGGGACATCGAAGGCATGCCGTTCCTCGAGGCGGTCCGCCAGCTGGGCCAGGAGGTCGGGAAGGAGAACATCTTGTTCGTCCACACGACCCTCGTGCCCGTCATGGGCGCCGTCGGAGAGCAGAAGACGAAGCCGACGCAGCAGAGCGTCCGCGAACTCCGGTCGATGGGCATCCAACCCAACGTCATCGTGGCCCGCGGGGGCCATTCCCTGGAGCCGGATATCAAGAAGAAAATCGCGTTCTTCTGCGACGTCCCGGTGGAAGGGGTGATCAGCGCGCCGGACGCGTCGACAATCTACGACGTCCCACTCCTGTTCGACGGGCAGGGGTTGACGGAGTACGTAATGAAGACCCTGGGCCTTCGGGCAAAGGTGGAGGACATGAGGGAATGGAAGGCCTTCCTCGAGAACTTGAGGAACCCGAACAAGGACGTGACGATCGCGCTCGTCGGCAAGTACACGCACCTGAAGGACTCGTACATCAGCCACATCGAGGCCTTTCACCATGCGAGCGCCGCCGCGCGGGTTCGCGTGAACCTGAAGTGGGTCGAGTCCATCGACCTGGAAAAGCACGGCACGAAGCTCCTTGAGGACGTGGACGGGATCCTCGTGCCCGGCGGATTCGGGGACCGCGGGATCGAGGGGAAGATCGCCGCGACCCGGTTCGCGGCGGAGAACGACATCCCGTTCCAGGGGGTGTGCCTGGGTTTCCAGCTCGCGACGATTGGCTTCGCCCGCGAGGCGTTAGGCCTGAAAGGGGCGAACAGCTCAGAGTTCGATCCGAAGACCCCGTATCCGGTCGTCGACCTCCTGCCGGAACAGCACGGGGTCAAGGGCATGGGGGCGACGATGCGGCTGGGTGCCCATCCGATCGAGGTGGATCCGGATTCGATGACGGCGAAGCTCTACGATGCCACGACGATTCACGAGCGCCATCGGCATCGGTACGAGATCAATCCCGCATACATCGCGAAGCTAGAGGACGCGGGCTTGCGGTACGTGGGCCGATCCGACGGCGGTCGCCGAATGGAGGTGCTCGAACTGAAGGGGCATCCGTACTTCATCGCGTCCCAGTTCCACCCGGAGTTGCGGTCCCGGCCGCTGCGGCCCTCCCCGATTCACTTGGGGCTCGTTCGCGCGGCCGCACGGTAGCCCGCAACCTTTAAACTGACCCGACCCTTGGGCCGTGTCCGTGTCGTTTGGGTACGAAGAACTCCTCTCCCGAGCCAAGAAGGCGCTCCCCGCCGCGCTGAGCACCGGAGAGCGCTTCCAGGTCCCCCCGCCCGACGTCGTGATTGAAGGCAAGACGACGATCCTGCGGAATTTCGAGGACATCGTGAACGGGATCCGACGGGACCCGGACATGGTCCTCACCTACCTCCTGCGGGAACTCGGCACCGCGGGCGCGATGGAAGGCCGCCGGGTTGTGTTCAAGAGCAAGGTGACGGCCCTGCAGATTGAGGACCGGGTCAAGTCCTACGTCGATGCGTACGTCCTGTGCCAGGAATGCGGTCGGCCGGACACCCGCCTCGTGAAGGAGGGACGGATCGCCATGCTCGAATGCGACGCCTGCGGAGCGCGGCGGCCCGTCAAGGCGGTGAAGAAAGCGGCGAAGGTCGAGGAGGCCCCCCTCGTCGAAGGCAAGGTCTACGAGCTGATGATTCAAGACATCGGGAAGAAGGGGGACGGGATCGCGAAGCTCGACAAGTACGTAATCTACGTCCCTGGTACCGCGAAGGGCGCGATCGTGAAGGTGTTCATCGAGAAGATCGCCGGCACCGTGGCATTCGGACGCGTGACGCGGGAGTAGGCCTCGCATGCGCCGCGAATTCATTTCGATTGCGGCGATGGCGATTGCTCTCATTGGGAGCCAAGCGATCGCGGTCGCGATTTCGCCACTCTTCCAGGCGAACAACTTCCAGGCCTTCCCGGAGCCCGGCGATGTGACGAACACGGTCGTCTACCTCATCATGATTCTCGCCTTCACCGCGTTCATCCTCCTCCTCGTGCGATACCGACGAAGGAACCTGGCGAAGTACGTCATCCTCGGTTCCATCTTCGTGACGCTCGCTTTCATCCTTCTCCTCCCACTGGTCTACCTCTTATACTACGCCTCGGACGGTGCGATCGATGGCGACCCGTTGGCCTACCTTTCGACCCTCCTCGCGTTCGCGATTGCCGGTGGCCTCCTCTACCTTCTCCTGAAATTCCCCGAATGGTACGTCGTCGATTCGATCGGGATCCTGACCGCCGCGGGCGTGACGGCGATCCTGGGAATTTCGTTCGGCATCCTCCCCGCGATCCTCCTGCTCGGGGCCCTGGCCATCTACGATGCCTGGGCGGTCTACCGCACGAAGCACATGATCACGCTCGCCGACGAGCTGACGAGTCAACGCTTGCCGATCCTCTTGGTGATCCCGAAAAGGGCGGGCTATTCCTTCCGGGAGCAGAAGAGCCTGAAGGCGCAAGTCGCCTCCGGCGAAGAACGAGAAGCCATGTTCATGGGCCTTGGCGACGTGATCATCCCGGGTGTCCTCGCCGTCTCCGCCGCGACCTTCCTGACGCCGCCTGGGTTCACCGCGGTGTCCGTCCTTGGAATTCCCGCGAACCTGTTCATTGCGATGGTGACCATGGTCGGAACCCTTGCGGGATTTTTCATCCTCATGCGGTTCGTGTTGAAGGGGAACCCCCAGGCGGGCCTGCCTTTGCTCAACGGAGGGGCGATCGTCGGCTACCTCCTTGCCTACGCCCTCGTCTTTGGCGGCAATCGTCTCTTTGGACTGATCTAGGCACCCGGTCGGATGCATTGCACGATGTCCGGATTTCGTAGGACGAGACAAACCTTTTATAGCGTTCGCCTCTTCGCACGGCCCCTCGAGGTCCACGATGGCACTCTGGCAGGGCCGCTCCCGACGAAAGCCCACGGGTGGCCGGTACCGGCCCTTCCGCAAGAAGCGGAGGCGCGAAATCGGGCGTGAGCAGCAGTACGCGTTCATCGGCCCGCAGCGGCTGAAGCTCTACCGGACGAAAGGAGCGAACCGCAAGGTGCGGGTCTTGGGTGCGGAGTTCGCGAACGTCCTCGATCGAAAGACCGCCGTGACGAAAAAGGTCAAGATCATCACGGTGAAAGCGAACCCCTCGAATCCGAACTTCGTGACGCGCAATATCATCACCCGTGGCGCAACGATCCAGACGGAGCTGGGCCTCGCGCGGGTCACGTCCAAACCGGGCCAGCACGGCGTCGTGAACGCGGTCCTGGTCGAAGGAGCGGCGAGCTAGCCGGCCTCATTCCGCCGACTTCGTGATGCCGACATCTTTGATTACGGCGTAGGGCACGAAGTTCGGCACGCTGACCTCGCCCCACCACATCATCTGTTCAGGGGTGTCGCCCAAGGCGGCAATGTTCTTCAACAGGTGCAGGAGGTTGTCCGTGACCCGGATGTCCTTCCAGGCCTCTACGACGTCCCCCTTGCGGATGTGGAAGATACCGTCCCGCGGGATCGTCGAGAGGTCTCCCGTCACATAGGACTGGTAGCGCGTGTACCAGGTGTTCGTAAGCCAGAGGCCGTCTCTCACCTGGGAGAAGATCTCGTCCCGCGACCAGTCCCCAGGCTTCACGAAGACCGCATGGGAATCCGGAGCCACAAGGCCCGCGTTCCCGGTCGTCTTCGTCTTGAACTTCTTCGCGGTCGATGTGTTGTGCAGATACGTTTTCAAGACCCCTTTGTTGAACAGCACGTTCCGCCGGGTCGGCACTCCCTCCGCGTCGAAGCGCTTGCGGGCGATCGAGTCCTCGGAACCGTCGTCGTAGAGGGTGAGCTGAGGCGACCCAACTTGCTTTCCGACCTTCTTCCCGAACGGCGAGAGGCCTGCGAGGACGGCCCATGCGCTTAGGCGACCCGCGGCCTGATCTGTCACGGAGCCGAAGATCAACGGATCGAAGACGACCGTGTACCGGCCGGGCTTCCCGGGCTTCGGATTCCGCGCCAGGGCAGCGATCCGCCCCGCCTTTTTACCCGCCTTCTCCGGGTCGAATTGCGAGAGCTTCGTGGCGCAGGAGATTCCGTGCCCGCTCGACTCCAACGAGACGAGGGCGCGGATCGACAAGTAGAGGCTCGCGCGGTGGTCGTGACCGGCGGCACCGTTCGAGGTGGCGAGGAAGTGTTCGTCCTCGTACTTCCAGAAGGACCCTGCGCACTCCTTCGCGCCCTCGTCCAGCGCACCGCCCACGGCGGCCTCGACGAATTTGCCGCCCTCGTCGAGGGAAACGACCTTGGGATCGGGCCGCGTCCGCGCGTACTTGAACGGGCCCTTCGCGATGCCAGCGTAGTCCGGGTTCGGCTGGGACGACCTCGCGACCTTCACGAGCCGAGCGACCGCCTCGTCCGTCTTCGAGAAATCCTTGATGTCGCTCGCGACGACGCGCTTGTCGTGGACGATGAAGACGGCGGCGGTCGACTCCCGCCAGCGGTTGCTGATCACGGCTTCGTTCCGAGCGAATCGGATCTGGTAGGACCGGTTCACGATCACGTCGGCGGCCGCGTCCTGGCAGCCGAGGGCGACGGCCTTCTTGACGATTGCGGCGGCGATGTCTTCCATCCAAATCACCTCAGGTAGACGTTGCGGAGGCGAATCGTCGGCCCGCCCATGCTCGCATCGAGCGCCTGGCCGGGATCCGACTTGCCGCAGAATCCCGCTTCGAAATCAAGGTCCTTGCCGACCGCGTCGACCGCACCCCAGAAGGCCGGGGTCGTCAGCTCGATGATGGTGTTCCGCACGGGATGCTTAATCTCGCCGTTCTCGATGAGGTACGCCTCGCGCCCCGCGTACTTCGCGTTGTACCGCTTGTCGTCGATGTTCCACTCCATAAACGACTTCATGTAGACGCCGAACTTCACGTCTTCGAGGAGCTCCTCGAGGGAGTGGTCTTTCGGCTCGACGAACGTGTTCGCCATCCGGACGATCGCCTCGACGTTGTAGTTCACCGCCCGCGCCGCGCCGTTGCTCCGGGTTCGGAAGGCGGCGGCCGTCTCCCGGTTATGCAGGAACTCCGTCACCCGGCCCTCCTTGTACAGATAACGGCGGCGGGCCCTCACTCCCTCGTCGTCCGTCTGATAGAACGCGATGGAGTGCTCTATCGTCGGATCGTCAACGACGTTCACTACATCGGAGCCGACTCGCATGCCGATTCCCTCCGGTGGGATGAAGGATTTTCCGGCTTGGGCCGCCTCGCGGCCAAGGACCCGGTCCGCCTCCGTCGGATGCCCGCAGGATTCGTGGGAGGCGATGCCCGCGACCTGAGGGCCCGCGACGAGGTCCATCTTGCCCTCGGGCGTTTTCTTTCCCTCGACGAGGGACCGCTGCATCGACCGCGCTTCTTCGAGGACCCGCTCCCGAAGATTCCATGCCTTGATGCCTTCCCACCCGCCGGACCATCCGTAGTTGCGGCTCGTCTGCTCCACGTTCGATCCGTCCACGAGTGTGAGAAAGTAGAACACACGGAGGCGCGGGCTGACTGAATGAATCCGAGAGCCTTCCGAGTTCGCGAAGTGTTTTTCAATCCGGTTGTCGCTGAGATTGAAGTACCGAGCCACGATCTTGTACCCGAGCCCCATCAGGTCTCGGTCCACGGCCCGCATCTCCTCGATCTTCTCATCGACGGGGACGCTCGCGAGCTTGCGTCGCTCCGGGATGGACCAGTTCATCGTGATCGCGTCCTCCTGGGCGAACGTGATTTTCGATTTCCGCCGCGAGGCCTTCGCGGCCTTGATCGCGTCGTCGACGATGCGGCGGACATCGGGCTTGGAGAGGGA
>Ga0209002_10003938_pt1 | contig 11757 bp, 15 predicted proteins | sample Rifsed16ft2_FD_184010 | JGI IMG/M metagenome (GOLD analysis project Ga0209002, IMG submission 184010) | Soil microbial communities from Rifle, Colorado, USA - sediment 16ft 2 (version 2) | ecosystem: Environmental > Terrestrial > Deep subsurface > Rock core/Sediment | place: Rifle, Colorado...
GCTTCTGGGGGTGGGACCCCGTCGAGAACGCGAGCCTGCTCCCGTGGCTGACCGGGACCGCGTACCTGCATTCGGTGATGATCCAGGAGAAGCGGGGGATGCTGAAGGTCTGGAACGTCTTCCTCATCGTGGCGACCTTCGCGCTCTCGATCTTCGGCACGTTCCTGACGCGATCCGGAGTCATCTCCTCGGTCCATTCGTTCTCCGAGTCGACCATCGGCCCCTTCCTGATCCTCGCGGTGGCGATCGTCGTGGTCGGCTCGGGCGCGCTCATCGTGTGGCGGCTTCCGGAGCTCCGCGGTGACAACCGGTTCGACGCCATCGTCTCTCGCGAATCGTCGTTCCTGTTGAACAACCTGATCCTGTTGGGGATGGCCTTCACGGTGTTCTGGGGGACCGTGTTCCCACTGGTCGCCGAGGCGGTCCGGGGTGTGAAGGTCTCGGTCGCGGGACCGTTCTTCGAAGGATTGATGACGCCGCTCGCGGTCGCGCTGCTGGCGCTCGCGGGACTCTGTCCGCTCCTCGCCTGGCGGAAGGCGTCCGCACGCAACCTGCGTCGCAACTTCAAGGCTCCCGCGATCGCCGGGGCGGTGGGCGCCGCGGGACTGGTGCTCCTGTCGCGCGGCCGGCACCTGGGCGCGGACATCGTCCTCGCACTCGCGATCTTCGTAGCGGCCACGATCGTGCAGGAGTTCTGGCGCGGCCTGCGAGCCCGTCGTGCGACCAAAGGAGAGGGCTGGGGGCGGTCCTTCGTGGACCTGTTCTCGCGCAACCCTCGGCGCTACGGGGGCTACCTCATCCACCTCGGGGTCGTCGTACTGCTTACGGGAGTGGCGATCAACGCCTCCTACAAGATCGAGAAGCGACTGACGGTGGTCGCGGTCGGGCAGTCGTCGCAGGTCGGCGGCTACACGGTGACGTTCGAGGACATGCTGACCGAAGACACGCCCGAGCGATCGACCGTGATCGGCATCTTCCGGATCCGGGACGCGGACGGGAAGGATCTGGGGACCGTTCGGTCCGAGAAGTCGTTCTACGCGACCCAGGAGCAGCCATCCACCGAGGTGGGGATCCGGTCGACGCCGATGGCCGACATCTACATCATCCTCGCCTCTCCGAACGTCCAGGAACGGACCGCGGCGGTCTCCTACCTCATCAACCCCGGCGTCTACTGGATCTGGCTCGGCGGGCTCATCGTCGTCGCGGGCGGCGTGATAGTGGGATGGCCCCAGCGACGCCGGCGCGAGGAGCCGAAGGAGGTGCGCGATGCGACCGACGAGCTCGTTGCGGTCGGCGCCGATGCGTAGGTGGGCGCGTGGCGTCGCGCTCGTCGTGATCCTGGTAGGGACGCTCCTGTTCGCGCTCGCGCCGCGGGTCGCGTCTGCGGCTCCGATGCAGGGCATGCGTATGCAGGTCGGGGCGGCTCCGATGCACGGCATGCGTCTGCAGGTCGGGGACGATCCCAGCATGGCGCCCCATGCCCCCGTCGAGGTTCAGGTGAGCCCCGAGCTCGAGAAGGTGCTCGAAGGGTTGCTGTGTCAGTGCGGCTGCAACCTCGACGCCTACCAGTGCCAGCAGACGATGACGTGCGACGTGTCCACGGCCATGTGGGATCAAGCGACCCTCATGGTCGACCGTGAAGGCAAGACGCCTGAGCAGGCTTTCGAGACGTTCGCGGTGGACTACGGCGAGTACGTGCTGGCCGAGCCACCGAAACGGGGGTTCAACCTCGTCGCCTGGGGGCTACCACTCACCGTGCTTGGCGTCGGGGCGGTGATCCTCGTCGTCGCCCTCCGGAGGTGGCGGCCTACAGCGTTGGCGCCTTCCGCCGACGGCGCGCCGCAGGTCGAACCGCGCTACCTCGATCAACTTGAACGAGAGCTGCGGGAGGAGAGCTAGATGCTCGTCGCCACGGTCGGATCGTTCGTCCTGTTCCTCTTCGTCGTGTACCTGATCGCGTCTCCCGCTACCCGAAGGGATCCCGTGGAAGAAGAGGCCGAAGCGTCGGCACTGCTCGCTCGCAAGGAGCGACTGCTCTCGGACATCCGTGAGCTGGACATGGATCTAGTCACCGGCAAGCTCGACGAGGAGGACCACCGCCGGCTGAGGGCGGCGACCCTGGTCGACGCGGCCGACACCTTGAAGGCCCTGGAGGACGTGGAACAGGCCGAGTCCGCCGCCCGTGCCTCGGTCGAGTCCGACATCGCTGACGCGATCGAAGCCGACAACGACGCCCGACTGGAGGCGTGGATCGCGTCGCGCAAGGCGGAGATCGAGGCATCGGCCTGCTCGTCGTGCGGTGCGGTCTGTCAGACCGGGGATGCCTTCTGTCGGCGATGCGGCACCGAGCTCTCGACGCAGATGGTGAGGTGAGGGTCATGCGGACGTTCCAACGGGAAGCCGCCGAGAGCGCTCAGTTGCCCGCCCTGCTGCCCGGACCCGGTGACGCGACCGAGCCGAAGGCACCCCCCGGGCGCCGACGCGGCCGCTCGACCGGGATCATCGTGTTCCTGGCGCTCGGCGGTCTCATGATCGTGGTGCTCGGTGCCACGCTCAAGGTGAAGGGCGTCAACCAGCTTCCGGTGAACCCGTCGGGTCCTGCACCGGACTTCACGAGGCCGCTGCTCCAGGGCGAGGGGTCGATCACGCTCTCGGATCTGCGCGGACACCCGGTCCTGCTCAACTTCTGGGCCTCGTGGTGCGGGCCCTGCAAGGAGGAGGCCCCGGTCCTGGCCGCCGGATGGCGGAAGTGGCGTGACACCGGGGTGATCTTCCTCGGCGTGAACACCCGCGACAGCCGCAGTGCGGCGATCGCGTTCGACGAGGAGTACGGCATCGAGTATCAGAGCGTCGTGGACGAGAACGAGCAGGTGAACTACGCCTACGGCGTGACCGGATTCCCCGAGACCTTCTTCATCAACGCGAAGGGCGAGATCATGGCGAAGTACGTCGGCCCCATGGACACCGCGACGCTCGACGCCTACGTGTCCGCCCTCGTCGAGGGGTCGTGAGGTTGGGGGTGGGTGCATGCATCGGGCGAACGTCGCGATCTTCCTGACGGTCGTCGGCGTCATCGGCATCGCTCCACTGCTGCTCGGCGCCGTGTACGTGGCGCGCAGGCGCCTAGAGCGCGACCCGGAGCGCGAGCGGATGTCGCGATCGTTCGTGGCGATCGTCGGCGTGATCACCACCGTCCTGCTCGTCGTGGGTGGCGTCGTGGCGTGGACGTTCTCGGGACCGGGTGCGTCCCCTTCGTCGATGGAGGGGATGACGGGGATGACCGGCACACCCGCCCTGGCCAGCGTGGGGGGTGGGTCGATCCCGATGGAGCTCGCCGACCAGCCGCTCACCTCGTACGTCGATGGGCCAGAAGCGATCGCCGATGTCACCCGGCTGCACGGCTCGACCTTCATCATGACCGAGGCGGAGATCGCTACGTACGGGGACGGGCTGGCCACGATCTGGCGCTCGGGCACGCCCGACGCCGCGACCGCTGCGGCGCAGGTCGAGCGGATGCGCGAGCGCATCGCCGGTGGGGACTCTCCCTTCGACGCCCCGCGAAGGGTTCGTGACGAGCCTGGCGTGTACGCGACGTTCGGGATGGGACAGGAGCACTTCTTCTTCGCACGGGGTGCCTCGGTCTGGTGGGTTGCCGTCGATCCCTCCGTGGCCGGACGGGCGCTTTCAGAGGTACTTGGGGCATAGACATGATGCTGATCCACCTGATCGTCGGGACCGCCGTCGTGGGGCTCACCGTCGCGGCCGGGGTCGCCTTCTTCCTCGGGCAACCGAGATCGGCCCTCGCCCCGCTCGCCGGTTGGGCGCTGGGACTCCTGATCGTGCAGGCCGCGACCGGGATGTTCCTGCTCACCGCCACCGAGGAGGGTCCCGGTCCTTTGCATGTCGCCCTGCCGATGCTCGGGCTGGCGGCGGCCGCGGCCGTCCGCTTGGCCAAGCCGGAGCCGATGCGGGGACGCGATCCGCTGCTCGGCGCCGTCTACTCATTCGCGGCGGCGGGCGCACTGGTCGGGCTCATCACCGGCCTGACCGCCGGCTAGGCGGGCACCGGGCGGCTCGGTACGCGTTCGTATCGGTGACGGGTGACTGTTATCCGAAGGAGGACAGTTCGCTCGTGAAGCGCTGCAAGGCCCTTATCGCATGCGGCACGCGGCGGGCGTAGGATCGCGCTACGGGGTCTCCGCCGTCCAGCGGTTGTACCGCTCCACCTCGTAGCTCCTGGAGGTCGCGAGCTGCACGCCGATCCCGAGCGCGGCCACGAACAGGTAAAGGAGCAGGTAGAGGGGCCCGAGGTCGGCCGCCGACTTCAGCGGATCCTCGACGATCTGGGTGGCTTCTTGAGAGGAGAAGAGGGCCACGAAGGTGCCGAGGATCGCCCCCGCGCCGACCATCGCGGTGGCCACGATCACAACGAGCTTCTGCAGGTTGAGCATGAGCGCGGCGAGCGCGAACACCACACCCAGCGCGACGCCCACCAGCCATACGAGGACGCCGAGATCGAGTCCGATCCAGGTCAGCAGTCCCGTCGCGATCGTGTAGCCGAGGGATCCCGCGGCGATCGCGACGGCGAACACCCAGAACAGATAGGACGCGACGGCGAACAAGAGGCCAACGAAGAAACCAACGACCCAGCTCGAGGTGGTCGCGAAGAACCCGTCCCCGAACAGCGCCTGGACCGAGTGGGCCCCGAACGCGAGTCCGAAGAAGAAGCCGAAGATCGGGAGCAGCACCAGGAAGAACCGCTACCCGAGGAAGGCCAGGATCAACCCGAAGCACATCGTGACGGCGGCCGCCACGATCGTCGCGAACACGGAGTCTTCCATCGTCACTCCTCTGAGTCCTGGGCCTTGCCTGACACCGGCTTCGCGGATACTCGCACCGCCAAGCCCACGATTCCACTTCCTCGGCAAGGACTCCCTCCCTGGGGCGGTCCGGAGCGCGGCTAGGTCACAACGAGGTCCTCACGGAGCCTCACGTAGGCGGATGCCAGCCTGGGATCGCCCGAGCGACGGCGGTTCCGCCCGGTTGCTGCTTGGCATCATCGATGCCACGATCGGCGCGATGATGCGCATCCTCGTGGGGACCAGCGCCGGGCTGCAGGAGTTCGACGGTGCCGATGCCAAGCCCTCTGGGATCGCGCACTCAGGACGTAGCGTCACGGCCGTCGCTCGCGAGGGCCGGGAGCTGTGGGCGATCCTGGACGGCCGCGGGGTGTGGCACACCGCTGGCGTGGACCGCTGGTTCCACGTCGGCGATCTGGACGGGCGGCGGGGGAACTGCGTGGCCGACACGAGGGCGGGGGTGCTCGTCGGGACGTCGGATGCGCACCTGGATCGCGTGGCGCGCGGGGGCCTGGAGCCGCTCGTCGCTTTCGACCGGGTGGAGGGTCGAGACAGTTGGTACACGCCGTGGGGCGGTCCCCCAGACGTCCGTTCGATCTCCGAGGACGACGAAGCGGTCTACGTGAACGTCCATGTGGGCGGCATCGTGCGCTCTCGGGACCGCGGAGCGTCGTGGCAACCGACGATCGACATCGATGCCGACGTCCACAGGGTCTGGGCGGGTCGGGGCCGGGTCTTCGCTGCCTGCGCACCCGGGCTCGCGGTGAGCGAGGATAGGGGAGCCTCCTGGACGATCGAGGCGGACGGCCTGCACTCGACGTACTGCCGGGCCGTCACCACGTGCGGCGACACGGTGCTGCTCTCGGCCTCCGCCGGCCCGAGCGGCGGCCGTGCGGCGCTGTACCGTCGGCCGTTCGACGGCGGCAAGCTCGAGCGATGCCGCGACGGGCTCCCCGAGTGGTTCGACGGCAACATCGACAGCTCCTGCCTGGACGCGGTCCCCGACCTCGCCGCGTTCGGGACCGAGGACGGGCGCGTCTTCGCCTCGATGGACGAGGGACGCACGTGGGCAACCGTGGCCTCCGACCTCCCGTCCATCGGATGCGTCCTCGTCATCCCCTGAGTTCAACGGCCGGGGGACACCGTCGATCAGCACCAACCCCGTGCCTCGCCGGTCGATCATGATGAGCCGCCAGAAGGAGGAGAGACGCTTCAAGAACCGCGCGATCAGCGGGTTGTCCCACACCACCTCCAGGTTGTTCATGAAACCCAGGCGTGTGCGCCAGATCGGCAGGGCCGTCGCCGACCACCTCGTAGGCGACGGTGCTGTCGCCGTTCCAGCCGAGGCGCGGCGTGTTCCTCGGCGCTTCCTCCGATGTCTAGAGCTTCGGAAGCAAGTCGCCGGTCGCCCGCGACGTTATCTTCGTCTCGGCCATCCGCCATGACTGGTCTCGAAGTGTCACCCGAACTCAACGGTGGCCCGAGTTCCCACAGCGGTGCCCAGAGCCAGAGGGAGATACCGAACCGAGGACGCACGGTGGCTCAGGCCGCCGCCGGGATCTGCCCCTCGAGGAGCGTGTTGCCATCCTCGGCGCTCACGCCGACGGCAACGGCCTGGCCGAGCGGGAGCGCCGATGCGAGAACCACCGTCAGCTCGCGATCGCGAACACCGTGGAACGTCCCGGCTGGCACGCGCTCGCCGTCGGAACGCTCGAGCCACACACGGTACGTCGCATCCCCGGGCAGCCCCGCGATGACGAGCTCGATCCGCGTCCCCCACGGCCTCGACTCGACGAGCGCTTCGGCCGAGGATCCGGCCGTCTCGCCCGCGAGCGCCACGCGGGTCACACCCTCCCCGCTGAGGATAGATGCCCCTAGCACGGCCACGACGACTAGCACCGCCGCGGCGGCAACCCACACCGTTCCCCGCGTCCGACCCGCGGTCCGTTCCGCCGCGACCCGGGTGAGGATCCGTTCCTCGACCTCTGCGGCCGGCCCTTCGACCTGGCCCTCTACCCGCGCGGGGTCGGCGAGCGGCAGGGCGAGCGCAACTTCCCCGAGCCCCTTGAGCTCGGCCCGGCACGCAGGGCATCCGTCGAGGTGCGCCTCGAGTGCCGTGCTCAGGTCCTGCGGCAGATGCCCGAGCGCGTAGGCGCCGAGCAACCCCTGCCAGCGGCCGTGCTCCTGCTGGCTCACGCGTCCCACCCCATCTCCTCGAGCGCCAGCCTCAAGGCTCGCAGCCCGTAGTACACGCGGCTCCGGAGCGTCCCCTCGGGGATGCCGAGCTCGGCGGCGACCTCTGGGTACGAGCGTGCGCGGTAGTAGGTCTCAACGAGCGCGGTGCGGTGATGTTCCGAGATGCGCCGAAGGGCCTCCTCCACCTGCCACGCTGCGAGCGCCCGCTCGATCGGGTCGTCACCCGCACTGGCTTCGACCGCCGCGACGTCGGCCGCGAGTGGCGGCCGCGCCGCCCGCGCCCGGGAGAGATCGATGACGACGTTGCGGCCGATCGCGAACAGCCACGTCCGGAGCGAGGACAGGTCCGGATCGAACCGGTCGGCCGCCCGCCAAGCACGGAGGAAGGTCTCCTGAACGACCTCTTCGGCCATCCCGCGGTCACCGAGAGAGCGCAGCGCGAACCGGAACAGCTCCCCCGCGTGTGCCCGGTAGCTCGCACGGAGGCCATCGTCGGTCGCCAGCGCAGGCGTGCGGATGGCGCGGAGCCGACCGGGACGAGCGCCAGCGGTGAGCCCGTTCTCGCCCATCAAGTGAACGATACGGGGGCGCGCAGACATGCGTTCACCGACGTGTGGATCCGCTCCAGGTGATCTACCGAGCGGATGAACGTTCTCCCGTTCCCGCTCGTAGGTACCGAATGACGACCTGCCGGGAGAGCGATGCGAAGGTCGACCCACATCGCGGTGCGCACGATCGGGGCGACAGCGGTGGTCGTTCTCGGGGCGCTGCCCGCGCTCGCATCACCGACACCGACACCGACCGCGGAGGCTCCTCCTTCGGCCTCGCAGCCCCCGAGCCCATCCGCCGAGCCATCGCCGTCCGCCAGCCCGACCGCAGGGACCTCGCCGTCCACCAGCCCATCCGCCGAGACCTCGCCCTCCGAGGCGCCATCCCCCAGCTCGACCGGAAGCCTGGCGACCGACCCTCCGGAACCGAAGCCTGCGGACCAGGCCGGTGGTGATGAGCGCACGCCTCGACAGGCCACCGCGAGCGCGTCGGTCGCGGCACGGGACGATCGGTTCGTGCCCGAGTCGATCACCGTCGAGGTCGGCACCACCGTGGTTTGGCGGAACGAAGGGCAGAACCCGCACACCGTCACGGCGAACGACCGCGCGTTCGATTCCGGCACGCTCGAGTCCGGCGAGTCGTTCCAGATGACGTTCGAGGAGGTCGGGACCGTTGCGTACTACTGCCAGATCCACGGCGAGCCGGGCTCCGGGATGACGGGCGTGGTGGAGGTCGTCGCAGCCCCCGGGGACCCGACCGAGGAAGGGACTGCGACGAGCGCGCCCGACGTGCTGGCGCGCACGGGTCTAGGCGTGGTGCCGCTCGTGCTCCTCGCGCTGGGGCTGGCCGTCGCGGGCGCACTCGCCCTGCGCGTCGGTTCGGCTCGCGAGGGGAGGTGATGCCAACCGGAGTTCCGGGCCTGCGTCCATTCGTGCAGAGGAGGAGAGGATGACCGTACGAAGGAAGGTCCTCGCGAACGTGCTCGTTGCAGCCGTGTCGTCCACGATGTGGATCGGCATCACTTCGGCGAACGCGGCGCCGGTGACGCTCGTGTCCGCCCTCGAGGGCGGAGCCGTCGAGGTGCCGGATCCGGGCGACCCCGACGGCTCGGGCGCCGCGGAGGTGAAGGTCAACGTTAGGAAGGAGAAGCTCTGCTTCACGCTCGTCGTGCTCGACATCACGCTCCCGACCGCCGCCGCGCACATCCACGATGGCGGCGCCGGCGAGGCGGGGCCGATCGTGGTCACGCTGAAGGCGCCCGAGGAGGTCGCCGGCTCGGGCATCGGGCTCGCGACCGGGTGCGTGAAGGAGCTCGACAGGCCGCTCCTGCGCGACATCAAGGCGAACCCGGCCGACTACTACATCAACGTTCACACCTCGGACTTCCCCGGTGGCGCGGTCCGCGGCCAGCTCGAGGCCGCCTGAGCCGCCACTCAAGCGAATCAGCAGTGGTAGCGGGCTTCGGGCGGCCTTCCCGGCGCCGTCCGGAGCCCGCGGCGGTCCAGACTCCCCCCACCTCAAACTCCTCCGAAATGCGCTGGCCCGTCCAGACCGCCGACGCCGAGCGGCTCCTCCACGCTCTGGTCGGGGCCGGCGAGGTACCCGTCCAGGGAGACGGCGACGTGGAACCGGACGGCGCTCATCGAACCTCACTCTCGGGCGCGTAGCGCAGCATGACGTTGCCCGACGGGAACCGCTTGGCATCCAGCTGCTCAAGGCGCGTGCGTTCGAACGCGCCGCCGAACAACCGCTTGCCGCTCCCGAGCAGGACGGGGTTGACGACGAGCTGGTACTCGTCGATCGGACCGTGCTCCGTGAGCTGCGACACGATCGAGCCGCTGCCGACCCGGGCGGTCGAGCTCCTCGTCGGGCAACGACCCACTCGAGACCCCCGTCCGGTCCCGCGAAGTACCCGTCCGCGGTCACCCGGTTGAACATCACGATCCGACGCGCAGATGCAATCGTCGCCTCCTCGGTGCCGTCGCCGCTGCGGGCGGGCGCGGCTCGGGGTCCATCACCGCATCCTGCGGCGTGGAGGACCCCGCAGACAACTCGCCCGGGCGCCACCTTCGTCGGGAGTACCATGCGTCGGTGGCAGGGATCGCACTTCCCGAGGCGGCTCGAGAGCTCCTCGCGAGCGATGTGGTCGCGCACGTTGTCACGATCGACGAGGACGGTGGGCCGCAGGTCACCGCCGCCTGGGTCGGACTCGAAGGGGACGAGATCGTCCTGGCGACGATCCCGGACCAAAGGAAGCTGAGGAACCTCCGCCGCGACGCCCGCATCGCGCTATCGGTGCCCTCGACCAAACGCAACCCATGGGGGTTGCTGGAGTACCTCGTGGTGTACGGGACGGCGCGGGTGACGGAGGGCGGTGCCGCCGAGATGCTCCAACAGCTCGCCCACACGTACCTCGGGCCGGATGTCGTGTTCCCGGGCATACCCGATCCGCCGCCGGGATTCATCACGAGGGTCACGCCCCAGCGTCTCGGCGGCGTCGGGCCGTGGAACCCGCCAGACGCCTAGATCCGACCCGTGCGGTGACCTCGATAGACTGCGTGCCGACGGCTGAAGGGACGCGAGACAGGTCCCCGCCCTCGGCCCTCGTAGCTCAGTGGATAGAGCACCGGTTTCCTAAACCGGGTGTCGCAGGTCCGATTCCTGCCGAGGGCACTGATGGGTGTCGTGCTTCGGGTGATGCTGGACGTTCCGGCGTCACCTGATCCTTGACACCGCTCCGGCTGATCCTTGACGTCGGATCCGGCTGATCCTTGACGGTGGCTCCGGCTGATGCTTGACACCGCCCACCTCTCCTTTGTGCTTGTACCGGCCCCGGTCGAGCAGGAGGAGGTGGGCCGTGCTGGTGGAGCTCAGCGTCATGGAGCAGCGGTATCAAGCGGTGCTCGCGGTCGTGCAAGACGGCTGGAGGGTCGTCGAGGTCGCCCGGCGCCTCGGCGTCTCGCGCCAGAGCGTCCATGCCTGGATCGCCCGCTACGAGCAGGGCGGCCTGGCGGCGCTCGCCGATCGGTCGCATCGCCCCGCCACCTGCCCGCATCAGATCTCCGCCGAGCACGAGGCCCTGATCTGCGAGCTTCGCCGCCAGCACCCCGGCTGGGGTCCGCGGCGGATCGAGCACCAGCTCGGAAGGCTCGCCGTGGATCAGGTCCCCTCCCGCTCGGCCATCTACCGCTGCCTGCGCCGACACGGCCTGATCGAGCTTCGCCGGCGACGCAAGCGACGCGATGAGTTCCGTCGGTGGGAGCGGGAGCGCCCGATGCAGCTTTGGCAGATGGACGTGATGGGCGGGGTGATGCTCACCGACGGCACCGAGCTCAAGGTCGTGACCGGGGTCGACGATCACAGCCGCTTCTGCGTGGCGGCCGGCCTGGTCACCCGCGCGACCTCCAAGGCCGTGTGCCAGGTGCTCTCAGGAGCGCTCTCTGGCTACGGGATCCCCGATGAGATCCTCACCGACAACGGCAAGGTCTTCACAGGTCGGTTCGGACCCCACCCGGTGGAGGTGCTGTTCGACCGGATCTGCCGCGAGAACGGCATCGCCCACCGGCACACGGCCGTGCGCTCGCCGACCACGACCGGCAAGATCGAACGGTTCCACCAGAGCCTGCGCAAGGAGTTCCTGGACGGCAAGACCTTCGCCTCGCTGCAGACCGCCCAGCGCGAGCTCGATACGTGGGTGGACGACTACAACACCTCCCGGCCGCATCAGGCGCTGGAGATGGCGACCCCCGCCGAGCGGTTCCGTCTGGCACCGCTCGCCAACGACGCCACGTCGGTCCCAGTCGATCCCGCCGAGGATCACCCCGGTCAGTGGGTGCTGCGACGCGTCGCCTCCAACGGCGTGGTCTCAGTGGATAACCAGATGTTCTCGGTCGGCAACGCCTTCAAGGCCGAGCTCGTCGACGTCTTCGTGGACGAGACCGTGATCCAGGTCTGGAGCAAGAACCACCTGATCAAGACCGTGGCCAGGACCAGGACGGGACCGGTCCGCAAGGTCCGCGCGGACGGCCTTCACGTAAAGCATCAACCGAACACGAACCGTCAAGCATCAGCTGGCACTTGACACGCCCCACCGATTTACCTGCGGTCTTGCGGATCGGACGCGAAGTGATGCCGTGGATCCGTGCGCGACTCG
>Ga0209002_10003939_pt1 | contig 11750 bp, 9 predicted proteins | sample Rifsed16ft2_FD_184010 | JGI IMG/M metagenome (GOLD analysis project Ga0209002, IMG submission 184010) | Soil microbial communities from Rifle, Colorado, USA - sediment 16ft 2 (version 2) | ecosystem: Environmental > Terrestrial > Deep subsurface > Rock core/Sediment | place: Rifle, Colorado...
CCGTACACGCTAGTCCCATCCCCGATAAACAGGCATGGACTGCTTGGGTCGCAGGAGCGAATTCGGTCGATTACCTTCCCGGGAGAGTCGACGAGGTCTTCGCTCAGGCGCTCCAGCACCGTGGCCTTGCGCCGAAAAACTGCGGCATAAACTTCCTTCCTCCGCGCATCCAGAAACGGGCAAACCAAACCTTCCCAACCCATAACGCGCTCCGCGACGGCATCCAGGGTTGGGACACCGACCACAGGGACGCTCCAGCCGTAGGCCAACCCCTTGACTGTACTCAAGCCGATGCGCAATCCGGTGAACGAGCCGGGCCCGATGGACACCGCCAGGGCGGAAAGCTCGTCCATCGACTTTCCGGCCCTTTTCAAAAGCCCGTCTAGAAGCGGCAGGATGGCCACCGCGTGATTGGGTCGCTCCACCCGCGCCCCAACCGCGGCCTCCTGATTCCCGTTCGACTGCACTGCCTCCAGCACGAGCTTGCCGTCTTCTACGAGGGCGACGCTGGCCACGGCCGTCGCCGTGTCAATCCCCAAGACTTTCATCCACCTCTCCAACCTTCGAAAAAGCGACTGAGGTCGTTGTAGAAAGCGTAAATCATGATGAGAATGAGAACGAACACACCGATCTGTTGCGCCCGCTCGCGGTGCTTGATCTCGACCGGCCGGCCGAGGCCCCATTCGAAGAGAAAAAACAGCAGGTGGCCCCCGTCAAGGACCGGAATGGGGAGTAGATTCAGCACGCCCAGGTTGACGCTCAGGATGGCGATAAAAAAGAAAAAGCTCGTTAGCCCCTCGCGCGCCTGCTGCCCGGCCATCTGCGCGATCAACAGGGGTCCCCCGAGATTTCGCGGTGAGACCTCCCCTTTGATCATCTTATAGAGCGCCACCAGCGTGAGCAGGGAATACTCTCCGGTTTTATAAAAGGCTTTGCCCGCAGCCAACCACGGGGCACTTTTTTCAATCGCAACTTCGCTCGCGACTCCAATGGCCCAGACCTCAATCGTTTCTCCGTAGAGGTTCCTCCCTTCCCTCCGCGTCGGCTGGACCACAATTTCGATCTCGCGGCTATCCCGCATTAGCCGAAGGCTTAGCGGTTTTCCGTCGCTTTGCTTAATCCGGCTCGATAGTTCCTCCCACTTTTTGACCGCCCGGCCATCCACCGCAACAATCCGGTCACCCTTTTCCATCCCCGCCACGGCCGCGGGTGACTCGGGCTCCACACCCCCGACAGTGGTCGTCAACACAGGGATGCCGTGGGCCACGAAAATCCACATGAAGACCGCGGCCGCGAGCAGGAGGTTGAAAAGCGGGCCCGCCGCCACAATGGCCGTTCTCTTGGCAAGCCCCTGATGGGAAAAGGATTTGTGGATATCTGCCTGCTGGACTTCGACCTCGGCATCCTCGCCGATCATCTTGACGTAGCCTCCCAAGGGGAAGGCGCTCAAAGCATACTCGGTTTCCCCCACCTTTCTGGACCAGATCTTCGGTCCAAAACCGACCGAGAACGTCAGGACCCCAACGCCGGAAATTTTCGCTATCAGGAAATGACCCAGCTCGTGGATCACAATCAAAATGCCCAGCCCTACCAGAGCCGAGACAATCGCGTAAATAACCGTGGTCATGCACTCCTCTCCTTTACTGTTTTGCCAGAGACGCCGCTTTTTCCCGCGCCCAACGGTCCACGTCCAGAATCTCCTGCACCGCGCGTGGGTGGGTGCTCACGTGCGCTCGCATCGTCTTCTCAATAATCCGATGAATGTCGCGGAAACCGACGCGCCTCTCCAGAAACGCGGCCACGGCAACCTCGTTAGCAGCATTGAGAACTGCGGGCATCGTCCCGCCCTCCGCCAACGCCTCGTAGGCGAGCTTTAGGGCGGGGTATCTACGCTTCTCCACGGGGAGGAAAGTCAGTGCACCCAACCGCGTTAACTCCAGCGGTCGCCAACTCGTTTTGAGACGGCAGGGATAGGACAAAGCATAGGCGATCGGAATCCGCATGTCAGGGATGCCCAGCTGAGCCATGATCGAGCCATCTTGATAGCGCACCATTGAGTGGATCACGCTTTGGGGGTGGATGACGACTTCCACTTGCGAAGGCGCGACATCGAAGAGCCACCGCGCCTCAACCACCTCCAACCCCTTATTCATCATGGTCGCCGAATCAATGGTAATCTTTGGCCCCATCTTCCAATTCGGATGCTTTAACGCCTCCTTCACGGTAACACGATGCAGCCGCTTAAGAGAAGCCCGGAGGAAAGGTCCACCCGAGGCCGTCAGGATAATGCGATCTACGTCTTCGCGCCGGTTCCCCTGCAGGCATTGAAAAATGGCGCTGTGTTCGCTGTCCACGGGGAGCAGCCGCACTCCCCTTTGCTTGGCCTCCTGTACAAAGATCTCTCCGGCCATCACCAGGGCTTCTTTGTTGGCAAGCGCCACCTCTTTCCCCGCCCGGACCGCCTCGAAGGTGGGAACCAGACCGGCCCCTCCCACGATCGCCGCCAGCACCACATCGACTCCATTCGCCGTGGCGACATTGACCGCACCCGCTTCTCCCCACAGGAGCTCCACCGAGTGCGTGCCCAAGAGACGACGGAGCTCAGGGATTCGCTCCTTTTCCCGGATGCTCACCCAGCGGGGCGAAAACTCTTTGATCTGCGAGGCAAGAAGTTTGAGGTTGCGGCCGGCAACCAGCGTGCCTTTTATGTCCAACAGCTCTGTGGGGATAAGCGCCAGGCCGCGGCGGGCATTCTCCAAATAAAGCCGCAGGTCGCGGGCGCCGCCGATGCTGGTTTGCGGCTGGTCGCTGAGCAAGCGCCGCCCCTCGGAAGTCGTATCCAACAGCCGCTTGGCCTCCCCCAAGTCTCCCGCCGGGCGCAGTTGGCGGGCGCGTTCCGCCGAGAGCGAAAAGGCGGTATGGCGAGCTAAACGCTCCCGTACCTTGGGATATTCAAGGGTATGCAGCGTTTTTTCGTCCATCGCGCCGAGTGTATCACAGCGAAATCTGCAGGCTTAACCTCCAGCTGTTTGTGTGGTTTTTCACATGAAGATTATTACCCCGCTTGATTCCTCTGAGCAAACCTTGTATCATGCATTAGATGCTGTCTAGCCAATCTGGAATACCGATATATATCGGCATTCCAGATTGGCTGAGGACCTACATGGATGTTATCAAGGTTTCAGGTTCCTCCCGCACATCAGCAGTCGCTGGCGCCATAGCCGGCGTTTTCCGCGAACATAAGCGCGCCGAAGTACAGGCCATCGGCGCCGGCGCCGTGAATCAAGCCATCAAAGCCCTTGTTTTAGCCCGCGGTTACCTCAAAGAAGACGGTTACGACGTGATTTGTGCGCCCGAATTTGCCGATGTAGAAATCGATGGCAAGGTGCGCACTGCGATCAAGCTGGTGGTGGTGGAACGCGGGGCGCCTCCAGGGGTTGAAACTGCTCCGCCTACAGAAAACGCCGCTGCCTAGCGGCGTTTTGTCATCAGATCTCCATCCGGATTAATCGCTGAAAATACGCACCTCTTCAGGGGAAAAGACGACTTCTTCTTTACCCATGAGCTTCTCGGCCATTTTCTGCGCAATCAATTCCAAATGACCGTTGTGGGCTACAAAGTCCATTTCGTCGGTCGGCACGGTGAGCACCGGGCACAAGGCAAAGTTGGCGATCCATTGCTCGTAAAGTTCGTTCAGCTGATGCAGGTAAGCGGATTCAATGGTGCTCTCGAAATCCCGTCCGCGGGAGGCGATGCGGCGTTGCAGGGTGGGCACCGAGGCACGTAAATAAATCACCAAATCCGGCGGGCGCAGCATGTCACATAGCAACCGATACAGCTTGCGATAGGTAGCGTAATCCCTTTCGTTGATCTGCTCCTGGCGGAACAAATTCGCAGCAAAGATCTCGGCATCTTCGTAAACCGAGCGATCTTGCACCACGGATTTGGGATCTTCCAGCAGGGACAAGTGCATGCGCAAGCGGTGGGTGAGGAAAAAGACCTGGGAATGGAACGCCCAGGCTTTCATGTTTTCGTAGAAATCTTCGAGATAGGGGTTTTCAGCAACGGGCTCGTAATAAGGCTGCCATCCGAGCCGGGCGCACAATTTGTCTACCAGCGTGGATTTGCCCACGCCAATATTGCCCGCCACTGCTACAAAATGCTTCATGCGTCCTGATTCCTCTGGCGTAAGAATAGCTTTAGAACGGCTTGCTTCAGAATCCATTATAAGCTCCATTGCGCCGCCGGGAATGATATTGCCAACGAATTAATTTGGTAGGGTATTGTGCATTTTCACAAATTCAGGGAGCCGGGCGGTGATTCGATTAACAGAAACGCAAACAACATTAACCGGCCGCTGAGCGGCCCTGTACGAACTTACTGGTAATCGGAGAGGGGTTACTTGCCCAAATGCATGGGCATGATCACGTGCAGAAAATCGTCGTTGCCGACCGGATGCATCACGCCGGGGGCGGCCGGAGCTGTGGTTTCCAGAGCCACGTCGGAAGATTTCATCACATCCAGCGCTTCACGCAAGAAACGAACGTTGAAGGCGATCAGAATGGGCACTCCCTCAACGATGGCGTCCATTTTGCTGTCGTTGGAACCAGTCTCTTCCGATTGAGCGGAGATCTCCATCGTGCCGGGCGCTTTGCCTTCGCCGGGTTTGATATCCAGCCGGGCGATGTGCGAACTTTCGCGGGCAAAGATCTCGGCTTGCTTGGCGCCCTTGAGGAAAGCTTCGGCCGAGACCAGGGTGCGGGTCTTGTGTCCATTGGGGATGATCTGCTGGTATTCGGGAAAAGCGCCTTCCACAAGCTGGCAGCGCAGTTCGGCATCCTTTAGACTGAAGACGACCTGGCCGCGGCCCGGGGGCAGCATCATGTGCACTTGTTCTTTGTCGTCGGAAGCGATGCGTGCAAGTTCGTTCAGAGCGCGGGCGGGCACAATGGCGCGCATGGGTTGCTCCACTGCGGATTTCAATTCGGCTTTGCGCACCGAAAGGCGAAACCCATCGGCGGCGGCCATGGTGATGGTCTTGCCTTCCACGGTGATGAGCACGCCGGTGAGCACCGGCCGGGCATCGTCGCGCGAGGCGGCAAAGACCACTTGCTGGATCATTTCCTTGAACTCGCCGGCGTTCAGCTCGATGCCCGCGTCCTTGTCGGGCTCCGGCATGGGCGGGAATTCCTGAGCATCGATGCCTTTGATCTCGGCGTTGGAGCGCCCGGCGCGCAGCTGTAGGGTCTGGGTGCGCACGACCAGTTCCATTTGGATCGTGTCGTTAGGGAAGGTGGTCACCAGGTCGCTAAGGGTGCGGGCGGGCACCGTAGTGGCGCCGGGTTCCTCGATCTTGGCGCCGATCCATGCGGTAATGCCCAGTTCCCGGTCGGTAGCGGACAGTTTTAGCCGTCCCTCTTCGGCTGCGATGAGCACGTTCGCCAGAATTGGGTAGGTGCTGCGCGGAGAAACGGCGCGCGACACCACATTGAGGCCTTGGGCTAGGTTTGCTTGGAGGACGGAGACTTTCATGCTAGGAACCGCTCAGCGGCGGCTAATTTGAAGTATACACTAACTTCTGCCTTACATCAAAAAAGCGTTTGCCTGATTAGCGCTCAGCACCACTCGAAATGCCAAGTTAAAGAAAGTCCCTAGCAACAAAGATGGGCGGGGCGGACCCCCGCCCATCTTATCTTCGGTTTACAACTTTCTACAACCAGCCGCGCAGTTCCATGGCTTCCACCACCGCCCCGATGGCCACCATGTAAGCCGCGTCGCGCATGTAGATGCCTTCTTTGGCGGAAAGCCGCAGCACCTTGTTAAAGGCTTCCGTGATCTTGGTGTCCAGCCGCTGCAAAACGTCGTCGCGTGTCCAGTAGTAGTTCATGTCGTTCTGCACGCTCTCGAAATAGGAGACGGTGACGCCGCCGGCGTTGCACAGAAAATCGGGGATCACGAAGACGCCGCGTTCTTTGAAAACCTTGTCGGCCTCCGGCGTGGTGGGGCCGTTGGCGCCTTCAGCCACCAGTTTCACTTTGTCGGAAATCTTCTTGACGGTCTCGCCGTTGATCTGGCCTTCCAGCGCGGCGGGGATGAGCACATCCACATCCTGGGCTATCCAAGCGTCGCCATCTTCAATCGAGTAGCCGGCCTCCTTGGCCTTCTCCTTGTTGATGGACCCATATTCATCGGTGATGTTTTGCAAGAAGGCGATATCCAGGCCCTTCTTGCTCACCACGCTGTAGGAAGTCTTGTCTTTGCGGTCCCAGTAAGAAACGCAGAGCACTTTACCCCCCAGCTGCTGGGCAAAGCCTTGGGCGGCATATTGGGCTACGTTGCCAAAACCCTGGAAGGCGGCGGTGGCTTTAGAGCCATCCATCTTGAGATGCTGCATGGCTTCCCGCACGGTGTAAATGACCCCGTACCCGGTGGCTTCTTTGCGCCCCTTGGAACCGCCGCTGCCCACTGGTTTGCCGGTGATCACGCCAGGGGTGAACTGTCCGGCCAAATTGGAATATTCGTCCATCATCCAGGCCATCATTTGGGGCGTGGTGCCCACGTCCGGTGCGGGCACGTCGATACGCGGCCCCAGGTTGCGATAGATGGCATTCACCCAACCGCGGCAAAGTTTTTCTTTTTCGGTAAGGGAAAGTGAGGCCGAATCCACCGCCACGCCCCCCTTGGCACCGCCCAGAGGAATATCGGCCACGGCGCATTTCCAGGTCATCCACATGGCCAGGGCGCGCACGGTGTCCATGGTCTCCGAAGGATGGAAGCGGATGCCGCCTTTTGTGGGTCCCCGCGAATCATTGTGTTGGACCCTGTAACCAAAGAATACTTGCAATTTACCGTCGTCCGACCGCACCGGGATCTGGAACTTGAATTCGCGTCTGGGCCAACGCAGGGTTTCTTTTACATGGGGTGCCAGGTGCAGCAGTTCAGCCACATGATCAAACTGCGCTTGGGCCATCTGGAACGCGTTCGTATTCTCTGTCATAAGCCTCCGGCAGGCGATGGACGCTCGCCTGGTTTCAAGGGCGCCTCGCCCCGATAGGTAAATTTCTCCTCTTAAACAATTATGCGGGCACCTCGGTGAAGTACCCGCATTGCATTCGTGGGGAGTGGACGATTCCGGCGTTTGTTCACTGCGATTCGATCCCAAACGATGGAACTTAACCTTAACCGATACTCATAGCCGAGTCAAGAAAAGATGTCCCTTGGTCTTGGGACTAAACGTAATGAAACTCAAACGGAGTAGTAATTCGTAGTCGGAATTGAGGGCTGATCAGGTGTGAATGTCCTTGGCGAAGCGAACTTGGACTCTCTCGCCTTTGCGAAGTACACCCGGTTTTTCCACCCAGGCCACAAGCCCGCGTTTACCCAGGGCGTGTTTGGGGAACGCGCTGGTGAGATCAGGCCGGGTGGGGAATTGGCTTTGCAGGCTGCCGCCGGCCGTGGTGCAGGGCAGATTTTCGCCCTCGATCACGATGCCAACCCCGTTTGCGAAGTATAGCCGGCTGCCGGATGGCAGCTGCGTGAGCCCGGGAATGCCAGAAAGCATCAGGTTGGCCCCCACCCAACTCGGATCAATGGCCGCCGGCAACTCCAAGCTGGCGGCCACCGCATTCAATTCTTCGGCAGAAACGATGGAAATCTGGCGCACATTGCGCACTTCACTGCCTTTGGGATAGGGTTTCTGGCTGCTGTTGGACTTCGTGGTGAGCCCATAATGTTTATCCCCGGGCAGGCCTTCCCAATGGACCTGCACTTCGTCCACCTGGTGGCTGGGCAGATCCTTTGGAGTGATACACAAGGCTTCTACTCTACCATGCAGCTCTTCAGCCATTTCAGTGGTTCTCCTTTTCTAAGTTGCGGCTAGCTATCTGCTTGTCAAGCTCCTGGCGCAGTTTGACCGGGTTGGCTTTCCCCTCTGAAAGTTTGACCACCTGGCCAAACAGCCAGTTGAACACGGGAGTATTCCCTGTCAGGTACCCCGCTACTTGCTGGGGATGCTGGTCCAACACCTGCTTCACCCAAACGGAAAGTCGCTTGGCATCTGAGACCTGTTGCAAGCCGCGCGCCTTCATGATCTTGGCCGGCTTGCCTCCTTTGGAAAAGAGCTCGCCCAGGACCAGCCTGGCGCCGGCGGGGTTGAGGGCTCCCTCGGCTAAAAGATCGAGCAGGCCGGCCAAGTCGGCATGGCCAAACAGCAGGTCACCGGTTTCCGTCCCGGCCTCGTTCATCAGCCCGAATAGGGTTCCGGTGACCCAGTTGGCCACCAGCTTGGCATCTGCGGTCTTGGCGGCCAACACCGTCGCTTCGTAGAACTCGGCCACTTCGCGCTCAGCCGCCAGGACGGCGGCATCGTAAGCACTTAACTCATAGTCACGGACAAAACGGGTTTGCTTGGCGTGCGGCAGCTCGGGCAGGCCAGCGCGGATCTCGTCCACCCAGTTTTGTTCCACCACCAGGGGCGGCAAGTCGGGTTCGGGAAAATAACGGTAATCTTCAGCAACTTCCTTCGTGCGCTGCGGCACGGTTACGCCGCGGGCGTCGTCCCAGCCCAGGGTTTGCTGGCGGATGGCCTCGCCCTTTTCCAACAGGCTGGCCTGGCGCTTGAGCTCGTAATTCGTGGAGCGCTCCAGGGAGCGGAAGCTGTTGAGGTTCTTGATCTCCACCCGCGTGCCAAATTCAATGCTGCCCGCCAGGCGCAGGGAGATGTTGGGCTCGATGCGCAGCAGGCCTTTTTCCAGGTTTCCGGAATTCACGCCCACATAGCGCAGGATGCTGCGCAGTGCATAAGCGCAGTTGCGCACTGCTTCCACGGAGTGCAGTTCGGGTTCGGTGACGATCTCCAGCAGGGGAACGCCGGAACGATTGAGATCCACCAGGGAATAGCGCTGGCCGTCCTTATCGACATGGGTCAACTTGCCGGTGTCTTCCTCGATGTGGACGCGACGGATGCCGACGCGGATCTCGCCTTCCGGCGCGGCCAGCAACAGCCAACCGTTGGTGGCTAATGGCTGCTCGTATTGCGAGATCTGATAACCCTTGGGCAGGTCGGGGTAAAAATAGCTTTTGCGCGCAAAAATGCTGGTGGTGTGGATCCGGCAGTTGAGCGCCAGGGCAACCCGCAGAGCATATTCCACTGCGGCGCGATTGATGACCGGCAACACGCCCGGCATGCCGGCGCACACCGGGCACACCGCCACGTTGGGTTCGTGGTGCGTGGAATCCACCACCGGGCAATCGCAGAACATCTTGGAGTGCGTCTCCAGGACGGCGTGCACTTCAAGCCCGATAACAGGTTGATATTTTGATTTCACAAGGACTCGAAATGGAATTATACAAGACGAACCGTGTGGACCGTAAACGAGCGGTTTAACAAAAAAGCCGCCAGTGTGGGCGGCTTTTGTCTGGTAATCCATTCGTCTAATACTCGATCACTTCGAAATTATCGAAGGAGAGCACCAGCCCGCCATTTTCCCAGGTGCCGGCGGTGAGGCCCACGTACCCGCTGGCGAAGTCTGTGTCCGTAGCCTGTGCCAGCAATTGCCCGTTGATGCCCACGGACAATTGGGCGCCGTCGCAGGAGGCATTGAGGGTAAACGCGCTGCTGTCAATGGGAATGAGGCCGGACGATGTCCATTCCACCAGGTAAACCACTTCCCCGTTGACGCGTTTCCAAATGGAATAGTAGCCGTCTTCCGACACTTCCAAGGCGTAGTAGTTATCGGAGTCGATGTAGCGGCACAGGATGCCGATGTCGCCATCGTGAGCCGCCTGCTCGATGTTCACGTCCACGTTCACCGTGATATTGGCGTAATTCACAAAAAGATGGCTGTTGACATAAAACTGGGACGGATTGACCTGGAAGAAGTAGCGGCCGCCTTCGTAATAAAGCGCCCAGTCCGTGTCGGAATCCTCCATCCATCCGCTGGCCGTATCAGAGAAATCGTCGGAAAGCACCACTTCACCAGCGGCTTGCTGGCTGCCCAGGGCAAGCGCCTCAAAATTGTCGAAAGCGGCCACAAAGCGCTCGCCATCGGCGGGCGTGTAAACGGCCAAGCCCAGATCACCGGAAGCAAAGCTGTCGTCGAAGGTCTCCGCTACCAACTGGCCGTCCACGCTGAGCGACAAGTGGTTGCCATCGCACAGCACCTCGACGCGATGGGTGCTGGTACCCAGAGGCGCGACGCCCGCCTGCGGGGCGACCAGAGCGAGGTATTCTCCATTCAGCCATTTTGAAATACCCACGTAACCGTCTTCGAACAAACGAAACTCGTAATTATTCTGGGCATCCACGTAGCGACAAATGAAATCTATTTCGTTGGCGCCGTTGCCCTGGCCCACACGGACATCGATGCCCATTTGGACGTCATTGATGTTCAGGTAAGAACGAGTCTGGTAGTAAGGCTCGCCCGGGATGTCCTCGAGGAAATACTCCCCGTTAAGGTAGTAGGCTGAACCGGATTCAAAGGAATAGATATCCCAGCCGCTATTTTCATCCGAGAAATCATCGGTCACCGAGCCGCCCGTGACCGGTTCGACAGCAGCCACCGGTTCCTCGGCGCCGATAATGCTCACTTCGCCGCGTTGGGCTGCCTCGATGAGCGGCAAGGCCAGGGCAACGGGTCGCAAGGCGTTGATGAAGCCTCCCGTGGGCACGCAGCTGTCCTCATCAGTAACCAACCCGTCCCGGTTGGTGTCCACCAGCACGCGGCAATCGACATACTGGTCGTCGCCTCCGTAGCCCAGTTGGGTGGGTACGCCGATCAGGTTGCCCGCGGCGTCCGCCGCCATGCCGCCACTATTGCCGCCGGCGATGGTGGCGGAAGTTTTGACGAAGGCGCGTGTGCCATATTCGGGCTGGCTGGTAAAGCCGCTGACCTCGCCGGTGGTTAGGGTCACCGTGTCGCCACCGATGCCCGGGTAACCCAGGATGGTTAATCTGTCGCCCAGGTTGAGTAGGTCTGAATCGCCCATAGCTACATAGGGCAAGTTGAGTGTTTTATTATCAACAATGTTCCCATCGTAGTCCTGGGTGATGCGAATCACGGCCAGGTCCAGATTGGCGTCGGCTTGCAGCACCTCTGCGAAGTACTTGGGCTCAGGCACCTGGTCCTGGTTCCCGGTCATGGCAATGATCAATTCGTCCACCGGGAAATAACGATCGGGCAAGACCACGTGAGCGTTGGTCAGGATCAACCCTTCGGGAGAGATGATGGTTCCAGAACCGGTCCAGCCGAGCTGCAAATCCCCGACTTCGTCATAATAGGCGGCCCAAATCTGCACCACGGCTTCGAAAGGGATCGCCGGGTTAGCAAAGAGGCTCTGGGTGGGCGTGCTGGTGGCAGACGGGACCGCAGTGGCCTGCGGGGCGGAAGTGGGTGCCTGAGTGGGGGCCCCACCGCAAGCCGTCAACACCACGGCCAGGGAAAACAAAGCTGCGATCAAACCGAGGGAGTTGGATCTATGTGTCATTTTATTTTCCTTTGGCCGCGAATTTATGGTCAACCTGTGGCGATAAGTTATCGGCTATTGTACCAAGCGAGGGGCATCCACAAATGCGATTCAGCCCTCGGTATCCTTCACCTGCGAATCGTCGCCGATATTCACCTGGCCTTTAACGCCGCGCACCTGGCTGCGCTCACCCAACAAGGAATGGCGCAAGGCGCTGTTTTCCACCAGGACACCGGCCTCCAGGATGGCGTCTTCGATGCTGCTGTTGCGCACCACGCAATTTCGAC
>Ga0209002_10003940_pt1 | contig 11750 bp, 3 predicted proteins | sample Rifsed16ft2_FD_184010 | JGI IMG/M metagenome (GOLD analysis project Ga0209002, IMG submission 184010) | Soil microbial communities from Rifle, Colorado, USA - sediment 16ft 2 (version 2) | ecosystem: Environmental > Terrestrial > Deep subsurface > Rock core/Sediment | place: Rifle, Colorado...
CAGCCTCCCCCGGAAGCCGAGCCGGCGCTGCGGCTCTACATCCCCGGCGCTATTCTGACCCGCCTCACCGCCGGGCTGAGCGGTTGGATCGCGGAGCTGCGCCGCGTCACGGTGATCTTCGTCAACCTGCCGGACTGGAACCAAAACACGCCCCTCGACCAGGCCCAGGCGGTGATGTACGGCTTGCAGGAGGCGGTGTATCACTACGAGGGCAGCATCAACAAGCTCAACGTGGACGACAAAGGCATCACGCTGGTCGCCGCGTTGGGGCTGCCGCCGCTGGCGCACGAGAACGACGCGGTGCGCGGGGTGCAGGTGGCGATGCGGATCAAGGAAACGCTGGACAAGCTGGGCTGGCGCAGCGGCATCGGCGTCGTCACCGGGCCGACGTTTTGCGGCGCGGTCGGGAGCAAAGTGCGGCGCGAGTACACCATGCTCGGCGACGTGGTCAACCTCGCCGCCCGGCTGATGCAGGCCGCGCCCGGCTCGATCCTGTGCGAGACCGCCACCTATCAGGCCGCGCAATCCGAGATCGAATTCGAAGTTTTGCCCGCGATCACCGTTAAGGGCAAGACCGAGCCGGTTCAAATTTACCGCCCGCTCGCTCAGAAGAGGACTGCCCTGCGCGCCGGGTCGCACGCGGAAATGGTCGGGCGCATCGCCGAACGGAAGCTGCTGGCCGAGCTGCTCCAGGCCCTGCACCGGGGCGGCCGGGGCAACACGCTCATCATCGAAGGCGAGGCCGGGATCGGCAAGTCGCGCCTCGTGGACGACCTGCGCCGGCAGGCCGAGGCGATGCGCATGACGGTGTTGTTCGGCGCGGGCGACGCCGTCGAGCGGTCAACGACCTATTACGCCTGGCGGCGCGTCATCAGCCAGCTGTTTGACCTGGAGATCCTCACCGACCCGGCATCCCGCCGCCGCCACGTCCTCGACTTGCTCGAGGAAGAGCCGGAACTCTTGCGCCTGGCGCCGCTGCTCAGCGATCTCAAAATGGATCTGGACATTCCCGACAACGAGATCACGGCGCAAATGTCCCCCCAGGTGCGCGCGGACAACCGGCGCGATTTGCTGCTCAGGCTGCTTCAATCCTCCACCAGCCGTTCACCCAAAATCGTGATCCTCGAGGACGCGCACTGGCTGGACTCCGCTTCGTGGGAACTGGCGCTGCTCGTCCAGCAGCGCGTCCGCCCGCTGCTCTTCGTCCTCGCCACGCGCCCGCTCTCCGACCCGCGTCCTCGCGGAGAACACGCACAGATCCTCAGCGCCCCGGACACCGTCTGCCTGCCGCTGGAGGCCCTCTCCCAGGAGGACTCGCTGGCGCTCGTCGCGCGCCGCCTCGGCGTCTCCTCCGTGCCCGAGCCGGTGGCCGCGCTCATCCGAGAAAAAGCCCAGGGCAACCCCTTCTTCAGCGAGGAACTGGCCCACGCGCTGCGCGACACGGGCCTCATCCGCGTCGTAGATGGCAAATGCGTCATCGCGCCCGAGGCCGGCGACCTGCGCAGCGTGAATCTGCCCGACACGGTTCAAGGCGTCATCACCAGCCGCATTGACCGCCTCCGGCCGCCGCCTCAGCTAGCGCTGAAGGTTGCCAGCGTCATCGGGCGCGAGTTTGCGCTGCGCACGCTGCACGACATTTATCCCATTGAGACCGACCGGCCGCATTTACCAGAGTATCTGGCGGAACTACGCCATCTCGACCTGACCCCCCTCGACGTGCCTGAGCCGGAGCCGATTTACGTCTTCAAGCACACGATCACGCAGGAGGTCGCCTACAACCTGATGCTGTTCTCGCAGCGGCGTGAGTTGCACCGGGCGGTGGCCGAGTGGTATGAGCAGGTCGAGGCGCAGGACCTGTCGAAGTACTACCCCCTCCTGGCGCATCACTGGCGCAAAGCCGTTGACGCCCAGCACGTGGAACCCGATCTGGTTTCCAAAGCGATCGGCTACTTCGAGAAGGCGGGCGAGCAGGCCATGCGTCACTACGCGAACCAGGAGGCCATCGGCTTTTTCACCGAGGCCCTGGCGCTGGCCGAGGGACAGGGCGGCAGGGGCGGGGAGACCCCGCCCCTGCTCCTGCGCCGGGCGCGCTGGGAGCGCCAGCTCGGCGAGGCTTATTTGAACCTGGGCAACCTGGCCGAGAGCCGCAAGCATTTCCAGAAAGCGGCCGCGATGCTGGGGCAATCCGTCCCCGGCACGCGCCGGGGCCTGATCACCAGCCTGGTGGGGCAGGTCCTGCTGCAGGCCTTCCGTCGCTTGTCGCCGGTCAGATTTCAGGGCGGTTCCCAAGAAGAGCAGGCAGACAATGTCGCGCTGCTGGAAGCGGCCCGTACTTACGGCGGGTTGGCGCAAATCTATTTCTACGGCAACGAGAACACGCTGAATATCTACGCCAACCTGCGCTCGCTCAACCTGGCCGAGGCCGCCGGGCATCAGACGGCTGAACTGGCGCGCAGTTACGCGAATGTCTGCGTCGCCACCGGCCTGGTGCCGCTGCACACGGTCGCCGAAGCGTACAGCCGCCGGGCGCGCGAAACGGCGCAGAGCATTGAGCCCGTCTCGCACCACCACGCCTGGGTGTATCTGCTGACCGCGGTGCACAGCGCGGGCGTGGGCCGCTGGAAACGCGCTCTCGAGGCTTTGCAGCAGGCGGTGGAAATCTCGGACCGCCTCGGCGACCGGCGCCGCTGGGAGCAGAGCGTCAACACGCTGGCGACAGTGAAATATCTGCAAGGCGAGTTCGCGCAAAGCGCCGGGTTATTCCAGGACCTTTATGCAGTTGCTCACCGGCAGGGCGACGCGCAATATCAGGCTTATGGACTGCTCGGCCAGATTCGCTGCCGCCTGACGCTGGGGCAGAACGAGCAACTCGTCAGCGACCTGGAGGCGGTGCAGGCCCTGCTCGCCCGGAAACTGGGCCGCGTCGAGGAAATCATGACGCACGGCGTGATGGCGCTCGCGCATTTGCGGCAGGGCGAAAGCGGGCCGGCCCGGCGCGCCGCCGGGCGCGTGATGCAATTGATCGGCCACACGCGCCCGATTTCGTACAACCTGATCCACGCGTATGCCGCCGCCGCGGAAGTTTACCTGACGTTGTGGGAGCAATCCTCGGACCGGACCCCGCTGGCCGAAGCGCGCCAGGCCTGCGACACCTTGCGCAGATTTGCAAAAGTGTTTCCCATCGGCCAGCCGCGCGCCTGGCTGTGGCAGGGGAAGCACGAGCAGCTCAGCGGCAACCTGATCGGGGCGCAGGCGGCCTGGCAAAGCAGCCTCACCGCCGCCGAAAAGCTGCACATGCCCTACGAGCAGGGGCTGGCGCATTTTGCGCTCGGCCGGCACGGCGCGCGGGCCGAGAGACAAAAGCATCTGGCCGAGGCCGCCGAAATCTTCGCCCGGCTTGGCGCGGCTTATGATGCGGAGCAGGTTCGGGAACGCATGGCAACATAGCGCCACTGGAGTGCAACTATGACGCTTGACAACCACCCCTCCGACAACGGTGAGCGAGTTTTGACCCTGCCCAACAACACCTACGTCGTCAACACGAAGGTCGGGCCGATCCTCGTCAACTGCCCGCCGGAGACGCTGAAGTACCTGCTGGCGCAGGGGCTGAAAGCGCCAAAGATCGTCCTGCTCCCGCCGGACATGCCGGGCGGCCAGCAGCTCGGCTCCAGCGGCTTCGTGCGCCAGGGCATCAACTACGCCAGCGTCGAGTTCATCATGTACGCCAACTTCTTCGGCGCGGGCGGCGTGCGCACGCACCTGATCACGCCGACGTCGCCTCAGGCGTACCGGCTGCGCCGCATCCTCGAAGAGACGGTGGACGGCCCCAACGACCCGGCGGATTACGGCCCGTACCCGTGGCTGCAGCAGGAGTGCTCGGCCGTCGCGCACTTCCCGCCCTTGGGCCGCGCGCCCCAGGTGAACGACCTCGTCACCTTTGCGAACCTGGAGACCGGCGGCGGCAACCTGGACGAGGTCCAGATTCACCTGGACGGCGATCACTTCGTCTTTGTCGAAGACGGCCAGATTGTCGCGAAAATTTCGACGACGATGCGGGGGACGCCGGCACCTCTCGCCGTCGCCCCGCCCCGCCCCCTGCTCCGGCAGGAGATCACGCTGCAATTCATCGGCGGCAGCGACGGCTTTGATCCGGCCGGGATCACGACCTGTTTCCTGGCCTATCTCGGCCCGAACATCCACACCCAGGCCACGCTGTTCGACACGGCGGCCTACCTGCGCGTGCGGCTCGGCAACCTGGGCATCTCGCCGTCCCAAATCTCGGAAGTCGTCCTCTCCCACCTGCACGAAGACCATCTGGCGGGGTTGCCTGAATTGCTGCTCATGGGTCAGCAGCGCGTGCGCCTGCTGACCTCGGACGTCATCTACCGCAGCCTGCTCCGGGTGTTGAGCGCCATGCTCGCCGTGCCTGAAGTGGAGGCGGCGGCGCTCTTCGACCATTACCCGCTCAACCCCGGTCAGCCCATCTCGCTCGAGGGCCGCCGCTTCGAGGCCATCTACGCCATCCACTCCATCCCCACCATCGCGGTGCGGGCGAACTCCCTGTGTTATTCCGGGGACATGCGCTACGACGAAGAGTGGTTCACCGAATTGGAACGGCAGGAAGTCCTCACGACGAAGCGGCGCGTGGAATTGATGACCTTCTTCGACGGGGCGAGTATTCTGGTGCAAGATGCGGGCGGCGGCGCGATCCACACCACCGTCACCCCGGCGCTGCTGAAGTCGCTCGCCTCCAAGAGCCAGCGCCTGATCCTCGCGCACACCAGCAAGCATTTGCTTCCGACCGACCAGCCGGAACTGGCGGCGCACATCGAATTTGCCAGCAGCGGCCACGTGAGCGCGATGGGCGAGGCGATCGAGACCCCCAAAGACGTGGAGCCGGTCGAGACCCTTTCGGCCTGCACGCTTTTCGCCCGCCTGCCAGTGGCCGAGCGCATCGCGTTGGCAGAGAAAGCCGGCGTGGAGAAATGGGAGGCCGGGCAGGTCATTTTGCGCGAAGGCGATCCTTCGGACGGAATGACCTACGTCGTGCATTCCGGGCTGATCGAGGTCTGGTCGCAGGGCACGCTGGCGCAGGTGATCGGGCGCGGCAACAGCCTGGGCGAACGCGGCGCGCTGCGGGATGAGCCGCGCACGAGTTCCGTCATCGCCCGCGGCCCGGTGGAACTGCTGAGCCTGCCGCCCGATGTCTTCCTGCCCGTCGCCGAGAAGTTGGGGCTGCCGCAGGCGTTCAACCGCGCCGAGTGGCTGTGGAAGCAGCCCGCCTTTGAGCACCTGCCGTGGGCCACACTGCTCGACCTGGCCCTCGACTTCGAGCCGCGCCGCTTTGAAACCGGCCAGCCGCTTTTTGAGCACGGCGGGCCGGGGCACGAATGCTATTTGCTCGTGTCCGGCGCGGTTGCGATCACCGACCAGCAAGGCCGGTTGATCGAGGAAATGACGACCCCGGGCGGGTTTTTCGGCGGCCGGGCGGCGCTCTACAAGGAGCCGCGCAACGCCTCCGCCCACGCGACTCAAGCCAGTGAAGTGTGGGTCTTGCCCGCCCCAGCGCTGCAGCGCCTTCAGATGGTTTACCCGAACGTGCTGCTCCACCTGCGCGTCATCGAGGCGACGCGATACGGCCTGTCGCCCGCGGACAAGGCCGCCGAGGTTTAGAGACCCTGGATGCCGTGGGGCAATTTGGCAATTTGCCCTACCTCTTCTATGCCGTTGACCGGTGAGCGCCTCCTCGCTGATCCAGACCCTCGCCAGTTACGTCCCACCGCTGATCGTGCGCCGGCTGGCGGCGGCCCCGGCCTCGGCCGTCGCCCCCACGGCCGAGCGCTACCTGGCGGCGGTGTTCTTCGTTGACATTTCCGGCTTCACCCTCCTCACCGAAAGGCTGGCGCAGCGCGGGCCAGAAGGCGCAGAAGAACTCACGCGCATCATCAATACCTACTTCGGCCAACTGATCGAGCTGATCACCGCCCACGGGGGCGAAGTGGTCAAGTTCGCGGGCGATGCGCTGCTTGCCCTGTGGCCCGCGCAAAACTACCCGCCGGCCGACGCCGCAGGGGGCCCGCGCGTGTTCCGCACCCCTTTGCAGGAGGCCACTTACCGCGCCGCGCAGTGCGGCCTCGCCGTCATCGCCCGGCTCAATCACTATCCGGCCATGGAAAACTGGTGGCTCTACCTCAAGGTCGGCCTCGGCGCGGGCGAGGTGTTGGCGATGAACGTCGGCGGGAAATTCGGGCGCTGGGAATTTCTCGTGACCGGCGCGCCGCTGAGCCAGATGGGCGCGGCCGAGCGCGCGGCCCAGCGCGGCGAGGTGATGCTGAGCCAGGAGGCGTGGTCGCTCATCGCCGCCTCCAGCGTGGGGCAGGTCCTGGAGCATGGCGCCGCCCGGCTGGAGGCGATGCGCCTGAGCGTCGAGCCGCGCCCCGCCCCGCCGGTCCCGCTGCCGCCGCCGGAGGCGGAGAGCGCGCTGCTCGCCTTCATCCCTGCGGCCATCACCCGCCGCCTCACCGCCGGGCAGACGGACTGGCTCGCCGAGCTCCGGCGGGTGACGGTGCTCTTCATCACCGTGAGCGGCCTCGACTACGCGGCCCCGGACGCGCCGGAGCATATCCAGGCGATGATGCTCAGCCTGCAAGAAAAACTGTACGCCTACGAAGGCAGCGTCCGGCAGTTCATCGTGGACGACAAAGGCGCGGTGCTCATCGCGGCGCTCGGCCTGCCGCCCCTGTCGCACGAAGACGATGCAGCGCGGGGCGTGCAGGCGGCGGCGGCCATGCACGCGGCGCTGCGCCAGCTCGGCCTGCGCGGCGCAGTCGGCGTGACGACCGGCCAGGCGTTCTGCGGCGAGGTGGGCAGCGTCCACCGGCGCGAATACGCGCTGGTGGGCGGGGCGGTGATCCTTGCGGCCCGGCTGATGCAGGCCGCCTCGCAGAAGGGGCTGGACGAGGCTTCGCCGATCCTGTGCGATGCGGCGACGTATCACGCGGCCCAGGGACAACTGCAATTCGAGGCGCTCCCAGCCATCCAGGTCAAGGGCAAAGCCGATCTCGTGGCCGTCTACCGGCCGATCCTGAGCGCCCAGCCTCTGCAATCTACCGCCCGGCCTGCCCCAGCCGTGGGCGAGATCATCGGCCGGGCCGCCGAGCGCGCCCTCCTCGAAGAGGAGCTGCAAAAGCTGCTTCGCGGCCGCGCAGGCGGCACGGTGATCGTCGAGGGCGAGCCGGGCATCGGCAAGTCGCGCCTGGCCGACCATCTGCGCCGGGAGGCCGAGCTCAAACGGCTCACCGTCCTGGCCGGCGCGGGCGACGCGATCGAAAAATTGATGCCCTACCACGCCTGGCGCGGCGTCTTCACTCAGCTCTTCGACCTGAACGTCATGAGCGAGCCGGAAGCGCGGCGGCAGCACATCCTGGATCTGCTGGAAGAGTCGGAACCGCCGCAGGTGGTGCGCCTGGCTCCGCTGCTGGACGCCGTCCTGCCGCTGGACTTCATTGACAACGAGCTGACGGTGCAGATGACCGGACAGATCCGCGCGGATAACACGCGCGATTTGCTCCTGAAGCTCCTGCAAAACGCGGCCGGCCGCTCGCCCAAGGTCATCCTCCTGGAAGATGCGCAGTGGATGGACTCCGCCTCGTGGTCGCTGGCCCTGGCGCTGCGCCAGCGCACCCGCGCTGGGCCGCTGCTGCTCGTCGTCGTCACACGCCCCATGCCCGACCCGGCGCCAGAGTACCAGGAGCTGCTGAACTTCCGGAGCGCCCGGCAGATCGTGTTGGATCACCTCTCCCCAGAGGAGACCGTGGCGCTCGCCTGCCGCGCGCTGGGGGTGGCCAGCCTGCCGGGGCCGGTGGCGGCGCTGCTGCGCGAGAAAGCCGAGGGCCACCCGTCGTTCACCGAAGAACTCGTCTACACGCTGCGCGATACCGGCCTCGTCTCCATCGCCGACGGGCAATGCCGGCTCATGCCCGGCGCGGGCGACCTGCGGACGATGAGCTTCCCCGACACCATCCAGGGCATGATCACCAGCCGCATTGACCGCCTGCCGCTGGCGCCGCAGTTCGCCCTCAAAATCGCCAGCATCATCGGGCGGACGTTTGCGCTGCGCACGCTCCACGACATCCACCCCATCGCGGCCGACCGGCCCGGCCTGCCCGGATATCTTTCCACGCTGGAGCGGCTGGGCCTCATCCACCTCGAGACGCCCGAGCCGGAGCCGATTTACACCTTCAGCCACACGATCACGCGCGAAGTCGCCTACAACCTGATGCTGTTCTCCCAGCGCCAGAAACTGCATCGCGCCGTCGCCGAATGGCACGAGACCGCGCACAGCGCCGACCTCTCGCCGTTCTATCAATTGCTCGCCTACCATTGGAGCAAGACCGAGGACACCTCGCGGGCGATTTATTACCTCGAACGCTCAGGCGAGCAGGCGCTGCGGACCGGTGTGTACCGGGAGGCCATCAATTTCTTAAGCGAGGCGCTGAAAATGGCCGAAGCCTGGGAGCGCGGGGAGGCGCTCGCCGGGAGAGCCAGGACGCGGAGCGGGCCGGAGCCGGAGGAGATGCTCTTTCTGCGGCAGGCGGCGTGGGAACGCCAGATCGGCGAGGCCCGCTACGGACTGGGGCAGCTGGCCGAAAGCCGCGTCTACCTCCAGCGGGCGCTTACCCGGCTCGGCCACCCCCTGCCGACGACAAAACAGCAGTTGGTTTTGAACCTCGCCTGGGAGGTTTTGCGACAGGCGGTGCATCTCGTAGGGTCAGTCCGCGCTCGTGGAAAGCGCCCGCCGGATTCCCAGGGCATCGGCGTCACGCTGGAGGCTGCGCGAGCTTACTTGCAGTTGTCGCTGATCGCGACCTTCTATGCGGAGGTGATCCTGGCCTACCTGGCCGGTCTGCGCGCGCTCAACCTCGCCGAGCGCGGCGGCCCGACGCCCGTGCTGGCGCGCGCCTGCGCTTTTATGAGCGCGGCGGCGACGGTGATCACCGTGAACACTCTGGCGCGGACCTATCGCCGCCGCGCACAGGCCGTCGCCCGCGAGGTGAACGACCTGCCGACCGCGGCCTACGTCGAATTGATGAGCAACCAGTACACCATCAGCTTTGCCCGGTGGGAGAAAGCGCGCGAACGCTACGAGCGCGCGCTGGCGATGTGCGAGGCCGTGGGCGACCAGAGCAATCGCGGCCTGGCGCTGATCAGCCTGGCCCTGGCGGGTTACCTGCAAGGCCAGTTCGAGCGCAGCGCCGAGTTATCCGTCGAACTCTACGCCTCGGCGCTCCACCGGGATCACGCCCAGCACAAAGCCTGGGGGTTATTGGGCCAGGGCATGAGCCTGCTGCGCCTCGGCAAACTAGATCAGGCGGTCCATCGCCTGGAACAGGCTCTGCCCCTCGTCGTGACCATCTCCGACAGCCTGACCCAGATGACGGTGCACGGGGTGCTCGCCACGGCTTATCTGCACCAGGGCCGCCTACAGGAAGCCGGGCAGGCCGCCTCGTCGGCGGCTCGGATCCTCAAAACCCTGCCCACGGCTTCCGTCTATTCGGCCTTTGAAGCGTACATGGGCGTGGCCGAGGTGCGCCTCGCCCAGTGGGAGGGCCAGCTGAATTCAGCCTCTTCGCTCCGGCCGGATGAGGCGGCCCGCCGGTTGCAGATGGAGGCCCGCTGGGCGTGCCAGGCTTTCCAACGGTATGCCCGCGCCCACCCCTTCAGCCGCCCCAGGGCATGGCTCTACCAGGGGCTAACCCATTGGCTGGCGGGCGAACGCGCCCAAGCTCAGCGGGGGTGGCGCAAGAGCCTGGCGCTGGCCCGGCAGATGGCGATGCCCTACGAGGAGGGCCGGGCGCAATACGAAATTGGGCGGCACGCCCAGGGCGAGGAACGCCGCCTGCACCTGACGCGCGCGGCAGAGATTTTCAAGCAATTGGGCGCGGTTTACGATTTAGAACGAGCGAGGCCGGAAGAGCGGGCCGGCTCTGAGGAAGCGTCCTGACCCTTCGGCGGTGCTCAGGGGAGGAGGCCCGCGCTCCTGATCGAAGCCGAAGGAATGCGGGCCGCAGTCGAAGGATGCGTCTATGCCTGCAACAGGCCCACAAGCGCGGCCGCCGTCCAGGCCGTTGTAGGCAAAGGCGTAGACACTCGCGCCTTGCGTGACGGTAATCAGCCGATTGGCGAAGTCGTAGGCATACGTGCTCACGCCATCGCCGAGCAAATTGCCGTTCGCATCCCAGGTGTAGGTTATCGGTCCCACATTCGTCAGGCGGTTGGCGTTGTCGTAGGTGTAAACCGTCGTGCTGGTGATGGTCGTCTGCGTCAACCGGTTGCCCACCGCGTCGTACGTGTAGGTGAATACCTTCCCGTCACTGTAACTCGCGCTCGTCAGCCGATAGAGATGGTCGTAGCCATAGCTGATAGTGATCGTCGTAGCCGAAGTGATAGGCGCCGGGGGCGGAACCGCGCCAAGTTCATACCCGCCCGAGTCGCACAAGGCGCTGCCGTTGTTGTCCCCATCCACCGGGCGGGCATAGCCGCGCTGGTCGGTCGCCGCGCAGGCATTGCCCCCGCTACCCGGCGTCGCCGGGTTGCCTTTGTCTATCGCTGGACTGGTGGAGAGTTACTGGCGCTAGTGGACTCGCTGAGAGCCGGGACGCTCAATGAGGTGCAGCTGGAGACCGTCTGGGCGCTGCGCGCTGGGATTTTGGCGCTCGCCGGATAGGCGGGTGGCGTAGCCAAGACAGGCCCTCTGTAACTTGGGCCGCAAGTTTATCGCTTTCCGGGCCTCCAGCCGGGCAGGGACGAGGGAGGGTGCATTTGGATTTTTTGGCCGACATAAAACCGAGCGTGGTTTTTGGCCATATCACGCGGCGAAAGGGTTCTTTTGCCACTCATTCCCGCGTCGGCGCAGAAAACGACCACCAAATAGAAATGCACCCACGAGGGACGGCGGCTCGCGCTTACGGCCAAAGAGTCGTATAATCCAGCGTACCCCCAACGGAAGGCGAGACGGACTGGTTTCCTTACATTTCATCTCGTCTTTCATTGCGGGGGGCTAAACCTGACTTCCGAGTCGTCCGACTTTAACAAGGGGCTTGGTGAGCAGTCAGTTTCAGCAGACTATCATTGGTAACGATATCGCCATACTGAAACAACCACATCGTTCTCATAGCAAATCCACCACCGTCCCCCTCGAGAGGTCCCTAAAGGCCCTACCCTGAAAGAATATTCCTCGCAATACTTCATACCGCTAAAAAAGGGCTCCACCGAAAACGGGCCTATCATTTCTGCCTGCTTTATCACTTCTGTGCGCGTCATGCCAACTTCAAAATGCGTTTCAACGTATTTCTCGAAGCTACTCCAACTCGGCTCTATTTCCAGCTTTGCCGCTAAAGACGAACGCGATTGGATATCCAGCACATACCAGACTCCCCCTACGATGAGGATTTCCACAACGTGAACCACAAGCAGAAGGACGATCAGCCTTAGAAGGCCAGATAGAATACTTCTGGGTTTCATCGGCGGGACCTTGGTGGAATGGGTGTGGTTCGTGGCTGAGGAGGAGTGGGCACGGGTTGCGGCTCCGGCAACTGCGGTGATTGCGGTGGGGTGGAGATGGGATAGGGCGGGACTATTCCCCACTTATCCAGCCAATCGCGAGGAATCCCCCCACCAATCATTAAGAGCAAGGGAAGTTTAACACGAGCGTTGTATTTTTGAAGATCAGCCTCTGACCAGGGATCAAG
>Ga0209002_10003941_pt1 | contig 11750 bp, 8 predicted proteins | sample Rifsed16ft2_FD_184010 | JGI IMG/M metagenome (GOLD analysis project Ga0209002, IMG submission 184010) | Soil microbial communities from Rifle, Colorado, USA - sediment 16ft 2 (version 2) | ecosystem: Environmental > Terrestrial > Deep subsurface > Rock core/Sediment | place: Rifle, Colorado...
GATCACGACCGCCAACAACCTCCGCATCCGGATTCCGGCGACGTTCAACATGACCTGGGACCCGACGGTGACGTCGGTGTCGCTGGGCGGCACGGCGTCGGGCAGTGTGAGCCCGACGGGCCTGACCTACGAGGACAGCAACCGGACGGTGGTGTTGGACGTGACAGCGGACTTCACGGCCGCGCAGACGCTGACGATCGCGGGGCTCAAGTTCACCAACTTCACGGCGGTTTCGGCGGCGGACAACCTGGAACTGGTGGTGGCGGGGGCAGGGGGAGCGACGGCGGCGACGGACGACAAGACGATCACCATCGTGGCTGCGGGCGCGATCACCGCGGAGCAATCCATCAGCGGGTGCGTTGCCCCTGGCGCTGGGGCCGTCACCATAGGCACGATCGCCTCCGCGTCAGGCGGAGGCGGCAATTCCACTCTCGATGTTACGGGCGTCAACCTCAGCGGGCAGAACGCCGTCGTCGTATTTGTCGGCTACAACAACAGAAATTTGGAGACTGTTACTTCGGTTGTCATCGACCCGGGCGGCGCCAATCAGACCAGCATGGGCGCGGCTTTGGCGACGACCAACAACGTCGACGACGCCCGAATTTATGTTTATGGCCTGGTCAATCCTCCGCAGGGCACCTTTACGATCCGGGTCACGTTCAGTGCTGCATTGGTGGGCCAAGCCGGCAGCAACGTGGTTGTCTACCCGTTATCCGGGGTGGATACCGCCGCCGCATTCGGCACTCCTGGAACCAATCTCGCCACTTCCGCCACTGGAAACGTCACTGTCCCCTCCGCCGCGGGTGAACTGGTCCTCGCAGGCTTGGCCGGCGAGACGATTGGCGTTAGCTCGGTCGCCTCACCGGCGGTCGAGGATCGGGACATATCGAGTGGTGCTTCAACTTTTGTTCACCATCTGGCAACGGCTCACCGGGATGGCGCGGGTCCGAGTGTCACATTTAACTGGAGCCACGGGAACGATCACTGGGTGGCAGCCGGCGTCTCGGTCAAGCCCGGGGGTGGGACGACCAGTCTGACCCTGCCCTCATGGACGCCGCAGGCAGGCGAGCTCTTGCTGGTAGGTATCGCGATGCGGGATGAGACCATCTTGCATTCGGTCTCAGGCAACGGCTTGACCTGGACGTTGGTCGCAGACCGGGACAATGATCGGGGCCAGATGGGAGTTGCCCTGTATCGGGCGTCCGGGGCGTCGCCGACGGCCGGCTCGATCGTGGTTACCCTGACCGGGAACACCCTGCCCGCCTATGCCGTCGCGGTGCGCTTGTCGGGTGTCGATACCGCCGTCAATCAGGGTATCGAAGCGGTCGCCACCGCGTCGGGTCCCGCAGGAGTCGACGATGCCAATATGAAAGTCACCGTGACGACGGTGACGGCGAATGCCATGGCTCTGGCATGGGGCGGACAGCGGGGTTCGGCGACTCTCACCCTGCCCGCGGAGGAAACGATCATCCTCCAGTCCAGTGCCGATTGCGGTACGAGTGGGGACCGGATGCGCGGCCACATGTGGCGGGAGATTGTCGCCACACCGGGGCCAACCCAATTAGGCCAGGATAACAGCCTCAGCGCCGCCGTCCCGTGGGCCGTCATTGGCGTTTCCATCAAGCCATCGGGGGGTGGGCCGGTGCCGCCGGGCGCCTTCAACGTCTTCGAGACCAGCACCGCGGCGGCCGCGATCACCGGCGTCATCAAGACCAAGATCGCGGGCAGCGCGTTCAGCCTCGACGTCGTCGCGATCTCCGGGGGCGCGCAGGACGCCGGATTCACGGACCCGGTGACCGTCGAGCTGCTCGGCAACAACACTTTGGGGGTGTCGCTCGACGCCAACAACTGTCCCACCACCTCCACGCTGGTGCAGACGGTCTCGCCCAATCCGACCATCACCGCAGGGCGCTCTACCGTGAGCTTCGCCGTGGCCGCCAACTCGTGGCGCGACGTGCGAGTGCGGGTGAGATGGCCGACGGCCTCGCCGACGGTCACGAGCTGCTCCACCGACAACGTTGCGATCCGCCCCAACACGCTTGCCAGCTTCGCCGTCACCGACACCGACTGGCAGACGACGGGGACCCCCGGTGTGCGCGCGCTCACTGACGTTACCTTCGGCACGGTCACCCACAAGGCCGGCCGGCCGCTCAGCGTGCGCGCGACCGCGCTCAACGCGGCCGGCACGCCGGCGGTGACGACCAACTACACCGGCGCGCCGACCGCGACGCTTACCGCGTGCGTCGGCGCGGCCTGCACCGCGACCTTCGGCACGCTGACGCTCACTACGACTTTCGCGGCGGGGCAGCTCGCCTCCGATGTGACGTCGTACAACAACGTGGGCTCGTTTGCGCTGCAGCTGGTTGACAGCGCCTTTGCGAGCGTCGATGCCAGCGACGGCTCGACCACCACCGAGCGCAACATCACTTCCGCCGCGATCAATGTCGGGCGCTTCGTGCCCGATCATTTCGCGGTCGCGCTCAACGCGCCGACGTTCGGCACCGCCTGCGGCGCGGGGGGCTTCACCTACGTCGGCCAGGCGTTCAATTACACGGCGCAGCCGGTGATCACGGTGACGGCGCAGGATTTCGCGAACAGCACGACGACATTTTACGCGGATGCGGCGAAGTGGTGGCGCATCACAAACACCGACATCACACCGGCGACCCAGGCGGCGCGCTACTCCGCGGCGAGCGGCACGCTCGACCTCGCCGGGCTACCGGCGGTTGGCGGCGATCCGGCGATCGTGCCGAGCGGCCTGGGCGTGGGCACGCTCACTTTCAGCTCCGGCACCGGGCTGTTCTTCGTGCGCTCGACCCCCGTCGCGCCGTACGACGCCGATATCAGCCTCGCGATCAACGTGATCGACGCCGACGGGGTCATTCTGGCGAGCAATCCGGCGCGTTTCGGGACGGCCACCGCCGGCAACGGCATCGCTTTCAATTCCGGCAAGTCAATGCGCTTCGGCCGGCTCCACATTTACAACGCTTACGGCTCGGAACTGGTGTCCCTCTCTGTTCCGATGCGAGTGGAGTATTACTCAGCTGATGAATGGGTGACGCATACCGCGGATACCTGTTCTTCGGTGGGCCTGAGCGCCCTCGCCAACTTCCAGGGAAATTTGAGCGCCGGCGAGACTTGCGTGCAGGACACAGGCAGTCCCGGCGTCAGCGGTCAGGGATGTACAGTCGCGGGACCCCTGGTTCCGGTTAACGAGCGCTATCTCGCGCTTCCGTCCAGTGGTGGTTATAACCTCTATCTGAAAGCACCGGCGGCCACCAACGAGGGCAGCGTGGACGTGAGCGCGAACCTCGCGGCGAAAACCTGGCTGCGATTTGACTGGGACGGCAGCGGGTCGGACGACGATCCCACCGGCAAGGCTACCTTCGGCCTCTATCGCGGCAGTCCGCGGCATATCTACCTGCGGGAGCGGTATTGATCTTTCCCCTGACGGGAGATCCGGATTTCCTTGCCTGTCCGCAGGTATAAAATCGGTCTGAGTCCGTCTCGTCGAATCGATCCACCGGCCGCGCCATTACCGCCATCGTTCCCTCGATTTTGGCCAGTTTCATAGGAAATTCGAGAGAGAAATCACATTGACAACAGCAGGTTATTGAACGATTCTTAACTTAAACCTCAGAAAATCAAGCAATAACGCTGATCTCTGGGAGTTTGGCTGTTTTTTTGCGTCGACAAAAGGACTCATTCGGGATAAGGAGATCTCCCCTGTTACCGTTCCTCAAAAAGAAAATGCTGCCCGGGCTGACCGGTGTCGGACTGCGGTCGGATGGACTGTGCGTGGTGCGCATCGAGCGCATGACCGGCCGTCCGCCGGCGCTGACGCTGGTGGATTTCCGTCCCTGGGGCGACCAGGGCCAGGAGAAGGTGCTGGAACGCGCCGCCGCCGATTACGATCTGGCGCGTTCGCGCTGCACCACCGTGCTCGACTCGAATGAATATTCGCTGCTGCTGACCGAGGCGCCGGACGTGCCGCCGGACGAGCTGCGCGCCGCGATCCGCTGGCGCATCAAGGACCTGATCGATTTCCACATCAACGACGCGACGCTCGATGTTTTCGATCTCCCGGGCGAGAAGCCCGCGGGCCGGGCGCGCACGATGTACGCCGTGGCGGCGCGCAGCACCGCCATCCAGAAGCGCGCGGACATGATGAGCGCCGCCGGCATCAACCTCGATGTCATCGACATTCCCGAAATGGCGCAGCGCAATCTGGCCTCGCTGCTGCCGGAAGACGCGCAAGGCGTCGTGCTGCTGTCGTTCACGCCCGGTGGCGGTTTGATCACCATCAGCAAGCAGTCGGAGATTTATCTCAGCCGCAACATCGACATCGGACTCGATGCGCTGACACAGCTGTCGGATACCGCCAGCATGTTTGACCGTATCGTGCTCGAAGTGCAGCGCTCGCTCGATTATTACGACAGCCACTTCCGTCAGGCGCCCATCACCACGCTGGCGCTGGCGCCCATGCCCCGGGAAGTCCCGGGACTGGTGGGTTACCTCAAGGCGAATCTGAGCGCCAACGTGATCGCGATGGACCTGACGAAACTCATGGAATGCGAAGTGGATCTCAAGCCCGAGCTTCAGTCGGCCTGTCTCACGGTGCTGGGCGCGGCGTTGCGGCAAGAGGAGAAGACACTGTGAGCCAGCAGATCAACCTCTATCAGCCGATATTCCGCAAGGAAGAGAAGAAGTTCTCGACGGTGGCCATGCTTCAGTCGGTGGGTTTGGTGGCGATCGGCGTGGCGGCGCTGTACGCCTTCACGTGGTGGCAGATTGGGACATTGAAGAATGAACTGAAGCGGGTGGAACAAAGCCACGCCACGGCCACCAAGCGCCTGGCTGATGTCGCCGAAAAGTTCGGCCAGCGCCCGGGACGCACCTCGCTCGACAGCGAAATCGCGCGCCTGGAAGGCGAAATTGTCGCCAAGCAGCAAATCCAGGAGATTCTCCAGCGCGGCATTTTCAGCAATACCAGTGGATTTTCGGATTACTTCGTTTCATTCGCCCGTCAGCGCATTCCGGGAGTGTGGCTGACCGGATTCGACATCACCGGCGCGGCCGAGCAGATGATGCTGGCCGGACGCACCACCAATCCGGAGCTGGTACCGCGCTACATGCAGAAACTCTCGTCGGAAAAAACGCTTTCCGGAATCGAGTTCCGGACATTCCAGATGAACCGGCCGGAGCCGGATCCCAAGGACCCGGACACGCTGTTTGTGGAGTTCCAGGCCAGAACCGCCGTTAATTCAGGAACGCCATGACATCCGACGACCTGAAAAATCAACTCAGGGGATGGGCCGGCCGGATCGACGCCATGTCGATCCGCGAGCGCGCCCTGATTTTCATTACGGTCCTGGTGGCGCTGTATTTCCTGGCGGTGAATGTCCTGTTTGGGCCCCTGAATGCACAAAAAGATCGCCTTCAGCAACAGGTCGACCTGAAACGTCAGGAGACCCAGGCACTGGAAGCGCAGATACAGGCCATGGTGGCAACGGGGGGAGAAGGCCCCGAGGCCGTCAAGCGCAAAAAGCTCGAAGCGCTGCGGGAAAACCTGAAAACCATGGACGCGGGACTGGTCCATGTCACGGCCGGGCTGGTACCGCCCAAGGAGATGGCGCGGCTTATCGAGCAGATGCTGCTTAAGAACCACGGCCTGCAGGTGATGAAGGTGGAAAGCATCCCGGCCACCCCGTTGCTGGAAGGGGGCGCGAGTGGCGGCGCTACCGGCGCCATGGTTTACAAACATGGCATGAACATCGAAATCAAGGGCGGGTATCTCGATATTCTGCGTTATCTCAAATCCCTGGAAGCACTGCCCTGGAAAGTTTTTTGGGGCCAGATGACGCTGAAGACGGAGACATACCCGGATTCGCGCGTCAGCCTGCTGATTTACACCCTCAGCACGCATGAAGCCTGGATCGGACTGTGAATGCAGCCCTGCTCGCGGCGCTCGCTCGTCTTGCCATAATAATAGCCGGCTTGGCGGGAATGATGGCGGCCGCCGCGGCGGATGATTTCGCCGGTCTCGCGGACCCGACGCAACCGGCCTATGGTGTCGCTGCCGGCGCCGGCGCGGGCGCGTTGGCGAGGCCAGCGGGCCCGTTGCTGCAGTCAACCTTTATCTCGGCGAACCAGCGGCGCGCCGTGATCGGCGGGCGGTCTTATACGGTGGGTGACAAATTCGGCGGCGGGACGATTACGGACATACAGCCGTATGAAGTGGTATTGAAACAGGCGGGCCGTGAATCGCGCCTGCGTTTATTGCCGAGACTGGCGAAAGAAACGTACATGGTCAAGGTACCGGCGTACAGCCAAGAGAAGTGGCACAGGGGTGAGCCATGCCAGTGGCATGGCGAACGGGCGCACAGGGATGTGCGCTCTGGACTTGATTGCGAAGCAGGAAAGCGCAGCAATCAAGTGCCGTCTACGGACCGAAGGACGGAAGGTGGGCAAAAATGAAATTTGCTGATGACATCGGGATGACAATCCGGCGCATGCTGGTCGCGGCGCTGGGTATGTTGCTGGTGGGGTGTCAGAGTGTTTCGCCCGGCTGGCGCGATTCCGTGAGTGCCGGCGTGGACGAAAGCCTTTCGCAGGCGCGTACCGGCAAGGATGGCAAGGCGGTTCCCCCGGACGTGAGCCGTGCCTTGTTGCCACCGATTGAAATCACGCTGCCCCAGGGCGGCACCGTGCCGCTCGAGCCGCGCTTCGATCTCACCGTGAACAACGCGCCCGCGCGCCAGGTGTTCATGGGGCTGGTCGAAGGCACGCCGTACAGCATGATCCTGCCTCCGGACGTGAGTGGCACGATCTCGCTCAACCTCAAGGAAGTCACGGTGCCCGAAACGCTCGGCGCCATCCGCGATGTTTACGGTTATGAGTACCGCCGCGAGGGCAACCGCTTTTTCATTCTCGGGAACGAGATGCAAACAAGAATATTCCCTGTGAACTACCTTAATCTTTCGCGCAAGGGGCTTTCCGACACGCGGGTGGCGGCGAGTGGCTTGACCGCCACGGGTGGTACGGCCGGCACCACGGGCACGACAACCACGTCTGCCCAAGGCTCCAGCGGCGTTCAGATCCAGACGCAGACGCAAACGGATTTCTGGAATGATTTGCCCACAGCACTGGTGGCCATCGTCGGCGCCGACGGTGGAAGGAAAGTGATCGTCAACGCGCAGGCAGGCCTCGTCGTTGTGCGCGCGATGCCGGACGAACTGCGGCTGGTCCAGGAATACCTGGGAGTGACCCAGACGAGCATGAACCGCCAGGTCATCCTCGAGGCCAAGATAGTGGAGGTCGAACTCAAGGACGGATTCCAGGCGGGCATCAACTGGGCTGGGATTGCGGAGAAGAACGGACGCAGCGTCACGCTCGGTCAGGTGGGGGGCGGCTCATCGCTTGGCTCCGCGGGGCTCAGCTCAATCTCTGGCAACACCGGCAACCTGAATCCCACGACCGGAATCTTCAGCGCCATTTCCGGGACCAACAGCTCCGCCTTCGGCGGGGTATTCACGCTGGCGGTGAAGGCCAACAATTTCGCGGCGTTTTTCGAATTGCTCAAGACCCAGGGCAATCTGAACGTGCTTTCCAGCCCGCGCGTCTCCACCATGAACAACCAGAAGGCGGTGATCAAGGTGGGCTCGGACTCCTTCTTCGTCACCAACCAGTCGACAACCGGGACCAGTGTTGTGGGCGGCCTGCCGACGGTGGCAACGACGCTGGCGCCGTTCTTCTCCGGCATTGCCCTGGACGTGACGCCGCAGATCGACGAGGCCGGCAACATCAATCTGCATATTCATCCGTCCGTGAGCGAGGTGTCGGAGAAACAGATCACCGTCGCCTCGAACCAGACGATCTCGACGGCGCTGAGTTCGGTGCAGGAATCGGATAACATCGTGCGCGCCAGCAGCGGCCAGATCATCGTGATCGGCGGTCTGATGAAGGAGGCGAGCACCGACGACAACGCCTCCGTGCCCGTGCTCGGGGATATTCCGCTGATCGGCAACCTGTTCAAGCATAAGAAGGTGACGCGCATCAAGCGCGAACTGGTTATCCTGCTCAAGCCGACGGTTATCAATGTCGGTCAGGACTGGGGCGACGCGGCCGGCGAGTCGCAGGAGCGCATCAGGAAAATCCGTATCGGATCATGAAGACAGAGAAAAGAAAAAAGAATAAAGAGAAAAGTTGTTTTTCGACGGCTTTTCTCTTTTCTCTTTCCGCTTTTTTCCCGGTGTAAACGACATGTACGGATCGCATTTCGGGCTGAAGGAACTGCCGTTCACCATCACGCCGGACACGAGCTTCTTCTTCGCGCACTCGTCGCATCAGGTGGCGCTGAACACGCTGCTGGTCGCGGCGCGCAGCGGCGAGGGTTTCATGAAGGTGATCGGCGAGGTCGGCATCGGCAAGACGCTGCTGTGCCGCAAGTTTCTGGGCGCGCTCAATCATCGCGAATTTGTCACCGCCTATATTCCGAATCCCTATTTGCAGCCGATGACGCTGCTGCTCGCCTGTGCCGACGAACTCGGGATCAAATATCCCCAGTACATCAACCAGCACCAGCTGCTCAGGCTGCTTAATCGTTATCTCATCGACAGCTACGCCAAAGGCAAGCGCGTACTGCTGTGCCTGGACGAGGCCCAGGCCATTCCGATCGAAACCCTGGAGAGCCTGCGCCTGCTCTCGAATCTCGAAACGGAGCGGCGCAAATTGATGCAAGTCGTATTGTTCGGCCAACCGGAGCTGAACGCGCGGCTCGACAACCCCTCGATCCGCCAGCTCAAGCAGCGCATTTGCTTCGCGTGCCAACTCTCACCGCTGAATATGAGCGAGGTGGAGTTTTATATCTCGCATCGCCTGGCCGTGGCTGGTTACCGCGGCCCGCGTCTGTTCCCGCACCGGGCGGTGAAGGCGATCTACCGTGTCAGCAACGGCGTCCCGCGTCTGGTGAATATCCTCGCGCACAAGGCCCTCATGGCGGCGTTCGGCGAGGGCGCGCGCGTGGTGGCCGACAGGCACGTACGCATGGCGGTGGCGGATACCGAATCCACGCAGGGGGCGCTGACGGTGAAGGCGCGGATCAAGAAGTATCTGACCGCGCTGGTATCGGCCGTCACGGCCATCAGCCTGCTGCCCCTGACAACCCTGGTGCTGACCGGCGCAACGCTGGTCACGGGTAGTCCGGTGTGAGCCTGATCAACAAGATGCTCCAGGACCTGGAGTCGCGCCAGAATCCCCAGGCCGAAGCGGCCCAAAAGAAATCTGTTTACGAGGACCTCAAGCCCCTCAGCCGGGTTTCGTCGTCGCGTGCCCCATCACGCCGGTTGACGATGCTGTTGGCGGCGGTCGCGGGGGTCGGCGCCGGTGTCTATGCCTGGCCGCCGTGGGGCGATCGTCTTGTTTCAAGTCTGTTTCCTGACCAGGTTGTGACCCAGGCACCGCCGCCCAAGCTGGCGCCCGTGCCCGCTCCTGCTCCGGCGACAGTCGCCATCGCTACTCAGACGACCGAAGTAGAAACCCCGCCGGCACCGCCGGCGCTAGCAACTGACAAAGCGGCTGAAACGCCTGTGAAAGCGGCGCCATCTCAAGTCGCGGCATCCGTTGCCACGAAAGCCGGGAAAACCGGGACGGTGCCTGCCCCTGCCGTGCCGCCGGCAAAATCCAAGGCCGCCGCCGCGGAAGCCGGCTACTGGACCGTGTCCCGCGGCGAAACGCTCTACAGCATCTCCACCCAAACGGGTGTTGATCCATGGAATCTGTCCAACTGGAACAAACTGGGCCGCGGGCATGTGATTCATTCCGGCCAGCGGCTGCGTCTGACAGCGCCGGCAACGACTGCGGCAAAGGCCGAGACCCGGCAAGCAAAAGAGGAAAAGGCCAGCCCGGCGGAAAAACAAAAAACGATTGTCGCTTCCACGGGAACACCGAGCGAGCAGAAATCTGAATCGAAAGCGACGCCGGCAACGGCACCCTCCTCCAGGGAGATTCAGACCGGCAATGCGGTCATGGACAAGAAGATCAAACCGCTCAGTTCGGACGAAAAGGCGGAAAGCGAATACCGCCGGGCGGCAGACCTGTTGCAGAAAGGGCGCATGGCCGATGCCGAGAAACATCTCAAGTCAGCCTTGAATGCCAATGAGGCACACACGCCGGCGCGCGAACTGCTCGCCGGCCTGATGTTGCAGCAGGGACACTGGCGCGAGGCGCAGCAGCTTCTGGAGCAGGGCGTCGCCAAGCTGCCGGCCTATTATCCGTTCGCGCAACTGCTCGCGCGGATTTATGTCGAGCATGGCGCGGACCAGAAAGCCTTGACCGTCATGGAAGCAAGCCGCCGGGCCGGCGCTGAAAATCCCGATTACGTGGCGTTTCTGGCGGCGCTGTATCAGCGCGCCGGGAAACATGCCGAAGCGGTCAAGACATACAGTGAGGCAGTCACGCTCAACCCGCAGGAAGGACGCTGGTGGCTTGGCATGGGCATCTCGCTCGAGGCGGGGCAGGACTGGAACGCCGCCGCTGCGGCGTATCAGCGCGCCATAGAGAGCGGTTTGCTGGAAGACAACCTGCTCAAGTACGCGCGCCAGCGCCTGGCGGTTGTGAAGGCTAAATAGAATGGGGCTGTCTGTAGGGGCGGGATTTATCCCGCCCGAGGGCGCGGAGAATGTAGCCCTGCTTCGCTCGTCTTGTCATTCATAATCGCGCCCCTCCCTAAGCCCTTGCAACCACCCACACCCGCACTTCCCTGGCTCCGCTCTTAAGCAGGGTCTCCGCGAGGGCGTTGGCGGTGTGTCCGCTGGTCATCACGTCATCGACAATGGCAACACGCTGACCGGCGAACACCCTGCTGGCCGTGAACGCGCCGCGCACGTTTTTCCGTCGCTGATCGCGGGGTAATTCCGTTTGGGGCGCCGTCGGGCGGATGCGTTGCGTGCCCTGCCAGTCGAGCGGGACTTGCAGTTGTTTGGCGACGAACCGGGCGATCTCGAGCGACTGGTTGTAACCCCGATCGCGCAGGCGCGATACATGCAGCGGGACCGGTACCATTACGTCGGGAAGCGCATCATCGAGTGTCAGCATATGTTCCGCGAGATATCCGCCGAGCACGCGCGAGAGTTCGAGACGGCCGTGGTATTTGAGGTGTTGAATCAGCCGGTCCACCGGTGAGGCATAGCGGAATACCGCGCGCGTGCCGTCATAGGCGGGCGGGTGTTTCTGGCACTCGCCACAGATGGCGTCGGTCCCGACGACAGCGCCCGGGGCGCCGCAGCGCGGACAGGCCCCTTGCGCACGCGGCAGCGATCGATCGCACGCCGCGCATAAATCCTTTCCCGCCGGGGCCCGCGCGTGGCACAACAGGCAGTTATGCGGCCACAGCCAGCGATGTATATTCTTTGTCCGAGTCGGTACTGTTTTTGAGGATTCTGGCATTCCTTTGCGCCATCGGTGTTATGCGTTATGACAGGCTTGTGCCTCAAAAAAGGGGGTTTCCACCCCAAATTAAACGTCAGACGGGCCTTTCGTACAAGTCCGCTTTATTCACGATGCATCGTATACGGTGCTGCCAACATGACCATCGAAGGGGGGTTCGAGGCATAATCGGCGAATGAATATTATCGACCGGTCCCTATGCGGGTTACCGCTACCGCAACGAGAGCATCTAATACGGCAAGACGAGCGAGCGCGGCGAGCAGGGCTACCTTGTCACGGCAAGACGAGCGAGCGCGGCGAGCAGG
>Ga0209002_10003945_pt1 | contig 11747 bp, 11 predicted proteins | sample Rifsed16ft2_FD_184010 | JGI IMG/M metagenome (GOLD analysis project Ga0209002, IMG submission 184010) | Soil microbial communities from Rifle, Colorado, USA - sediment 16ft 2 (version 2) | ecosystem: Environmental > Terrestrial > Deep subsurface > Rock core/Sediment | place: Rifle, Colorado...
TATTTCATTTCCTGCCATGTCTTTTGCCGATATCTGTATGTCGTACTTGCCGTTTTCTACCGTCCATGTATCAAACTGTGTTGATATCTTGTTTGAAACTATTCCATTAGGAAGTATTACTATCATTCCTCCAGTTTCTGGCAAATTCTGTTCTTTTACCTCAAGGTCTATTGTAATCGTATTTGAGATGGTTGAGCCATTTTGTGGAGATTTGATTACAAGCTCCGGAGCTTTGCTGTCAACAATGAATGCAAATTCCTTGGTTACATTGTGTCCAACCGTATCAGTTACAGTCACTTTTAGTGCATGTGTACCTTCCGTTAGTAGATCAGGCGGTATGGAAAATTCTGTCCCGCTAAATTCTTTAGGATCATGCGCATCAAAATAATATTTTGCGGTGTCAATGTTTTCTTCTATTATTTGTGGCGTAATTCTAAACGTATTATTAATGAATTCTGGTACTTCGAGTAGTATTTGAGGTTCTTTTTCATCTGGCAAAATTGTAGAAAACTTGGCAGCAATAGTTATGGGTTCAGCAAGTGATTGGCCTCCAAACAAAGTAGAATGCATCAGAAGTGAATAGGTTCCAGTCTGATTTATTGGGGCATATAATACTGTGGATGTGTCATCTTTGTTTTTGATTGGAAAGAATCCTCCGCCCTCACTAAATGGAGTTGTGCCAAGCCAGTCTCCAGTAGGCCAACCTTGGAAATGACCAAGCACTCCAGGAGGCACATTAGTCTGCACAATTCTCCCAAGCGGATCTATGACAAACACGGAAAGGTTTGTGTCTTTATTTTCCCATGAAACTTCTAGTGCGAGTGCGTTTATTGTTTTGTCTTCTACATCAAAATAGTATTGTCTCCAATCTCCTGCATTGTACCTGTTTGTCATGTCAAAGGCACCACCAATGTAGCCGTTGCCATAAAGTGCATCACCTGTTTGGGAACCTTCTATTACAGTTAGCGTATCTTTTCCTTGAATCTTCTTTTTAACTGCGAAAGAAACTGGTACATTAACCTCATCTGAATCGCCTTTAAACAAGAGGAACCCTTGGTAAACTCCTGGTTTTGCATCTAATGGGACTATGAGTGTTGCAACAATATCAGTGAGATTGTTAGGCGGAACCTGTACCTCGTTGTAGTTTACCCAAATATTGTTCCAGTCTTGCTTTTTGTAAAAACTTGCAGTTACAGTGTAGTCCATGGAAGTAGAGTTTTTCTTTGTATCACCAAGCCAGTATGAATATCGTGTTGGTACAGGATACACTCCTACAAGTGGAACATTTTTTATCTTTGAGTTTGGCTCTGAAACTCTTAGCTCTTGTACAGTGCCCCACGAACCACCGCGGTTTATCATGGAAAGCTCTATGTGTGTCACATTACCATCAGTGTTTTTGTCATCCCAGTCATATAGGTAAAGTGATGAAATCTTCATATCATTTGCATAGATCTTTTCTGTGGCATTCATAAAACTAGAAAATGGAAAATTTACGTTTAGGATCATTAATGATGCATCATCTGGTATAGGTTTGGTTTTTTGGAAAAAAGATGGCAAATCCCTATGTTCAGCTATGTTTTCAAGAGGCAGATAGTTTGGCCTAAAGACACCTGATTCATTTAGTAATGGATCTTGTAGTTGGATTTCAGTTGTACTATTGTATTGTGATCTTTTGACTAATTCAAGGATTTGTGGTGTTATTGTAATGTCAAGTGTTCTGTTTGTTGGATTTTCAATTGTAAAGGTAGCAAATGTTCGTTCTCCAGGATAAAGTCTGCCACCAAACCATGCAGTTTCTGGAAAAGTGGCATTACCTAATTGGAATTTTTCAACTCCAAATGATGAGAAGTTTAGCGCGTTTATAGGTGGAACTAGAATCTCCTTTATGTTGGAATACGACGCGTTATTATATACAATGAAAGCTCCGTTTTTTCCCTTGACAAAGTTTACTGCATTTTCTACGTTTACTAGTCCTGTTCCCTGAGTGAAAGGATCACTTTCCAGATCGGTTGCAGTTGACATTAGGATGTTTTTAATTCTAAATGGATCATATGCCTCGTCTTTTTGTTTTAGACTTTCCATCAGTACTGCAGCAGAGCCAGAAACAAGTGGTGCTGCCATGCTGGTTCCACCAAACAGTGCAAATGGATCCGTTGCATTTTTGTTCTTTTTTGTCACACTCGATGGAGTAAAACTATATGCACCAATACTCATCAAATCAGGTTTTGGATCACCTATTATGCCTGGTCCCCTGCTTGAAAAGTCTACGATCTCGTTTGAGAAAGTGGTGCTGTTTCCAAATCTTGGTTGACCTTTGAACGAACCATATCCAACGTACACATTGTTTGTTGTTGCACCAACAGTAAGACCATATGGCGATGCGTTTGGAAGTCCCAAAGTTCCGTATCCATGTCCTGCATTTCCTGCACTACTTACAATAAGTACCCCAGGATAATTTTCATCAATAGAGCCAGGCACTACAAGTACACTTAGCACAAGTGAAAGAATGTCAAGACCAGCTACTGATTGCAGAGTTGGAAAGTTTGAAACTCCCCAGCTGTTTGATATAATGTCAACCCGTGGTTTCCCATCAAAGACCCAATTGTTTTTTTCTTGACTTAGTCCTGCTGCCCACAACCAAGCATATACTGCGTCACCAAACCACAAAGCCTTGATTGGAAGAATTTTTGCATCAGGCGCTACACCTTTTAAGGTGTATTTTGTCGAGTTACCGTAGATGTCGTATTTTTCCTTTCCTTTTGATGCTATAGATGCAGCACTAGATGTTCCGTGGCCCACAAAATCATACATTACACCGAAATAATTTCCCTGCGGATCAAGAGGGGATAACAAAGTTCCATTGATAGCCTTAATTTTTGGATCTATCATGGATTCATTTCCAATAACACCATATACATCAAGTACTTGTGCACCAAAAGTTCCTGCGCTGTAATCAAATTTTCCATCTTTATTAGAATCGTATAAAAAGAATTCTTTTCCACTTCCCAATGTAATTGGAACTTCGTCTGTAAAATCAAAATCATACTTTGGAAGCTCATTATCCCTTAATTCAAAGCGCATAAAATCGACCCATGATGTAGACATGTCAGGTATGACAGTATCGTACAGGCCAGCAACCTTAGAATCGACTACAAGAACTGGTACAAGTTGTAATCGTGGAATCGCCCCTTGTATAACAGTTTGGTAAATCACCCCAAGGTGATATATCCCACTTTTTGAAATGATGTAGTCTTTGTTGTTTTTACCAATTTTCATATCGTTTGATATTGTACCATTAAGCACTGTGGTACCGCCACTGGGAAAGTTAGAATTAAAGACTAGTACGTAAGTACTATTTCCCTTTTGGAGCAGATCCAAAAATATGCCTTTTGAATTTACGTATACAGAAGAGGTTATGTTTTCTGGTATTGGTTTGGTATAATTTGTGATAATGCCTTTTTTGTTTATGTTTGCAATGAAGGTAGCATTTGTCAAGACCAACCCCTGACCATCAGCATCAATCATTATTGGATGGTTATTTTGGTCACGTGCAAGAGAATCCTGAATATCAGGATTTGAGAAGTCTATTCCCGTATCAACTACTCCAATCGTTATTCCTTTGCCTGTATGATTGTATTTCTGAAAAACCTCATCAGAACCAATAATTTTTCCAATTCTGGATCCTTCTGTAGCAGCTTCGCTGGCTGTTGAATTTGGAAAAGCATCAAATTCTAATGGCAAGTCCTCAATTGTTGTATACCCTTTTGATTGTAAACTTGATATGTCATTTTGAGAAAAAACCCCAACAGAAAAAAAACCTTGTTCCGAGCTTATTCCATAAACAAGGTTCTTTGCAACCGATTTCACATCAGATATTGAGCCAGTTCCAAAGACTACATATCTTTTAACTTGAATTTCCTGTGTTACAGGTGTCATAGTTAGAATATCAGATTTTTCCCTAAGATTAAAAGTTGGATTTTGCTGTACTAGATCAATATCATAAAATCCATATGATTGCTTGGCAAATGCAGATAAGATTAGTATGCAAATAAAAAAAAGTGCAGCCTTAGTCATGATAAAAAAGGATTATCTTTATTTATTATAGCTATCTTCGCCTGGCAAGAATTGTTATCTGTAATGCAATGATCACTGCAATCAACGCTACAATTGGCAAAAACAGCGAATTGAATTGACCAGATGCTTCTTCTATGTTTGATACTGAGTCAGAAATTGACTCGACGCTCTGATCAATGTTCTTGTTTGCTTCAGTTAGTGACTTTTGACTTTCTTCAAGTGTTGAGCCAAACCCTGCAATTTCTTCTTTGAGCTTATCTAGCTCTCCTGATGTGGCATCCAATATAGAGTTAAGCTGTACGATCTGGTTTGATATTCCCTCAATATCCTGTTTGAGGACAACGGTTGCTGCAGATCCATGTGATATGGTTCCTTGAGTGAATGATATGATATGAAAGACGTATGTTCCTTCTTGAAGAGGAGTATAATCAGTATAGTAAATTCCTTGATGAAGTGTTTTAAATGATGCAGAAAGACTTGCCACCTCTCCTAATGGCAAGTGAACATGTGATGTGCCAAGGAGCTCATCAGGCGAACCACTAACCAAGAGACCGTCACTTGTAATCTGTACAAATACTCTAATAGATTCATTTACGGCCGCAGTTTGTGGCGCAAACACAAGTGTATTTACTATCCTTGAGATTGGAACTCCTACAAGCTCAGTTGACTTTGTAAACTTGATATCGATTTTTTGCGAAAAGCTTTTTTCCTGACTAGAGATTACTTCTACTGTATATGTTCCATATGGAAATTTTGTTGATGCTACAGGCCATTCTATTAGTATGTGGTTAAATTCCCCTTTACTATCTGCAGCAATTTGATCAAATTTTGCAATCGTGCCATCCGGTGCAAATAACCGTAGAATCAATCCGTCGTTTGGAACCGCTTTTCCATATACCAAAAGAGGCTGACCATCAGAATACACTTTGTTGTCAGTAAATAGCTGCAGCTTTTCAGCATGTACCACAGATAAATTGGTGGACAGTAATACAAAGAGTAAAAGGCCTACTAGTGCTTTCAACTCATTCATGGTGTCTCTTGCCCATAGATATTGGTTCTGTTAACAAGTGAAAGCTTGTAGGTAAATGAATCACGTAAAACAGTTTGACTCATAGACTAGTGGTTGGAAAAATCTGTATGGATCATCACTATACTTGGTGGTACTGTTCTCCGGGCATAGAATTTATGGCAGCTAACGAATAGTTGTTTTGTTCTTTTTTCGCTATGGTAAGGGACGCGTTTCTTATTACCAATTCATACAAAGATTCTGGTTTTGGTTGTAAAATAGTTGAAATCATGGCTTTGATGGGATCCATATGTGTTACAAGCAAAACATTTTGTCCCTCATGTTTTTTGGAACAGTAATTAACCATATCTAGTACTCTTTTTTTTACGCTCGAAAAGGTTTCTACCCCATTTTTTTGAATTAAAGAGCTATCCTGATAGAATTTTAAAAATACATTTCCATACTTGGCAAACATTTCATCGTACTGCATACCAGAAAAGCTTCCCATTTCAATCTCCGTTAACCTTTCATCTATTTTACACCCAAGGTCAAGCTTGTTAGATACTATTTCCGCTGTATGCAATGCACGTTCAATTGGACTAGAGTAAATTGTAGAAATTTTGAGAGGTTGGAGAAAGGTAGCGATTTTCTGTGCTTGTTGTATACCAGTTTGTGTTAATGGAATGCCTTTTGTACGGCCAGCAAGAATTCTTTCTACGTTGTTTTTAGCTTGCGCATGGCGCAAAAAAATAATAAGTGACAATAGTATTCAGATGTTAAATAAGAGATAATAATAACATTACCAGAGCTTGGTTTTGTGAAGATAGGAGTTATAGGCGGTACGGGGGGAATGGGAAAGGGTTTTGCGATCAGATGGTGTATGAATCATGATATTTTAATTGGTTCACGAGATACTGCAAAAGCAGTACAAGCGGCTTTAGAATATTCGAAAAGTGCTACGGAATTGTATGGTTCAGTAAAAGGCAAGATAAGCGGTAATGACAACCTTTCTGTTGCAAAAGAAAGTGATGTCTTGGTTTTGTCAATACCCTATGAAAATATAGATACCACGTGCTCTCAGCTTCTTCCCAACATAAAAGATGGTTGCATTGTGATTACTCCAATAGTTCCTATTACAAAAACTAATGCTGGATTTGAGTTTATTTCGTTTATTGAAAAAAAACCATCTGCGTTTGAGCTTGTACAAAAGTACATGAAAGATAAAGCTAATCTTGTTGCTGCGTTTCATACAGTATCAGAAAAAAAGCTTGTAGATCCAAATCTTACCTTGGATTTTGATATCTTTGTTTGTGGTGATGACAAAAATGCAGTAAATGTTGTGAATGGATTGATAAAAGAGATAAAAAATCTGCGACCAGTATTTCTTGGCCCTGGTTCACTTTCTTATCTTGCTGAAGTTGCAACCCCTATACTTTTGAATGCAATGACAAAGAACAAAATGAATAATCCTGGAATTAAGATAATTTAAAATCTATAGAATTAACTAATTGTTATGAAAGGGAGTTTTAAACGTGGGCGAAACTGGTTTACTGCAATGGGAATTTTGTTTATAGTAGTGGCTTGTATCACACTTATTAGAAATTTACTTATTTACGGACCAGAATTTCTTGTGGATTATTTCATTTCTCCACAGATTACAAACGAAAAGATATCTGCAGGTATGATTGGATTTGGTACTTTTTTGATATTTGTGGGGTTTAGGAAAAGATGCGAATGAAAAAGAATGAATTTTTAAAATCACAAAAACTTTTGCGGCTTGCTACTGTAGACAAAAATGGCGCACCATACATTGTTCCTGTGTGGTATCTGTATAAAAATGGCAATTTCTACGTAGGAACTAACACTTTAACCAAAAAAGCAAAAAATGTAAGAAAGAATCCGAAAGTGAGTTTTTGTGTTGATCTAGGAGTTCATTCTCCTATATTTGGTGTCATGGGGACTGGTAGCGCTAGGTTGATTTTGAAAAAAAGCCATGTTGCTGGAATTGCTAAGAAGATTTTGTTAAGATATTTCAAAAGTCTAAACAACAAATCCGCTCAGGAGATTCTTTCTCAAACTGATTGTATTATAGAAATAATTCCAAAAAAAATTACAACTTGGAAATTCTAGGCCACAAACTCTTCTATTTTATCAAGAGCATTCTCTAGGATACTAATTTCAGGTAAAAAGACCAATCTAAAGTGACCACTTCCGTACTTGGTTCCAAATCCGGAGCCATGAACTGTAAGAATTCCTTTTGACTTTAAGAGCTCCATGACAAATTCTTTGTCGGATTGATATTTGTTGTTCTCAATTTTTGGAAAAGCGTAGAAGGCCCCTTTCGGATTTGAGCATCTAAGACCGTGCATTCCGTTAATCCTTTTGATAACATAGTCTCGTCGCTTTTTTAACTCTGAGACGAATTTTGGAATGTAGCTTTGAGAGCCTCTAAGTGATTCTATTGCAGCATGTTGGATTGGTAGATTGGATGCAATTCTTACTCTTGCAAGCTTTGGTATGTTTTCACGTAGAGTCTCAAGATGTCTTGAATTGTTAAATGCAAGATAACCGATCCTCCACCCAGACATTAGGTGCACCTTTGAGAAGCCATTTACCAGTATTATTGGTGCATCACCAGAAACTTTACCAATTCCCACAAACTTTTCGTCAAAAACTATCTGGTCGTATATTTCGTCACAAATTATGTACAGGTTATGTTCAACTGCAATTTCAACCAAGTCTTTAAGGGATTTTTCACTAAAGACGGCTCCTGTAGGATTATTTGGACTGATAAGACAGATTGCTACTGTTTTAGGCGTGATCTTTGATTTTATATCCTCAAGATCTGGTGTGGAGTTGTTTAGATCTACTGCAAACTCTATTGGAATACCTCCAAATAATCTGACATAAGATGCATATGGTGGATAATATGGTCCGGGTATCAAAACCTCATCACCTGTCTCTACTATTGAGGCCATCAACATCTCAAGTCCTTCAGAAACTCCATTTGTTACAAGTATATCGTCTTCAGAAACTGAAAGACCCTTTGCTTTTTCTTTTTCAGCAATAGCTTGTCTTAGCTCTGGCAATCCCTCTGATGGAGCGTAATAATTCTGTCCATTTTTAATTGCCTTCACAAGAGCTTCTTTTACATTGTCTGGTGGTTGAAATCCGTATTGCACGGGGTCCCCTATGTTAAGATAGATTATTTTCTGACCTTGCTTTTCTAGTTTTTTTGCAGAAAGTGCAATATCACGTATAGCATATTCCACACCCATTACTCTTTTTGATATTTTCAATTATCTAGACAGATATTTAGCCCCGTTAAATTCTTACTTGATTGGACCCGTTGCATAGCCAGGATAGTGCGGGTGGCTTCGGACCACCAGGTCGAGGGTTCGAATCCCTCCGGGCCCTCTTAATTGGTTTTATCTTATGTGTAAATAAAAGATGTAAATTTAAGACTCTAAGTAACAGTAAAGACTGTGAAAATATATTCACCGTTTAGAATTGGTCTGGTTTTGGTGTGTATAGCTTCAATTTGGGTAGGCATGATATTTTCAGGTAGCGAAAAAAAATCATATGATACAAATCTAGGTGTAAGACAAACTGCCAATCTTGATTTGCATTTGGCAGAAAATGGCCTTGGATTTTATACAATTAAAATTCCTGATTATGAAAAGCATGTCCTGTTTGTTCAAATATTAGATCCTCATGGAAATGTCATTGAGGATAGAAAAATTGGAACAAAGATGTCTGTAAATTATTTCAGGTTTTCAGAGAGTGGAAAATACAGCATGGAAATAACCAATGTTTCTGAAAAGTCGGTGGGAATCGAGGCACAGTTTGGCAATACAAGATCTTCCGAATTGTGGATTCCAGTGTTTATAGCATTTTTTGGTGCTGCTGCTATTGTATTTTCTGGATACAAGAGGCTAAGTAATCATAGTACTGCACAGCCAGAAGAGAATATTTCGTAAACTGGAACACAAAGTACAACGGAGCCAAAAAGTAGCGCTAGATTAAAGCCGATCCATGCAATAGAAAGAAGAACAGTCATAATGGCAACTGGAATCATTTTTTTAGTCTTTTGTCTGTCAACCAGACAGAGTGTCATAAAACCACCAAGAGCACTTAACGCAAGACCTATCTCCAGAACAAGATGGGATGCGCTCACCAATCCATCTATGCCGTACATATCGTGCGAAATCGAATCTGCATATCCTCCAGCAAGTTGTAAAACTGTTCCTATGATGATAACTTTTAATCCCTTACCCAAAGTTCTATTTTTTGAATTGGCAATTATAACGAACGAAGCTAAAATAGCAGAACATGAAATCATCCCAACACCACTATAGACAACTACATGTTGTATTGTCCAAAATAGTTCAGGCTCATGCATAAGATGTGATGTAGCATCCCATACTCCGCCTACAAGTTCAATAACAGTTCCACAAACTGCAAGGATAGAAACTATAAAGATTAGAGTTTTTGTTCTTGAAACTAGAGAACTAGAAAATGCATTTGAAGGCAGCATCTGGATAAAATTAATCCTGAATACAATATATAGAATGTGGTCTTGGAAAGTTTAGCTTCTGCTTTGTTGAGCCCGTACATATGCAATGGCGTTTTTCATTTCTAGTGCTCGCTCAAAGAGGATCTTTCGGACCTCGATTGCCTCTTTAGCTGTCATGCTTCGTTTTTGTGATTCAAAGAAAAGCTCTGCAAATCCTCCCGTTACATAGCCGACAAATATTCCAAAGGCTACTTCGATATCATCTTTGGTAAGTGGCTTTAAATCTAATGCCATATATCGTATTTTCTGCGGATTTGTCATCAAGTTGTCTATTAGGGAGTATAATGCATCCTTGAGCTCTACAGTCAGGGCCATCTAATTTTTGGTGGCATCACATTACACAAGAATCTTACCAGATCAGAACTCATGACAAAATTTAGATCTTTTTTGACTTGCGTAATAACTATTATACCACGTGAGATGAGAGATATTATGAGTCCCGGAATCGGGTTAATGAAGAGAAGACTTACAACCGAAAAAGAAGCCATTCCTGTAGCAGTCTCTGGAATAATAAAAAAATACAGTATTACTGCAGACCAAGTCAAGACATTAGAGACAAAGTACGATGAGGATAGTGGTGATTGGTATGTGGCTTTAGGATTTAATGAAAAAAGAGCCATTGTCAAGATGGATTCTGTCCAAGGAACAATAACAGAAATTAAAGAAATTTAATAATTGATGCTAGTTTTTATTTTTTAAATTCGACGTTTGAAACTTCTGGTTGATTTATAGAAACTAATCCACCATCTCTTAGCTGTTGGATAAGCTGGATTACTTCTTTTTCTACTTGTTCTCTTTTTAAACCAAGCTTTTGTGCAAACAGTTCAACAAGATCTGTTATCTTTCTTTGTCCGTTACACAACTTCCAAAAGTCAATGATTGCTTGATTTACCATAAAACCTTGCTCGTGCTCGTTTATTAACACTAATGAACCATCCTCTTGCTTTGCAACCTTTCCTACTCCATGTGGCATTGCAGTTTCATAATTTATTGGTGTGATTATTTTTTGCTTGCCATAATTGATTAGTTTCTTGCCTTCTTCAGACATTTTTTCCGGAGCCCAAGCAGGTTCCCATACTATTTCTACATTAACGGCACTTACTCCAGGAACTTTGTTTACATATCTTTTTACATCACTAACAAGTGTATCGTGTAAAGGACAGCCGCGTGTTGTCATGGTCATTTTAATATCCACTTTATTGTCATCAGTTACGTTAACACCATAAATCAAACCCATATCTACTACGTTAATTGGAATCTCCGGATCCATGCATTGTTTGAGAGAATCTAAAACTTGTTGTGATGTTACTGTACCCATAAGCTGGGTTGATTCACTTATGAAATAAATACCTTACAGCCGCGATTCGAACAGTTTTTTGATAGATTCTGCATATGGTGGTTTTGCAATACCTGCTTCTGTTATAATACCTGTTACAAGCTCTGGCGGAGTCATATCAAAGGCAGGATTTATCACTCCAATATCATCAGGAGCCGTCTTTTTACCTGCTACTGAGGTAACCTCACTTGCTTTTCTCTGTTCTATAATAACATCCTCAGGATTACTTTTTAGATCAAAGGTAGAGAGTGGAGCAGCTACATAGAATGGTATTTTGTGATGTTGTGCCATCAGTGCTATTTGATAAGTTCCTATTTTGTTGTATACATGACCTGTTTTCAAAATCCTGTCAGCACCCACAATCACTTTAGTCACCAAACCCTTTGACATGACATATCCTACTGCAGTATCTGGGATCAAGCTAACATCAATACCATCATGTTTTAGCTCAAAGGCAGTAAGACGTGAACCCTGCATTACGGGTCTTGTCTCTGTTGCAATTACCTTGATCTGTTTTCCACTCTCTTTAGTTGCACGAATGACTCCTAATGCAGTTCCGTATCCTACAGTAGCTAGTGCGCCTGCATTACAATGAGTCATTATGGTATCATTGTTTTCAAACAATTCTGCACCATGTTTTCCCATCTTCATGTTTGTTTGAACATCTTCTTCTGCCATTTTTTGTGCAGTTTGAATAACCGATTTTTTAATTTCTGAAACATCTTTGGCTTCTTTTGCAACTTTCATAATCTTTT
>Ga0209002_10003946_pt1 | contig 11744 bp, 8 predicted proteins | sample Rifsed16ft2_FD_184010 | JGI IMG/M metagenome (GOLD analysis project Ga0209002, IMG submission 184010) | Soil microbial communities from Rifle, Colorado, USA - sediment 16ft 2 (version 2) | ecosystem: Environmental > Terrestrial > Deep subsurface > Rock core/Sediment | place: Rifle, Colorado...
CTTCTTTTCACCAACAAGGTTTAAAAATGTATGATTGGGATCGATCGTGCTTATAACCGCCGTCTTCGCCTCAAGGTACGGACCATTATCAAGCTCCACTCCCTTCGCCTTTCCATCCTCAACCGTTATCCCCTTCACCCCAAAGGGAGAGTATATCTTGCCGCCATGTTTCATGTAGTCCTTCATCAGCGCCTGGGCAAGGGAATGAGAGCCGTGGACGACAAGCCTATAGTTGGAGGCGCGGTTGATATAGAGGGGGATGAGGTAGCCCAGGCCGCTCTGTGTCGGATCCAAACCCCACATACAGATCACATAGAGCATCAAGGACTTTACCTTCTCGTTCTCGAAGGTCTCATCCACAAACTCCTTGGGAGTCTTCTCCGTAAGCTCCATCATCTCCTTCCCCCATTCCGCCTTATCAAACTTGGGGATCTGATCAAGGGCAGGGATGGGCTGAACGTAAGTGGCAGGCGCGATGAACTCATCCATCATTTTTTTCGCCCTAATATAGAAATTCCTGTATGCATCTGCATCCTTCTTCGAATATCTCTCTATGGACTTGCATGTCTTATCGAGATCGCTATAAATGCAAAGGGAACTGCCGTCTGAAAAGCTCATGGCAAACTGTACATCCGGGAAGATATGCTCAAGTCCAAACCGTTCAAGATCGAGGTCCTTGTAGATGGGGGCATAATCCACCATGGGCATGTATATGGCATGGACGTTGTGCCTGAAACCCGACTGGCGAGGCTCCTCCGTCATCACACCGCCGCCGAGCTCATTCCGCCTATCCACTATCGCTACCTTAAGACCTGCTCTGGCCAAGTAGCAGCCGGCTACAAGGCCGTTTGGCCCTCCCCCAACTATCACAACATCGAACTCCCTCTTACCCCATGGCTTCTTTATGAATGGGTAGCACAATGCCTTCTTTGTTGCTTCAGACCAACCTTCATAGGCCTTCTTCGCCTTATCAGGCCATCCTTCTATGAATTCTATCATCGTATAAACCTCCTTCTTAAAATGGACGTCCTTCCCATGTTTTCTTGAGACCCAAGTCTTCTGACATCACCTTGTAGCAGTTGTAGCCCTGGGCGCTGGTCCCGATGGCAAAGGGGTGCCAGGCAGTTCCTGTGCAGTAGAGCCCCTTTATTCCCGGAACACGGTTTCCGGCAAGCTCCGGCGTAGGTCTGAACTTCCCTATCTGGGCGGGGGTGTTGTCTATGACAGCCCAGTTCCCGGCAGGGCCATAATTCCTGGCGAAGTTCCGCGTATAGTGAGGCGTCACGGGGACGTAGCCAGCCACGATGTCCCAGTTCACATTGGGTGCAAACTTATGCGTGAGGGCTATCACCTCCTCGGCATGCTTCTTCTCCCTCGCCTTCCATTCCTCGTCTGAGAGCTTGAAAGCGGGAAGTACGAACTGCTCCGTCAGGATCTTGAAACCATACTTAGGCGGGGCCATGCACTGATCATAATCCTCCACCTCGTTCACTCCCATATAGGAGACGGCAAGGTTCAACTCCGTTGGCCATATCCCTGCCCTCCTCTCAGCGCTCTCCTTCTTGAAGGTCTCTATATCGAGCGATGAACTCCCGCCGAAACACATCCAGGCACAGTATTTTGCCCATGGCTCGAAGGCCTCGCATGTCCACTTCGGCCTCTCGGTGAAGGCCCAGCTATACCAGTTAATCGCTATCCAGTCCCTCGAGAGGTGCTTTACCTTCCTCACCATGACAGGATCGAGCTTCTCAGGGCCTACGAGATCGAAGACGAGTTGATAGGGATCGACGCAGGTGATAACCGCAACCTTTGCCTCGACCTCTGTGCCATCTGCAAGCCTTACCCCCTTTGCCCTTCCGTTCTCTATCAGTACCTTGTCCACCTTCTTGTTTGTCCATGCCTCGCCGCCATTCCCATAGATGATCCTGTATGCTGCATGGGTCAAAACATGGGTCCCTCCCATCCCATAACAGTGGAAGGGAAGCCATGTAAGCTCGGCCATGAGCGCCGGCCAGCCTGCCCCGGGCTCATCGGCCGCTATGCCCCAGGACTGGAGCACCCTGAAGAAACCAACCTGCATACGGGGGTCCTCAAAGAGGGTCGTGAAGAGCTGCACAGGGTTCATCAAAAGCCAGTGGGGATCAATACCGGAAGCGGGATCCATGCAGAGTTTATCCATGGCATCAGGCTCACGAACAGGCTTTGCAGGGTTGAAGCACCATTCCATCATGGCAGGATACCAGTAGTTTATGCTCTTATCCCAGAGCTTAAGATAGGTATCCGCATCCTTCTTCGAGAACCTCGATATGAGCTCTGCCGTCCTCTCCTGGGTGGGGTCCACCTCCGGAAAGGCTGAAAACTGCAAGAAACAGGTGCCATCGTCGAAAGCCGTTCCCACCGTGGTCGGTGTAAGGGCATACCTTGCGCCATAGTCCATGAACTCAGGAAAATCCCAGTTAACCGGGGCATTATACCAGAACATATGGTCGTTGGAGCAGGTGTTGCCCGCCCATCCGGGCGATGGCTCCTCAGAGGACCAGCCACTACCAAGCTCGTGCCTCTCCTCGAAGAGGCCCACGCTCAACCCACCATACTTGGTGAGATACATCGCCGTAACAAGAGATTTGTTCCCCCCACCGACGATTACTACATCATAAGTCTTATCAGCCATTTCGCACCTCCGTCTTTACTTGAATTAAATATTTATTAAAGTATTAGGCCATTCCACACCTTTTTTCAATCAACTCGGCAGCTTTGATAAATATCTGGCCCGCCTCGCTCTCAGGGTGTTTGTAGACCACAGGCGTTCCGTCATCAGCGCATTCCGCCACCCTTTGATCAAGGGGGATGCTGCCAATGAAAGGGACATCCGTCTTCCCCGCTATCCTCAATCCCCCGCCACTCTGTAAAATATCCGTCTGAAGACCGCACGTAGGACAAGTAAAGGTCCCCTGGTTCTCAAAGACACCGAATACAGGAATATTGGCCTTCTGCAGCAGCACTACTGCCTTGTATGCAACCGCCTGGGAAACCTCAGAAGGCACTGTAACCACGGTAGCTCCATCCATGTCGGGTATATACTGGATTACGTTCACCGTGTCGGAGCTCGTTCCGGCAGGAACGTCCACTATGAGGTAATCAAGCTCCCCCCAGAGGACATGACATATGAGCTCCTCGGTGGCGTTCCTCTTCATTTCGTGAAACCAGGTAACCACCTCATCTTCGCCAAGAATCAGTCCCATTGAGGCAACCTTTATTCCTAAGATGGCCTCTGTCGGTACAAGTCCCTCTTCGGTGTATTCCATCCCCTTTCTTTCTACTCCCAGCATCCTGGGGACACAGGGGCCGTCAAACACCTGATCGAGGATGCCCACCTTTCTCCCCTTCATGGCAAGAGCCGCAGCTATGTTCACCGCACAGAGCGTTTTTCCAACCCCGCCCTTCCCACCTACAGAAATGATCTTGTGCTTTACCTGAGCCAATGCCTTGCGGGCCCTCTGCATCCTTACCTGCACAAGTAACCGATCCTTCTGGGGCATATTGCAATCGAAGTATTTCTCGCAGCCTTCACATTTTTCCGTACAACTGAGGTCTATATTTATATCATTGATCTCATTCATCTTTCAGCTCCATTTAAGAATTTCAGACACCCGCGATATTATCCTTATCTTTCCACAAACCCACCAGCTCTTCGACCTGATTCACTATCTGGTTCACTATGTTGAACATGGCCTTCGCCGGTTCACTCTCGGGGAACTCGTATACATATGGCGTACCGCCGTCGGAAAGTTTGCTTATGACTGGATCCAGAGGTATCCTTCCCAAAAAAGGCACCTCTAACTCTTCGGCAACCCTTTCGCCACCGCCTTTTTTCATGAGGTAATGGACCTCGCTACAGCCCGGGCAGACGAACCCACTCATATTCTCTACCACGCCGAGAACGTTTACCCCACCCTCTAAGGCCATCAAAGTTGCCCTGCGAGCAACGATCTGGGAGACCCATGTGGGGTTGGTAACGACCACCGTGCCGTCGAGATCGGGTATATACTCCATTATGTTGACCGCATCGGAGCTTGTACCGGGTGGAAGGTCTACGAGGAGGTAGTCAAGCTCTCCATAATCCACATGGGCAATAAACTCCTCCGTTGCATTCCTCCTCAATTCATGAAACCATGTTGTCGTATCATCTTCGCCGCGGATGAGGGACATACTGATCACCTTGATGCCGAGCAACCCCTCAACAGGTATTATTCCCTTCCTCCCCATGTTCAACTTCTTCCCCAATAGTCCCAGCATCCTGGGGATACAGGGGCCATCCAGGTCCTGGTCGAGTATGGCCACCTTTCTGCCCTTCATGGCAAGGGCGGCAGCCATATTGACCGTAACGGTTGACTTACCGACTCCCCCTTTGCCCGCGCAGATTGCAATCTTATACTTAATCTTCGCCATTGTCTCCTTGGCCTTGGCCATCCGCCGCCGGTCGAATATCTTCAGCCTCTCCGGGTTCTTACATTTGAAGAACTTCTCGCAACTTTCGCACATGAGAGTGCAATTCAAATCTACATTGATTGCTATTATTCCCTTCTTCTCTTCTTTCATCCGCCCCTCTTGATCTACCATTGAAGCCCTCCCGGCATAAAATTGATTTTTATTTATCCTTCAAAGACGCTTCCTTCGGGAAGCATGATGGGATCTTCCTTGAAGCCATAGTCCTTCCACTTTCTTACCACTTTTTCCCTTATCTCCTTCGGGTAGACAACCTCGAAACAGTTGGTGCTCGGTTTATCCGCAGGCCCCCAGTGGGCAGGCCAGCACGTATCTATATATACCCTTCCGGCTCCAATACCCTTTTCCATGTCGCCCTTTGTGATGTACCACTGAAGAGGCGTGGGCGGGTAGCCATCAATCCTGTGGACGGCCCTTGTTGGGTGCGTTCTGCTGTTGAGGCGCGTGGTCAGGGCCTGAAGCGACATAGGCTCAAGATCTGCATCAACGAAGATGATCTTATCGAAGAGATTTGAGTTAACGAAGGCATGCCTCGCCACTCTGAACGCCTGCCCGGGGTACATGTTCGTCATAGAGATGATACATACGCCAAGAGCAAAATCCGGGATAATGTTGATCCACCTTATGGGATGGTAATATCGTCTTGTGAGCGTCCTGTAGAGTCTTACGGATTCAAAGATGGAGATGACCCACTCCGTGTCGCTGGTGTATGTTCCATCCATCACCATAGGTATGATGGGGGTCTTCCTGTGGGTTATTGCCTTGACAATGCCTACGGGCTGTTCTGTCTTTTTTGTATAACCCACAAAGGCTCCGTAGGGGCCTTCCTCAGCTATCCGGTTCGGGATAAATTCTCCTTCGATCACCGCCTCCACATCTGCAGGGACAAAGAAATTCCCTGTCTCTGCCTTAATCAGGCTTACCGGATCGAGATTCAGCCCCCCTGCCGTATCCACCTCACTTATCCTTGCCGGCATCTTAACGGTTGCTGCCATGGTTACAGCCGGAACTCCCCCGATGGCGATGGCAAAGGGAGCAGGTTTGCCCTGGGCAAAGTACTTCTCGATGATTTGTTTTGCATGGCTTCCGATGTCAAAACCTGCCACCAGTGTATCGGGACCAATAGGCATCCACCTGTTAACACTCCAGTTGTGCCAATTGCTCTCCGGGTCTTTCATGATGAGGACATGGCCTGTGCCATACCTTCCTCCGTCCTCCTTGTGAAGAAAAGGGATCGGGAGATCGAGGAGGTTTATCTTCTTCCCCGTATGGATGACCTCCTTGCAGACGCCTTCATTTAATGCTATCGGCAAGATGGGGTGGTCGAGACGATCAATGATAACGTTTATAAGCTCTTCATACCTGATCTTGGGATCCAATCCCAAACCGATGGCTATCCGTCCCCATGGGGATCTCAGATCATCGAACTGATACCACAATTGTGGTCCTGAGAGTAAATTGGCGGCGATGGAGAAGTCTTTGAGACACCCGGCGATACTCTTGAAGTGGACCGCCTGCGCCCCTGCCCTATTGCTCATAGCCGCATAGGCCGCCACCTCCAGATTAGGGTCCATCTCCTTATCCACTGTCAATAACTCTCCATGTCTGTCTAAGGCTTCTAAATGGTCTCTCAAGTCAATCATAACCCTCCCCCTTTCGGCTTTCTAAAGAACCTTTAAATCCCTTTCAGGTCGCTTATCTCATCAGCATTGAGGCCGATGCGCTGCAATATTTCCTCGTTGTGTTCTCCCAGTCTTGGAGCTGAATTTCTAATCTCAGTTGTAGTTTGGGAAAACTTAAGTGGGAATTTTACCACCTTCAGATTCCCAAAAGATGGGGTGTCTAATCCAACGATCAGTCCCCTGTTAACTATATATGGATCCTCCTCCAAATCATCAAGAAAATTAACCTTACTGCACGGAACGTCTTGGCTATTGAATAATTCCAGCCATTTTTGGGCTGTTTGATTTATAATTATAGATTGTATGACATGATTTATTTCCTCTACATGCTCCATCCGATTATCAAAACTATCGTATTTCTGTCCGGAAAATTGATCGCCCAATGCAAGGGTATCCACCAATTTATTCCAGAAGACATTTTCTATAGCCCCTATAACAATAAATTTATCATCCTTTGTTCGAAACACCGCGTATCCGGGGCGAAACATTTTTTTCCTCTTAGTAACCTTTATGTGTTGGTGTTCAGGAAAATATGCACCCACCAGAGAAAGAAGGCAATCGGTCATTGACACATCTATAAACTGCCCCTTCCCCGTTTTATGCCGCATTTGCAAAGCCGCCAAAATGCCTATAGCAGCAAACATTCCACTGGTAAGATCCGCGATAGGCAGACCAATACCGGTAAAGGGAGGACCATCCATGCTGCCGCTTAAACTCAGCATGCCGGATACGGCCATGTAGTTCAGGTCATGGCCGCTTAGATTCGAATAGGGATTATCCTGCCCATAACCGGAAATGGCGCAATAAATAAGCTTTTCATTAAACTTTCGCAAAGTTTCATACCCTAAGCCTAAACGGTCCATTGCTCCAGGGCGAAATCCTTCGATCAGGATATCGCTTTGTTCCACAAGACGAATAAAGGCCTCTTTACCTTTAATGTGCTTCAAATTTAAGGAGATGCTTTTTTTATTTCTATTAAAAGCCTCAAAAATTATCGGAATCAACGCGCGAGCATGGTCGCCTCCTTCCGGCTCCTCAACTTTAATGACTTCACATCCTAAGTCAGCCAATAGCGTTGAGCAATAGGGACCCGGTAAGAGTCTGCTAAGATCCAGAGCAAGTAAACCATCAAGAGGACTTGTCATTTTGGTATCCTTGTTATGCCTGTTTTATTCCTAATTTCTGAATAGCCATTTCGCGGATCTTCATTTTATCCAGTTTTTTCGTTGGTCTCAGCGGCCACTCATTTTCCTCTATAAAAATAATGTGCTTGGGAACTTTAAAATCGGCAATTTTGCCTTTTACATAACTGATCATTTCTTCAACCGTGACGGAACAGTCGGGTTTAAGCTGCACTATCGCCGTCACGGCCTCACCCCAGCGCTTATCAGGAACTCCTACTACCCCCGCTCTCTTTATCCAGGGCGTATTGTCCTCTAAAAACGTCTCCACTTCTAACTGGGATACATTCTCGCCTCCCGTTTTTACCACCTCTTTGTAGCGCCCACACCAGTAAAGGTAGCCCTCTTCATCCATTCGCCCCATATCTTCCGTATAGAAAAAGCCTCTTTCATCAATGGCGGCATCAGTCTCCTCAGGCATATTGTAGTATCCCAAAAAACAATTCCACCCCTTAAAACAAATTTCCCCTATTTCATTGAGACCAACAGGTTTTCTTGTCTCATGGTCAACGATGCGAACTTCGATGCCCGGCAGCGGTTTTCCATGAGAATTTCTTCTTTTTTCCCAATTCCTGTCTTCCCGTGGTGTTATTGAGACTATTCCTCCTTCTGTCATGGCATAGCTATTTGTGGCGACATCAAGCTGCAATTCTTTAACTATCCTTTCAAGGATATTTCCACCGGTCGGAATCACAGCTTTCTTGAAAGAACTGAGATCTGCCCCCAGCTTCTTAGCGCTCTCCATAATTCTCAAAAACATCACTCCCAAGCCCCATGCCGCCGTTATTTTCTCTTTATCGATGAGAAGAGCTGCTTCATCGGGCTGAAAGAATTCAGTAAGATGAAGAGCTGCCCCATGAACATGGCAGTTGTACAAACCGGAGATAAGGCCGCCTACATGATAAAAAGGAGAAAAACAAAGATATTTATCATTAATATTTAAATCTATCCCCTTGCCGTAGTGGTAGCCCCCCTCTAAAATGGTTCGGTGAGACTGCATGGCTCCCTTGGGAAAAGCTGTTGTACCGGATGTAAACATAACGTAAGCATAATCAGCAGGGATTAGCTTCGGCAAGGCCACATCTCCACTGCTGTGTCTGCCTAACTCCATTAAATTTTCCAAAGTAAATAAATCTGAGCGCTTTACGCCGGTTGGATTAAAAACAATGATTTTCCTAAGTTTTGGTAAAGACAAATCATCCACATTGCCGGATTTATCGAAAGTAAACTCAGAGATTATCTTCTGCAAAATAGAGAAATAATCGATTTCACGAAACCGATCCATTACTAACAGGACGGAGACATCGGCATTTTGCAGAATAAATTTGATCTCATTAGCTTTTAAATTTATATTTATAGGAATTACTTTAGCGCCGATTAAAATAAGGGCATATTGCAGCCAGACAAACTCCGGGTAGTTGCCAATAATAAAACCTACATGATCTCCAGGACTGACACCTATAGAGTGAAAACCTTTTGCTGCCGTATATGCCAATTCCTTGAGTTGACCAAATGTTATCCTTTGCTCGCGACAAACAACGGCTTCCCGCTCAGGCCATTTGGATGCCGCCACATCTAATATTTCCGGAATAGTCATTTCATGATAGAATTCCGCGCCCATTTTCTTGATTTTTTCCACCTGCCCCGTTTCCCGTTCCAGACTATTCAGAATTTACTCGGCTTTTACAACAATGGCTACCCCCATGCCGCCCCCCCCGCAAACGGCGACCGCAGCAAGCTCTTTCCGGTGCGTATGCATCGCATGGAGGAGAGTGGTCATAAGCCTCACCCCGCTGAGACCTGTAGGATGTCCAAGGGCAATTGCCCCTCCATGGATGTTTACTTTATCCCTGTCCCATTTAAGAACCCGCTCATTTGCAAGAATTTGAGCGGCGAATGCTTCGTTGACTTCAAGAAGATCCATATCATTCAAACTAAGGCCGGCCTTTTTCAATGCCAGGGGTATCGCAATGCCCGGCCCCTCGCCCATTTCCGCCGGCTCGACGCCCACATAAGCATAGGAGACCAAAGACCCCGTTATCCGCAAACCCAACTCCTTGGCCTTCTGACGGGTGGTCATCACGATGGCGCTGGCTCCGTCAGACATGCTTGAAGAGTTAGCCGCGGTTACTGTGCCCCCTTCTTTAAATGCCGTGGGCAGCTTTGACATCGCTTCCAGATTTGCATCGGGACGAAAAGTTTCATCCTTCGTAAACACAATCTCGGGGGTTTTCTTCGTTGCCGGTATAGTGACCGGCATAATCTCTTTATCAAACCAGCCATTATCCCAGGCCTTCGCTGCCATTTGGTGGCTGCGCAGACCCCATTCATCCTGCTCCCTCCGGCTGATATTGTATTTCACAGATAAGTTCTCGGCCGTAACTCCCATACCCATTTTGCACAATGGGTCTACCGCGCCTCCCCAGCCGTCAACTAAAGCACGATTCCCCATGCGGAAACCTTCCCACCGACAGTTCTCCAAGAGATAAGGAATGGTGCTCAAACTCTCCATACCGCCTACCACAATCACTTCGGCATCCTCCAGACGCAAGGCCTGCGACGCCAATACGATTGCCTTTAGGCCGGAAGGACAGGCCTTGTTAACCGTGTGGGCGGGAACGGCGATAGGTATGCCCGCCCTGACCGCTGCCGTGCGTGCCGGGTTTGGTCCATTACCCGCTTGCCGGCAATGGGCGACAATTACCTCATCTACCATTTCTGCACTCATTCCTGCCCTTTTTACGGTTTCTCGGATCACCAAGGCCCCAAGATCATAAACCTTAAAGTTGCGCAAAGTGCCGCCAAAATTGCCTAAAGGGGTGCGTACTGCTGAGCACAATACCACATCCTTTAACTCCATATTCTCTTTCTCCTTCCTTATTGAGAGTAAAGTCTTCTTTATTATTTTATTTTTGCGCCGCATACCCCGCAACAATTAAATTCAGCGGGAATACCTTTAGCGCCACATTCTGAGCATTTTTGAGTATAAGGTCCCCAAAGAAATTCACTCGACTCCCCCCGTGCGGCCTTTTCGCGAAGTCCTATATAGTCAGGGGGCCGCTTCTCAACGAAGGCATTCATCCCTTCATATGGTTCGGCTGACGTATAGTGGATCGTAAGCCAATCGGTTGCATTGCGCATAGTCGCCGCCCAAACCATTTCTTTCCAGTAATTGAGCTGAGTAATGGTATAACGAGTACATTCAGGAAATTTCTTCAATAGCTTGTCAGCTAATATTTTTACCGCTTCGTCCAATGGCCGTAAGTCTATCTTGGCCTTTTTTTCCTTCAAAAGTCTCTTCTTCTCTTCTAATGCACAAGTCAGAAAATTACCCTGCTCGTCTACGACCGACGGCACCACCTGGTTGACCAATCCCCAATCCAATGCCTTCGGTGCGGGTATTTCCTCGCAAAGCAGAAGAATCTCTCTGGCCCGCCGATCGCCCACAACGATCGGTAAAAACTGCGTGGCTCCTCCGGCGGCAACTGAACCGACCTGAGTCCCCACTTGCCTGATAACGACATGCTCAGCAGCAATGGCTAAATCGCAAGCCAGATTGAACTCGTTACCGCCGCCTACAACCATCCCATTAAGCCGGGCAATGGTGGGCTTGCCTACACCCCGTAACATCTGATGAAAAATGTTAAAGTTTTCGCCCCATTTGTAAAAGTCACGCGGGTATGCCGATATTGGCCCGGCGTACTCTTTAACATCTCCGCCTGTGCAAAAAGCTCTGTCCCCCGCCCCGGTTATTACTAAAACGCCAACCCCATCATCATTGCGAACATCCCGGACTGCTTCGGTCAGTTCCGTAATGGCCAGAGTGCTATAAGTATTGAGCACATCCGGACGGTTAAAAGTAATAGTAGCAATCATATCTTTCTTGGAATAGGTAATATCTTTAAATGCAAATTCCTCCGCTCGCCTTGGCTTAAAAATATCAAATCTCTCCATAAAATTTCCCCTTCCAATATAAAATTATTTGTTTATCACTCTTTTTAGCCCTTTTTCTTTGCTTTCTGCTTTTCCGTGAAGAGGTTTTTATAGCGTTTTGCCTCATCCGATCCCCAGAAGAGCCTCACTGCATCCATGCTCATCGTTTCAAAACCAAATATATGATCCGTATCGGCATTGAAGGCATGTTTGAGGCATCTTATCGCATAGGGACTTAGCTCTTTTATTTCGTTACACCATCTCTCAACCTCGCCATCAAGCTCAGAAAGAGGGACGACTTTATTTACAAGACCCATTTGAAGGGCCTCCTGGGCGGTATAGGTTCTGCAAAGGAACCATATCTCTCTCGCCTTCTTCTCGCCTACTACCCTTGCAAGATAGGAGGCGCCAAAGCCCGCATCAAAGCTGCCAACTCTGGGGC